>Ga0307438_1000083_pt1 | contig 73774 bp, 65 predicted proteins | sample SalMarWE160110MG_FD_202144 | JGI IMG/M metagenome (GOLD analysis project Ga0307438, IMG submission 202144) | Salt marsh sediment microbial communities from the Plum Island Ecosystem LTER, Massachusetts, United States - WE1603-110 | ecosystem: Environmental > Aquatic > Marine > Intertidal zone >... | reverse complement strand
TAATTCCCTATCCTGTTATAGCAGCTTCCTTATCTATTTCACTCCGCTGTTTTGCTGTTGGCTTCTTAGCCCGGGCCTTACTAGTTTTTCGACTTCCGCGGCCACTTGCCAAACCTTAACTGTTTTACTACCATATAATCAACAGCGCTAGGGTGAGTAGCCCTGGCCCGACAGTCTCTCTTGAAGAGAGGCTGTTTCTTTTTAAAGTGATTCCGCCGCAATATTATATCTCTTGACCACAAATTCCAGGGACATCATACTAATCAGGCCTGCTACAAATCAGGCATTACGCCCCCCGAATACCAATAGTGTATGATATCATCCAGTAGTTTCTCTTTTCAGACGCTGGTTGTCGACCGGGTTTTTACTATCTTAGGGAGAAGGGTAATCGTTAATGAGTAACAGAAACAGCCTGTTCAGGGCCAATAAATGGTTGTTAGTTATTCTGACAACCATCCTGACAGTCGCCTTATTCCTGGGCATACCGGGAGATTTGAGAAGTTACTCAGATGAAGCCGAAGAGCTGTATTTCTGTATACTCCATACCAACGATATGCATTCCGAGCTCATACCCCATTCGCCGGCAGTAGACTACCGCCTGGGAGAAGAAAATCCTGCTGTAGGAGGGTTCGCCCGGCTGGCTGCCACCATGGATGAAATCCGAGCGAATAAAATAAGTGAAGGTGAACCGGTCCTTCTCTTTGACGCCGGTGACTTCCTGGGAGGTGCTCCTTTCGCTTGGCTGGCCCTCAATGGTTCTGCTGTAGAGCTTACTATAATGCAGGAGATGGGATACGATGCTGTAACCATAGGCAACCATGAGTATGACTATGGCCCCGACATCCTGGCACAGTATCTTTTACAGGCAGGATACCCGGAAGCTCATCAAAAAACACTGGTACTGGCATCCAACACAGAGGCGCCATCAGACCATCCACTGGCTGACCAGAGTCTCTACAGGAACACCGGCATGTTTGAGCTGGAGAACGGCCTGAAAGTAGGAGTTTTCGGCCTCATAGGTAAGGACGCCATCCTGGTGACGGGTGATACAGAGGACGTGGAGTTCCTGGACCAGTATGAAACAGCCCACCAGGCGGTAGATGAGCTGAAAGAACAGGGTGCCGATGTTATCGTGGCTATCAGTCACTCCGGCGTCGGTGAGGACCGGGAACTGGCACAGGAAGTCCCGGACATTGACGTAATCGTAGGCGGCCACTGTCATACTGCACTGTATAAGCTGGTCTTACAGGGAACTACAATCATTGTGCAGGCTGGTTCCCTGGGAATGTACCTGGGGCAACTGGAACTGGCGTACAACCCCGACACCGGCGAGGTACGGGTGCGCAACGAAGAAAACGATACCCCCTTTCTTATTCCCATTGACGACAGCTTTGCCTGCAATCCAGAAATCGATGCTCTGGTCCGGGAATATACCCTCATCCTGAACTCCTATATCGAGGAAATGACCGACGGTGAATTCGACGATATCATGAATACGGTAGCTAGGTCTGACTTTGTCCTGTCCAATCTTCCGCCTCTTAGTGAGACTGCGCTCGGCAACTTCGTTACCGATGCCATGCGCTTTGTTGCTCAGGAGGTTATCGGAAAGAAAGTCGATATAGCCAGTCAGGCTAACGGCAACATCCGGAAGAGCATCTTTCCCGGCACCATGGAGCAGTCTGCAGGAAACATTTCTTTCTACGAGATTCTGGAGGCTACAGGTGTGGGACACGGGCTCGATGGCTACCCGGGTTGCCCGATTGCGTCTGTCTATTTCACCGGAGAAGAAGTGCGCCGTGTGCTGGAGATAACCATATTGTTGCAGGAATTCATTGGAGATTCTTATTTTCTACAGTTCTCCGGCCTGCGTTACAGCTACAACCCCACTGATGCAGTACTCTTGACCATACCCTTTGTAAACCTGCCTATTCCCACGACCCGTGCGGTTATCAGGGCAGAGCTTTATACCGGTGATGGAATTCAACCTGTGAATGGTGAAGGGTATATCCCCTTGAAACGCGGAGATGAGGAGTTGTACCACGTGGTCACCAATGCTTACCTCCTTCTCTTCCTCCCCCTGGTGACAGATATGCTGCCCTCGCTGGAGATAGTCCCTAAAAATGTCGATGGGGAGCCGGTACCACTGGAAAGAATAGACGAACTGATAGTGCATCATGCCGATGGAAGAGAGCTTAAAGTATGGGAAGCGGTGGTGATTTACGCCGCAGCCCAGTTGCAGGAGGTGGACGGGATACCACGGATACTCGATTATTATGAAGGGGTTGTCGGGCGCATTAACAAAATCTGGACCTTTCCCCTGGTAGGGTGGCTTATCTTAATACTGGCGGTTATTGTGGCGGGAATAGTATTCCTGGCCTTACGCAGGAGAAAACACAAAAAGGCTGTGATGTAGGATATACCACGATGCAGCCAGACTGTCAGGCAATATTGCATTTCAGGGACGCTATATCAATCAGGCCTGTTACAAATTGGGTATTATGTCCCCCGAATGCCAGCAATTATTCATCAGCTCAGCAGGAAAGTTCTTATTTCTTCACCGAACTGGCGGCTTCGCGCGAACATGGCGTTATGCCCCAGGTTCGGATAGAGGACCAGCCTGGCATTGGGTATCTTCTCGGCTGTCTCACGAACAGGATAAAAGAAGTCTTCTTCACCGCCAATCACCAGGGTATCAGCCTTAATTTTATCCAAGCTGTTACTCAGGTCATGGCGGTCCTCTGCTTCAATTTCCACAATCCCGTCAGAGGGGTCGGTAGGGATACTGAGGGGGCTTAGCAGCCACATAAACCATTTGAAAATGTGTCTCACAATTCCTCTCCGGATGATGGCTGTACCCAGTAACCCGGATGCTGCCCGCCGCTTGCCTTTTCTTGCGAGGTCTGCAACTTTCATCTGCAGTTCTTTAGCCTCCTCAGTCAGGCGGAAACCGGTCATGACAAGGACGAGACGCCTCACTAAATCCGGATGGTCAATGGCAAAGTGCTGGGCTATCGCCCCTCCTGTGGAGACGCCGATTATGTCGGGCACACCGCCCAGCTCATTCTTAATCATGACAGCGTAATCATCCGACATATCACTCAGCGAATATCCCGGGGGAAGACCAGGCTTCCTGTTCACAATGTAGATTTTGTAGCTATTTGCGAGTCCCCTCAAATAACCGGTACTCATCCGCAGCATAATGCCAGAGGGGGGTTTATGCCGAAATTCTAACCCCCCAAATACAACGAGGTTACGTGCGCCGTTCCCAATACAGGCATAGGGAAGGCCGTTACTGGAATACCCAATTATCGCTCTTCGTTTGGCCATCTGAATTCCCCATTATACGGAAAGCATTATCATTTGGGAATTACCGGGACACCATACCAATCAGGCCCGCTACAAACCAGGTATTACGTCCCTGGAGTACCCGGGAAAATTCGTCGTCAATTTTGCCGAGCCAGCCAAGGAAATAAGCCCTCTACCTCCGGTTCCAGAAAGTGGAGTAAAGGCACTGCAAAATGCGAGATACGCCTCTGTTGACAGATTGCAGAAAGCCAGGAATCTTGATGAACTATTCTGACGAGCATGACCTGGTGTGGACGCTTGTGGTATCTAGTCCAATCCAACATTCCGTCCTTTTGTTCAGTTGCAGTCTGCAATAATGAGCTTGAATTATACTGGCGAGTACTTGATAGTCTGATGACAACCCTTTCTTCTAAGGGATTGCCTCCTTAACCTATAAAAGTACCTGCCGCTGCTTCTCGTACTCCATATGCTCGCGTACTATAGCCTGGTAAAGGTCCGTTTGTCTTCAAGGTGCCGGTAGACTTCATTGAAATCCACGCCATAATCAAAATCATCTTGTTCTTTCTTTTTCTCGCCTTTGATGTCGACATTTCGCACGATTAGTAATTCTTCATTGTAATTGGAGGCCTTGACGATGTTTATGCCCGAGGGCGCCCAGACCCCCGAACCACCCCAAAATACTTCCCCACTGATCTCATGCCTGCCAACGCCATTACAGGCAATAGTCCAGAACTGGTTGGTCGCTGACCGGGATGCTATCAGCGTGTCCCAAAGATAACCGTAGTACATATCGGTGAATATATTCACATCCTGGTAGGCTCTTGTGCCAGTTCCTCTCCAGCATGCCACCTCAATGACGGCGTCGACATGGTCGATTCGCGAATATTCTTGTAGTAGTTCAGAGAAACAATAATCATAACAGGTAGTAAAGCCGAATCTGCCCATTCTGGTGTCTATGACAAGTCTGTCATCACGACCTGAGCGGCAGTAGGTTTTTTCGATGCCCGGTAGCATGATCTTATCGTAGATATACTCCTCTTTGGTGAAATCCACGAATTTGCTCACAATAAAGGTGGAATTAAGATACTTCTGATGAGTGCCTGGACCTTTCCTGATGTTATTGATAACGATTAAATATAGTTCATCCCCCAGCAGTGGGTAGAGATTATCCATGACCCAACTGCGTTGTTTATCGGTAGTGACTGACTCCATATACCGACTGCACTCTTCATAGTCTTCCCAGAAATAGCCGGTAATACAAAATTCGGGAAAGACGGCGAGGTTGACCTTCTGCTCTTTAAAGATTTCGGTGGCCGCCAAAATTTTCTTCTTATTGGATGCTACATCCGGAACAGCGGCATGAATATTGGCAATCCCAATTGATATTGATCCTTCTTTCGGACTAAAGATAGTCTCCCTGATGTTAAAGCCCTGATACGTCATTGAATATCCTCACAATCTTCAGTCACACCCCATAGCTTCCGACTTCTGGTAAGTCGTGAAAGAGAAATCCCCTGCCATACTTGTGTAGCATGGTCAGATGTTTGTGAGTTTGGAGCATCTCTAAGAACCGAAACTCTCCTTTACCATGAAGTCTAACATAGATTGTAGCATAACATTACTATATAAAGATGGCCAGGCTCATTGCTCTTGGCAATCAATGAGACCCTTGTACATTTGTCTTATGGTGGAACAACAAGCCCTTTTGTTTAGTTTCCCGTTTTGCATTGGCCCAGACAAAGGACTTTACAAAACATGGAGAGGCTAGGTTCAGCCTGAGCGCAAGTCAGCGACGGCAAGGGGCACTTTGTAGCGGGAATTCCAGGGACACCATATCAATCAGGCCTGCTATAAATCAGGTATGATTTCCCCGGAATACCACTTCTAGTGAGTGGAAAGTTGACAGCACCATGTCAGCCATCTAAAGTGTAAGTCAGTGAGTTGTGCCAAGTTCACTCACGGTGCTCTTAGCGTCTATGGAACCAGGATATGTTACGCTATACCACTCCGGCGAGTTGGAGCGTCGCGCGCAAGCACTCGAGGCCCGATTAGCCTCATGCGATATCTGCCCCAGGGAGTGTCGGGTCAATAGGTTACAAGACGAACCGGGCTATTGCCATTCAGGGTACCTCCCCATAGTCTCGGCGGTCTGCGCTCATCAAGGTGAGGAGCCGGCTATTTCAGGAACCAGAGGGTCAGGTACGGTTTTCTTTGGCAATTGTAATATGAGGTGTGTTTATTGTCAGAACTACCAGATAAGTCAGAACTGGGAAAAGCAAAAATCAAAGGAAATGACCTGGCATACCCTGGCGAAAAAGATGCTCTACCTTCAGGATGAACTGGGCTGCCACAATATCAATTTCGTTTCGCCGTCTCATTTTGTTCCTCAGCTCCTTCGGGCAGTTGTGGAAGCGGTGCCCATGGGGCTGCGAGTGCCGCTAATTTATAACACCGGTGGCTATGATTCTATTGTTTCTCTGAAAGAGCTTGACGGAGTAATAAGTATTTACCTGCCTGATTTGAGATATGCCTCTGACAGGTGGGCTAAAAGGTTCTCACATGCCCCGGATTATGTAGCACGGGCTCGGCAGGCTATTAAAGAGATGTATCGACAGGTTGGAGACCTGGTGGTAGATGAATCTGGATTGGCACAAAAGGGGTTGATAGTGCGTCATCTTATTCTGCCCAACGGTCTGGCAGGCAGTGAGGAGTCGCTAACCTGGCTTGTTCGAGAGATTTCTACCACGGTGACGGTCAGCATAATGTCTCAATACATGCCGATGCACCGGGCGCCGCGAATACCACTGCTTTCCCGGAATATCACTGTTGATGAGCATGAAATGGTACTCCGGCTGCTAACTGACCTGGGAATAGAAAACGGCTGGGTGCAGGAAATGGGGGCAGCGGAAGAGTATGTCCCTGATTTTGAACGAGAAGGTCAACCTTTCTCCCCGGCGAATCCCGGGGACACCATGCCAACCAGGCCTGCTACAAATCAGGTATTATGACCCCAGAATAGCTGCTATAATTTGCGGTATAATGAACTTAGTCACCTGGCAATTTGAGATATTGAGAATGTGCTAAGGAGAGAAATGCGTTATAAGTGTTTTGTCTGTGGAACTGAATTCGATAGTATAGAGCAGCTAGCCAACAATAAGCGACAGCACCAGGCTGGTCCACCAAGCCCTTCGGGAGTAATCTGCCTGGGCTGTGGCAAAAGCATCCCTCTGGAGCCATCCAAATCTAACTACAGTGGACCACTCACCTGCCCTAACTGCCGACGGACAATGACCGTCACTATAGAGAACGGTGAGGTAGTTGTAGCTCGACTTGGTTAGCCGAATCCCAAGGATCTACACCAATCAGACCTACTACGAATCAGGTATTTACATCACCAGAATACACTACAGCTACAAACTCCCGTTGGAAGGAACTTAATTCTGGCAAGGGGATTGTACTTAACTGATTATTGCTGTCTCAGCTATAACCTCTGCTATAATCAGTAATACCTGCGCTAGCCCAGCTATAAGTTGAAGTGTGGTTTCCATCAGTTGACTGATGAATATAAGAATACTTGTATATTCATGGCAATTCCGTTCAGGCTTTCGTAGCTCTGGATATTGACTAGACTATTTTTGGAAATGAAGCATGGATGATCAGACCGGCGAGTTGTTAAGGCTAACTCTGAAAGAACGGGATGCTGGGGCTGCAGTGCTGGGGCGAGCCTTCACGGAATACGAGTTGCTTCGGCACTATTTCCACAATGAAACAGAGCGGCGCGCAGTAGCCGATACGTTCGGTTTCATCGCACTTTCTGTCTGTTTGAGATACGGCGAGGTCTATACGTCTTCAGAGAAGCTGGAAGGCGTGGCAGCCTGGCTACCACCGGGTCAGGCACCTTTTGGAGTATGGCAAATTATACGCTCGGTCCCGCTACCAATTCTTTTCAGGTTTGCAAGCCAGGGGGCAAGCCGAATGTGGGCTTACGGTAGATATGTGGATAAGCTTCACCGCAAACTGGTTCCGCACCCGCACTGGTACCTGCAAATCATAGGAGTGGACCCGGCATATCACGGACAGGGATTTTCCAGCCGATTGTTGAGGCCGGTACTGGAACGTATCGACCGGGAGCAGATGCCATGCTTCCTGGAGACGAATACTGAGAAGAATGTGGCTATCTATCGTCGGTTCGGATTTGAAGTTGTTTCAGAGGATAAGATACCGGGAACAGAAGTGACGAGCTTTGCCATGTTGAGAAAAGTGCAAACCACGTGAAGTTTCGGAATTCCAGGGACACGATACCAATCAGACCCACTACGAAGCAGGTATTATGCCCCAAAATACCTCTTGCAACAAATTAGGGGACATGGTTAAATTTGAAATGAACTAATTACAGGCCAAAACATAAAGGGAGGTATCAATAACAATGACAACAAAAGCGTCGCCGAGTCAGCCTGCGTATCCTGTTACTTTGACAATCGACTACCCGGACAGATCTCTTAATCGGTTAACCACGTTCTTTAGAATCTTCACAGTAATTCCAATTGCTATTGTTCTGGCCTTGGTAAATGCCGGGACCATTGATTTCGGTAAAATGAATGCTTGGGACTGGCAATATGCTGCCGGAGGCATCCTGTTCATGGCAACCTTACTCATGATTCTTTTCCGGCAAAAGTACCCCAGGTGGTGGTTTGACTGGAATCTAGCATTGACCAAGTTCAGCTCACGTGTTGCCACTTATCTTGGTCTGCTTACAGATGTATACCCGTCAACTGATGAAGAACAGACGGTTCACATTGAGATTCCATATCCAGATGTCACGAAAGACCTTAATCGCTGGTTGCCACTAGTGAAGTGGTTTCTAGCTATCCCACATTATATCGTCCTGGCCTGCCTGGCGATTGCGGCCATTGTGTGCGTGGTGGTAGCCTGGTTTGCCATCTTGTTTACCGGTCGCTATCCTAGAGGTCTATTTGACTTCGTAGTCGGTGTATACAGATGGTCACTGAGAGTGGCTGCATACGCTTTTTTGTTGACAACGGACCGGTATCCACTGTTCAGTCTGGACTAGATTACCTGGCGGCTTCTGGGGACAGCATATAAGTCGGGTATTGTATCCCAGAATATCGTAATTATTGCATGAAAGGGGAATTTTTCAGGAGTTGAACATGCGACAGAAATATGAGTACAAATTCGTAAATATTGGACAAGATAAAAAAGGAAAAGGTTACCACGATGTAATACTGGAAAACTCATTGGACGGATGGCGCCTCGTCCAGGTGTTCGCGCCGGGTGCCGGAGGCCTCTGGGCAAAAGCTAATTTCTGTGAAGTAATATTTGAACGGCAAGTTGAAAGTTGAAAGAAGCAAATCCCTAGCCAATTCCAGCGGCACCATAACAATCAAGCCTGCTGCAAAACATTTATCATTTCCCCAAAGACAAATGTTGTATAATTAGGTACACGTAAATACGGCATGAGGAAAACTAGGTGAATGCGAATCACCAGAAGGGAGGGTTACATTTATGAAAATAGTAATCATCGGAGCAAGCGGACAGATTGGAGCATTCATTCGCGATGAAGCACTGGCCCGGGGTCATCAGGTAACTGCGATCGTGCGCCATCCTGATAAGATAACTGTAAAGGACCCGCATCTTACAGTTGTGAAAGCGGACATTCTTAAGGATAAGGTCGAAGAACTCGTGAAAGGTCATGATGCGGTAATAAGTGCCTACAATCCCGGCTGGAGCAATCCCGATATATATAATGAGCAAATCGAGGGTTATAAGGCGATTATCAGTGGAGTCAAGAAATCGGGAATCAAGAGACTACTGGTTGTGGGTGGAGCTGGAACTCTTGAAGTCGCCCCTGGCGTGCTGGTTTTGGATACGGCGAACTTCCCGGAGCAGGTGAAAGGCGGAGTGCTGGCAACCAGGGAAACACTTTATATGCTAAGAGAAGAAAAAGAACTTGAGTGGACATTTTTGAGCCCGCCAAGCTCGATCGCCCCCGGAGAGCGGACGGGGCATTACCGGGTTGGGAAAGACCAGCTCCTTAAGAACGAAGATGGCGAAAGCAAAATCTCAACGCAGGACTTCGCCGCCGCCATGCTCGATGAACTGGAGAATCCGCAACACATTCGCGAACGATTCACTGTCGCTTATTGAAGTCCAGAGACACCATAGCAATCAGGTCTGCTATAAATCAGGGATTCTTTTCCAGAATCCCACCCGTATTGACAGACCTGGCTCAGCATTATAATATGACAGTATAAAGGTAGCAGCTCGTCTCTCCCAGAAAACGTGAGGAGGCCGCGAGTTTGTTAGCCTGACAGCTTGCTAAAGCTGGTTAGGAGGAGAGTGGGGTAAGTCTTATCAATCAATTTACCGGATTTTTCCCCAATCTGGCGAACATCCTAGGATACGTTTGACAGTACTGGAGGGGGGTGATGTGTTATGGATTAATGTTGTTGGGAAAGTGAATTATTAGAAATCAAGGTGCATTAGCAAAACTGGAATTAATAAGAGGAGGTGTATACGAATGAATTGGGGTAACATAATTGAGCCATTCCAACAATTCTTTAGCACGCTGGTAGATTTTTTACCATATATCATCGCCGTACTGGTTCTTTTGCTCCTGGCCTGGATTCTAGCAAAAGTCCTCAGGACAGGCACCCGAAAACTTATGCGAGCCACAGGGATTGATAAGAGGCTAGGCAAGGGTGGAGACCCCAAAGACTCAAGCCAGTTTCCGGTGGCCCAGGGTGCAGGCACAGCAGTTTTTTGGATTGTGTGGATATTGTTCATCCTGGCCATACTTCAAGTCCTAGGCGTAGAAGGTCTCTTCGATTCAATTGTGGTCGTATTTCAGAAGATCTTTGCCGCTGTTCCCAACATCATCGGTGCTGTGCTGGTGCTTGGGATATTTTACCTCGTGGGCAGACTTTTATCCAAACTGGTCACCAAAGCCTTGACCAGCATTCACTTTGATGAGTTGCCGGTCAAGTTGGGTCTAGCAAAAAAGGCGCCCAAAGGAGCTGGCGCTGCTTCCAATGTGGTTGGTTACATTGTTATGGTATTCATAATGCTCTTTGCCGTAATCATGGCAGCAGACCTGCTTGGTTTTGCCGCTGTGAATGAACTAATTGCCGTCTTGACGCAATTCCTGGGGCTGGTTCTCCTCGGTGCTGTTATTATCGGCATTGGCATTCTTGTGGCCAATTTCTTGGCGAATATTCTGCGGGCAGGCGCCAGGTCAGAATCTCTGGTTTCCTTCGTCAGGATGTCAATTATTGTATTGAGTGTCCTGCTAGGAATACGCGCAATGGGTTTTGCCAACGATCTCATTTTACTAGGCTTTGGGCTGGCACTAGGCGCAGCTGCTATAGCAGCTGCTATTGCCTTTGGACTGGGTGGCCGTAAGGTTGCCGGTGAGCTTCTGGCTCGCTGGACTAAGACTAGCTCTAGTAGCGATAAGACCAAATGAATAGCCAGCAAATGACAAAGATACAAAGAGTGCTAACTTAATTAAGATATTCTAGGGCTAGAAGGGGTCGGGTAATCCTCTCTAACTCCCCGGCCCCTTCTGGTAATTCCAGGGACACCCTACCAATCAGGCCTACTACAAATCAGGTTTTTACAACATCGAATGAGGCTATGTGTGCTTGAAGATTCGTTAACAGGCGTACACTGGTTAATAGAGTACAGAGTGGAGGTGTCTATAATGAAGGCTTTAATAGTATATGACTCAGTTTATGGAAATACGGAGAAAATCGCCAGGGCTATTGCTGAAGTTATTACCCCGTCCAACGAGGTCAAGGTACTGCAGGCGGGCGAAGTGAACCCATCGGAACTGGAACCTATTGACCTTCTCATTGTGGGTTCTCCGACCCATGCGGGCAGGCCAACGCCACCGATTCAAGACCTCCTGAACAAAGTCCCCAAGTTTACTCAAAGTATTAACGTAGCTGCATTCGACACCAGAAGCCAGTCGAAATTCGCCAGGGTATTTGGAAATGCCGCTCGACGCATCGCTAGCAACCTGGAAAGAAAGGGTGGTGTTCTCATCATGTCTCCGGAGGGTTTCTTAGTTACAGGTACTAAGGGTCCGCTGAAAGAAGGAGAACTGGAGCGGGCTGCAGCCTGGGCTAAGGGAATTTTAGAGAGCAAGAAGTAATTTTATAAGCCCCTCCCTATTTCACTACACATTAACTCAATATGTATAGCGGCTAACGTCTAAATTTATAACTCTTAAGGATGCCTATACATATATAACCATCACACATGGGAGCGCAGAAAAGACTCGATCTCGTCGGCAATGAATGCTGCGCCACGACTATTCATATGTATCCCATCAGTTACCAGTAAGAAGTGGTGCTTCCTGGAAATTTCGTCAAAGCTCTGCCTGAGCAAGTAATGACGGGCAAGTGCCTTAATTGAAAGCATAGCTCCGCTCTCATACGGCCGGCCTTTGCTCTGTTGAACCTTCCTCAAATACTCCTCCTGGCGTTCATAAACAGGTAGATAGCTGACTTGTTCCTCCTCTGCAATCTCCTTGAGCAGAGCATTATATTCCTTGATGAGTTGATTTGGAATTGATTCCAGGTCTTCGCCGAGAACGGGGAGAGAAACCAGGGCAATTTTCGCTGAAGTCCTCTTTTTGAGTGTCCTGACAATCCTGAGCATATTATATTGATAGAATTTTGCCGATGGCGGTTGAGGAAGCCTTCTTGTTAAGCGAGAAATGCGCGCTAGCGTTGGACTGAGTGTAGCGGTAACATCGTTCGTACCAACCAGGATGATGACGAAATCAGGCTGGTAATCAATAACAGAATCCAAACGCATCGCTACGTTGTAGGCCTGGTCGCCTGGGACGCCTGCATTAATGAATTGGAAGCCAGCCTCAGCCATACGTTGATCCAGAAGGTTCACAAAACTGTAGCTGACCTGTCCACGCACTATACTAGCACCAAGGCATACGACTATGTGCCTGTTAGCGTTTTTCATCTTTCCTGCTCTGCCTCGAATAAAGTTCAGTAGGAATCGCCAATATCATTGTAAACCTTTGAAATAACATCAGCCATATGACCAGTCTAACACTGAAATTCCAGGGACACCATGCCGATCAGTCCTACCACAAATTAGGTATTATGCCCCCGAAGGCTGCCGGGCGTGGATTCCATTCTGGGGTAATTAGAGCTATAATTGAATCAAGAGGGGAAAAGAATAAACGGTCGGTGACATAAGGAGAACCTGAGACCCTTAGAAGAACATGGTCAATCAGCCCTCAAAGGATTGGATGATGCGATTTCTCCAAGTCGTCTACGTTTTAGCTATAGCAGGTCTGCTTATCGCCCTTGTCGTCGCGGGCGTCGAGGCTTTCTATCCTTCTCCCCAATATCCTGACTATCCCGAGCCCATGCCAGCTTACAATAGCTCTAAGTACGTAGAGTGGGAGCAAGAATGGATGGAGGCTAACGCAGAATATCAGCAGGAAGCAGCAGCACGCGACAGGAACATATTCTTCATTGTCTTACCTCTGGGGGTGGTGCTTGCTGTGGGAGGCACCTTTATTCAACGCAGACTGGATATATTCGGGGCCGGCTTGATTCTGGGTGGCCTGGGGACGATGATATTCGCAATTGTGCCTTATGACCTGGGCGATAAGCTGAGATTTGCCGGCATTGCTGCTACCCTGGCTGTGCTTGTCTTTGTGGGATACAAGGTCTTTCTCTCCTTAAGAAGAAACTAACGTGTTTCTCTGAAAACGATTCCAGGGACACCATACAAATTAGACCTGCTAGAAATCGGGTACTATGTTCCCAGAATACGAATAATCATTCAAAACGTGGAACATTATTGGCACTCCAATTCATTGTCAGCAAACACACCTTTGGGTATAATGACACGAAGGATATCATGATTGAGCGCTATGAACATACTCAGGTTGGATACTTCATTATTGTGGCCATTGTAGCAGCAATGGTGGCAATCGGGATTATCCTGGCGAATACCGGGGTTAATTGGATTGCTATCGCAGTCCTGGTTGTCCTTGCAGTAGCTCTGGTGTTATTTCCCAGTTTAACCGTGGTCATCAGTGAAGAAGAGCTATTGGTGCAATTTGGGCCAGGAGTAATCCGCAAACGGTTTAAGCTGAATGAGATAGAATCGTGTCAAGCCGTTAAAAATCCCTGGTATTATGGGTGGGGTATTCGGTCAACTCCTGATGGGATGCTGTTCAGGGTTTCTGGCTTTCATGCTGTCGAGATCAAGTTAATAACGGGTAAGGAATATTTAATCGGCACTGATGTTCCACAGGAGCTTGAGGGAGCTATTAGACAAGCCATAAGTTATCGTTAAGGTTTCTGATAAGATAACGCCTGAAAGCGATTCTTGCACTGGAAAGAAGAGTGAAAGAGCAAGTTGCCAAGAAATCAGCATCTTGACCCTTTTATTGGTTCATTCCAAATTACGACAGGGATGCTTAGCCAGCTAAAAATCAGACGTCCCGAGTAACCTTACTTCCTTCACCTGCCATCGTCCGGCTTGGCCCTCAGCTTACCTTGTGCTGGTCACTACCCGCACCTTTCAGCTTTCACCAAACCCAACTCTCATGCCAGGTCCCTGCTCAGTTACTCGGGACGAAAATAATACTAGCATATATATAAAATAGTTGTCAAGTCTTCTTATGTACTAGGAGGTTAGTACCAGGTTCTCGACGGAATTCCAGGGACACGATACCAAGCTAGTATTAGTACCTGATACCATTTAGGTACATATACGCATGTAAAAGTAATACTGCGCTTTCCCGGGAAATGTTCAATGGAAACGCAACCAGGTAGAAATTATCGTGTAGTGTATGAGAACTTCGACAACCTGAAACGGTGGCAGGCTTAACCATTATCAATCACTTGTAGATCGGCTCCCTGGTACAGACTCCGGGATGGGCTCGGTTACCGGAACATTATCCCAGATGCCACTGCGCTTCTGTAACTGGTACTCACGGTATAGCCAGAACCCAGCGATAGCGGTACCGCAGACGTCAGCGATGGGCATAGATAGCCAGACGCCGTTCAGGCCCATGAAGCGCGGCAGGATGAGCACTGCCGGAATGAAAAAAGCCAACTCACGCACTAGTGATAGAGCAGTAGCAGTCCACCCTTTGGATAATCCCTGAAATGTGGTAATGAACATAATGGCCGGACCAATCAGAATTAGGGTTGAAATGAAAATGCGCATACCTGGCACGGCGATGGCCAGCAATTCAGGGTCATTATTGAAAATGGCAATTACCTGGGGAGTGAAAATCTCTAATAAGATAGTTGCAACCCCCAGCAACGCCACTAGAGCGAGGGAAGCTTGTCTGACAGCTGACCATAGTCGCTCCCAGAGGCGTGCCCCTAAGCAGAAGCCAACAATTGGCAGAAGACCATGGGCAACACCGACAATGGGCATAAACGCAAGGTCGGCAATACGTATCCCGATTCCCAGGGCTGCCAGCGTTATCGAACCGAAACCAGCGACAATCCGGTTGAATATGATGAAAATGATTGTTTCCGTCAGTTCCATTAAGATCGATGGCAAGCCCACACGATAGATTTGTGCCATGATAGAAAGGTTAGGTCTGAGGTGATGCAGTTTCAACCTGTAGACGGATCTTCCGCCGACTAGATAGTAGTAACTAAGTGCGGCAGCGATTCCGCCGGATATTGTTGTCGCCAACCCTGCTCCACCGATACCCATCTCCGGGAAAGGCCCCCAGCCAAAGATAAAGAATGGGTCGAGGATGACATTTACCACAGCGCCAATAACAGTGAAAATCATTGGCTTAATGGCATCCCCAGCCGCGAGGAAGATGTTACGTGACATGAGTCGGAAGAGAATAAATGGTGTTCCCCAGCCGAAGAAGACCAGGTACTCTGCCGTCATATCGACAATTTGAGGTGGAGCCCCCAGTAGAGCAGCCAATTGCTTGGAAAAGAAGACGATGGCAATGATGAAAACAACACTAAATATGGCAGTCAGAGGAAATATCTGCCCGGCCACTTGGTTGGTCGCTTCAATGTTTCTTTCACCGAAACGCCGCGATGCTAAGGCGTTGGCGCCAACACCTGTGCCAACACTGATGGCGACCACGGCAATATAAAACGGGAATGTAACGGTTACAGCGGCAATCGCCTGATAGCTGAGCTGACCCAGCCAGAATGTATCAGCTAGGTGATATAGCGAGATGGTTACCATTGAGGCAATGCTGGGCGCACTCAGGCGGAGGAGTAGCTTGCTTACCCGCTCTGTACCAAGACGTGCGGTAGTCTCCTGAAGCTCATCAGGCTTATCCGTCTTCATTATCCTTACAGCCAACCATAGCTATACAGTCCGTGATTATTTGGCACAGGAAACTAATGGGGTCACAGTCAATGTGAAGATACAGGCGCTTTCCAGTACTCCGGTGTTTCTGCGTTATTTTACCCCTGCGCTTGGGAGCACTGCAAGTCATTCACCCACAATACGTATTTATGTTTATTAAATTTATTAAGTTAGTATTACAATAATACGGGCTGTATCGAATTGTGTTATATTCATGATTGGACCGATCCTGAGATATATTAAATTTCTGAGTGTCTTGGTTGGTAACCGGAGATGATATAGGCAGAGAGGAGACTTATGAAAGTCATTGGATTAATCGGAGGCATGAGCTGGAATTCTACATTAGAGTACTATCGAATCATCAATGAGCAATTTGCCCGCAAGTTGGGCGGTCTTCATTCAGCCCGCCTGGTTCTTTATAACTTAGATTTTGATGAGATTCAAAGGGCTCAGCATAAAGGCTGCTGGGATGACACAGCCAATATTCTTATCGATGCAGGTAATGCTATTAAGCGGGCTGGTGCTGATTTCCTGGTAATCTGCACTAACACCATGCATAAAGTTGCTGGTGATGTAGAGGAGAAAGTTGGTCTGCCGCTGCTTCACATTACTGATGTAATTGGCGATGCCATCAGGGAACGGGGACTACACCGAATAGGCCTACTGGGAACACGGTTTGTGATGAAAGAATCTTTCTATCAGGAGAGGCTTCGGGACCGCTTCGCTATCGAGGTGATTGTGCCTGGGGAAGATGATATAGATATTGTTCACCAAATTATTTATAGTGAACTCTGTGAGAGCAAAGTTAATGCGTCTTCCCGTCGTGTTTGTGCCAATATTGTTAGTAAATTGGTTAATAATGGCGCTGAGGGTATTGTGCTTGGATGCACTGAACTCCCTTTGCTCATCCAGTCTAGTGACATAAATGCTCCAATATTTGATACTACTCAGCTCCATGCGGAAGCAGCAGCCAACCTGGCGCTCGCTGAAGTTTAGGACTTCTGCTCCTATTGGTATGTTGCTGCACATTTCTTCGGGCGTTGAATGTTAGGGTAGATTGAAGACACATATGGAAGCCTGACTCAACGTCTTCGCCTCCGCCTGAACAACGACGTACACCACAATAAACCAATTACGATGAAAAAGAGATACGGTCGGTGGCTGACTCCCTCGCCGGTTCCGGCGACCGCTATTACCGGAGCGGGAGGTGGTGTTAATGGAGCTACTCCCTCGGCAGGTATTTCGTAGGCAGGTATCTCAGCAGAAATTTCGTAGGCAGCTATTTTAGTATCGAGATACTGCTTAGGCACCCAACCTAGGGGGTTATTTCTGCCAGTAGTCTCTGCCCAGATCCATCCTGACTCACCTTCCAGCTCAAAGAAAGCCGTTGCCTTTTTATAGTCAGGTAGATAAACCAATACGGTAGTGTGCTCTGGGACAAGCACTATAGCAGAGCGAAACCCGGCAGCTCTATACATAACCGCCAATAATACCGCCATATCCTCGCAATCACCCTCCCCAATTCCATCATCAACAATAACTGTAGCCAGCTCGTCGGCATTCTGGGCAAACTCTTCATTTCCAGTTTGCTCTATATCAGGGGTATATTCCACCCTGTCACGGACAAAATGAAATACCGCCTCTGCCCTCTGTAGCGGGTCTGTATATTCATTGGCAATCTGCTCCCCCAGGCTATAGGCTAAGTTAGCCTGTTCCTCCAAGCTCTGGAAGGCTATAACCGGACGGAATCCTGTCTCAGTTATTTGATAAAAACCATCTTCACCAAAGGCCTTGGTTCTACATATCTCCCAATCATCAAAAATATCTCCGTCTCTCTCGTGGAAACGTTCAGACAGAAATGCCGAGGCGTAGCCAGCAGTTGCTACCCCAAGTAATAGGGCAACTATTAGACCCACTAAAACTCTGGTTTTCTTCATAACGGTCCGGTCAGTGCCGCGTGGAGTATTAAGCCAAAGAAGACGAGATAACCAAAGATATGTAGCCCTGCCGCCACGGGGCTTTCGTTAATACTGCCAAACGGTATTTTAGGCGTTAGCTTGTCCACGATATAGAATAGGGCTACTCCAAGCAGTAAGCTTATGGCAAAGCTTACAGCTAGCAACCCCCACGTCCTGAAATCAAAAATGTACCACGCTATTGGAGCTGTGACTGCAGTGAGTGCGGTAATAGCACCGTGGATAACAAGACCAATCAGGATGAAGAAGCCTGCCGTGAACAACCCGACAGCCACCGGGCTCTCACCTATACGCTCGCGATAAGGGACCTTACGGATAAGCGCGTCCAGTGCTCTGACTCCAAGCCATGCCAGAAGAGCAGAGACGAAAACCAGCAATACAACCTTAGCTAACCATATCAAAGCAATTACCCAGAAAGGGACGCCTAAACCTAACTCCGGCATATTAGTGCCTCCTTATTGTCCATATTCGATTAATGGTAATGGCGTAACATTGGTTTCAACAACGGCCATAAGTTACGTACAGTCTACAAAACAGTGCATTTTTTGCGGAATTATGGGACATTCATAGTTACGGAGTACCACCCGCCTATAGCGCTATTTTATTATAGTGTAGCATTTTCCTGTCGCGAATGTGAATTCCAGGGACACCGTACCAATCGGGCTTGCTACAAATCAGGTATTACGTACCCAGATTACCCGGCAACCCTTTTCAAAACGACGTAAGTAATCTCGTTTGACCTGCGTTGATGAAGCCGATTTTTTGAAAACTCGGGTTATTGCTTTATACTATTCGGTATTGATATGGCGATGAAGATATAGGCGAGTCAGGAAAGTTATCTTGGGCGATAGGGATTTAGAACTGCTGGAATTTCACAAGGTAAGGGAGATACTAGCTAGATTTACTTCGTTTTCTGCTAGCCGAGAGCTTGCCCTCGACCTCAATCCCATCTTGGGTGAAGAAGAGGTCTGCCTGCGGCTCAGGCAATCGGCTGAGGCGCGTCGTTTGCTTTCAATTAGTCCCGATACGCATATCGGCGAAGTTGCTGATATCAGGGAAGTCGTGAAGATGGCGGCACGCGGCAAAGTCCTGGATCCTAAGTCTCTGCTGGAAATCCAGAGGACGCTGGACTCTGTCCACAGGCTAAAAAGCCACTTGATAAATTTGCCGAGTGAACTCCCGTTACTCAGTGGTCTGGCCGGAGACATTGTGGCACTGGGTCAGCTTCAAAAAGATATTGACGGCTGCTTTAGTCCGACCGGCGACCTGCTGGACACTGCCTCACCTAAACTAGCGTCGGTGAGACATAAAATGAGAGGAGTACGCCAGGAACTGCTCACTCAACTGCAAGCTATAATAACCTCACCCAGAGGACGGAGAATAATCCAGGAATCCATTGTTACCGAGCGGGAAGGTCGGTATGTTATTCCCGTCAAGGTAGAATATCGCCGGCAGATAAAAGGAATTGTCCACGATATCTCCAATACCGAGGCTACTGTGTTTATTGAACCGTGGACGACTATAGAAGTGCAGAATGAACTGCGAGAGCTGGTTGTGGAGGAGAAGGACGAAACAGAAAGGATATTGAGAACACTCAGTGCTGAAGTTGGGGCATTCCAAAGCGAAATGTCCCGTAATATTGAGCTGATCGCCGAGATTGATCTGGCGCTAACTAAAGCCAGATACGCCAGGGAGGTCAAAGCCACCGAGCCTATTATCGTAGCTGCCGGTAGAGGCACTCAAGCAGAGGAACATGAACCGGGTGGAGTGCTCAGGCTGGTCGAAGCCAGACATCCACTGCTGGGGAAAAAGGCGGTACCGCTGTCGGTCGAGATTGGACGGGACTTCTCCATTTTAATCATTACCGGACCCAATACAGGTGGTAAGACGGTCGCTCTCAAGACGATAGGGCTTCTCAGTCTGATGGCGCAGGCTGGCCTGCCTATCCCAGCTCAGGCGGAAAGCCGCATCCCCGTTTTTGACGGCGTATATGCCGACATCGGTGATGAGCAGAGCATCGAACAGACCCTTTCTACATTCAGCTGGCACATAGGCAACATCGTGCGCATCATCAACAACGCCTCGGCAAAGAGCCTGGTGCTGTTAGATGAACTGGGCACCAACACTGACCCGGGCGAGGGCTCAGCTCTCGGTCGCGCTATCCTGCTCCATTTCCTATCACAGGGAACTATGACCGTAGCCACCACTCACTACGCTGAATTAAAGGCACTGGCTCACGTTACCGACCGCATGCAAAACGCTGCTCTTGATGTGGACCCCACTACGATGGCACCCACCTATCACCTGACGGTGGGTATCCCGGGTGGTAGCAATGCTCTGGCTACAGCATCTCGCCTGGGACTGCCGGCGGAGATTGTAACCCGCGCCCGACAGATGCTTTCCGAAAGCACGCAGGAGATAGAATCTTTGCTTACCTATCTGGTGACCGAACAGAAGAATGTTGAGTCACTCCGTCATAGCCTGGAGAAGGAATTTAATGAGGCAGAGCGGAATGACGCGAACTTGAAAACCAGACTCCGCCAGTTAGAGGAGGAGAGACGGAGAATCATCAAGCAGACACGTGACCAGGTAGTTCGCGAGGCTGCTGAATTACAGGTGAAAATTCGTGAGGCGTCAACGGGATTGCGCAAGGAAAAATCTAAGGGAAAAATTGAGCAGGCAAAAAAGGCACTAGCGCAAGCACGGGAGCAGTTGGATACTGGTGTATGGAAGGCCAGACCGGTGGTTGAGATAGACGAAACGGAAGCCGAAGCCGGCTCAATCACCGCCGGTGATACCGTCTGGTTGAAAGAGGCTGGCGTGTCAGCGACGGTACTATCAGTGGCTGAAGAACGCGGACTTGTCGAAGTACACGCCGGGAAAGTGAAGATGACTCTCAGGCTGGACAGCGTGGAAAAGAGAATACCATCAACTGGAGCGGTGAAGACGGGTGGTGACCTGATAACGAGGAGGTTGAGTAAGTCCAGGGCCCCTCTTGAACTTGACCTGCGAGGCAAGAGGGCCGATGATGTTGAGCCGGTGCTGGAGGGTTACCTTAACGAAGCGTCTTTATGCGGATTGAGCCGGGTACGCATCATTCACGGTATTGGCACGGGCACAGTTCGTCAGATTGTCAGGGAGATTCTAGCCTCTCATCCACTCGTCGCATCTTTCCAGCCTGGAGAACAAGGCGAGGGTGGCGATGGCGTTACCATAGTTAGCATGTAACCAGAGTATTTTGCCCGACCAGGTGACTGATATTGTGTTTATATCAAGGAAGTTCCGTCTAGGCAGATCGAAGATGCTCGGCTTTCTGGATGATTTGGCTGTGACCGAAGGAAAAGCAGTATCGTTATACCTCCCATATGGTACGCCTCAAGCCAGGGTTGAAGATCTGCTGGGTCAGGCGCTAACTACATCTGCCGTACCGCCGGGAGTTGCTGAGATTATGGCTGGCTCTGGAATCGGAGCGGTGTTTTTCTGGAACCCGACGCATATGTATCTGGTCCTGCCTCCGTTCCCGATCACAGAAGAATATACTGCCAACGGGTGGGATATTGGGCTGTTGCGTTCCCTTCTCAATCAGGATTTCCTTGTAGGTCTTGTCTTGGTCCGCTTGGGAGCATACAGCATTGGCATCTGCCGGGGCACAGAACTCATAGATAGCAAGACGGGAACAGGTCTGGTACACGCCCGCCATAAGAAGGGTGGCTCCTCGCAGGCGCGCTTTGCACGACACCGGGAAAAACAGATAGAACAGTTTCTGGACCGGGTTTGCGGTCATGTACAGGAGCATATTGAGCCCCATGCCCGATCACTCGACTATCTAGTCTATGGCGGAGCAAGAACTACTATACTCTCACTACGTAAACAATGCCCGTTCCTCAGACAATTTGAGGATCGCATCCTGCGGATGCTGCTGGATATACCTGAGCCACGCCAGGCGGTACTGGAAAAAGCCATCGGCACCGCCTGGTCAACCGATGTTATCGAATGGTGCGAGCACAACTCTTAACAAGAATTCCGGGGACACTATACCAATCAGTCCTACCATAAATCAGATATTATGTCCTCAAAATACCTGACTTATTTGGAGTATAATAGGTTGACAAATTAAACTAAAGGTACATATCATCTTCCCAGCATAATAATCAAACAGGGGGAATATAAACATGCCGGTTATTCGTACGCCAGATGAACGTTTTTCTAAATTGCCTGATTTCCCTTTTGCCCCAAACTATATTGAAGTTAACGGATTGCGTATACATTATGTAGATGACGGCAAAGGAGAGACTATACTCTGTTTACATGGCGAGCCTTCATGGTCATTTCTATACCGTAAAATGATTGCCGCTATGTCTAAGCAGCACCGTGTTATAGCTATGGACTTTATCGGCTTTGGCAGGTCTGATAAATTCACCGAGCGGGAGGCATATACCTTTAAGATGCATCTGGACATGCTGATGGGCTTCATAAAGGCGATGAACCTTGAACAGATAACTGTTGTGGTGCAGGACTGGGGTGGGTTGATTGGGCTGGCTGCGGTCGCTCATATGCCGGAGCATTTTGCCAGGCTGGTTATCATGAATACCGGCCTGCCCACAGGTAAGGGAAAGCCCAGCGAAGCTTTCCTGGCCTGGCGTAGTTATGCCGAGACTCATCCCGATATGCAAATCGGGCAATCAATACTTGGTGGTATAGCTCACCCTGAGAGGATTACTAAGGATATCGTCGGCGCTTATGAAGCGCCGTTTCCCGACGTTAAATATAAAGCTGGGGCTGCTGTGTGGCCACTACTCGTCCCCATTAGCCCTGATGACCCCGCTTCTGCCGAAATGCGGCACGCTCGGGAAGTTCTGTCAAGGTGGAACAAGCCGGCCTTGGTCATGTTTTCAGATAAAGACCCTATTACAGGTGGCGGTGACAAATTCTTTCGCTCTCTTATACCTACAGCCAAAGACCAGCCGGAGATTGTAATCAAGGATGCAGGTCATTTTCTTCAAGAAGAGAAAGGCCAGGAAATATCTCAACATATACTGGATTTCATAAAAAGAACACCTGTCGCCTAGTATTTCGGCAGGCTTTGTAGGCTAGGCTAAATATGATTCCGCAGCAATGGTATGTAGTTATGGACTCCACCCAGGTTAGAGACAAACCGGTGGGTGTGGTCAGGATGGGAGAGAAACTCGTCTTCTGGCGAGATAGCAGCGGGAAAGTGAACTGTCTTCGAGACAAATGTGCCCACCGGGGTGTGCAACTCAGCAAGGGCAAGGTAATCGGAGACCATATCCAATGTCCTTTTCACGGTCTGGAATATGAATCCTCCGGAAGGGTTACAGTCATACCGGCCAATGGTAAAAATACTCCTGTCCCTGACGGCTTTCAAGTCTTGAGCTATCCTACCTATGAGGCACACAGTCTTATCTGGGTCTGGTGGGGCGAAAACCCTCCCCAGAACTTACAGCCTCCCCGGTTCTTTACAGATATTGATGACAGCTTATCCTATGGCAGGGCTTATGATTACTGGAATGCTCATTACTCCCGGGTCATAGAAAACCAGCTTGATGCTGCTCACCTTCCTTTTGTCCACTACAATACAATTGGACGTGGAAATCACACCATAGTAGATGGGCCGTTCGTTCAATGGTTGGACGGGGATATGTTCTATGTCTTTGTTCATAACCGGGTTGACGATGGTACTCCTCCTCTTAAACCTGAGCAGATGCCCACCTCGGATCCGGTTAAAGACTTCAAGCTGGAGTTTATCTTCCCTAACCTTTGGCAGAACTATATTGGCGAGAAGGTACGAATTATGGTTGCCTTCGTTCCAGTGGACCAGGAGAATACGATTCTCTATCTTCGGTTCTATCAAAAGTTCATGCGCGTGGCTGTGTTGAGAAAATTGATAACCCGCTTATCTACACCCTTTAACCTGATTATCACTCATCAGGACAGAAGAGTCGTGGTTACGCAGCAACCTAAGGCATCAGCCCTGCAAATTGGGGAGCAATTATTTCAAGCTGACTGGCCTATAATCGAATACAGAAGACGCAGGCATGAGCTGATGGAAAAGGCTCGCCAATAATTGGTAAGGAGAATTCCGGGGACACTATACCAATCAGGCCTACTATAAATCAGGTATTATGTCCCATGAATTCCATGCTGAAAACCGCAAAACATCCTGGCCGGCAGTTATAGTCCTCCCTATCAGCTTTCCTTTGTAACACTGAGTTGTTTCCGGTCTATTTGGCCTGACTCTGTCCTGGGTAGGCTGTCAACAAACTTGATTTGTTTGGGCACTTTGTACTCAGATAAGCTCTGGCGGCAGAAATTGCGTATTTCGTCCACTGTAGCATCTTGTCCTTCCTTAAGCACTATAAAAGCTGTGGGTATTTGCCCCTTGTAATCATCAAGGACACCGACACAGGCTGTTTCGGCTACCGCGGGGTGCTTCAGGAGAACTTCTTCAACTGCCGCGGGGAGAATCTTGACTCCCCCCGAGGGCACTATGATAGAAGCAGTCTTTTCTATGAACTCCAGGTAGCCGTCCTCATCCAATTTGACCAGATCGCCAGTGTGAAACCAGCCATCTTTAAGGACCTGGGCCGTGAGTTCAGGCGACTTGTAATATTCCCTCATCATCCAGGGGGCTCGGGCAACAGCTTCCCCTATGCTGCCCCGGGGTACTTCCGTGCCGTTTTTATCCAACACTCTAAGCTCAGCCAGGGGCTTCCCTGCTGTACCTAATTTACGGTCGCGCATAGCACCTATAGTGACGATTATCAACTCCGTGAGACCGTATATTTCGCAGGCGGTTAAGTAAAACTTTTTCTCAAGCATCTCCAGAAACATCGCTGAGGATTTTGCCCCGGCACAAAGCACCTTCTTTAACGAACTAAAGTCATAGTTTTTCATAGTCTCTTCGTCTATCATAGCCATGGCATTAAAGCTAGCCGGGACGCCTATGAGCATGGTTGCCTTTTCCCGCTGTATAGTGTCGAGGATACTCTTGGAACTGAAGTGAGGTAGGATTGCTATGGTGGCTCCCCTCTTAATGGGCATGAGAACAACCAATCCAAATCCCAGAAGATAATTAAAAGGGAGCAGACCTAAAACAACGTCGTCTCTCTCCAGTTCAAATTTTTCCACCACTATGGGCAGAATTGACATGAACGACGCGTGAGTATGCACCACGCCCTTGTTCTTCCCCAGCACACCCAGGGTGTAAAAAAGGATAGCTTCGTCCTCGCCTTTTATATCGACAGGGGGCGATGCAGGAGAGCTATTGGCCACCATCTCATTGTAAGGGGCTGTACCTACTTCAAGGACATGTTTCAGCAGGGGCATATTGGGCAAAATTGAAGACAGCACAGGGGAGAATCTTTCTTCGGTAATCAGGATTGTGGAATCTGATTCACGGAGCTGAGGTTCAAGTTCGGGCACCTTAGCTCCGGAATCGAGAAGCACGCCGGCAGCTCCAGCTTTAAGCACTCCAAAACAATTTATGACCCACTCAGGGGTACGGGACATTAGAATGGCTACGTGGTCGCCCTTCTTTATTCCCAGACCAATAAGGGCGTTGGCTATCCTGTTGGAGGTTTCATCCAATTCGCGATAGCTAACTTTGCGAGAGCCAAGGACAATAGCCGTTTGCTGTGGCACCTCGCTGGCAGTTTTTTCTAGCATCAGTTTGAGATTCATTGGTTCCCCCCAGACTTGATGGGTCTTTTGAAGTAGGATTATGAGCTAATTTGTTGTTTCCTGTCAATGGAATTCCAGGGCACCATGCAAATTAGGACTACTACAAATTAGGTATTATGTCCCTTATTCAGGTGGTTCTGGCTGCACCTTGGCCTGGGTTCTCACCGGTAGGCCCCAGATGTGGACGAAACCGGGGGAAGCATTCCGATCGAAGGCATCGTGTTTATCGTAAGTAGCCAGAGTGTAGTCGTAAAGGGAATAGGGCGACTTTCTACCCACTATCTGGCAGTTGCCTTTAAAGAGCTTCACCCTTATGGTGCCGGTGACGTATCTTTGTGTACTTTTCACATAGGCGGCTAAGTCCCGGCGCATACCTGTAAACCACAGCCCATTGTAGATGAGGTCGGCATATTCAGCGGCGACCTTGGCCTTAAAGCGGAGCTGCTCCTTGGCCAGCACGAGGTCTTCTAGAGCCTGGTGCGCTTTCAGCAGGACCACGGCAGCCGGCGCCTCATAAACCTCCCTTGATTTTATGCCCACCAGTCTATTTTCGATGTGGTCAATCCGTCCTATACCATACTGACCAGCCAGGTCATGAACCCTCTGGACGAGTGTAACTGGTTCTAACTTTTCACCATCAAGGCTTACCGGTATCCCGTGGTCAAAATCAATCTCCAGATAAACAGGCTGGGCCGGGGTTTTCTCAGGCGATTTTGTCCACAGGAAGACATCCTCGGATGGTTCGTTCCAGGCATGTTCTAGCACGCCGCATTCAATGCTTCTTCCCCACAGGTTCTGGTCGATGGAATACGGGCTGGCCTTGGTGATAGGGACAGGAATATTGTGGACCTGGGCATATTCAATTGTTTGCTCCCGGGTCATATTCCATGCCTGAGCTGGAGCTATTACCTTGAGCTCGGGTGCTAGAGCAGCTACGCTTACATCAATCCTCACCTGGTCATTTCCCTTGCCGGTGCAGCCGTGAGCTACGACTGTTGCCTTTTCCTTCTTAGCTGTTTCCACCAGGAGTCGGGCGATGAGAGGCCGTCCCAGGGCTGTGGCTAAAGGATACTGTCCTTCATAAACGGCATCAGCCTGGAGGGCGGGTAAAACAAACGACTCGACAAAGGTTTCTTTGGCATCGACTACCAGCGCTTTTATAGCTCCGACTTTGAGAGCTTTTTGTCTAATAGCCTCAAGGTCAGGGACATTACCTATATCCACGGTGAGGGTGACGACCTTTGAGCTGTATCTTTCCTCAAGCCATTTTATCGCCACGGAAGTATCCAGACCGCCGCTGTAAGCCAATACTACCTTATCTGACATTTCGCAACCTCCTTCGGAGAAGTCCTAATATCTGTACTCCGGATTGTTTAGCATTTCGCAATTTTACCCAGAACATCCTCTAAAACGCCTATCGCCTTGTCTACCTCTTTTTCGGTAATGATAAGGGGCGGCATGAAGCGCAGAGCATTTGGTTTCACTTCGTTAACCAATAAGCCTCTGTCAATACAAGCCAGTACCAACTTCCCGGCGATTTCCTGGTCGAATTCCAAAGCTATCAGGAGCCCGCGTCCCCTTAGTTCAGTGATAAAATCAAACTGTTTCTTCAGGTTTTCAAGCCTGGTCATAAAATAATTCCCTACTCGTTTAACCTTGGCCGGTATGTCAGTGTCGATGATGTGTTTCAGAACGGCATGAGCGGCGGCACAGACCAATGGGTTGCCACCAAAGGTTGAGCCATGCTCCCCTGGGCAAAACAGGGAGACATACTCTCTGGCTAAGATAGCGCCGATGGGCACACCACTGCCCAGTCCCTTTGCCAAAGTCATTATGTCTGGCTCGACCCCATACTGCTCATAAGCGAAAAGGGTTCCAGTGCGACCGATGCCCGTCTGTATTTCATCCAGAATAAAAAGGATTCCCCTTTCCCGACACCAGCTTTGCACCCTTTTGAGGTAGCCATCGTCAGGTATGTTCACCCCACCTTCTCCCTGGACCGGTTCCAGTATTACAGCACAGGTTTGCTCACTGGTTGCCCGCTTGACCGATTCGACATTATTGTATTCCACGTTGATAAAGCCCTCAGGCAGAGGTATGTAGGGCGTCTGAAACTTACTTTGCCCTGTAGCGGCAGTCATAGCCAGAGTCCGCCCATGAAAAGAACTATAGGTAGTAATGACCTCGTAGGCACCGTTTAGTCGGAGCTTTCCATACCTGCGAGCCAATTTTATTGCCCCTTCATTAGCCTCAGCACCGCTGTTGCAAAAGAAAACTCTATCGAGACAGCTATGCCCGATTAGAAGCTGTGCCAGCTCTATCTGAGGGATGGTATAAAACTGGTTTGACGCCTGGATCAGGGTTTTAGCTTGCTTTTCCAGAGCTTCGACGACCACCGGCGGGCAATGCCCCAGGCTGTTTACCGCCCAGCCGCCAACAAAGTCGAGATATTCTCGGCCTTGGTCATCCCAGGCTAAAGCTCCTTGACCGCGAACTAAGGTTACGGGGACTCTTTTCCCCGTTCTAAGAAATAGCTTCTGCTCTAGTTCTTGCCAGTTAGTCTGAGACAATTGTTGTGCCTCTTGATTCAGTTTGCCTTGCCTGTCCAGTAATCTCATAGAATAAGGTGTGGGAAATTTTACCGTCCATGATGCGCACGACCTGTGTGGTAGTCAGGGCTCTGAGGCTGGCTTCTATTTTAGGGGCCATGCCTCCCGAAGCTATGCCTGAGGCAATCATGTCCCTGGCCTCGGCCAGGTTGAGACTGGGGATCGCCTTCCCCGACCCATCGTGGATGCCATCAACGTCGGTCAGAAATATTAGTTTATCTGCGGCTAATGCCGCGGCAATTTCTCCGGCAGCGGTATCGCCATTAACATTGAGCAGCATCATTTGACCTGCAACCAAACCGAAGCTCACAGGCGCTACCAATGGCATATATCCAGCATCCAGCAATAGCTTCAACGGAGTGGGGTCAACTGTGACAATTTCGCCTACATAGCCCAGCTCGGGGCTTTTGATGCTTGCCCGGAGCAAGTTGCCGTCACAGCCACTTAAGCTTATTGCCTTTCCACCCAAGGCCTGCATAGCCACTACCAGTTCCTTATTGACCAGCCCACCCAACGCCGCAGCCACCACTTTCAGAGTCTCGGCATCGGTAACCCTCAATCCGTTTACAAAGCTGGTGGGAATTCCCAGCCTGGCCAGCCACTCAGAAGTCACCTTAGCGCCGCCATGAACTACCACCAGGGACCTACCCTGTCTCTGAAGCTCAACCAGGTCTTCTAAGGTGGTGTCGTGATTACCCAGGGTGCTGCCGCCAATCTTGACTACGATGATTCCATTTTGCATTATGTGGTATAACTGCTATTTATCCTAACATATTCCTCAGAGAGGTCGCAGCCCCAGGCGGTTGCCTGGCCGTCTCCTAAATTCAGGCATAGCCTTATGAGCACATTATCGCTGTCGCGCAAAGCTGATTTCACCTCTTCTTTGTTAAAAGTGGCGGGGCAACCCTGCTTCATGACACAAACGTCATTCAAATAGACATCCAGTCTGTCTTCTCTCACCATTGCTTCACTTCTCCCCAAAGCAGCAACGACACGCCCCCAGTTAGGGTCGTTACCATAGATGGCTGCTTTCACCAGCGGTGAGCTAGCGACTGTTCGAGCCGCCTGGCGAGCCCCATCATGGTCTTCCGCCCTTTCTACTATAACTTCAATAAGTTTTGTAGCTCCCTCTCCATCTCGAGCCATGGATTTAGCCAGATGGGTGCAAACCGCAGTTAAGGCTTCTTGGAAATCGTCGCAATTATCAAGGTCAATAGGTTCGTTACCAGCTAAACCGTTGGCTAATAAGAATACACAATCGTTGGGGCTGGTATCGCAATCAATACTTAGCATGTTGAAAGAGCAGTCCATCACCTTTCGTAATGCTGTTGGCAGGAAATCAGTACTCACCACAGCATCGGTGGCGATAAAACAAAGCATGGTAGCCAGGTTGGGATGAACCATACCTATCCCTTTAGCCACTCCACCGATGGTGAACTCATTTCCTTTTGAATCCACATGGACAGCCAGCTCTTTAGGTCTGGTATCCGTGGTCATTATTGCTCGGCAAAAATCATGACCTCCTCCTCTGGTTGGCTTTATTTTGGGAATTGCAGTCCTGACTTTATCCATGGGTAAGGGCGCACCAATGATACCGGTGCTGGCAACAAGGACTTCATTAGGAGATATGCCTAGCTTGGCCGCTGCTAGATCTGCCATTCCCTGGGCGTCTGCCAGTCCTCGCCCACCCAGACAAGCATTGGCACAACCGGAATTTACCACTACGGCTTGCGCTCGCCCTTTTATTATATGCTTCCGGGATAGAATAACCGGAGCCGATTTAATCTGGCTGGTAGTAAAAACACCAGCAGCCTTGCAGGGCACTTCGGAGCAAAGAATAGCTAAATCAAGCTCTTCTCCGCTTTTTATTCCGGCGTGCACCGCCCCAGCCAGGAATCCCGAAGCCGAAGTAACACTGCCCGAAGGAATTAAATCAAACATTAAATTCAAATATATCAAGAAATGAGGGCAGCGTCTATTTCCAGCGACCTCATAGCCCAGGTGAATCCCTCGTTAGATTGCTTCATGGCTCAGGTCTGAACTATAGGTCAAGCCTGAAGTTGCTTTCGCCGACTATCTCGCTCAATTCTTTAGCTAATTCGGGGCAGTAATTGACTGTTGTCTCCGGTATCTCCAGGTTCGTTACCTCATCCTCGCTGACAATAGCCAGAGAAACTCTGTCTTGCCCGGGATAACTACTAAGGATATCCATAGTTTTATGGAGGCGTTTGATGTCTTTTTCTGCGTCGCCCGACTGGTTGATATCTATCATGATATGGCGACGCTGGGGTTCTTTTAGCACCTCTTGCCTGACAGGGAGGAGCATCGCCTCTTGACAGTTTAATTGCACTTCCCCATCCCTGATCTTCACCAGACCCTTGATGGTGATAATGTTACCCTCCTGCCATATCCCTTGGGTGCTCTCATAGAGCCTGGGCCAGGCGATAACCTCGATACTGGCATCCAAGTCTTCGATTGAAGCGACAACAAAGGGGCGATTATCCTTGGTGTGGGCCTGGCGTACTGAGACCACCATTCCCGTCACGGTCACCGTTTCATCAATCATGTCCCTATTGATTTCGCCGCAGGTAACAGTACCCGGTGAAGAGGATTCCCTGGCGAGAAAGTTAAGTGGTTGGGAGAAATAAACCCCTAACAGCTCTCTCTCCCAGACAAGCTTTTGCTTGACGGATACCTCTTCCTCGGCTTGCTCACAACCAATACTGGGGGTGGGGGAGCTTGGACCCCATACGTCAAACATGCTAACTTGTCCCGATTCCTTTGCTCTTTGTTTCGCTTGAGCCAGGGAGATAATTTTATTCAGGGACTCGATTAGCACCTTTCGGTTGCCCAGAGAATCAAAGGCACCAACTTTGATCAAACTTTCTAATACTTTCTTATTGATGTTACGAAGGTCGGTTCGAGAGCAGAAGTCATCTATGGACCGAAAATCGCCCTCTGAGTCCCGGCCAGATAAGATATGCTCAATTGGGGAAAAGCCGACATTTTTAATAGAAGCCAGTCCAAAGCGGATGGCGGGATTATTTTCATCATCCTTCTCAATGGTGAAGCTAGCAAGACTCTTACTAATGTCCGGTGGGAGCACTCTAATACCCAGCCTCCGGCATTCAGCAATTGCCGAACGAACCTTGTCCATATTATCTGAATAAGTGTCGAGCCAGGCCACCATATACTCAATGGGGTAGTTTGCCTTAAGATAAGCAGTGCGATAGGCAATGAGGCCATAGCTAACGCTGTGAGCTTTGTTGAAAGCGTAGCCAGCGAAAGGCTCGATTAGGGAAAATATCTCCCTACCTAATTCCGGTGATATGCCATTTTTTTTCGCTCCAGCGACGAAATTGCGCTCTTCTTTTTTCATCACCGTAGGTATCTTTTTACCCATAGCTTTACGAAAGATATCAGCCTGGCCCAGGCTATAGCCAGCTAGAGCTTGGGCGATAAAAATTACCTGCTCCTGATAAACGATAACTCCATAAGTTTCTTCTAAAATTTCTTTTAGAATGGGATGGGGATAATGAATAGGGGCAACGCCCTGCTTGGCCCTGATAAAAGTAGGAATTTGTTCCATGGGGCCAGGGCGATAGAGTGCCACCATAGCTGAGATATCGCTGAAGTTGGTGGGCTTGAGTTCTTTGATATAGCGGCGCATGCCAGCGCTTTCCAGTTGGAAGATGCCTTTAGTTTCCCCCGAGGCAAGCAAATCAAAGGTCTTGGTATCGTCGAGAGGAATATGCTGTAAATCCAGAGAGACTCCACGATTTTGGGCAATAATTTCCTTTACTTTGGACAGAATGGTCAAATTGGATAATCCCAGGAAATCCATTTTTAGCAGTCCCAGGCGGGCGATATTCCACATGTGGAACTGAGTCATGACAGTGCGTTGCTCACCCTTTCCCAGCAATTGTAGTGGCACATATTCGATTAAGGGCTCATGCGAAATGACCACGCCGGCGGCATGGGTACTCACGTGCCTGATCAATCCCTCCATTTTCCTGGCAGAGTCAATCAGGTTACGTATTGCCGCATCCTGGTGATAAATATCATGAAGCTCCCGGCTCTGCTCCAGGGCCCTATCCAGGGTTATGGTCAGCTCCAGAGGGATGAGTCGAGCTACCCGATCAACCTGACTATAAGGCATGCCTAAAGCCCGCCCCGTGTCCCTTATCGCTGCTCTGGCTCCCATTGTGCCAAAGGTAACAATTTGAGCTACGTGGTCTGAGCCATATTTTTGGTTAACGTAGGCCAGGATTTCATCACGGCGGTCGTCCTGAAAATCAAGGTCGATATCAGGTAGCTCGCGGCGCTCGACATTAAGGAATCGTTCGAAAACAAGCCCATATGCTAGTGGGTCTACATCAGTGATGCCTAGGCAGTAAAGAGCCAGGCTGGCAGCAGCACTTCCCCGAACACCAAAATAGATGCCCCGTTCTCTGGCAAAGGAAATTATATCCCAAACAACCAGGAAGTAATGGGCAAACCTTGTCTTCTGGATGACATCAAGCTCGTAGCTAAGCCGTTTCTTGACCTCTGGGTCGGGCTCCTGGTAACGTTTTCCCAGGCCCTGCCAGCAGAGTTCAGCTAGGAAATCATCAACTTTCGTGCCCTTAGTCAATTCGACCTGCGGCAGATGTAGCTTGGTGAAATCCAGCTCCAGCCGACACATATCAGCAATAGCTTGAGTATTCTCCATAGCCTGAGGTAAGTCAGCAAATAATTGTTCCACCTCTTCAGGGCTTTTTAGGTAGAAGAAATCGCCAGCCATCTTCAGCCTTTTCTCATCATACACAGAGGTATTGGTCTGTATACATAAAAGAAGTTCGTGGGCTGTGGCATCCTTTTTATCAATATAATGCGCATCAAAGGTGGCTACCAGCGGTATATTGAGTTTAGTGGATAATGAAATAAGCTCTTGGTTTATTTGCTCTAGTTCAGGGATAGGATGCCTTTGAATCTCCAGGTAGTAATCACCGAAGGTTTCCTTGTACCATTCAGCTACTCCACCAAGCTCGTCGTTTCGCCCTTCGAGGATAAGCCGAGCCAGTTCCCCTCGAGCACACCCAGAAAGGGCAATAAGTCCGTCATGATGAAGCTTGAGAAGCTCCTTATCTACTCTAGGCTTATAGTAAAATCCTTCAAGATGGCTCTTAGTAACCAGTTGGAGCAGATTGTGGTAGCCCTTCTCATTCTTGACCAGTAAAGTGAGATGGTAAGGATTTTTATGAGCTGGCTCTCGGCTATGGCAGTCGGTCTCAGCGACATAGACTTCGCAGCCAATGATTGGTTTTATACCTGCTTCCTTAGCCGCCACATAAAAATCAATAACGCCGTACATGGCACCGTGGTCAGTGATAGCAAGGCTGTCCATGCCCAACTCTTTGGTCCGGGCGATAAGCTGAGGGATGCGGCACATGCCATCAAGCAAGCTATATTCAGTGTGGACGTGAAGGTGGACAAACTTCCGTGGCATTAGCTAAATTATAACATTTGTATCGATAGCCCGAAACGAGGAATTTCTAACTATTAAAAATTTCTTTACCATCACAATGAGCATCGCTATCTACCTGCACTTTTACCTAAATTTCCCCTAGGATTTGAAGCTGGTACGATAATAGTGAACAAAATCAGATTGAGACCAAAGGTGTGGATTGTGGCTTCTGGTTTTGTGGTACACTTGGAAAGAAAAAAAGGAATATGAGTTTTAAATGAAGAAGGAGCCAGCCATGATTGCAGCTCGATTCAAGAAAGTCTTTGAACCAACGAGCATAGGCCAGATGCAACTGAAGAATCGCATAGTCATGCCGCCGACGGGAACCAATTATGCCGAAGAAGGCGGTGCTATTAGTCAGAGGACGCTCGACTATTATGAGGCGAGAGCTAGAGGTGGGGTAGGATTGGTTATTGTAGAAGGAAGCGCACCCAACCCGCAACGCACTGTATATTACCAGGCATCTCTGGGATACGATGAATTGATTCCCAGATGGCAACAGGTGACGGACGCTGCTCACAAATACAATGCCAGAATAGCTATCCAGATAATGCATTCCACCATGGAGAACTGGGATGGAAAGCTAGTACAGGTAGGTCCGTCCCCGGTGATAGTGCCCGCCAGATTTATGGGTGCCCCGGGAAACCCCCCTCATGAATTGACTGAGCAGGAAATCGCTGAAAGAATAGGATGGTTTGCTTCAGCTGCCAGACGTGCCAGGGAGGCGGGCTTTGATGGGGTAGAGGTTCACGGTGCTCACCAGTACCTTGTCGCCGCCTTTCTCTCCTCAGCCACCAACCAGCGCAAAGATAAGTACGGTGGCTCGGTCGAGAACAAGGCAAGATTTTTGGTAGAGATAGTGCAGGCTATCAGAGAAGAGGCAGGCCAGGATTTTCCTGTTTGGGTCAGAATCAATGCTCAGGAATGGGGAGTGGAAGATGGGATTACAATCGAGGAAACCAAGCAAGTAGTGCCGTTGGTGGTGGAGGCAGGTGCTCAGGCGATTCACGTATCGGGTTATGGCGCAGGCTCCTATATAACCAGCGCTCCAATTGCGGATACGCCGGGCTTTTTGGTACCTCTGGCTGAACAGGTCAAAAAACTGACCAATGTGCCGGTGATTGCAGTGGGCAGGCTGGACCTTGAGCTTGGAGAGAGGATTCTCGAGGAGGGCAAAGCTGACCTTATAGCCATAGGCAGGCGTCTTATAGCAGACCCGGACCTGCCCAACAAAACAGCTGAGGGAAGGCTGGGTGAAATCATCCCGTGTATAGGTTGTATGGAGTGTATTGACCGGCTATTCTTCGATGCAACTGGCGAAGGGGTGAGTTGTGTTGTTAATCCCACATTGGGCAGGGAGAGTGAATATCAGATTAAGCCTGTGAGAAAGGCTAAGAATGTGGTTATAGTAGGTGGTGGTCCGGCTGGCATGCAAGCTGCCATCGTGGCAGCACAGAGAGGTCACAAGGTTACTCTATTTGAGAGGGATTCCAAGCTGGGCGGACAACTGAATATAGCCGCTCTACCTCCATTTAAGGGTGATATCTTCCCCTGGATAGACTATCTGGTCAGTCAAGTTGAGAAAGCTGGAGTGAAAGTCAAGCTTAATACAGATGCCAATGGTGGAACCGTCGTTGAAGGGAAGCCAGATGCTGTCGTGATAGCTACGGGAGGCACTCCGCTTATGCCTGACATACCTGGAATTGATAAATCAAATGTGGTTACTGCTCAGGATGTGCTCTCGGGCGAAGCCAAAGCAGCGCAGAATGTGGTCATCATCGGTGGGGGGATGGTCGGCTGTGAGACAGGGCATTATCTGGTGGAACAGGGAAAGTCGGTAACCATAATAGAAATCTTGAAGCGGATGGCTAATGACATGTTTCCCATGACGAGACGTCGGCTTATGAATGGGCTGAGGAACAAAAAGGTAACGCTGCTGACCGGCGCGACCTGCGAAGAGATAAAAGAAGGTAGTGTTCAAGTAACTACTGCTGAGGGGAAGAGGGAAACCATTCCAACCGACACAATCATCATAGCAGTTGGCTACAAGGCAAATGATCACCTATACAAAACCTTGGAGGGTAGGGTCTCTGAAATATACTGCATAGGCAACTCCTCTGAACCGCGAAGAATACTAGATGCTACCACCGAGGGATACCGAACCGGGCTGGCTTTATAAGGGTTTCAGTCAGGCAGGGATGCACAGCATACCTGAGGGTGAAATTGTGTATTCGACTTTTTTTCTAGTGATGTCGGACTGACCATCATCTATCATAGAATCAAGAATTTAGCCATTGCGATAGGGAGAAAACCGACTGGTAGGAAAGGTTGGTTAAGTATATTGATAATTCCTCTTGATAGTGGTAAAATATTAATGTTGTAGGGCAGGGAAACAGATGTGCGGTAAGGGGAGTTGCGCGGGTTCGAATCAGCTTCATTCCACTATATACACACATACATTATCAGATTTTCATTCTTTACCGCCGCAAAACAGCTTTTATTCAATAAATTATTGGACTACTACGATTGCTGATGCCCCTGGGCTTTCCTGGGATTGTCATTACCAGCCCCGGTTTGTTGATGATTGGCAATCTCAGGAAGCAGGTCGGTCACGGGCGTTCGGGCTACCATTGAGATGTCGTTGGGGAAAAACTTCCCTCCGTTATTGCGAAGCATGACAGTGGCGAAACAATTCGGAGCGGTATCTATTGCTTACACTGGAAAGATGCTCCGCAATCTCTTTGTGGGGCCCAGTAAGGCACATCTCAACGCAAAGATGAGGTGCAATTAAGATATGCCTGATGAGACATGAGACGAATGTCATTATAATGTCTCAGGCACAAAAGACAAAAAGGAAAAGGAGGTAAGATGAAAAAGATAGGGATTCTATTTATAGCACTGGTACTGGCTTTAGCGCTGGTGGTCCCATCTGCGGCTTATGCTAAGGTCTGTCCAGAGCTTCCGTCAAGTGTGAGGCCCATTGTTTTTGTTCATGGTATGTCGGGGTCAGCACTACAATTTGAGTCGCAGGCCCTGCGATTTGCCAGCAACGGCTGGCCTGCTGACCTTTTATTTGCCTTCGAATATGATACCGGCATACCCGACGTCGAGGGTTCGACAGCAAGAATGGCACGTCTTGATGCGTTTATTGACGATGTTCTTGCGGAGACCGGCGCCGACAAAGTTTACCTAATGGGGCATTCTCGGGGCACATCGGAGTCTTTCGCCTACCTGGCAGACCCGGCGCATGCAGCAAAAATTGCCAAGTATGTGAACATCGATGGTCGTACGGCGGATGCGCTTCCGGGTGGAGTACCGACCTTGGCTATATGGGCTGGCACAGGGACTCCTGGTCGTGAGATAGTCGGGGCAACAAATATCGTTCTCCCCGGTCAATATCATGTTCAATCGGCGACGTCCCCTGAGGCATTTGCCGCAATGTACGAGTTCTTCACCGATAAGCCGCCCTTAACGACCGATGTTCTGCCTGAACCACCAGGTCTGGTGAGGCTAGCCGGTAGGGCAGTATTTTTCCCACAAAATATAGGAGTGGGTGACGCCACCATAGAGATATGGGAGGTGGACGGCGACACTGGTTTCAGGAAACACAAAAAGCCGGAAGCAACTTATACTGTAAGTGGAAGTGGATATTACGACGGAGCCTGGGGACCCTTTAAAGCCAATGGCCGCAAATACTATGAAATTGTCATCGTGCGTGAAGGCTTCAGACCTCATCATTTCTATTTTGAGCCTTTTATGAGGAGCGACTACCTGATTCGCTTGAACACTTCTCCGCCTGGTGGAGTCGGCGATTATCTGGACCAGAGCCCCAACCATAGCAATCTGGTTATTACCAGGGACAAAGAGCTCCGCAGTGACCCAGGTGAGATCAATGACATTATTGAGGTCAACGGTGACAACGTACTTCAGGCAGTCACTCCCATTACCAAAAGCCTGGTTGGACTATTTGTTTACGATTATCATGCAGACGGAGTAAGCGACCTTACGCAACCGACGTGGTTACATATGCTGCCTTTCCTTACCGGAATTGACCTTTACATACCTGCGGCTGACCCGCCAGATGGGACAATATCAGTTGCGCTTACGCCACGCGACGGCGATGGTAAGATGCAGGAGGTTAATGTCCCTAACTGGGCATCTTCGGAAGATGCAATGAGTGTTCGATTTAATGACTACCTCCAGGAGTTCGATTCATGGAGAGAGTATATTATCGGACTGGTTCGCGCCTGGCTGAAGCATATCTTTAGCCACATATAGCCTGAATATCTCAAAAAAATACCTGGTGTGGGACAGCCCCGCAGAAGGTCAATCACTGGAAGTAAGTGATTAACAGAAAGCCTGAAATAGGAGGCAGGAGTAGCCCCTGCCCCCGTGGCTGTTGACCATGTCTGTCATTTTGGGCAGCAAGGCTCTGGAGCGGGCTGGTGCCTGTGCTTATTAGGGATATGCTTGGTGATGGAGACTCGATAGCGAGGAGGTGGTATATATGGAATAAGATCTTGGAAAAGCTAAGCTGCGTGTCAAATTGAACTATTACAGAGAGAAAGGAGAGTGATAGAGAATGCGTAAAGCTATAATTCCCATATTAGCAGTTCTACTTGTAATCGGGCTTTTAGCCGGTTCTGCACCGATAGTTGTAGCTGAAGATTCGCCGAGCTTTTTCGATACATATGTGGAGATGAGCGATGGCGCTCTTTTATATACAAGAGTCTATCTACCTGATCCTGACATCTGGGGTCCTGGACCTTACCCTGTGATTCTTTCCAGAACTCCGTATGGAATTGGCATACCTGGCTCGGATCCGAGATGGCCCGTTGACATCCAACTTGGATATGTGCGTGTGGACCAGGACACCAGAGGAAGATACTCCTCGCAGGGCTTGGACCGCCTATTCTATGATGATATTTCAGACGGATATGATGCAGTTGACTGGATTGCTGCCCAGGAATGGTGTGACGGAAACGTTGGTGCCTACGGCTATTCAGCGCCCGGTAACACTGCGTTCCTGGCTGCCGGCGAACCCCATCCCAATCTCAAGGCTATTGCACCTTTGTCCTCGAGTGGCAATCTCGAGAATGACCTCACTTTTGAGGGTGGAGCCTTTCGTGGAGATGCACTGATGTGGGGAATTTATCAAACTGTAGCTGGTCTCTCTACGGTTCCTGGCGGTCATCGGGATTTGCTTGGGATCAATCCTGCGACCTGGGGATATCACACGTCGGTTGTATACGGTCTTCTAGTGGACATGATGGCCAATGCCGGTAATCCTCTGGCATCAGCGAACTGGATGAAGCTCCCTCTGTACAATTTCAACCCCAGTTACGCCGCTATGCAGCCATATGGAAATGAGGTTGTCAGTCATCCTGACCAGGACGCCTGGAGAGACCACTTCAAAGTATACGACACAGTGGAAGTCCCCACTCTGCTGGCGACCGGTTGGTACGACTTTTTCCAGAGATGTATGTTTGATGCTTTTGTCGCTCTGCAGGACAGAGATGTTCCTGTAAAACTAATAGTGGGACCCGGCACTCATGGAACTCCACCTTCCATCCCGGTTTATGAATGGTTTGACTACTGGCTGAAGGGCATAGACAACGGCATAATGGACGAGCCCCCAGTTCACTACTATTGCCTGGAAGCCGATGAATGGCGATGGGCAAACGAGTGGCCTCCGGAAGAAGTCGAGTACGTTAATTACTATTTGCACGAAGACGGAGTCCTCAGCATTGATTCACCTACTTGTTGGGAAGAACCTGACAATTACACCTATGACCCGATGGACCCCGTGATAACTATGGGTGGAACAAATCTGTTCTTGTCTTCTGGGTCTTTAGATCAAACGCCTGTAGTACTTGGCCGGGATGATATTCTGAGTTACACAGGTTCACCGCTGACGGAAGATGTTGAAGTTGCGGGTACCCTTACCGTTGTCCTCAGCGCCTCTTCAAACTGCCTGGATACAGATTTCACCGCTAAGGTGATAGATGTCCATCCTACCGGAGAGTTGATGCTCGTCGCCGATGGTATCATAAGGGCGAGATATCGAGATTCCATGGCAACCCCTGAATTGATGGAACCCGGTGAAGTCTACACAATCACATTTGATGTAGGTAACATCGACTACCTGTTTGAAGCTGGACACAGTATTCGCGTGGACATTTCCAGCAGCAATTTCCCCAAGTACGACCGCAATCTCAACACCGGCGGTGAATTGTACACGGAAACAGAGTGGGTTGTTGCTGAGAACACCATTTACCATGACGCCTGTAATCCATCCTACATAATGCTGCCTGTGATCCCAGAGGAGGTTGACATTGACATCCAGCCGTGGAGAGACACCAATCGCATCTTTCTTAAGGGCAGAGGTGTTGTTTCTGTGGCGATACTGACTACTGAGGATTTCGATGCTACGGAAGTCGACCCCGAGACCGTGCGCTTTGGTCCGGGTTTGGCCAGGCCCCTTTTCTCTCGCATTATCAAGCGGTTTCCGTTCCTCGCTCTTAGGGACGTCGACCGTGACGGAGACAGGGACATGGTTCTTATGTTTCGGACACAGGAGACGGGCATACAGGCTGGCGACACATCAGCTACGCTTACCGGCGTATCATACACTGATTGGGCATTCTTCGGCAGCGATGCCATCGTCACCTGGCCTTGATAACTTTAGGCTGATGAGGCGATGCCGAGCCTTGAGGCTCGGCATCGCTATTTTTTGTGGGTCTCTTGACATACCATACGAGAAGCCGATAGTATGCAGGGGCTGCAGGAGGAGGGAATGAAGATAGTGATTTTCGGGGTTCCCACACCGGTTGGCCAGATACAACGCATCGGAGCCATGCACCATAATAAGATTATCGATCTCAACATGGGCTATACGCGCTATCTGGCCGATAAGCATGGCAATAATCAAGCCTATGAACTAGCCACGGCGATGCTTCCACCTGACTTGATTTCGTTCTTCCAGAGGGGAAAAGCAGGAAAAGATGAGGCCGAGCTGACCATCGACTATGTGGTAAAGTACAAGAACAAAGGTGGCTTGCTTGGTCCCCAGGGGGAGAAGATAGTCTACGAGATGAATAAAGTCAAGCTGAAGGCACCGGTACCGCGGCCGAATTCCCTTCGGGATTATCTCACATTCGAGGGTCACGCCAGCTTTTCAGGGAAAAAGCAGCTTGACAGAGGCTGGTATGAGATACCGGTATGCTATAAGGGTAACCCTGATACTGTCATTGGTCCCGATGAAGTCATTCTGTGGCCGGCCTTCACCGATTTACTGGACTACGAGCTGGAATACGGCATCTATATTGGTAAAGAAGGCAAAAACATCCCCAGAGCTCGAGCAGAGGAATACATTGCTGGCTATACTATCTTCAACGACATCAGTGCCCGCGATATCCAGTTGCAGGAGATGCTGGCAGGCGGCCTCGGTCCAGCTAAGGGCAAGGATACCTGTAGCGTTATGGGACCTTGCCTGGTGACCCCTGATGAATTGAACCCTAATAACCTGCGGATGATGGCGCGTGTCAACGGTGAGTTATGGTCGGATAATAACAGCGGTACGGCTTACTGGACCTGGCCTCAGCTTATTGAGTTTGCCTCCCTGGAGGAAACACTGTATCCCGGTGATTTCTTAGGCTCGGGGACGGTGGAGGGTGGCTCTGGTATGGAACTCAACCGCTGGATTCAGCCAGGCGATGTCGTTGAGCTGGAGGTGGAAGGTATAGGCATACTCAGGAACCGTGTTGGAGATAAGCCGTCGAAGCGCATATTCACCCGTTGATATTTCTGCCTGCAAGGTGTTTTGCATGGCGACAAACATCCCGGATGATTGAGATTAAATAGGATTAGAAAGGAAGAGATATTACTATGAACAAGGAACATACAATTCCTACCTGGGAGTCAGGAATCAAGCAATTGGCTCCCAATATCTATGCCTATATCCAGGCCAAGGCTACCTGGTACTGGAACAATGCTGGATTCATTGTAGACAACGATTATGTGGTGGTCGTGGACTCGCTGGCTACGGTTGGCCTGACCCAGAGATTCAGGGATGAGATTAGGAAGGTCACCGACAAGCCAATTCGTTATTTAATCAACACGCATCACCATGGAGACCATACCTGGGGGAACCATGTGTTTACAGGGGCTACTATAATCTCGCATGACTACTGCCGCCATGAGGCAATAGAGACAGGTGTAATGGACCCCGGCCTGCTGAATACCATCTTCCCTGAATTCGATTTCCGGGGAATCGCGGTCACACCAGCTGATATCACCTTTGACAAGCAGCTTACGCTGCATATGGGTGGGAGGGAAATCCGGCTGCTGCACTTTGGACCTGGCCACACTGTAGGCGACATAATTGTGTATCTACCCGAGGAGAGTATCATCTTTGCAGGTGACTTCATTTTTTTGTATTCCACCCCACTGGGCATGGAAGGGTCCTTTGCTGGCTGGCTCAGGAACCTGGATGCTATGGCGAAGCTAGGTGCTCAAACCTATGTCCCCGGCCATGGGCCGGTCTGTGGAGCGGAAGGGCTGAATCTATGTCGAGATTACCTTGTCTTCATTCAAGGCGAGGCCAGGAAACGGTTCGACAAAGGCATGACTGTTGATGAAGCTGCCAAAGACATCGACTTGGGGCAATTCAAGCAATGGCCTAACAGCGAGCGCATCCTGCTCAACGTGGAACGCCTATGGCGAGAGTTCCGCGGCGAAGACCCCACCACCTCTAAGCTGAATATTGCCGAGGTCTTCTTGCGGATGGACGCCATGGCCAAGGCAGGAGAATTGTAGTAAGGAAGTAAAATCAGTTGAGGATGAGAAGTAGTCCAATCTGTTTAATATCCAACCAAAGCTTGGAAGGTGTAATAGGTCCAAGGATTGAATCCGCCTTCTAACATTACTATCTGTTCTTATCCTATAGTTCATCAATCCAGTATATGAACTGTATCACCACCTGTCCAAGTCTAATATTAATAGGTTTAACCATGGCAGTAATGTGCTCGCTTGCTTCCCAGGTATCCACGCCACTCCGCAGGCCTAAATCTCGCGCCAGATTATGTAAATTTGGTCCCTGTGCGGCATATCCTACAGCCTATTTGCTAGCGTGGATATCAAGGTGATAGCATGAAGAAACGTTCGTTTTTTTACCGGTGTCAAGATATTTAGAGCAAGAGGTGCAGTATGCAAGAATCTTCAATAGGACAGTATCGTTATTTCCTGAAGGATAGTGTAAGAAAAAGGATTGATTTCTCAAGAACCGACCAGAGTCTAGGAGTTGCTCCGCCACCCATTGAGAAAACTTATTCACCAGACGCGGAGCAAATTGCTCTGATTCCTCCAGCCGAGTTCCAAACGTTACCTAGGGTAGATTTACTATTCGCTATAGGGAATCGCCAGAGCCGCCGACAATTCAGTGAGACTCCTCTGATGCTGGAGGAGTTATCATTCCTCCTATGGGCGACTCAAGGTGTAAGAGAGCAGTCAAATGCCGGTCATGCTCGCAGAACTGTCCCCTCGGCTGGGGCCCGCCATGCCCTGGAAACTTACCTGTGTGTTCTCAATGTGAAAGGCTTGGATAGAGGCTTCTATAGATATCTTCCGATTGAACACCAGCTTGTAGTCGAACACAGGGATGAAAGTGCGGCGGATAAGATAGGTTGGGCAGCTTTCCAGCAGAACTGGATATCGAGTGCTGCCACAGTTTTTGTCTGGTCAGCAATCCCTTACAGAACAGAATGGCGTTACGGTTTGGCTGCTCATAAGGTCATTCTCCTGGATGCCGGGCACGTATGTCAGAATCTATACCTCGCCTGTGAGGCGATAAGCGCCGGAACATGCGCGGTTGCTGCCTATGATCAGGAATTGATGGACCAATTGTTGAAAATTGACGGGAAGGATGAATTTGTCATATATCTGGCAGCCGTGGGAAAGATAGACTGAAGGGATAATGCCATTGCTTAATGTGAAGAAGTAGCAACCTGCTAAAATGTGCTGCGTGGTTTTCTCGATTCAGTCAGCCATGACACGCTGTTGACAAAAGGTCTACCTCCTGCTATAGTTGACTATCGTTGTAGACCGAATGTTCGTTCAGTTACCAGGGTGAAAATTGCCTGAAGAGTTCACAATACGCACTTTTAGTAGTGACAAAGCTTTAGTCAAAGAGCGTAGAAATCATATAGTTCACTGTTCTACAAAAGCATTTACCAAGAAAGGATATGACCGGACCAATATGCGTGAGTTGGCTGAAGCTTGCGAGATGAGTGCCGGCGCGCTGTATCACTATTTTGGTTCGAAAGAGGAGATACTATATTCGATTATCAATAGTGCTACGTCACAACAGGCGGGTTCTATGGAACATTGGGCCAATGAGTTGGCAACGGCAAGCCCGACAATAGCTCTTGTAGAGCTTATGAGAAAATTCTATGAATGGCATAACGACAATCAAGATATTACTCTATTTGGATATCAGGAAACGAAAAACCTGCCGGATAATGCCCGACAAAGCATTTTTGACTCCGAAGCGCGTATATTAGCTGTATTTGAGAAGTTACTGACAAGAGGCATCGAAGAGGGCGAGTTTAGTATTGATAATCCCAAGCTGGTTGCACATGACATAGTTGTTCTCGGGCATGCCTGGGCCCTTAGGCGTTGGCATCTGAGAAAACACTGGACTTTCAAAACGTATGTAAAGAAACAAACCGATGCTGTATTGAGGGCGATTACGATAGATAAGAACACTACGGTTGCTCACAAACAGAGAAAGGAGTTATCCAGATGATTACTTTGAAGGAAGGTAATTGGCGCATTCCCAAATGGAACAGGAAGGTATTTGCCGTTGCTGGGGGTCTGACAAATTATAAGAAGTTCTGCCCGGAGATGAAGCTCGAGGAGCAGGTTATGGTGGCATTTCGGCAGATGTTGGAGAATAATGATTTAAAGCTCTCTCCATTAGAAATCAAGGGATTAGTCAATTTTATAGCCTGTGGTGAATTTGCAGACCACTTTCAAGACCAGCTTCTGTGCGAAGCCAAAGTCACTGACTATCTCGGTCTTGACCCGATGTATGATATAGGTATCAAGACTGGCGGGGCTACCGGTGGCTCTACGGTGTTGACAGCTGCTATGGCGATAGCCAGTGGATATGCTGATGTAGCACTAGCTGTGGGCTGGGAGCGTATGTCTGAAGTGGATACGCGAACAGGCAATTACTACATTGCTAACGCAGCCTGTAAAGACTTTGAGACCAGGCTTTCCCGCATTTATGCCGCTTACTACGCTCCTATGGCCGTCCGTTTCGCATGGGCTTATAACCTCTCTGAGGAGACCAGAGCTAAGGTGGCAGTTAAGAATCACCTATATGCTTATTACTCGCCATATTCCCAGCAACCGGGCAAATACACAATTCAGGATGTCCTTAACAGCCCGATGTCAACCTACCCGTTACGTTTCTTGGAATGCTGTGCCATGACAGATGGCGCTGCCTGTATGCTACTTTGCGATGAAAAAACTGCCTATAAGTTGACCGACAAACCTTGCGAGCTTTTCATAGCCGGTGGAAGCCATACGTTGAGGGTAGCAGACCGCAGGGATATGGAAATCCCATTACTGCCACACGAGACTCCCGATATGTATAAGGGCCTGCATAAGAAAGAGGGGCAGAGATGGCCTGGATTCGAAAGCTTCGCTGCGGCACGATTTGCCGCTTATTTCGCTTATCACATGGCTGGCGTCACTGACCCGCTTGAAGAACTCGATCTGGTGGAGCTGCACGATGCATTCACTATAAGTGACATTCAAACCTATGGAGACATTGGACTCCGTCCCTATGGACAGGAACCCGATTACATTGAATCTGGAGATGCCTATTTCGGGGGCAAATGTCCAGCTAATCTGTCGGGAGGGTTGATTGGTACTATGCATGCTGTGGGAGCAACTGGCATCTTTCAAGGAGTCGAATGCCTCTGGCAACTACAGGGCAAGTATGATAAGTTTCATGGCGATCCCAGAATTTGGGAGTCTTTTGACAAGAAGAAGCCCGCAGACTGGGAGAGTCTTCAGGTACCTGATGCTAAGCAGGCACTCTGGATATCTCACGCTGGCGTGGGGTCGCATGTAACGGCAGGTATGCTCAGAAAGGCTTTTTAAAGGAGGAAAACTGTGGCATCAAAAGGCAAAATAACCAGGTATACTGGCAAACACGCAAAGATACTTCAATCCGACCCAGCCCTCGTGATAGAGTGGCCGAGGAGTTTGGCCCACAGGCATACTTATGGGAAACTATCCCCGTTCTTCGAAGGTTTGATGATGGGTAAATTATTAGCTACCAGATGCACCAATCCTGAATGTGGAGAGCACAGGTTGTGGCTTCCGCCACGAGCCGACTGTCCTGATTGTAATCAGCCCATGACCTGGGAAGAAATACCCCAGCCAGTAATTGGCACGGTGCACACCTACGCGCGTGTGGAATACGCTGGTGCTGGCATAGAGCTCACCACACCGTATTTTCAGGTTGACGTTGAGTTACCTGGAGTGTGCACTATATTCAAGGGCTATCTACAATATGGAACACCCAGAATAGGCATGAAAGTGAAGGCTTGCTTCCGTACCGAAGATCCGACCAACACAATTCTCGATATATACTGGGTTCCTGTTACTAATGATGCGGATGCTGTATCCTAAGCTAATAATTGGTAGCGAGCTCTTCAGTAAAAACGGAAATGAAGTAAAGGAGAGATGTTATGAGTAAATTACTCTGGGAACCGACGGAGGAAAGAAGGAGGGATGCCAACATAACCAAGTTCATAGATTTTGTTAATAAACGATATAAGCAGAACTTTCATTCATATAAAGAACTTTATGACTGGTCCGTAGACAAGATACCGGATTTTTGGGCCTCCGTATGGGATTTTGTTGAGGTGAAGGCTTCCAAAGGCTACGAAGTAGTGGTTGACGATGAAATTAAGCTGCCGGGTGCAAAATGGTTTATTGGAGCGAGGTTAAATTTCGCCGAAAATCTATTGAGATACAGGGATAAGAATACAGCCTTCATATTCAAAGGAGAAACTCAAAAGTCAGTCAAGATGAGTTACGCAGAACTGTATAACTCGGTAGGACGCCTGGCAGAATCTCTTCGAGAGATAGGACTCAAGCCGGGAGACAGGGTAGCTGCCTACATGCCTAATATGATGGAGACAGCTGTGGCAATGCTTGCCAGCACGAGTATCGGTGCTGTCTGGGCTTCGTGTGCCACCGATATCGGCTCTGGTGCAGCCATTGATCGCTTTGGTCAAATCGAACCAAAACTTTTGTTTACCGTTGATGGCTATTTCTACAAAGGGAAACCTTTTGATTCTCTTTCCAACGCTGCTGAAATTGTAAAGGGGATACCCTCAATTGAGAAAGTCATAGTGGCCCGATACAGAGAAGAAAAACCCGATATTAGCCATATTCCTAACTCTGTATATTATGACGATTTCCTATCAGGAGGAAAACCCGAAATCCAATTTGAACAGTTGCCAGCCGATCATCCTGTGTTCATTATGTTTTCGTCAGGGACAACTGGCAAGCCGAAGTGCATCGTTCAAGGAGCAGCCGGAATTTTGGTTAATCAGCTGAAGGAATTAGTAATCCATACAGATTTGAAGCGAGATGATGTTCATTTATTTATCACAACTTGCAGCTGGATGATGTGGAACTGGATGCTCACTTCTTTGGCCACAGGTAACACCATTATTTTGTATGATGGTAATCCCACGTACCCTGAACCGGGGGCTATGTGGAAACTGATTCAGGATGAAAAAGTCACTATGTTTGGTTGCAGTGCTAGTTACATTAACTACCTAAGGAACGAACACATTAAACCTGCTAATGATTACGATTTGTCGTCATTGAAAGAGATATGGCAAACTGGTTCGGTTCTCTCGGCGGAAGGATTTGAGTACGTATACCAGGAAATCAAGAGAGACCTGCATTTTAATTCCAGTGCAGGTGGCACAGATATCAATGGCTGTTTTTTTACTGGAAGTCCGATTCAACCTGTATACGCTGGTGAATTGCAGGGACCGGGTTTAGGAATGAAGGTGAAAGCGTATGATGAAAAAGGTCGTCCCGTATTTGACCAGCAAGGAGAACTAGTCTGTGAAGCGGCTGCCCCGCCTATGCCGCTTTATTTCTGGAATGATCCGGCTGGTAAGAGATACAGGGAGGCTTATTTCGGTGTTTACCCCGGTGTGTGGCGTCACGGGGACTACATCGTATTTCATAGTGATACCGGGGGAGCTACTTTTTATGGTCGCTCCGATTCAGTACTGAAGCCATCAGGGGTTCGAATAGGTACAGCCGAAATATATAACGTAATGGAAGGTCTGACAGAGATTGCTGATAGCTTGGCGATAGGGCAGAGCTGGCAGGGAGACCAGCGTGTCCTCCTTTTTGTCAAATTAGCTGAAGGATATCATCTGACGGAAGATCTCGAGAAAAAAATCAAGAAAAATCTGCGTGAAAAAGCTTCCCCGAGACATGTCCCGGCGAGGATTATTGTGGTACCGGACATTCCTTACACCACTAACATGAAGAAGGTAGAGAGCGCCGTTACAAATATAATCCATGGCAGATCTGTCACCAACAGGGATGCCCTGTCCAATCCCGAATGCCTGGATTACTATGAGAAGCTTGTTGCAGAAGGGGCACTCAAATCCTAATCTACTTTTATCAGAAACGCCAGGAACGGGAAAAATAGGAGCAACGGACCTTACTAGCGAGATGACTTAGAGAGACTTCAAGAAAGGAGTTGAGTGCTTAGACACCATTATTGTATATACTGCGCGGGAAGTACCCCTGGGTGAGATGAACCATGGATTTTGATTTGAGCGAGGAACAGAACCTGACGCGCCAGGCGATTCGGGATTTTGCTGAAAGACAGATCGCCCCGGTCGCTCAAAAGTTAGACGAAAAGGAGGAGTTTTCTGCCGAGCTAACTCGCAAAATGGCGGACCTGGGCCTGCTGGGCTGCTTTGTTCCGGAGAAATATGGCGGATCAAATATGGGTTATATCTCGTATGCAATTGCGGTCGAAGAACTGGCCAGAGTGGATGCTTCCCAAGCTGCTACTATTGCTGCCGGAAACTCTCTGGGAATCGGCCCTATCTATTATTTCGGTAACGAAAAGCAAAAACAAGAATGGCTTCCCAGGCTCTGTTCTGGTGAGTGTCTAGCTGCGTTTGGACTTACGGAGCCCGATGCTGGCTCCGACGCTGGAAGTTCTCGAACCACGGCCGAACTCAAAAATGGTCACTGGACCATCAATGGGCACAAGATTTTTATCACTAATTCGGCGTGCTCATTGACCGGTGTTATTATTGTCCAGGCTGTTAGCGGTAAACGCGAGGATGGCAAACCCGAGCTCAGTTGTCTTATTGTTCCCAGCGGTACACCTGGGTTGACAGCTAAGGAAATGAAAGACAAGATGATGTGGCGAGCATCCAACACCGGTGAACTTTTTTTCGATGATTGTATTGTGCCTGAAGCAAACCTTCTGGGAAAAAGGGGGGATGGCTTCCATCAAATGCTTTCTACCCTTGACGGCGGACGCCTCAGTATCGCCGCTATGGGATTGGGTGGGTCTCAGGCGGCTTTCGAGTTGGCTTTACAATACGCCAATTCACGCATCCAGTTTGGACGGCCCATCGGTTCCTTTCAAGTCAACGCTTTCAAGCTAGCTGACATAGCATTAGAGATCGAACTGGCTAGAAACCTTCTCTATAAGGTCTGCTGGCTGCGAGAAAACGAGCGTCCCATTATTAAAGAGGCAGCCATGGCAAAATTATTCTGTTCTGAGGTTATGCGCCGTTGTGTTCATCACGCAGTGCAACTTCATGGAGGGTACGGGCTGATGAAGGATTATGAAGTCGAGAGACTATATAGAGACCAGAGAATTCTGGAAATAGGCGAGGGAACGTCAGAAATATTACGCATTGTGATTGCTCGTAACATCGGCGTGTCAGGAAGGGCAATCTAGAAAGAAGGTTACCATGAAAGAGGAGAGGGTAAAACGCGAGACTTCTGCCAGATTAAATCCGGCTGAGGGTAAAGCAGCGAAACATGATGATTTTCTCACCGACCAGGCTAAACTCACCCATCCGGAAGGGATGATTGGGGAAAAAGAATCTCTGGGCAACCGGATTCGAAGAGTTCGAGAAATGCGGGGATTAACAATTAATGACCTCAGTAGCCGAACTGGTATTGATATACATACCTTGGAGCTTACAGAATCAGGCGAAATGATCCCTGCATTGGGGCAGTTGGCTAGGTTAGGCAGAGCACTAGATATGAAGATGGGCTACTTTATCTCTCCAGGAGTTGACAAGCTTATGACGGTGGTGCACAAAGAGGAACGACGGCAAATATCTCGCTACGGAGAGAAAGAGAGTATGCTATATGGGTACTTTTACGAGTCCTTGGCTCCGGAAAAGGCTGACCGGTTGATGGAGCCTTTTATTGTGACACTGGTGCCAACAGACAAAGAAGAGTTCTCCACTCACACCGGACAGGAGTTTCTTTATGTCCTGGATGGCGAAATGAAAGTACAGGTTGGGGCTCGCGTCGAATTTCTAAAGGCTGGAGATGCCGTCTATTACGACTCTAATCAGCCTCACCTCGTTAGATGTATCGGCACCACTGCCACGAAGATATTGGCTGTTCTATATACGGGATCGAAATAGACCACAAGTCGTCGGGGCCTGCCCGGCCCTCAGTTCCCATCACTCAATTTACCGACCTTTTCTCAATCCGACGAAAATCTAGCGAGAACGAAAAACGCTTGACAGTATGTTGAGTGGTGGTACACTAAGATTTGGGTGCAACTAAATTATTACTGATGCATTTCATCAGTGAAGTACGCTTAGTTTTTCCCATGGGCTGATATGGATTTAAGCCAAGAAAAGGAGCTCGTCAGGCAAGCACAAAAAGCCCCTGATGCTTTTGCTGAGCTTTACGACCAGTATTATCCCAAAATTTTTGGTTACATCCTGAGGCGGACAGCCAATCTTGAGACTGCCCAGGACCTCACTTCAGACACATTTTTTAATGCATTGAACAAGCTCTGGCAATTTCGCTGGCGCAATATCTCCTTTTCCTCATGGCTATATAAAATCGCCTCCAACGAGATTAACCAGTATTTTAGAAAAGCCGAATATAAGAAATCCATATCATTGGAAGAATTACAGGAACAGGGTTTTGAACCCGTATCATCCAATGACCTCGAGAGTGAACTAATAGAAGCGCAGGAAAAATTAAGACAACACCAGGATTTTCTGGAAATTCAAGGGAAAATCGTGCAGCTCCCTGCTAAATACCAGGAGGTCATTGCTCTCAGATTTTTTGAGCAAAAGCAGATTAAAGAAATCTCTGAAATCCTGGGTAAAAAAGAGGGCACGGTTAAGTCCCTGCTCCATCGTGCTGTGGAGAAATTAGGAGATACAGATTAAACCACCCCACGAAAATCTTGCAGCCTTTTCTGTTAAACAATGCAACCTTTTTTTGTCTCCTGCATTTTTATTGATATAAGGAGGTAAAGTTTATGAAACACGAAGATTTGATCAAGAAACTGGAAAACCTTAAAACTCCCGATATCGAACTCACCGGCAATAAACGAGCATTGAGAATGGCTTTGCTAAGCTCAGGACGTTTTAAGGCAAGGACTATTATGGATTGGACAAAAATGCTAGCCCCCGTCGCTACTGCCGTGCTTTTAATAGCGGTTGTGGGAGTTTTGGCGGTGATTCAGCCCCAGTCTATGTTCACATCCCTGGGAGAGAATCAAATCAGCAAGTTCTCTTCTTATTGGGAATTGCAGAATTTCATAAAGGCGAATACACAGTCGCAATATACGGCATGGAAACAAAGCAACTTTTTTGGAGGACGTGACGCAGGCTTCGCCCCTCCTCCTACCGCCATCCCCGAATCTGTCCCTGCCGGTGTCGTCGACTCTACCTCGGACTACGCTACCACCAATATCCAGGTTGCCGGTGTGGATGAGGCAGACATCGTCAAGACCGACGGAGAGTATATTTACCTCGTTTCGGGGAACAAGACTATCATCGTGAAGGCATATCCCCCTGAACAAGCTCAAGTCCTATCCGAAATTGAGCTGGAGGGAACAGTCGTAGGAATATTCATCAACGGAGATAGGCTGGTCGTGTTTGAGGAAGAAACGCCTTATTATGATCTGCCCACTGTAAGAGAATCTTACATCGGTGACATATCCCCCAGGACATATATCAAAGTATACGATATCTCCGACAGGGAAAACCCCCGGTTACAAAGGGATATTTCCGCCGACGGTCAGTACGTCAGTTCACGGATGGTAGGTGGCTATGCTTATGTGGTGATTAATGAGCCTGTGGATGAACAAGACGATGAACTGAACCTTCCCGGGATTTGCTTCGGCGACAAAGAGATGGAAATACCGGCCACAGATATCTCTTACTGCGATGTCTCAGACTACTATTACATGTACACGACTATTGTGGCCGTAAACACACAGGACGATAACCAGGAGCCAACATATGAAACAATCCTGCTTGGAGCCAGCAGCAACCTCTATGTCTCTCTGAATAACATTTACCTAACCTTCCCGGTGTGGGGTAGGGATGTAGGGGATGTTGGAAAGACCTCTGTCCACCGGATTCATATAGACGGTGATGAAATAGAATATGTCGCCAGTGGCGAGGTCCCCGGCATGGTGCTGAACCAGTTCTCCATGGATGAATATGGAGACCACTTCAGGGTGGCAACCACAACCCGTGAGGGAACATCCCGGAACCACGTATACACTCTGGATATGGCCCTAAACATTACAGGCTCGCTGACAGACCTTGCTCCCGGGGAAACCATCTATTCAGCCAGGTTTATGGGCGAAAGGGGCTATCTGGTGACATTCAAGCAGGTTGACCCACTATTCGTGATAGACCTCAGTGACCCCTATAACCCTGAGGAGCTAGGTTACTTAAAGGTAACTGGATATTCGGACTACCTGCACCCCTACGACGAAAACCATATTATAGGGATAGGGAAGGAAACAACGGACGCGGGGGAGTTTGCCTGGCATCAGGGAGTTAAGATATCGCTCTTCGACGTTACCGATGTCGGCAAACCGCGGGAGATATCAAAGCTTGAAATAGGGGACAGGGGCACCGATTCGCCGGTCCTGTGGGACCACAAAGCCTTCCTGTTTGATAGGGTACGGAATTTGCTGGTGATGCCTATTTTGGTCGCAGAAGTAGATCAGTCGAAGTATCCTGGAGGAGTTCCCTCATGGGTTTCTGGCGAACCTGTCTGGCAGGGTGCATATGTGTTCAATGTATCTCTGGACCAAGGGATCCAGATCAAAGGTGGAATCACCCATATTGAAGACCCCGATGACCTGGAACAAGATTACTACTCCTACGTTTATTCTCCATTCTCGGTAACGAGGTCCCTCTACATAGGTGATGTTCTCTACACTATCTCGGGAGCCAAGATAAAGATGAACAGCCTGGAGAATCTGGATTACATTAATGAGGTGCAACTCCTATACTGAACCTAGACGCCGTTCGGCTGTCGCCCTAAGTTAGGCGGGACGACAGTCGAACGGTCTCTGGATTGTTCAACCTGGAGGTGAAAATTTTCTGAAATGGCCAAATTTGAACAGAAGAGCAAAATTAAGCAATCTGAATATTTATAGTGAGTATTTATAGGAGGTGAATAAGATGAATAAGGGTTTGATAGTCTCATTAGTGTTAGTGTTGCTGCTGTTGGTGATAGCTTCTGTTCAGATGGCTCAGCCGGCAGCGGGCGAGGTGCTCGAATCAGATAAAGAGCGGATAACTTCACCGGATGTCAGTAAAAGTGAGCAAGAATTGCTGGTTGAAGGAAACAGCGCCTTTGCCTTTGAGCTTTATAAGGCGCTTAAAGAGGAGGAGGGTAATCTTTTCTACTCTCCCTATAGTATCTCACTGGCGCTGGCGATGACATACGCCGGAGCGATTGGCGAAACCGCTCAGCAAATGGCCGATACCCTTCAATTCTTACTTGGACAGGATAGGCTGCACCCGGCGTTTAACTGGCTTGCCGCAGAACTTGCCACACGGGGTGAAGGTGCCAAAGGCAAGGACGGGAAAGGATTCAGGTTGAACATTGTCAACGCCATCTGGGGGCAAAAAGATTATGAGTTCCTTACCGACTTCCTTGATGTCCTTGCTGAGAACTACGGTGCCGGGCTGAGAATACTTGATTTCATGACGGAGGCGGAAAAGTCCCGCCTCACCATCAATGATTGGGTCAGTGACCAGACGGAAGGTCGCATAGAAGACCTTATCCCGCAAGGCGCGATTGATGCACTGACCCGCCTTGTGCTAACCAATGCTATCTACTTCAATGCTGCCTGGAAGTACCCTTTCGATGAGGAAATGGCAGCAGATGGCCCGTTCTACCTTCTTGACGGCGGGCAGGTAACCGTGCCGATGATGAAACAGATAGAGTCATTCGGTTACACCGAGGAGGAAGGATACCAGGCAGTTGAGCTGCTCTATGACGGCGGTGAACTCTCCATGGTGATTTTGCTTCCTGCGTCCGGGAACTTTGAGGCTTTTGAAGAAGGACTTCAGGCTCAGCAGGTTGATGCAATCATAAGCGGTCTGCAACCTATTCAGGTCGCCCTGACGATGCCCCAGTTTGAATTTGACTCAGAATTCAGCCTGAAGGATACCCTTGACGGGATGGGCATGCCGATTGCCTTTTCTAGCAGCGCGGATTTCTCCGGAATGACTGGTAATCCTGAGCTGTTCATATCAGACGTTGTGCACAAGGCATTCGTTGCCGTGGATGAAGCTGGCACCGAGGCTGCCGCTGCCACAGCAGTGATTGTGGGATTAACAGCAGCACCTGAACAAGTCACCATAGACCGCCCCTTCATCTTCCTGATTCGCGACATTGAGACTGGTGCCATTCTATTTGTCGGGCGCGTCCTGAATCCCGCTGTCTAAGTGAATTTCACCTGTATTGCAGCTTGTTAGATGTGATTTGTAGAATAAAAGGGCTGGATATCCCGAAATCGGGAAAATCCAGCCCTTCTGAATTCTGTTAGGATGTGCAGAAGCAGTCTAATTCTTATCGGTTCCGAATACTTTTATGCCGTGAGTTGAGCAGAGGTCTTGAGTTGACGACTTACCATTTTTCATGGTTATGCTTTTGGTTTCGTTCATGTCACTTTTAACATGGCACTTCATACAGTATGCTTGCATTTGGCTTTCGTCTTTTGTCGATGACCTGAATCCACCATCTGAGCTTCGTCGCTTGCTTCACAGGTCGCCTCTACGAGAGCTAGTCGAGCGTAAGACAATCTTAATACCCTTACGAAAGTAAGGTTACCAATGGGTGATTGACGGGAAAGCGAACGGGTCTTAGACTATGCTCAGTTAGTTTTAGGGGGTGTTGCATATGCCTGTAAAAATAAATGGACGAATTTATTATAGAACTGCTGAAGTTTGCCAACTGGTTGGCATAGGTAAGAGCACTCTGTTCCGCTGGATCAGGCAGAACGTTGTAAAGGATGCTGAATATAGAGACAGGAAAGGGTGGCGGTTGTTTGCAGAGGATGAACTATTCAATCTTAAGTCGGAGACTAACAAAATTCAGAAGAACCGTGTGGTCCGAGTGTGAGAAATAATAGCGATTTTAAGAAATAAATTCAAGGAGGTATATCATGGTGACTGCGATTAGTAAGAATCAAAAATCCAGAAAGGTGGTAAAAGAAGAAGGGGAACAAATGGTCGAGCTTCCTTCCGAGATCCCTGAGGAGGTTAAGGATCCTCTTGCGGAGTTAATGAACCAGGCCCAAACTGCCTACACTTCCTACGTGCAAGCTCAGAGAAAGGTAGCGGAGGCATATCAGGAACGCCAACGCCAGGGGGAAACTTCCTATAAAGAAATAGAAGAGCAAGCCGCTAAAATTTGTACAGAAGCCCTGGAAAAAGCCGAGCGCGCCCTGGAAAAAGCTGAACGTGAAGCCGAGGAAGCGTATCAGAAGGCGAGAAGTGAAGCTAAACAGGGTTATCAGGACACTGTGGATGAAGCACTGAGAGTACGCGATGAGACCATCGCGCAAGCCTGGGAAGAAACTAAAAGAAACTCAGAGAGAATCTGGAAGGTATTTCAGGGTAAAATCGAGCAATAGAAATGTGACGGAGTACTATAAGACGGGGCTAACGTGTCCCATTGGTGCTCTCGTCATTATTGAGTCCTGTGAGAAAGATGGATGATATTATGAGTAATAACTCTAAAAAGGATGGTGTTATCGTGCTGGGGGGACGTGAGTTCAAGAGAGTAAAAAACGGATTAGATGAGGCTCAGGTAGCGTCTTTCATTGACGAGCTTACCAAGGAGCGGAATAAACTGGCCCAGTCCCAGGATCATATCGCGTCTCTTAACAGAATTGCAGATTGGCACTCTCGCCATTATTGCGTCCTTTGAGAAAGGTGGATGATATTATGAGTAATAACCCTAAAAAAGAAGATGTTGTTGTGCTGGGGGGACATGAGTTCAAGAGAGTAAAAAACGGGTTAGGTGAGGCTCAGGTAGCGTCTTTCATTGACGAGCTTACCAAGGAGCGGGATAAACTGGCCCAGTCCCAAGATCATATCACGTCTCTTAACAGACTTGCGGAGAGGACCGTTGTCGAAGCCGACAAGCTGGCTGCACAGATCAAGGCAGAAGCCGAAGAACAAGCTAAATCTGAGGGTGCTGCCGTAATAGATAAAGCCAAGGAACAAGCTCGACAGATGGCGGAACAGAAAATAGCTGAAGCTGTAGAAGTTGCTAATGAAAAGTCTAACGCAATCAAGGCCAAAGCCGAGGAGGAAGCAGCACTGCTGCTAGAGAACCAGAGAAATAAAATCCGGAGTGAACTACACAACCTTGTAAATCAGCAATTCGGCTACATGCTCGAAGAACTGGAAGGTCTTAAGCGGCAGGCAGCAGCGGTACAGGCAGATTTTGACAACAAGTTGTCTAAGCCCAGTGAGCAGGACAGCGCCGCAGCCACGAAAATCGTAGAAGAGAGCGATACCATAGCCGCGAAAATTGCGGAAGAGAGAGACACCGCAGCCGCGGAAATTGTGGAACAGATAGACGCCGCAGCCACGGAAGCAGCAGAAGAGATAGACACCGCAGCCGCGGAAGCCACAGAAAGGAAAGACAGTGGAGCCGCGGAAGACGCGGAAGAGATAGGCGCCGCAGCCGCGGGAATCGCAGAAGCAATAGACAAAGCAGCCGCGGAAGCCGCAGAAGGGAAAGACAATGGAGCCGCGGACGAGAGAGAAGCCGCAGCCGCGGAAATCGCAGAAGCAATAGACAAAGCAGCCACGGAAATTGCGGAAGAAAAAGATATGACAGCTGAAGAAGCTGCAGAAGAGATAGACACCGCAGCCGCGGAATTCACAGAAGAAAAAGACACCGGAGTCGTAGAAGCCATGGAAGCGAGAGATACCGCAGCCGCGGAAATCGCAGAAGAGAGAGACACCACAGTCGCGGAACAGAGCAAGGCACCTGTCGAACACCCGGAGCTAAGCCAGACTGCTGCCTACATTGAAAAGAACCTTGACCTCTCGAAACTACTTGAGATTGAAGACCAGGCAGAGTTGGGCAAGCCGCAATGGGAAGTGGAAATATTACCTCCGTTTAATATAGCCAAAATCATGGAAGTCGTATCCTTCCTTGACCAATTACCCGAAGTTGCAAATACCGAGATGATTGTACCTCAGATTGATATGCCTTCAATTCTGGTTTTCCTGCGTGGGCCTATGAATCTTGTTGATGTGCTGCAAACAATCCCCGCAGTAGCTCACGTTGAAGAAGTCACAATTGACAAAGCTGCTACTAATGGCGAACCAGGCAATGGACCAAGGAAGGTCCGCATAAGCCTCTCAGAGAACACAACCGTGCAAGAATAGAAGTAAAAAACGCACGTGTCTGTCGCTTAGAGGTAGCAAACCAATCAGATCGGAAAAGGTCTCGTCCTCGAAAGGGAATTGAAGCCAACCTTCATCGGTGTTAGGGAACTCCTTAATTAGTTCTACCTGAAAAGCTCGAAGCTAGCCGCGTATGAGTGGAACTGATAAAACAAGAAACCAAGGTACGGAGATATGGGTAGGACAGGGCATCTTGGCCCATAATCTGGGTCAGGTAATGAACATAATGTAAAGAAGAAAATAAAACGATAAAAGACATCCAAAAAAATTTCTGCCTCCGTGCTATGATTTAAGGGCTGTTTACAGGAAGAGAGGCAAGAAATTTATGGTAGCATTTGAGGCGCGATGTAGCACCACTGCCATGGGGATAATGCCTCATAGTGATGTTAACCGAGCGCTGGAACTTGCCTTGAGCCTGGATATCCCATTCTGGCCTCAGCTTCCCAAAGTGAGCTTGTATGAGGACATGTATGTTCAAGCATCGGAGAATTTCCCGGGCATAGCTATTGACTTTGACAAGGAAAGACTCGTCTTTAATACTGCACGATTTGAGCAAGAACTCGACGGGTATTTCGTGAAAATGGATATCGCAGAGACTTTCGCCCTCACCAGCGAGTATTCCAAAGTATTCCACAAGTTTCTATCCAAGGAACTTCAAGATTATAAAGCTATCAGGGGACAAGTCACGGGCCCGGTGAGTTTTGGCTTGAAAGTATTGGATGAAGACCTGAAGCCGCTAATTTATAACGAGGAGGCGAGGGCCATTTTGTTTGATTTCATTCAGAGGAAAGTCAACATCCAATATCAAGAACTCAAGAAGAACAATCCTAACGCCTTTATCTGGGTAGATGAACCGGGGCTGGGCTATGTGTTCAGCGGGTTTTCCGGGTACAACGAGCAACATGCTAAAGAAGACTATCATAGGTTCGTTGAGGGTCTGGAAGGCCCCAAGGGGCTGCACCTCTGTGCCGAGGTGAATTTGCCCTATCTACTAGAGTTGGGGGTAGAAATTCTATCCTTCGATGCCTATCAAATTGGGTTTATGTCCAGGGAATATACGGGTAGCATTGCGGAATTTATCAAGAATGGCGGAGTTATTTCCTGGGGCATTATACCCACTGCATCCACAGTTCTGGCGACGCAGACACCAGAGACACTGGCTGCGATTCTCTCTGATTATTGGGAGATAATCTCGGAAAATACAGGTTTATCCTTGAATCAAATTGCAATGCAGGCATTGGTGGCACCGGCTAGATGTTGCCTTAGCGATTTAGGCCAAGTCAATACAGATGGTAAGACAGTGAGTGAATGCCAGGTCTCAAGCATTGAAGAAAGGCTTGTTGAGAAAGCGTTTGCCTTCTTGCCTGATCTCTCGCAGATACTTAGAGAAAAGTATGGCGAATAAAGAATGGAAGTTAATTCTTATTCAGGGTTCTGTCCTGGGTCTCAGCCCGAAGGGCTTATGCCCCATTTTATTAGGGACGCTATAATTATAAAAAGGAGAGCAATATGAAAGTATTAGGCATTATGGGCAGTCCCAGAAAGAAAAGCAATACAGACATTCTACTTGATAAGATACTGGAAGGTGCTAAGGAGGCAGGAGCGGAGGTCGAAAAGGTGCTGGTCTCAAAACTTAAAATCTCACCGTGCCTGGAAATATATGCTTGTCTCAAGGATGGCGACTGCGCCATTAAGGACGATATGCAATTACTCTATAAGAAGCTTCTGGAAGCGGATCACATTGTTTTTGCTTCACCGATGTTCTTTTATGGTGTTACCAGCCAGGCGAAGGCAATAATAGACAGGTGTCAGGCGCTTTGGGTAAGAAGACATGTACTGGGCATGGGCAAGGAGGACAATCGGGCGCGCAGAGGTGTGTTCATTTCCGTTGGCGCCACCAAGGGTGAAAAGCTCTTTGATGGCGCAGTGCTCACGGTGAAGTATTTCTTCGATGCTATAGGTGTAAAATATTCTGGTGATTTGTTAGTCAGGGGAATTGATAAAAAAGGCGAAATTGAGGAGCATAATACGGCTCTCGAGGATGCATTTCGCCTTGGCCAAGAGCTTGTTCTTGGGCATAAAAACGGAGAATGAAGGCAATAATAGCAGACAATCTAACCAAGATATTTGGTCATCTTGTTGCGGTAAACCATATTTCATTTGAAGTCGAGGAGGGAGAGATTTTCGGTTTTCTTGGCGCTAACGGAGCCGGCAAGACCAGCACCATTATGATGCTGGCTACGGCACTGAATCCCAGTTCCGGGATGGCTACTGTGTGCGGGTATGATATCATCAGCGAGCGGGATAAGGTCAGGGAGTCAATAGGCATCGTCTTTGAAGATTTGAGCTTGGATCCCAATCTCACGGCGAAAGAAAATTTGGATTTCCATGCCAGATTGTATCACCTTCCCAAAAAAGTGAGCGATGAGCGCATATCTCAAGCCTTGGACCTAGTTGAGTTAAGAGATAAACAAAATACATTGGTGAAATACTACTCCGGCGGCATGCAGCGTAGACTGGAGATAGCCAGGGGAATGCTGAATTCTCCCAGAGCCCTATTCTTAGATGAGCCAACTCTGGGCTTGGACGTACAAACTAGAAGGCTATTGTGGGATTATGCTAAGAGGCTGAACAAAGAATCAGGTACCACCATATTACTAAACACTCATTATGTTGAGGAAGCAGACTACCTCTGCAATAGAGTAGCTATATTAGAGCACGGGAAGATTGTGGTGATAGATGCCCCCAAGGCATTAAAAGATACGTTGGGCAGCAGTGTGCTTTCTATTAAGTTTCCCCAGGGGGCTCTGGCCAATGAGTTTGCGGGTTTGCTAAGCGGAATGAGTTGGGTCAAAAAGATACATCAGCATGACGCGCAACTGGAGTTAACCGTAGGAGACAAGGGGATGAAGATACCCGAGGTGGTGAGACTGGCACGAAAGCACGGATTCGTTATTTCCTCGATCGGAGAACACAAGCCAAGCCTGGAGGATGTTTTTCTACACTATGTTGGAAAAAAGTTAAAGGGTGACGAGCATGAATAACATCATAGAAACTGAAAACCTGACCAAAGAATTCGATGGCTTGGTAGCCGTAAACCATGTTACCTTGAACCTTAGGGAGGGTGAGATATTTGGCTTCCTCGGTCCTAATGGAGCCGGGAAGACGACAGCCGTAAAAATGCTCTGCACTATACTAAACCCCACTTCAGGTGCGGCCAGGGTTTGTGGATATGATATCATGGGGCAAAAGGATGACGTCAGAGAGTGCATTGGGATCGTATTTCAAGACCGAGCCATTGACACATTCCTGACTGGTAGGGAGAACCTGGATTTCCATGCTCGGATGTATCATCTGGATAGGAAAACCAGACAAGAAAGGGTTACAGAGGTGCTGGATCTGATGGATTTGAAAGGGAAGGAGAACATGAGGATTAGTGAGTGCTCTGGCGGCACACAGCGCAGGTTTGAGGTTGCCCGAGGATTTTTGAACCATCCTAAAGTCTTGTTTCTGGACGAGCCGACCTTGGGTCTGGATGTGCAGGCAAGAAGGAATCTCTGGGATTACATCAAGATGCTAAATGAGAAAGAGGGTATAACCATAATCCTGACTACTCACTATATGGAAGAGGCGGATTATCTCTGTCACCGGGTGGCCATTATAGACCAGGGCTGCATAGTAGCCATGGATACTTCGGAAAAACTCAAACTGGCAGTGGGCTTAAATTTGATTTCGCTGCAGATAGCTCGGGATAGCACTATCAGCCCGGTTGATTCACTAAAGCAGCTTCGCTGGATAAAGAAGATTGAAGCGCGTGATAGCTCAGTGGAGCTAAGTATCGATGGCGGCGAAGAAAGAATACCTGAGCTTATTGATTTTGCCGATAATCGGGGACTTGTTATATCATCCATCAAGTTATATAAGCCGAGTTTGGAGGATACCTTTTTACATTATACAGGGAAGACTATAAGGGAGGAAGAAGGAAGTCTGAAGGAACTCTGGAAAGCATGGATGAGAAGGAGTGGAGGTAAAAGATAAAATGCGAGCAATTGAGATGCGGCGACTCATAGACCCGCTGCCGATTTATACCATGTGGCTGCGGGAGATGAAAAGATTTTTGAGAGTAAAGGCAAGGGTTGTTGGTTCACTATTGATGCCTCTCTTTTTTCTGGCTTTTCTGGGATTGCCCATGAGCTTCATGCCTGCCCGGGAAATACCGGGGCTGGGAGGTACGGGTTACCTCGACTTTCTCGCTCCTGGAATAGTGGGCATGACCTTATTATTTGCTGGTACCATGTCCGGTGCGTCGGTTATCTGGGACAAAGAATTTGGCTTTCTGAAAGAGGTTCTAGTGGCTCCGGTTAATCGTTTTTCCGTCATATTGGGCCGAAGTCTGGGAGGCATGACCACAGCCATAATTCAAGCCCTCGTTATAGTGGGCATAGCCGTAGCCATGGGAGTCACGTTATCCAGTGTACCAGGATTCCTTTTGGCCATACTAGTTATGGTTCTTACCTGTGCCACATTCACGGGATTTGGCTTAATTATTGCCACCAGGTTAGGCAATCTGGAAGGCTTCATGGCGATAATGAACTTAATAGTCTTCCCCATATTTTTCCTCTCCGGTGCCTTGTTCCCTATACAGTCTATGCCGCCCTGGCTGAGATACATAATGTATATTGACCCTTTGACCTATGGTGTGGATGGATTGAGGGGTACTCTTATTGGCGTTTCCGCCTTTCCACTCTGGCTCGATTTCACAGTCCTTATTATATTGAGTTTAGCTTTAGCAACATTAGGTTCTTACTTCTTCTCAAGGATGGAAGCTGATTGAGGAAGCGGGGAAAGCTAACAGAACTAATGCTGATTAGGATGTCGATGACGATTACGGTGGCGATGGATAGCTTGGTTGTTTTTGTAGGGTAAGATGTAAGCAACAGCGCGCATAATGGATAATATGCAACTGACTCGAAAAATCTGGTAACATAAAAAAGGGAGCCTGTAATATGTCTAGAAATGCTAAAATTGCTTACGTCAGTCTGATCAGTCTGGTGGGGTTGATAGTGTTCTTGGTAGGATTGCTTACCCCCGCGTATGGTTTCATGGTTGGCCTGATCATAGGGATAGCCTGCTGGGTTGGGAGTGGCATACTGGCTAGATACTGGGAAATAAAGAAATGATGGGCGGAGTGTGGTATAAATCGCAAGATATGGTTATGTTGTCATTTTGAGCCACGACTTGTCGGGTGCGTGGCAATTTATAGCTATACACTCCACCGAGATTGCTTTAACACTATCGCTTGTCGCGACAAAGGGCAATGCCTTGCAAATATGGAGGGGCGATTGACACTGATGGAAGAACACGCTACTCAGTAGCGTTTGGCTTGTCGTGTAGACTTTACATTACCCCGGTAATCGGGAGCCCTAATGTTGAATACCAGGCTTATCCTGGGGTCCACCATCCGTGAACTGATTCGTGTTTCGATCTCATCTAAAGAGAGGCATGTAGTGACCACCATGGGCAACCGGGCATTATAACGGTAGTTTATCAATTGATATAGCTTCTCCTGAGCCCAGGGCGTGGCCGATTGTTCCCCGAAGTCATCCAGTATCAGAAGCGGAGTTTCCTTAAGATTTTCAGAAAATTCGTCATAGGATATTTTGCTATCCGGGCTGAATGTAGAGCGTAAATGGTCAAGAAGGTCGGGAACAACCACAAATAAGACTGGCTTACCTTGCGCCCGTTGATAGTTCGCGATAGCTGCCGCCAGATGAGTCTTTCCACAGCCGTTGACGCCTTGAAATATCAGCCATCCTTCTGGTGAGCGAGCGAATTCTACTGCTAGGTTAAAAGCTTGGCTCAGATTTTGCCGCTGTTCCGAGGGAAGTTCCAGCCTTTTGTGGTCAAAATTATCAAAGGTCATATTTCGTAATAGCTCTAACTCTAAGCCACTTTGGGATTCGAAGAGTGATGCTGGTTCAATCGTCCATACCTGGCAGAATTCATTATTGACAAGATGGCCGCGTAATCGTTCATCCATTTTCCCCAGCGGTACATCGGTGGTGATCACCGTTGTCAGTCTGGCATTGAAGCGATGCTGAAGGAGTTGCTCTAGCTTCTCTTTAGCCCAGGCAGTAGCGCTTCCCAGAGCGAGATCATCAAGCACTAATAGAGGCACATTCTTTACTTGCTCAAACAGCTCGTCATAATTGGTGTCACTTGTGGGACTGAAGGCGGAGCGGAGGTGGTCCAGGAGGTCAGCAGTGCCGATATAAAATACAGGCTCCCCCACGCTGATACGATGATTGGCGATAGCACAGGCCAAGTGTGTTTTACCAGAGCCGCTGGGACCTAAAAATACCAGCCAACCCTGGGGATTATCAGCAAAGTCTTTGGCAGCCTTGTAGACCTGAGGAAAGTGCTCCTGGGAAATGGTGCTCCCTGCCTTTCCTTTCGGAGATAAATTATCAAAGGTAAGCTGCGACAGGGAACCTAAATTGCTGTATTTCTCAAGATATTCTGTTTTTTTCTTTCTCAGCTCCCCTTTACTGCATTGGCAGGGTACCACCCGGCTGAAATCAGCTTGCCCTGAATCCAGAGTGGGATGAACAAATCCAGCCCCTTTACAAACAGGGCAAATTTCACCTGCGTCTTCTTCAGGGGGAACGTTACCTTTGGACGAGGTGTCCGTATTTGCCCTTGATGTATTTGTCTGGGCCATCCTTTTTAATGTCTCTCTTATACTCTCCACTGTCTTTACCTTCGCTAGCCCATCTTTCTAGGATGCGATCGATATATCTCCAACTGCGTTTATTCAGCGTAACTGCTTCCTTAAAGGCTTCTTCGATCCACCGGGGTGGATAAAGCTTCTCTGCTTCCTTAAGTTCTTCAGCAATCAGGGGCGTTATCATGCCGATATTCTGCTCGTAGAGGGCAAAGATATTGATAGCCGATGGCTGATGCCTAGCATCGGTCAGAGAATAAACATCCTCGGGTACTCCATTTATATTTAAGGTCGAATATAATAGTGCACCCTGTTCTACCGCCGAGTTTAGAGCCTCGCGAAGTGTTTCCTCGCCCATCGAAGCCGTTAGTTCATGGGATAGTAATTCCTTAAAAGTAGCAAAATAGGGGTGCTCTTGTTTTTGCAGGATAAGATAAGACACATATAACACTATCTTAAGTTCAGTCAGGTCTTGAATTTTGGGCACCGCCTGGGTAAAAAAAGAGTCAGGCAAGGAGATAAAATCTGTTTTCCTTTGAGATCTTGATAATTGCCGATCAGGCATTTTTCACCCTTAAGAGGCAGAAATCAGCTCAGCCTCTAAATTATCAAATTTGACTACTCTGCTCAAGAAGCGCAGCTTGATTTGTCCTAAAGGACCATTGCGGTTTTTAGCTATGATAATGTCGGCGATGCCGCGAGGATAAGGCTCCTTCTCAATATCATGCACCTGGCCCCATTCTTCTGGAGAATAATTTAGATCTTCTCGGTGAATGAAAATAACTACATCAGCATCCTGCTCAATGCTGCCGGATTCGCGCAGATCAGAAAGCTGAGGTACATGGGATGGACGCGCTTCTACAGCGCGACTGAGTTGTGACAGAGCTAAGATAGGCACATTAAGTTCCCGGGCCAAAGTTTTTAAGGCACGAGTTATCTTGCTAATTTCCTGTACCCGGGTTTCATTCCTGCCATCGCCTTGTATGAGTTGCAGATAATCGATTATAATCAGGTCGATGCCGCGTTCGAAGTGAAGTCGCCGTGCCTTACTCCTTATATCTACTACCCGAAGCATAGGAGAATCATCAATATAAATCGGCGCCTCGGATAAGACGCCGCTGGCTTCCATAATTTTTACTTCATCCCTCTCACCAAATCGTCCCAGCCTTATGCGATGAGAATTCACTCCTGATTCACTACTGAGAAACCTGTGCACTACTGCCTCTCGAGACATCTCCAAACTAAAAAGCGCGATACAAGCCTTTTGGTTGACAGCAGCATTCCTAGCAACATTTAGAGCTAAACTAGTCTTACCCAGACTAGTCTTGGCGGCTAAAACGACTAGGTCAGTCCTCTGTAACCCCCCTAAGGAATTGTCCAAGGCGGTAAAGCCGGTTAGAATATGAAGTAATTCCCCTTCCCTAAGCGTAGTAGGCTGCCCGGCTTCCTCGAAATATTGACCTAGAACCTCACGAATCGGCACGAGGCCTAGAAGACCTTTCCTAGCTCGTACTTTGAACAGGATATCTTCAGCGTCATTGAGGCTACTTTCCACGTCTGGGCTAGCGTCATAGCCGATGGCTGCAATTTGTCCTGCGGCAGTGATAAGTCTCCGCATCATTGCCGCATCAGATACTATCTGGGCATAATGCTCAATATGCAACGACGTGGGCACAATAGATATCAAATGAGATAGATAAGCAGCGCCGCCAATTTCCTGTAACCTATTTTGACGCGCAAGCTCATGAGCTACCGTAATCTGGTTTATAACTTCGTTGCGTTGGTAAAGGGAGAAACAGGCTTGATAAATCGCTTGATTCGTTTCTGAAAAAAAATCCTCGGCCTTTAGGGAAACAGCAACTTTCAATATTGCCTCAGGGTCAATAAGCAGAGACCCAATTACTGCCTCCTCAGCTTCAATATCATGGGGTGGTAATTTTTCCTCTGCCATGCCTAATCCTTCTTTGCCTTCTTCTCTGTCTTCTTCTCTGTCTTTTTCTCTGTCTTCTTCTCTGTCTTCTTCTCTGTCTTTTTCTCTGTCTCCTTCTCTGTCTTCTTCTCTGTCTTCTTCTCTGTCTTTTTCTTTGCCTTCTTCTCTGTCTTTTTCTCTGCCTCCTTCTCTGTCTTCGGCTCTGTTTCTTTCTCTTTTTCCTCCTCGATAACAACTGTAATTTGCGGATTAACGTCGCCGGCTAACCTAATCGCTATTTCATAGCTGCCTGTTTTACGGAGGGATTCTGTTATTTCTATTTTCTTTTTATCAATCACAGAACCTATAGCCTGGCTTAATTCTTCAGCTATATCGGCAGCAGTAATAGAGCCAAACAAGCGTTCTCCAGTACCCATGCGAGCTTTAAACCGAATTTCTTTTCCCTCAATTTGTTGAGCCAGTTCAACTAGCCTATCGTGGTCAATACGTTCCTCAAGCTTCCCCTTCTCTAGCCTGGACTCTACTTGCTTAATGACCGTGGGGGTAGCTAACAAAGCTAAACCCCGAGGTAAAAGAAAATTCCTGGCATAACCCTTGCTTACCTCTTTTATCTCTCCCGCCTTTCCCCTTCCGGGGAGGTCTTCTAGCAAAACAATTTTCATAAAATTCCTCACTTCGCTCAGAATGATAGAAATCTTTCTGCTGATATGGCAACAGTAGCGCCATCTCCAGCAGCAGTCATTACCTCTCTGGCTGAATTATGGCGGATATCCCCAGTAGCAAATATTCCGGTAATCTTCGTTTCCATGCATTTATTGGTGATTATGTAGCGTACCTCGTCCAAAGACAACAACCCTCGCCACTCATAACTACTGGGCTCCGCGTCGATAGCCACAAAAACACCTGCAAGCTCTAATGTTGATATTTTAGCACTTTTAGTGCATTTTAGCATGAGTCGTTAACTAACCCATCAAATTCAATTTGGGTTACCTCGGTATCTCAAATGAACTCTACCTTTGGTTCGCAGAGCTTGAGAATTTAACCTGTATCTACTCCCTTCCACAAATGACAGCGTCCCTCCCGCCTAGCCAGAACGCCATTTTATACAGAGATTTGAGCCAATTCGCACAAATTAGGATAATTTCTACACTAATTAATTAAGACAATCGCCTTTTCCTTTAGGTTGGAAATGCCCACTCTACCTACTGTGGAATTCTTGCTTAATCTTATCAAGCATTCCTGGTCGGAGGATATCAGCCACAGTCATAGCCATTGCCTTGGCTGCATCCATTAATCCCTCGTGTCCTGCTTCAGAAGCGGCTGCGGAAGCAAACTCTTGTGTGTGTATGGACACTCCAGGCGAAGCTATGGATATCGTAGGATGTATGCTTGGTACCACTTGACTGACGTTTCCCATATCTGTGCTGCCAAAGCCAAATCGAAGGTCGAGAGCTTCGACATGTCGCCCTAACGATTCCAGGTTTTGGCTAAATAGCTGGGCTAAAGTCGTATTGTTTTTCATAGGAGCATAGGTCCTGTCTCTCCACCTATATTCTAATCTTGCCCCACTAGCTATAGATGCTCCTGTAAAGCAATTTATAACCTTATCCTTCAACTCAGCAAGATATTCATTATCTGGAGCACGTATCAAAAACAACGCAGCACTATGAGTAGGCACTATGTTAGGGGCTTCACCGCCGTCAGTGATTATGCCATGGATGCGTGCCTCTGCCTTTATGTGCTGGCGCAGCGAATTTATGGAGGTGAAAGATAATATCATCGCTTCAAGGGCATTTATACCCTTGTGAGGTTGGGCAGCGGCATGAGCCGGCCGGCCAAAAAATTCCACCTCCAGGGAGCTACAGGCAAGCGTTTGTATGGCTACCATGTTTAGTATATTGGGATGCACTATCATAGCCACGTCTATTTCTTTAAAGGCTCCTGCTTTCACCATGTCTATCTTGCCACCAAGGGATTCCTCTCCGGGGGTTCCTAAAACCACAACGCTGCCGCCTAACTGGTCAATGATAGGTTTACTAGCAACCCCGGCACCAACTGCTGAGGTAGCTATTATATTATGCCCGCATCCATGTCCCATTTCGGGTAAAGCATCGTATTCAGCAAGTAAAGCAACCCTCGGCCTCCCTTGGCCGTATGTCGCTCGAAAAGCTGTAGCCAGGCCAGCAATGCCCCTGTCTACATTAAATCCACTGTCTTTAAGATAGCTAGTAAGCCAGGCCGATGCTTTTTCCTCCTCGAAGCCCAACTCAGGGTTATCATGGATATTCAGGCTCAATTGGGTAAGCTGCTGCCTTTGCAATTCAACGCTATCCTTTATCCGTAGCTTCAGTTTATCTATCTCCAAGGTTTTTTAGTACTCCCTTTTATTATTCTGCCCCTTTCATTTTTTGCCATTGCGAACGAAGCGTAGCAATCTCCATACCCCTCCAAAATTGCTTAGGCTGATGAATTCAACCTCGCAATGACAGGATGAAGGTGGCAGTCTGAGCGAAGAGCCTAATCCCGCTTATGGTGATAAAACAATCGTTCTCTATTCCCAATAGTTGAACCTCTGGTGAATAATTATTATACTTTGTGCTTGATCTAAATTTCTAGGCTATGACAGATGGAAAGAGAACCTTTGAGGGCTTTGATAGATATCGCTCAGTTGCTGAAAGAGCCTGCGGGCTCTAGCCAAAGCCATGATATAAGTGGGACAATTAGTGAGGAAGTTGAAGGTTTCGTTGAAGGGAAGGCAAAGGTGACTCGTATCAGTGGAGGAGTTTTAGTCCAGTGCAAATTAACTGCTGAGGTAAAACTAATATGTAGTCGCTGCCTCAATATATTCTTATGCCCTATTAGTTTCACTGCGGAAGAAGAATTTCTGCCGATATCTGATGTGTCTGGTGATTTAGCAATCTCTTTGGCGGAACAATCGGAAGCGTTCACCATTGATAATAAAAATGTACTTGACCTGAGCGAGTTAATACGGCAATATATGCTGTTAAATTTGCCCATGAAACCACTATGTCGACCTGACTGCACAGGAATGAAGGAGGCGAATTCACATGGCGCTACCTAAGAAAAAAACTGCTAAAGCACGCCAGGGGAAAAGGCGCAGCCACCTCAAATTAACTACGCCTGCCATGGATGTATGCCCACATTGCCATAGCCCTAAGTTATCTCACCATGTTTGCCCTAACTGTGGCTGGTACAATGATAGGGAAGCAACTGAAGTCAAACCCGCCAAGAAATAGTTCGCATGGTTGAGTTATCAAAGGTAGCTTATGTTTTCCCAGGACAGGGCTCCCAAAGCACTGGTATGGGACTGGACCTATACAACAGCTACCCTGCAGCCAGGGAAGTCTTTGATAGAGCTGATGCTTCCTTAGGCTTTTCCCTCTCCCGTTTATGCTTTGAAGGTCCAGACGAGGAGTTGACCAAGACGCATAACGTCCAACCAGCTATACTAGTTGTAAGCATTGCCTGCCTTAAAGCGCTTGAAGAGGCCAACATAGCTAAGATCCCCTCTCCCACTTTTGTTGCTGGACATAGTCTGGGTGAATATACTGCTCTGGTTGCAGCGGGTGTGCTAGGCTTGACTGATGCTGTTTTGCTTGTTAGGGAAAGAGGTAGATTAATGTATGAAGCTGGTCTAAAAAATCCCGGAAGCATGCTGGCTGTAATAGGGCTTGATGAAGAAACAGTTAAAGATATAAGCTCTAATAGCGGAGCCGAAATTTCCAATATAAACTGTCCAGGACAGATTGTAGTCAGTGGTGCCGCCCAAGTTCTGGCTGAAGCTGGTAAATTAGCCAGGACAAGAGGTGCTCGCGTTCTTATTCCTTTGAGAGTAAGTGGGGCTTTCCATTCTGCCTTAATAGAGCCAGTCTTGGCTGAATTCAGTAGAATCGTCTCGAATGTTAGGTTTCAACCACCGGTTATTCCTGTAATATCTAATGTGACCGCCCGGCCGTTGGCCGATGTTGATTCGATAAAAGAGGAACTGGTTAAGCAGCTTCGTAATTGCATCCAATGGCAGAGGTCGGTGGAATATATGATAGATAGTGGGGTGGCCACCTTTTACGAAATAGGTCCCGGAAGAGTTCTTAGCGGTTTAATAAGGCGAATTAATGCTGAGCTTCAAACGTTCAATCTATCAGGAGTTGAGGATATAACACAGCTAGTATACAAAGAAGGTCCGACTAACTAATGACAGTCTCTAGGCGAAAGGCAAGAATCACTGCTCTCCAGGCACTTTATGAGCTTGATTGCACAAAGCACAATATGGAGGAGGCATTAGGCCACTTAATAATAGGGGAAAAACTGGCTAATCAAGCACTTAACTTCAGTGAGGAGCTTGTGAAAGGAGTGCTACAGACTAAATCTGAGCTTGATGCTCGTATTAAAAAATTTGCACCTACTTTTCCCCCAAACCAGATGTCTATCATAGACAGAAATATTTTGCGCCTAGCTATTTTCGAAATTTTATTTGATGATAAAACTCCCACCAAAGTAGCCATAAATGAGGCTGTAGAGATAGCTAAAGAATTCGGAAGCAATTCTTCCCCCCGGTTAATTAACGGCGTCTTAGGCTCAATAACAATGGAACATGGCGTAAGAAGATAGAACCGTATTCAAGGGCGCAAGAGCCTTGTCTGCTCTATGGCAATCTCTTAACCGGGGTGATGTCCCACGAAAATAAATTTTCTTGACAGTGTATTTTTTATAGTGTAAAATTATTATACAATGAGTGATCTGAAGATCCAACAAACACAATCCTTGCAGACACGACAAGAGTTCAAGTTGGTTATCCAATTTGAACAGGCTAATTTGCTGGAGATGCCTGAAGAAGAGTTCAACAGGCTTACCTCTGATGTAGAAAGTAGCCCCTTGTTTAAAAAGTTATATCGAAAAGAGAGAATAGTTCGCTATCAGAGATATCCTAAGACGGATCTTTCCTCTTGCTTTTATCAGCTTAATGAAGAAATTACCGCCGGCGGCACTGGCACTCTTGATATCGAATCACTTTTATCTGACAAGGAAGGTATGGTGCATCAGATACAAAAGATAGGACTGGAGAATTTTAAGCGCTATTTCTTGTATCCTGAGCCTGGGTTAAGCGTAGAAGAGATTGCTAAAGAGTGCAATTTGGAGCTTCAAGAGGTGGATAAGATAAACAGCCTCATTAACGAATTCTCTGTTATGAGCGAGTTTTATCACCCTTCCACTATTAGTTCAGGACATGGAATTCACTACTCAAAAGTCGCTTCGATAGAAAGGGGGCCAGAGGGATTTATCATTGGTTATCTCTCCCCCTCTTATGCTCGGGGAAGATATTCGATTGACTATGATAGATTTGAAGAATTAAAAGGGGGTGGAGTATTCAGTGTCGTTGAGGCGAAGGAGATAAAGAAGCTATTTAAGAGGCTAGAACTAATCAATAGCCGCAAGGACACGGTAACTCGGATACTGCAAGGAATTGTGAAAAAGCAAGAACTTTATTTCGAATCTAGAGACGGCAAAGCTATCCTGCCATTTAGTCAAAAGGAGCTGGCTGAAAGGATTGGGCTTGTTCCAAGCTCAATTAGTCGCGCTATTAGCGGTAAAAGCATTGAGATGCCCTGGGGTGAAGAGAAAGCTCTCAAGGATTTCTTTCCTCGGCCGAAAATGTTCAAGAAGCAGCTGGTCAAGCAACTCCTTGAGACAGGTGAAGGATTCCCTTCTGATGAGGCGATTAAAATCAAACTTGAACAAAAATTTGGGGTTTCTGTTTCCCGCCGCCTAGTAGCAGATTTAAGGAAGGAGTTGAAATTTCCCCCGGCTTGGAGGAGAAAACAATCTTTACTTCAGGAGGGGAAAAATGAATGATCATACCACTCCAAAGGATAGAAGGCAGCGCTGGCATGACAGCATTGCAATAAAAACTATTAAATGTTTACCGGGTAATCAGGTTTCTAGGGGTGTGCGAAGCCCCCATTTCTGGGTGATCGCTGCTCTAATAGCAATTCTTACGCTCATTTACTATGCGGGATACACTCCCTTAGCCCAATTCGGAGGCTTTTTCAGTGATGATTTTCCTCACGACTTGCATCGGACTCTGTTTTTAATTCCTATAATCTACGCGGCTATAACTTTCAGAGTGCGGGGGGCCCTTAGCACTTCGTTCGTTTTCTTATGTGTTATGCTGCCACGTACCTTTTACTCTCCATACACTGACCCGCTAGGCAGGCCGCTTCTCTTTGTCTTATTTACTGCTTCCCTTGGAGTATTAGCTGCGATGTTGATAGATCAAGTTGAGAAAGAAGGAAAGGCTCACGCCGAGCTTACTATAGCTCACCAAGAGCTTAGTGCTTATGTTCAGAAGCTAGAGGAAAGCCAGGAGCAACTCATCCATGCTGAAAAGCTGACCTCTTTAGGCCAGCTGGCTGCCTCCATCGCTCATGAAATTAATAATCCTCTGGCCGGGGTTCTGGTCTACACTCAGTTGCTATCGAAAAAGGTAACTCGAGGTACTTTTAATGAAGAAGAAGCACTGAATTACCTCTCCAAGATGGAATCCGAGGTAGGTCGTTGCTCCAGGATAATTCGAAATCTTTTAGATTTTGCTCGTCAGACAGAGCCGATGCTGAAGCTGGTGGATGTTAACCATGTTATAGAACAAGTCTTGGCTATGGTAGGTCATCAAGCTCAACTTCAAAACGTTGAGGTTGTGAAAGAGTTTAGTCCATCCCTGCCTAAGGTCATGGCTGACTTCGACCAGCTTCAGCAGATATTTACTAATCTTACGCTAAATGCTATCCAGGCAATGCCTGAAGGGGGCAGATTAACCCTTCGCAGTTCGGTGGTGGATGGTGAGGTCAGGGTCGATGTTCAGGATACCGGCTGTGGTATCTCAAAAGAGAACATGGGCAAGCTTTTCACCCCTTTCTTCACCACCAAGGTGAAAGGCAAGGGTGTAGGGCTAGGATTAGCTGTAGTTCATGGGATTATTGAAAGGCACAAGGGAAGGATCAAAGTACAAAGTGAAGTAGGGCAGGGAACCACTTTCAGCGTCTATTTGGGAGGCCACGACGATGAAAAAGATTAAAGTACTCGTAGTTGATGATGAAGCTATTGTCCGAGAGGCACTAGGCGACTGGCTCAAGGATATTGATTATCAGGTTTTCACTGCTGAAAACGGTCACAAGGCGTTAGAGGTGATTGAAAAGGAAAAGCCAGGCATCATGATTACCGATCTCGTGATGCCAGGTATGGATGGTATTGAGTTGATGAAAAGGGCGAAAGCACAGCAGCCCAATATTGAGGTTATTATCATCACAGCCTATGCCAGCATACCCACGGCTATAACTGCTATGAAGGAAGGAGCTTACGATTATATTGAAAAGCCTTTTTGCCCTGAGAGAGCTGAATTATTAGTCAAGAAATTGGCTGAACATCAAGAACTGATTGAGGAAAATATCTCTCTACGTCAGAAATTGGAAGACCGTTACCGCTTTGAGAATATCATAGCGAAGAGCTCTAAGATGCAGCGGGTAATCGAGGTAATAAAAGTCGTAGCTAAGAGCAATGCTACCATATTGATCACAGGCGAAAGTGGCACAGGTAAGGAGTTGGTGGCACGTGCCAT
>Ga0307438_1000082_pt1 | contig 73813 bp, 59 predicted proteins | sample SalMarWE160110MG_FD_202144 | JGI IMG/M metagenome (GOLD analysis project Ga0307438, IMG submission 202144) | Salt marsh sediment microbial communities from the Plum Island Ecosystem LTER, Massachusetts, United States - WE1603-110 | ecosystem: Environmental > Aquatic > Marine > Intertidal zone >... | reverse complement strand
AAGACGACGGAGTATCCAAGTGATAGGTAAACAGCAAGCGCCACGGCTCACCGTCATCCATAGGGACACGGATGTCCCGTTGGTTGAGGACGACGCAGTAGCGCTCGTAGGCTGCCTGCATGCCGGGACGTCACACCTTGCACCGCCGCGGCTTCTTCGGCGTTGATGATCTGGCTGTCTACCAACCAGGTCGTGATAACCCTCAGCCCCTCACGGTCGCCGTCTCGCAGGGGGACGAGCCTTTGCCCATCCAGCGTGACCCAAACGAAGCCGTTCTCGCTATCCGGTTGCAGAGTAAGTCGTGGCATCAAAGCCTCCCCCCAGATATTGATAGAGACAGTTATGCCACAGAATAGCCAATTGTTAAGGATCCGCCAGCGATGTGTCTACGCGATTCAAATGACGCACTCACTCCCTCTTACCAGGAGGAAAAATCATTTATGCTCCCTATTCTAATACCGCACCCGTGGGTCAATGCGGGCGTAGATGATGTCTACGATCAGACTGACCGTCGCGACGAACAGGGCGATGAAGACCACCGTGCCCTGGATGGCGGGGAAGTCCCGATCGTAGATGCGGTTCACCAGGAACAGGCCCATCCCCGGCCAGTTGAAGGTCGTCTCCGTCAGCACGGCGCCGGCCAGCATGAGCGCGAATTGCATACCGAACATCGTGAGAATGGGAATGAAGGCATTGAGCAGCGCGTGTTTATAGACGACCACTTTCTCCGGGAGACCACGGGCGCGGGCTGCAGTGACGAAGTCCTGCTGCAGCACGTCGAGCATATTGGCCCGCGTGAGACGGGTAAAGATACCGGAGAGGTAAAGGCCCAACGTCAACGCAGGAAGTGTCAGGTGTAACAGGGCGTTCAGCAGGCTCTTCCACTGGCCGGTGACGATGGTGCTAAAGATGTAGAAATTGGAGAGGAAATCGCTAAAGGCGACGACTTTCTCGCCCGTCGGGCTGGTGAATCGCTGCGCCAGATTAAAGACTTGGGCGATGGTCTCGGGGCGGAGTTGAGTATCAATGCGATCGGTGACGGGGAACCAACCCAGCCAAACGCTAAAGATGAGTTGGAACATCAACCCCAGCCAAAAGACGGGGATGGCGTAGGCGACGATGCTGTAGATGCGCAGAGAGTAATCGGCAGCGCTGCGGCGTTTTTGAGCAGCATAAGCGCCGGTGAATACTCCTACTACCGTGGCAACCAGCATGCCAAAGATGCTGAGTTCGACGGTGGCCGGGAGCTTGAGCACCAGGTCAGCCGCCACAGGGCGGCCCCGCAGCGTGACCGACTTGCCCAAATCGAAGCGTGTGATCAGTCCCCACAGGTAGTTGAAGAACTGGCTGTCGAAGGGATTGACGTGGATCTGGAATGTCTTGGTGGGTGCCCATCCCTCTAGCCCGCCCTGGAGCATGGTCACTTGTTCCCAATCTCCCTCGGTGGGGGCGTTCCCGGCATCTTCAACCGGCGCAAAGTGAAACTCCACCCGCCGCAGCCAGGTCAGTTTCTCTTTATCCACCCAGACCTGCGCGTCTTTGTCAATAGAGATGCGTAGCCAGTCATCTCCCTCCTCGGTGAAGCGGTCGGTGATGGGCAACCGCTCCCCCTCCAGGGCCAGCATCACCGGCGGACTGGTGGGATCGTGTTCGCTGTACAGCACTACCACCGGCTCCTCCATCGTGGCCCAACTGCCGCGTAAGTTGATCACCATGGGCCGGTCCAACCCCTGGGCGTGTCGAATCTGGTCCAGGTACTCCTCTGGCACGCCGGGCCGCATCGCGGCCTTGATCGGATCGCCCGGCATGATCCGCAGCAGGACAAAGATCATGATGAGCAGAATAAGTACCATCGGGATTGTGAGCAAAACCCGGGTGATGATGTAGGCTCGCAGTGAACTCATAGTTCCTACTTCCTATGTTTGTTCAGCCTGCCCGACATAGCGAAGATTAAGGACTTTCGCCATGTTAGGGCTTGATATGTACCGTCTCAGTATTCTGGGGCCAATGTAGGGCAAATTGGCAATTTGCCTTACTTCCCCCAACTTATTGAGAGGATGCGGGCTTGATGCCATAGAAGAGGGAGGGGTTCCGAAGGGAAAGCCCCATCAAAACCCCTCCACTCTAGTGTCACGCTTGTTGAATGTCCCTGTCTACTACTTGCTCAGTGTGAAGTAGTGCAAGAACAGTGTCGGGTCCAGGGTGACCCCGCTGACATTCTTCTGGGTCACGACGAGCAGCAGCCCCTGGGTAAAGGGGATGGTCGGAGCCTCGGTGGTCCACAGTTCCTGTACCTGCTTGTACAGGTCTGCTCGCTCATCCATGTCGGTGGAGAGCCGTGCTCTGTGCAACAGATCGTCCATCTGGTCGCTGCAGTAGAAGATGCCCAGGTCGTCCGAGGTACCGCACTCGGCGAAGGCGGAGGTGTAGTTATCGGGGTCCAGGTAGTCGGGGTACCAGCCCAGCAGGAAAGTGGGCATCGTGCCGGGGCCGAAGTAGTCGGTGTAGGTAGCCCACTCGGCGGATTGCAGGTTGACCTGGACCACGCCGGTCTCTTCAAACGCCTGCTTGATTACAGACGCCACGTCACCCTCGGTCGGGCCGTAGTGGTCGGGCGTCCACCAGAAGTCCATCACCAGCGGGTTGCCCTCGTCGAAGCCCGCCTCGGCCAGGAGCGCTTTGGCCTGCTCCAGGTCTCGATCGGGGAAGGCGTCAACGTGACCGAACATCCCGGCCGGCACCATGCTGTACAGGTTCTGATGCGTGCCCTGGAAGACGACGTCAGAGATGGCGTCACGGTCAATGGCCAGGGAGAGAGCCTGACGGACCTTCGGGTTGTCGAAGGGCTCGGTGGTGGCGTTGAAGCAGATGTAGCGGATGTAGGGGCCGGACCCTTCGTACATGTTGTAGTCGGCGTTGTCGCGGAAGTCGTCGTAGTCGGACGGAGTCAGCGTCTTCCAGGCGATGTCAATGTCGCCCGCTTCGAAGGCCAGCCGCATGGCGGTGGAGTCGGCGAAGTAGCGCACGATGATCTCTGGATAGGCCGGTGGTGTGCCGTAGTAATCGGGGTTGGCTTCCAGTTCCATCTCCACGTCTCGCTCCCAGCGCTTGATCACGTATGGGCCGATGCCACCGCAGGTGCTGTCCACGTCGAACTCGTTCTCCGGGTAGCACTCTGGGCTGATGACGGAGTAGGGCTGGGTAGCGATCAACAGTGGGAAGAAGCCCACTGCGTCCGCTAGAACGAATTTGACGGTATATTCGCCCACCTTCTCGACGTGGTCCACGAAGGAAGTCACCAGCCAGTTGGGGTCGCCCTCCAGCCGCATCACGCGGTTGATGGACCATACCACCGCGTCGGCGTTGAAGGTATTGCCGTCGGGGAACTTCAGTCCCTCACGCAGTTTGAAGGTGTACTCCAACCCGTCATCGCTGACCTCGTAGGACTCTGCCAACCCGGGCTGGAGTTCAGTCGTGCCGGGGATGTAGGTCAGGAGTGTGTCCATCGTGTTGTGGTGGATCTCCCAGGTGTGGAAGTCGTAGGACTGAGCCGGGTCGAGGTCGGTGACGGAGTCGGTCGTGCCGATGATCAGAGGCTCGACTTCTTCTGCGGGTGCCTCTGCCACACCCCAGCCAGTGCTGATGGTGCCGGCGATGATCCCCTGGCCAATCTCGTCCAGTTCCGCCTTCAGGTCGTCCGGTACCTCGCTATCAAACTCGTGGAAGTCGGTGATGCCGACCCCAGCGTTATCCAGCGTGCCGATGTAGACGCCGCCCTTGAAGGTTCCTTCCTGGCTCGCCTTGACGGCGTCCCGCACCGCCACATCCATGTTCTTCAAAACGCTGGTCAGGGTGACGTCGCAGTACTCCGCCGCGCTGACACACCAGTCGGTGTCCACGCCGATGAGCATCGTGCCGGGGTTATCCTTGACTGCGGCGGCGGTGCCCAGACCCACCGGGCCGGCCACCGGCATGACGACGTCCGCGCCCTCGGAGATCAGGTCCTCACCCGCGCGACGGCCGTCGTCGGTCGACTCGAAGTTGCCGACGAACAGGTCCATACCCAGCACCTCGACGTCTGTCCCGTGCTTCTCGTTGTAGTAATCCACGCCGCCTTTGAAACCCACCATGAAGATGGTGACCGACGGGATCTCGATGCCGCCGAAGGTGCCTACCTTGCCGGTCTTGCTCATCCCGGCCGCCAGATACCCGGCCATAAAGGCCGCCTCGTCGGTGGCGAAGGTCAGACCCAGCACGTTGGGGATGGTCGGGTCGTAGGCATAGTCCACGATGGCGAAGTTCGTGTCGGGGTTCTGCTGGGCGAACGTCGCGGTGTCCTCACCCAGCAGGAAGCCGACGGTGACGATCATGTTGTAGTCCTGGTCCAGGAACTGGGTGATGTTGACCGCGTAGTCGGTCTGCTGCTGCGATTCGAGATAGGCGACGTCAACACCTAATTCCTCCTTGGCCATTTCCATGCCATGCCAGGAGGTGGCGTTGAAGGACTTGTCGTCAATCCCGCCCATGTCGGTGACCATGCCGACCTTGAAAGCCTCAGCCGGGGCGGCGGGGGCTTCCGTCGCAGCAGGGGGGGCCTCCGTGGGAGCCTCGGTCGGCTTGGGGCCGCAGGCCGCCAACAGCGTCACCACTGTCAACAGACTCATACTTACTAACAGCAACTTGCGCATTTTTCTCCTCCTCTTAGATTAACGGGATGTGATTTGTCGTTCAATAGGGGAATACAAAAGCACTTTCGCTATACACTCACCTCCTCTCTCACCTGAGATTTCTCGGAAAGTCGAGCAGGGCCCTTTTTGACGGATAGCAGGCGTCTTGGGTCGAACAACGCCCAACTCGGTTGGGCCACTACCCTTTTCCGAGAGGTCTCACTTACGTGAAGACGACTATAGCATGACAGGCATATTATAACCAAATCGGGGATAAAGGCAAGCGGGGGTTTCCAGGGGGTGCGTTTCAATTTGGGGGCAAACCCTCCCGCAGATTCTGAATTTCAGGTTCCAGAGGTTCCTTTTGCGGGAAAAACCCGGTTTCTTTGCCCCCAGGTGAACGCTTACGTTTGACATGAGCCTGGCTAAAATGAATTGGGGATAAGGAGTGGACGCCCCGCTTCAGCGGGGGTTTTCCGGCTGAAGCCGGACGTCCAACCGATTTTAGCCACACTTGTTTGACATCCGGCGATTTTGCCGTATACTAACGCGAGTACGTAAAGCGGGATGCGTGATACACTTTACGCCCAGGAGGCAACAATGTCCCCGATTCGCAATTCGCCACCCCCTGTCCTGGAACTACATGGTATCACCAAGGCCTTCCCCGGTGTCCTGGCCAACGATCACATTGACCTGACCCTGGAGGAGGGCGAGATCCACGCCCTCCTGGGGGAGAACGGGGCAGGCAAGACCACTCTGATGAATGTCCTCTACGGCCTCTACGCTCCCGACGAGGGAGAGATCACCGTGCGAGGCCAGCGGGTTGAGATCCACGAGCCCAACGATGCCATCGCCCAGGGCGTCGGTATGGTCCACCAGCATTTCATGCTGGTGCCGGTGCTCACCGTGGCGGAAAACGTCATGCTGGGGGTGGAGTCCATCAAGAATGGGATTTTCCTGGACCGGGCCGTCGCTGCCCAGCGCATCCGCGAGATATCCGACCAGTATGGGCTGGAGGTGGACCCCGACGCCTACGTCAGTACCTTGCCGGTGGGAGTCCAGCAGCGGGTGGAGATCATTAAGCTGCTGTACCGGGAGGCGGATATCCTCGTCCTGGACGAGCCGACGGCGGTGCTCACCCCTCAAGAAGTGGAAGAACTCTTCAAAGTCATCCGCTCCCTGGTGGCGCAGGGTAAGTCGGTGATCTTCATCACCCATAAACTGAAGGAGGTGATGGCCATCGCTGATCGGATCACCGTCCTGCGAAACGGAAGGGTGGTGGGTACCACCACCCCGGCCCAGAGCGACGAGCAGAAACTGGCCGCCATGATGGTCGGGCGGCAGGTACTCCTGCGGGTGGAGAAGGGACCTGCCCGTCCCGGCGAGACGGTGCTGGAAGTGGAGAACCTGGAGGTGCTGGACGACCGGGGCAACATGGCGGTCCGGAGTGTCTCCTTCCAGGTGCGCGCCGGCGAGGTGCTGGGGGTGGCCGGCGTTCAGGGGAACGGTCAGACGGAACTGGTGCAGGCGCTTACCGGCCTCCGGTCCGTGGTGGCGGGCCAGGTGCACATCCTGGAGGCCGAGGTTACCGACGCCTCTCCCCGGCGGGTGTTGGAGCAGGGGGTGGCCCACGTGCCGGAGGACCGTCAGCAGGACGGACTGGTGCTCAGTTTCCCCGTCGCCGACAACCTGGTTCTTAACACGTACTACCTGCCCCCCTTCGCCCACCTCGGCACGCTAGATCAGGAAACCATCCTGGCGACGGCGGAGCAGCGGGCACGGATGTTCGACGTGCGTACACCCAGTGTGTTGACGCCGGTCTCCAACCTTTCCGGCGGCAACCAGCAGAAGGTCATCGTCGCCCGTGAGTTCTCCCGTCCTATCCGTCTGCTCATCGCCTCCCAGCCCACACGAGGGCTGGACGTGGGTTCAATCGAGTACATCCACCGTCGCATCGTCGAGAAGCGGGACGAGGGATGTGCGGTCCTCCTGGTCTCGCCGGAGTTAGACGAGGTGATGGGGCTCTCGGACCGCATCGCGGTCATGTATGAGGGGAAGATCGTGGACATCCTGCCTGCCGATCAGGTGGCCAAAGAGGAGGTTGGCCTGCTGATGGCGGGAGTCGGGGCGCGGTCGGAGACCGGCCCCAGCGACGGGGAGGCTCGAAAGGAGGTTGCCGGTGCAAGCGTCGCCTGATAAACGACTCCCCTCCGCTTCGGGGGGGACGGGGGGGGTGGAACTCCCCTCCGCTTCGGGGGGGACGGGGGGGGTACGAGTGGGTTTGGTCACCGACGTGGGTCGTATTGACGATGGCACCTTCAATCAGTACGCTTACGAAGGGCTGAAGCGGTGTGCGGAGGAGCAGGCCATCGAGTTTGACGTCATCCAGACCGAGTCACAGGTGGATTACGAGGCCAACATCCGCCGACTGATCGAGCGTGGTTGCGCCTTCATCGTCACCGTGGGGTCCACCGCGGGATCGGCAGTGGAGCGGCTGGCGATGCGCTACCCTGCGGTGCACTTCATCATCGTGGACCACGAGCCACTGCCGGAGAGCCGCAACGTCACCGGGCTGGTCTTCGCCGAGGACCAGGCTGGCTTCCTGGCTGGGGCGCTGGCGGGGTTGATGACGGAGCGAGAAACCGTGGGCTTCGTGGGTGGGATGGATGTGGCGCCGGTGCGCAAGTTCCAGCAGGGATTTGAACATGGCGTGGAATTCACCAACCGGCGGGCGAATGTGGTCCAGGTATACACCGATTCCTTCACCGACCAGAAGACGGGCGAGAAGGCTGCTGGAGAGTTGGTCGGGCAGGGGGCGGATGTGATCTTCGCTGCCGGCGGGTTGAGCGGCAGCGCGGCCATCCAGGCTGCGGCTCAGCGAGGGGCGTGGGCCATCGGGGTGGACCAGGACGAGTGGGTGACGACCTTCCGGGGTGGGGAGAGTCCTGGAGCCGAGCGGTTGTTGACCAGCGCCATCAAGCGGGTGGATCAGGCGGTCTACACCGCCGTCACCCGGGCGGTGCAGGGGAAACTCCACAGTGGCGTGCTCCGCTTCGACCTGGGCGTTGACGGCGTCGGGCTGGCCCCTTACCATATGGCCGACACTGCCATCCCCTCCGAGGTGCGGGGCCAGATTCTGGAGGTGGCCGAGGGGCTGCGCACCGGCCGCGTCCACACCCGGGTAGGGCCTCAGGGAGAGGCCCTGCTGGAGGGGTTGCTGCCGCGCCTCATGGCCTGGAACTGGCCGGCAGCACTGATGCCGATCCTGGCAATCTTCACCGCGCTGGTCGTCGGTGGCATCTTCGTCGCTGCCTTCGATCCTGATGTCTGGGCGGCCTTTGGCACCGGACTGACAGCGGGACTGGCGGCGGCCTGGCAATCAATCGTCCAGGCCTACACTGCCCTCTTCGAGGGAGCCTTCGGCAGCCCGTCCCGCATCATCGAAGGTTTCTCGATCTATTCCCAGACTGGGGATACTACTGAACTGCTGCGGGCCATCCGCCCGCTGACGGAGAGTCTGCGCATCGCCACCCCCTACATCTTCGCCGGGCTGGCGGTGGCGTTGGGTTTCCGTTGCGGTCTGTTCAATATCGGTGCCGAGGGGCAGTACTTCATCGGTGGGTTGGCTTCGGTCTTCGTGGGGTACAGCATCAAGGGACTTCCCTGGTTTATTCACCTGCCCCTGGCTCTGGTGGCTGGGATGGCCGGCGGCGCTGTCTGGGCGGCTATTGTCGGTTTCCTGAAGGCTAAGACGGGCGCCCACGAAGTGATCAACACCATCATGCTCAACTACGTCGCTTACCGGTTGGCCGACTACCTCCTGCAAGTGGGCGGGCCGATGGCTCGTCCCGGGTACCGTCCTATAAGCCCGGAGATCCAGCCCTCCGCCTACCTGCCCCAGTTCTTTCCCGACAATCCCTCCATCAGCATCAACGTGGGGCTCTTTCTGGCGCTGGCTGCGGTCGCGGTGGTCTATTGGCTGCTCTTCAAGACGACGCTGGGCTTCGAGATCCGGGCGGTGGGGGCCAACCCCCGCGCGGCCCGGACCGCCGGGATCAGCGTGGCGCGAAGTTTCGTCGTGGCGATGGCGGCCAGCGGGGGGCTGGCGGGGCTGGCCGGTGCCCACGACATCCTGGGCGTCATCCATTACATGCCCAACGCCTTCTTCTCCGGCTACGGCTTCGATTCTATCGCCCTGGCGCTGTTGGGCAAGAGCCATCCCGTGGGCGTCCTGTTGGCGTCGCTTCTCTTCGGCTTCCTGCGGGCCGGCGCGCAGCGGATGCAAGCACCACCAGCCTTTGTGCCGATTGACATCATCTCTGTGCTACAAGGGTTGATCATCATCTTCATCGCTGCCCCGGAAGTGATCCGTCTCATCTACCGCCTCCGCGTTCCGAAGGAGGTGGGTGAGGCAATCTTCACCCGGGGCTGGGGTCAGGTCTAGCAGGAAGCAGGAAGCAAGAGGCAGGAAGCAGAAGGGAGGTAGGATGTGAGTACAACAGCGTGGGAGCGAAGCGGAGCCCGGGCTGGGATTTCTCCCCGGCGGGCGCGTACGTACGGGCTGGTTTTCCTGGGGGCCGGGTTGCTCGTCCTCTTGCTCTTTGCCCGTACCACCGCTGGAGACCAGACGTCAACCTTTGTGTTCAACCCTACCAGGTCGCACGCGCTGCCAGTGCCAGACCTGCCCATTCCCAGCGCGGCGGCGTTGTACGGGTTTGTGCTGGTGTGTGTCTTCATAGGGGGCTGGCAACTGGCGCGGGGCTTCCGCAAGGTCAACCTGGCCCTGGGCGGGGTGGCGATGCTGTTCGTGTTGGCCTTCCTTACGTGGGCCGCCCGCGGCCGTTCGCTGAACCTGACTGGCCTGCTGAGCAGCGCCCTCCTGCGATCTGTCCCCATCGCCCTGGCGGCGCTCTCCGGAGCGCTGTGTGAGCGCTGCGCGGTGATCAACATCGCCATCGAGGGCATGATGCTGACCGGTGCCTTCGCCGCCGCGCTGATGGGCAGCCTGGCGGCCAACGTCTGGGAGTGGCCAGCCTGGGTCTCCATGCCCTTCGGCCTGCTCAGCGCCCTGGTCGCGGGGGCGCTCCTGGGGTTGCTCCTGGCCCTCATGGCCGTCCGCTTCAAGGTGGACCAGATCATCGCCGGCACCGCCATCAATATCCTGGCAGTGGGCATCACCAGTTTCGTCAGTGCCCGCATCCTGGCCGAGTTTCAGCATCTCAACAATTCTGGCATCTTTCCCCGTACCCCTGTCCCCGGCCTGGCCAAGATCCCGATCATCGGGCCAGTTTTCTTCGATCAGAATGTGCTGGTTTACCTGCTGTTCATTCTGCTGACCGGCGCTCATGTGATGCTCTTCTACACCCGCTGGGGGCTGCGCACCCGGGCGGTGGGGGAGCACCCCCGCGCGGCCGACACGTTGGGTGTCAACGTCTTCAGAACCCGCTACGTCAACGTGATGCTGGGAGGGATGGTGGCGGGGCTGGGCGGAGCCTTCTTGATCCTGGGGTCGGTGGGTCGCTTCGATGAGTTGATGACCGCTGGCAAGGGGTTCATCGGCCTGGCGGCGATGATCTTCGGCAAGTGGATGCCCTTTGGCGCTTTTGGCGCGGCACTCATCTTCGGCTTCGCCGACGCGCTCCAGACCAAACTGGCTATCCTGGAGGTACCTATCCCTTCCCATTTTCTGCTGATGGCTCCCTACCTGGTGACGATGATCGTCCTGGCCGGCGTGGTAGGAGAGGCCATTCCACCTGCCGCCGACGGCCAACCGTATGAGAAGCAGTAAGGGGCAGGAGGCAAGAGGCAGGAGGCAAGAGGCAAGAGGCAAGAAGCAGGAGGCAAGAGGCAAGAAGGAGATGGCAGGGTTGAAGTACGAGGAGTGGCTGGCACAGGTACCGGGGAGCATCAAGAAAGATCCCCTCTGGAACTTCCAGGTCTACCCCAAGGCACTGCTGCTTTCTGACCTGGCCTGGGAAGATACCGACCGGATGATGAAGGACCCACGTGGCAGGGTGATCGCCAGGCAACTGGTTGACAGCGTGGGGTCTATCTGTGCCAACATTGAGGAGGGGCACGGACGTGGTTTCGGAAAAGAAAACGCCTACTTCCAGCGCGTCGCCCTGGGCTCGGCCCGCGAGTCCCGTGGTTGGTATTACCGCGGCCGCCGTTTCCTGGATCCCGAAGTGTTCAAACACCGCATTCAACTGCTCGACGAAGTCATCGCAGCCCTGGTTCTCTCGTCCGACCAACAACGTCAATATCGCAGACGATAATCCTGCATCTTGCACCCTGCATCCTGCATCCTGCATCTTGCATCCTGCATCCTGCATCTTGCATCCTGCATCCTGCATCTTGCATCCTGCATCTTGCATCCTGCATCTTGCACCCTGCATCCTGCATCTTGCACCCTGCATCCTGCATCTTGCACCCTGCATTCAATCTCGAATAACCAGCAACCACAATGAGCATCCTTATCCGAGACGCAGCCGCTATCACGCTGGACGACCAGGACCGCATCTTGCACGGTGTGGACATCGCCATCGAGGGCCGGACCATTGTGGCGGTGGGCGAAGCCCCCGAGGGCTTTGCGGCCGACGAGGTGGTTGAAGGACGCGATCTGGTAGCGCTCCCCGGCTTCTTCAATGCCCATACCCACGCTGCGATGACGCTGGAGCGCGGCTGGGCCGAGGACCTGCCTTTCGACCGCTGGCTCAACGAGAAAATCTGGGTCGCCGAGTCGGCGCTGGAGGAGGAGGACGTCTACTGGGGCGCGGCGCTGGCCTGTTGCGAGATGATCCGGGCGGGCATCGTTGGCTTTGCAGACCACTATTTCTGGATGGACCAGGTTGCTCGTGCCGTGGAGGAGAGCGGGATGAAAGCGCTCTTGGCCTGGTGCCACTTTGGCATAGGGACGGAGCACGAGCCGGGACAGAAGCCCTTTGAAGAAACACTGGCCTTCGTGGAGCGTTGGAAGGGTGGAGCGGGGGGGCGTGTCCGCACGACGATGGGTCCCCATTCCCCTTACATGGATCCGCCAGAGGTCCTGCGGCGCTTCGCGGAGGAAGCCCACCGCGTTGGCGTGGGCGCGCATTTTCACCTGAGCGAGTCCCAGGAGCAACTGCAGAACTCCATCGCCCGCCACGGCAAGACACCCGTCGCTCATGTAGCCTCCCTGGGTCTGCTGGATTTGCCAGAACCAACACTGGTGGCGCACTGCAACGCGGTGACGCCAGGCGATTTGGAACTCCTGGCGGAAAAGGGCGCATGGGTGGCCCACACGCCCAAGACCTACCAGAAGTTGGCGATGGAGATGCCGCCCATCGGGCAGATGCTGGAGGACGGCGTGAATGTGGCGCTGGGCACCGACGGTCCGGCCTCTAACAGCGATCTGAACATGCTGGAGGCAATGCGGGTGACGGGTCTCTTCCAGAAGGAGGCGCAAGGCGATCCAAGGGCAATGCCGCGCGCGCTTCTCTTGCGGCTGGCGACGCAGGCCCCCGCCGCAGCGATGGGCTTCGACCGAAGCGGGGTGTTGACTCCGGGTCGCCCTGCTGATCTGATCATGCTGGATACCACCGCCGCCCACTGGATCCCCCGACACGACCTTATGGCAGGCATTGTTTACACTGCCCATCCCGGCGACGTGGCCTACGTCTGGGCCGATGGGAGGCTCCTCTACCGCCGGGGGGAGTACCTGACGCTGGATGTGGAGCGCATCCGGTGGGAGGCGGAGCGGCGGGCCTTCCGCATGGTCGGCCGGCCGATGCGTCAGGTGCGGGAGTACCCGCGTTAGCCCGCTCCGTCGGTGACACTCGTTTCCCAGCGCCCTTGCCTTGACAAAAGAACCCTTCCCAGTATAATTGCGGCGCACGGCCCGCTAGCTCAATTTGGCAGAGCAGGGGACTCTTAATCCCTTGGTTGCAGGTTCGAATCCTGCGCGGGTCACTTGTCAGATGACAGAAGGCCTCATTTTGGCTACACCACACCCTGTCCCCGCAGCCTTTCCACCTCTGCTGCGTCGTACCCCAGTTCGGTCAGCAGCGCGGTGGTGTGCTGGCCTAAAGCGGGGGTAAGATCTCGTGGGCGGGCGGGCCGGGCCGAGAGGCGCACCGGGGGAAGTAATCCCTCGCCGGTCAGCATCCCCAGCGCCTGCACCGGCGCGGATGCGAGTGCCTCTTCCATCGTGTACACCGGTTCGCAGCAGGCGTCCACCCCGGCCAGCGTCTCCGCCCACTCCTGGCGCGTGTAGGCCCGGAAGAGCGCGCATAGTTCGTCGTAGGCCGGCTCGCCGGAGATGGCCGGCGCAAACTGCTGCTCCAGCAGGTACTCCCGCCCGACTACCCGGCAGAAGGCGGCCCAGAATTCCGGCTCCAGCGCCGCCAGCGTGACGTATCCCCCATCCCGGGTCTCGTAGACGTGGTAGCAGGTCAGGCCGCCGGTCAGGTCGCTGCCGCCCCGCTCCACCGGCTGGCCCCCCAGGTGCCGGGCCACCGCCACCGGCAGGCAGGCCAGCGCTGCCCCTAAGAGCGACCCGTCCACCCGCTGTCCCTGGCCTGTCCGCCCCCGCGCCAGCAGCGCCAGCAGGATGCCGAGCGCCGCCCACAGCCCGCCCACCAGGTCGGCCACCGGCGCGCCGGGGATGGCTGGCGGCCCCTCCCGCGGCCCGGTCAGGTTCAGCAAGCCCACCAGGCCGATGTAGTTCAGGTCGTGGCCGGCCCGCTCCCGGTAGGAACCCTCAGGCCCGTAGCCGCTCAGCGAGCAGTAGACCAGGCGGGGGTTGGTCTGGGCCAGTGTCTCGTACTCCAACCCCAGCCGTGTTAATCACGAGCGCTAGCACACCGCCAAGGACGAAAGACGGCACGCCCCTTTTGAGCATACGTAACCCCGCGTTTCCACGTAGAGCCAGGTAAATCAGCGTGGATCAGCGTCAATCTGCGTCCAGAATTTTGACTCGTTCTCATCGTGTCTTTGGAAACGTGCTGCTATCGCCGCCGCTTCCCGCACCATCTCACCAATGACCTCGGCTACCGGTTTGATCTCGCGCACGATGCCGATGGACTGGCTGCAGGCGATCACGCCGGCATCCACGTCCCCCTCTTTGAGCCTGCGCCTCGTCTCTGTGCCAGCCACGATGGCCAGAATCTCCCCCAACTCGGCCTGGTGGGCTTCCAACTCGGCCACCTTGAGGGCCGCGGGGTTCTTCCAGGCGCGGAGCGTGTTGTGCAGGGAGCCGAAGATCGGCAGGGTGTCCAGTTCCGTAGCGGCGGCCAACGCCCGCTTGAAGTTCTCGTGGATGGGGCACTCTTCTGTGACCAGCAGCCGCGTGCCGATGGTGATCCCCTCTGCACCCAGTACCAGCGCCGCCAGCAGTCCCCGTCCATCGGCGATGCCCCCTGCTGCCAGCAGCGGCACATCCAGCGCGTCGGCGGCGCGAGGCACCAGCGCCATCGTCGTCAGCCCCAACTCGCCGATGTGGCCGCCTCCCTCGCTGCCGAAGATGGTCACACCGTCCACGCCGGCCCTCTGCGCGCTGAGGGCGTGCCGCACGCTGACGCACTTGTGCATCGTCTTCACGCCGCCCGCCTTCAGTCGCGCCAGCAGGTTCTCCGGCGGCCGGTGACCACTGGTCTCGACCACCGGTACGCCCTCCTCCAGGATCACTTCGACGTAGAGGTCGTTGTCAATGGGCCGCAGCGCCGGAAAGAAGCTCAGGTTGACGCCAAAGGGTTTGTTGGTCAGCCCCTTGGCCCGGCGGACGGCCTGGCGGAACTCGTCCTGGGTGGTGAACATGGCTGAGGCCATCATCCCCAGCGCGCCAGCGTTAGAGATCGCCGCCACGAACTCCGGCTCGGAGATGTGCATCATGCATCCCCCGACGATGGGGTACTCGATGCCGAGCAATTCGGTGACGCGGGTTTTGAACATAATTGGACTCCCTCCAACCTACCAACCTACCAGTTTACCAATCTACCAACCTACCAACCTCGCCAGGTAGCGATCCAGTTGCTCCAGGCCATCGGGGAAGCTGAGCCGCCCGAAGCCGAAGCGGACGTGACCATCGCCAAAGCCGAGGCCGGTGCTGGGCAGAAGCAGCACGCCCTGTTCGGCCACCAGCCTGTCGCTGAAGTCCCGCGCCGACCGGCCGCGCAGGCCGACGAGGGCTACAGAACCGGCCTGGGGCCGATTCCAGCGGAAGACGGTTCGCCAGCGTGTGAAGAACGGCTCTGCCAGTGACAGGTTGTCCCGAATGATCTTCCGGCTACGTTCGGCGAGCGTGTCACCGACCTGGAGCGCGATCTGGGCCAGGACTTCGCCGGGCGCGCAGGCACAGATGGTGGTGTAGTCCTTCCAGCCCAGGATGCGATCCCTCAAAAGCGCCCCTCCTCGTAGGGGGAGGTGGGGGGGGTACGGTGTGTCCTGCAGCGCCAGCCAGCCGGCTCGCAGGCCGGGCAGCCCGTAGGTCTTGGACAGTCCGGCCAGAGTGATGCCGCGCTCGTACAGGTCGCAGCCGGAGGGGAGGCGGGCGGCGGGGTCGTACTCCAGGCCCCGGTACATCTCGTCGGAGAAGAGCCATGCACCGGCCCGCTCGATGACCCGGACGATGGTCTGCCATTCTGCGTGGGATGGCAGGTAGCCGGTGGGGTTGTGCGGAAAGTTAACGACGACCAGTTTAGTGCGGGGCGTGACCAGCCGTTCCAGCGCGTCGAGGTCGAGACGCCAGCCTCGTTCGGCAAGCTCAGGGCAGGCACCGGGGTCGTCCGGTGGTTCGTCAGCCTCGGCCAGCGGCCAACGCACGACGCGGCAGCCGAGATACTCCGCCACGTTGACCAGCGAGTCGTAGCAGGGTGTCAGCACGATCACCTCGTCGTCCGGCTCCAGCAGGGCGTGCATCGTCAAGAAGATGCCTTCCTCCGGGGCCGAGAGGCCGATCACCTGGTCGGCACTGACGCTGGTGTACAGATCGGCGATGCGTTCTCTGAGCGCGGGTGCACCCTGGCTCTCGGTGTAACCCAGCCGCAGCCGGCCCAGGGACTCCCAGGAGGCCCCGGCCAGTTGCAGCAACTCGTCCACGGTCAGCGACTCGCAGTCGGACGCGCACAGGATGTACGGCGCGGTGAACTCGTGGATGGCGAAGAAGCGCTCGGTGTGGAAGGGTTTGATGTTCATTGCGATTTCATCAGGTCCCCCCCGATCTTTAACCTGCCAGTAGTGAAGGCTTGCATGGCCGGCAGTTGACCGCTCGCGTACTTCAAGAAGTCCTCGTCCGACATCTTGAGCGTGGTGGTGGGCTTGGGGTGGACACCGGCCTCCACGGTGCAGGTGCTCTCTTTGACGGTGACGTGCCAGCCGCCGCCGGGGCCGGAGATGTTGAACTGGAAGACGACGTCCACGCCAGCCGCCGCATCCGCCTGGAAGAACTCCCCCATCCGGTCAAACACTCCCTGAACCGTATCTCCTTGTCCTCTTGTCTCCTTGTCCCCTTGTCCCATTTCTTGGGGTCTGGGAGGGGTCAGCATATCCATCAGGGCAGCGTTGGCGTTGGTATATTCCTGGGCACCTTCGAGCGTAACGATCTCCTTCCACCAACTGGCCACGGCCTCAGGAGGCAGAACCTCCTCCTTGCCTGCGATCCACGTGCCAGGCCCGCTCACTACGGCGGCCCGGCCATAATAGCCCGCTTTGGCGACCGCCAGCCTGCTCTTGCCAGCCCTGGCAGTTCGGCGTCCATAGAGCCGGAAGCATCCAAGACGAAGGCTAACTTCTACGCGCCGCGCTACGGTACCGGCGACCAGGCTGGATCCCAGGACCACGTGTTGTCAGTCAGGTTTGTCAGGCCGGAGCCATCGACGTTCATCACGAATATTTCATCGTGGTCGTCGGGGTGAGACACAAACGTGATCCGGCTGCTGTCTGGCGACCAGCTAGGCCAGTAGTCACTGATCGAGTTGTTCGTCAGGCGTGTCCGGCCGGAGCCATCGGGGTTTATCACGTAAATTTCCCAGAGGCCATCGCGGTCGGTCGTAAACGCGATTTGCTCGCCGTCCGGCGACCAGTCAGGCCAGTACTCATTGGCCTCGTTATTCGACAGGTTTATCTGGTCGGAGCCATCGGCGTTCATCACATAGATCTGCTCGTGGCCATCGCGGTAGGAGACAAAGACGATGCGCCTGCCATCCGGCGACCAGGCCGGACAACCATCGTCCCCCGGGCTGTCCGTCAGGCGCGTCGGGTCTGTGCCGTCGGCGTTCATCACATAGACATCATGATCACCGTAGGTGCCTGACGAAAACGCGATACGCGTGCCGTCCGGCGACCAGGCTGGATAAACTTCGTCAACCGTGCTCTCCGTCAAGTACGTCAGGTCTGTGCCGTCGGCGTTTATCACACAGAGGTCATAGTTGGCGCTGCGCTCGCATGCGTAGATGATGCGCCTGCCATCCGGCGACCAGGCAGGGGTACAGTCGGCGCCCTGGTTGTCGGTCAGGCGCGTTTGGCCGGAGCCATCCGCATTCATCACGTAGATATCAGCGTTGCCGTTGTAGCGGTCAGAGGCGAAAACGATCTGGTTCCCCACCAGCGGCGGTGGCGGCGATTCGGCCTGGTCGATTATCCATTCGTGGAAGTACACTGTCTCCTCATAGCCCGCGATCACGTGTCCCAGCACTTCAAATTCAATCCCAACCACCGCCTCGACGCGCCCAAACAGCTTCCACCACGGGTCGGACACCAGATCGACGTTCAGTCCCAGGGAACCTTCGATCTCCACATACGGCCCTGCCACCCCATAAAAGCGAATCTCCAGGCGCGGCGCCGCAAACACCCGCGCACTGAGTTTGGCGGTCACTGAAAGTGGGTCAAATTCATAGGTATGGGCCGGCTCTTTGTTGACCTTATTCCACTTGCCATCATAGACCAGCCCGGCTTCATAAACCACTTTGTGGGTCACGCTGGTCGATATGCCAGTCGAAACCTTGCCATCCACACCCACATACACCTCCAACACTGGCGAGTACACCACCGGTACGATGCCCACCTGTATCAGCCGGGGTCTAAAGGTAATGCGGTCGATCAGCAGTCTGTCTCTCCCTTCGAACTTCATTTTTGCGCTGAGTTCTAAATGTGACGTTTGCGTGGTTTTATTGATCAGCCGAAACTCCCGGAGCTCACCACCGATGATCAACAATCTGAAGTCAAACTTCGGCGTGAGCGTGACCGAGCCGTTGACTGTGATCTTGGTCCCCGACTCCTTATCCTCAAACACAACATTATTTAACCCGATATATATTTCGCCCATCGCCGGGGCGGGGCGCTGGCTTAGCAAAACCCCAGGGCTTTCACTGGCTACATCTTCCTGCGTCAAGGTATGGCTATCGCTGACCTCTGCCTGCCAGAAAGCCTCTTCCAGTTGGGCCTGCTCGGTCTGGACCGCTAGATTTCCCTCGATCTCCTTCACCGAGACCACTTTAAGCAAGAAGCCATTCGGCGCCAGCCCGGTACCCTCACTGACGATCACATCGCCTGTCGTTAGCTCTTGTACTTCTGGCGTGTCCAAGGGAAAGATCAAAGTCCCATCATCCCTGAAGTCTTCCAGACGCTCAATGGTGGTCGGTTCCAGCACATGCGTGTTCTCTGCAGGGATGGCTTCTATCTCTTCCGCGACAGGTTCTTCGGTGGGCGGTTCCGTACATGATGCCAGGAATAGAGGCAGCGCCAATAAAAGCGTTAGTAAAACTCGCCCAAACGATCTAAAATAGTTTTTCATCACACCTTCCTCACTAAGGTCAGTTCATCCTTATGGGCAGGTAAACGTGCCACCAGAACTCATCGGCGCCGATGTCGTAGTCCTCACCACCGAGTCGGGGATCGTCTTCAAAGTCCAATTGTAGCACCAATCTCCAGCAGGCGTCAAAGCTGAATCACTGACCCTGCTGAAACACCTGAGCTCACTGAAGTCTCTTTCAGTGTGCTCACCCCTCTCAGTGCGCTCAGTAATTCTACCTCTCCACGATTTCAATCTCCTCCTACGCCAACCCATACAACTCAACCACCAGCGCGCCTCTCGGCCGATTCGTGGCCTCAATATCCCTTTCGTGCCTTTCGCGCATTTTCGCGCCGTTCGTGATTCAAACGCCTCCCGCTCCAGGATAGATGATCACTTGTCGCATTGTCTAACCTCCCATACAGTTCAGGTCGCCGTTTCGCATAACGTTCAGGTCAGGAGGCGGGCGGCGTCAATCTCCGTGGCCATGTCGGCCAGCATGAAGCGGATCGCCTGCTTGGCGATGATCGGCTTGCCGAACTGCACCCGCTCCTGGGCGTATTGGAAGGCGTACTCGTAGGTTGCCCGCGCGACCCCCACAGCCAGGGCTGCCACGGGGTCTGCGGTGGCGAAGATCGCGTACAGGTCGGCGATGCCGCTGTGGGTGATGAACCGCTTCTGGCCATTGAGCACGTAGCAGTCGCCATCCCGCACGGCGGTGGTGCGGATCAAGGCCACGTCGGAGCCGGCCTCGGGCTCGGTGAGGGCGAAGGAGCCCAGCCGGACCTGCTTCTCATCGCAGAACCAGGGAATGTAGTGGGCCTTCTGCTCCTCAGTGCCAGCGACTATGATGGGAACCGCCGCCAGCCCAGCGCCGACGGGGGGTCTTTTCGCTCTCGTCGTATCTTTTCAATATCTTGGGGTAGAGGCAACGTAGGGCGGTTTTGCTAACCGCCATACAGGGTCGGATAGCAAATCCGACCTACTTTCGCCCCAGCTTTTTGAAAAGATACCTCTCGTCGTACCTTCGTCACACGTGGCCCTGGCACTACTGTGTGAACTCGAACGTGGACAGCACCTGCTGGACGATCTCCATCACGTCCTCATTGCCCTCGGCCTGCTCGGGGGAACCGCTGATGGAGTCTATGACGACGATGCGCACGTTCTCGTCAGTCGGGCTCTGGAAGATGTATCGGATGGCTCGCACCTCACTGAGGTCTTCTATGGCCTTGACCACCGCGTAGCCGTTGATCACCAGGTCTTCAGTGGAGGTCGCGGGCCCGTATATCCGCCCGAACTCCTCCTCCGTTCCCTCGGTCACGTTGATGATCAGAGGCGATGCTACACCATCCCAGCCCTGGGGCTCGAAGAGCACCAGATGTCTCAGGGCTTTCAGCTCGTCGGGCGTCTCCATCCCCAGCGGCACGGGCGGACTCTCCTCGCAGGTCCAGTCCTCGGGAAAGCGTACCTGGAAGCCGTGCTCCTCGTCGGCAAAGAGCTGCCAACCGGCGGTAGATTTCTCTTCGCCCGTTCCGGCCTCGGGGCAGATGACAGCGCTCATCTTCCACTGCCCGTCCACCTGTTGCAGTTCTACGGTGAACATGTGGCCCTCGAGACTGGTATGAACGACCACGCTGGCCTCGTCACCTGACACCAGCGTCTCCTCGAAGGTGAGCTCTCCCGGGATATCCTGGGCGCACAGGAACGGATCGTAGCCCCCGCGATCAAGGGAGGCGATGATTTCGTCCATCTTCTGGACGAATTCCTCGGTCAGGTTCCCGCTCGACCGGTATGCCCCGTCGGCCATCGGGTTGCCCGGATAGCCGATGTACCACCAGTAGAAGCCCTCCACGACCTCCCCCGGTGTCGTGGTGACGGTGATGTCGGCGATCTTCCACTGCCCATCCGCTAACCGCAGAGCGACCTCCACGTCCTGGATGTGCTCATACTGGGTTCCGGGGTTCCAGATCTCGTGCATGACGACGCTGGCTTCCTCGCCCGACACCAGCGCCTCCTCGAAGGTGAACTCTTCCGGGATGTCCTGGGCATACAGGAATGGGTCATAGCCACCCTCGGCAAAGGAGGTGATGATCCCATCCGCCTTCTGGACGAACTCATCGGCCAGGTATTCGCTCGACCGGTACGCCCCGTCGGCCATCGGATTTCCCACGTTCCGGGTGTACCCGATGTACCAACTGTAGAAGCCTTCTACCACCTGCTCGGGGGTTAGCGGCTCAGATTCCTCAGATTCCTCAGGCATCAGGGTGGCGGGTTCGGACTCGCCCGTCTCCTCGGGCCTTTCGGTCGCCGCTGACGTCACTTCGGACGGCGCTGATGTCGCTTCGGGCGGCGCGGGAGCAGGGCTGCATCCGCTCAAGACGACAGCCACTCCTACTGTCACGCTTAGAACAAACAGCGCGAATCTCTTGGTGTTCTTCTGAAATGCTGATGTCACCGCGCCCTCACTCCGCCGCGGCGACCGGGACCGTGAACGCGAAGGTCGTCCCTTCTCCGAGCTGGCTCTTCACCTCAATCTTCCCATCCTGGAGTTCCACTAGGCTCTTCACGATGCACAGCCCCAGCCCCGTCCCAGGCATCTCCCGCACCGCCGGGCTCTCCGAGCGGAAAAACTTGGTGAACAGATGGGCCTGATCCTCCGGGGACATGCCGATGCCGGTGTCGGATACGGCGCAGTGCACATACCCGTCCTGCAGCCGTGCCCGCACGCGGATGTGTCCGCCTTCTGGGGTATACTTGTAGGCATTGCTGAGCAGGTTGGTCAGCACCTGCGCCAGCCGCGCCGGGTCAGCGTGTACCAGCGGCAGGTCCTCCGGCACTTCCACCATTAACTGTTGCGACCGGGCCTTGATCTGTGCCTGGGTGGCCTCCAGGGCACTCTCAAGCGCGTCTGCCAGGGCTGTAGGCTTCGTCTCCAGTTGCAACTGGCCAGTCTCAATCCGGGAGACATCCTGCAGATCGGAGACCAGAATCTGCATCCGCCTCGCGTTTCTGCTGACGGTGTGGACGAACCCCTCTTGATCCGGCGTCAGCGGGCCAGCCATGCCCTTCTCTAGCATGTCGGCGTAGCCACGGATGGAGGTCATCGGGGTGCGCAGCTCATGGGCGACGAGGAAGATGAACTCCGACTTGGCCTGGTTGGCCTGGCGCACCTGTTCGTACAAACGGGCGTTCTCGATCGCGATAGCGGCGTGATCCGCCAGGCGGCTGGCGAACTGGATGTAATCCGGCAGGAACGGAACACCGCTGTTGTTTCTCAGGTCCAGCAATCCCACCGTCCGGTCCTCGTAGCGGATGGGTACCAGCATCCGTGTGCCGCCGGTCACGATCGGCTCGTGGCTGGTGATCGCCAGCCGCACCGCGTCGGACTCCAGTTCCATCGTGTCCTCGCCACCAGTGCAGGAAACCGTGTGGACTTTCCCCTCGTCATCCAGGATGCTCAGCGCCCCTCTCTCCGCCCCTGTGGCCCGCAGTGCCCAGGAGAGGGTCAGGTCCAGTACCCTTTCAATGTCCAGGCTGGCGTTCAGTTCCCGATCAATCTGTTGCAGAGTCGTCAGTTCCTCCACCCGTGCAGCCAGGGCCTGATCGGTCATTGTATATAGGCGGGCGTTCTCGATAGCGACGGCGGCCTGGCTGGCAAACGCTGTCAATATAGGCAGGTCCGTCTGAGAGAAGACCCCATCCCGCATCCGGTTGTCCAGATAAAGAGCGCCGATCACCAGTTCCCGGACGCAAAGGGGCACGCAAACGATGGAGCGCAATTGGTAACCAACGACGCTCTCCTGGGTGGAGAAGCGCGGGTCAAGTTGGGCGTTGGTGGTCAGCACCGGCTGTCCCTTTTCCAGTGCGTCCCGCACCACCGTGTGACTGAGTTCCAGGTCGGAGGCATCGACACTGTCCTGATCGAAGTGTTGCGCCGCCCGGATCCTCAGGTTCCCCTCCTCATCAAGCAACATCAGGCAGCCTCGCTCAGCCCCTGTGAGGTGGATAAGCGAATCCATCACCAAGCCCAGAGTCTCTGTCAGGTCGAGCGAGGAGTTCAGCACCCTGATGATCTCGTAGAGGGTCGCCAGTTCCACTTCCCGCACTGACCCTTCGGTCAGTCCCGTCACCAGTTGTTGCCAATCCTGGATCCGAGTAACCAGTTCTTCAAGAGAAAGGCCAGGCGGCTGCGTTAGCGCCTGTTGCACTGCCCGCATGCTTTCCAGGAGCGCTGCCGCCGCTGTTGTGCTTCTCTCTGCTTTAGCGCCAATCTCATTCTCCACAGTTCCTCCTGCTTCCAAGAAGCCCGGTCACAGAACCAGCAGGCCAGGCCCTGCTACCGCCCGCCCAATCAGTAGCTCTAAGTTTAACACAAAAAGGCGCGGGAGGCAATCCGGGCGGAGCCTTCACATCGGGCCAGTCTGTGGTATACTTCGGGCCGCAGGGCAACTGAGTGAAATTTGTCTTGCCAGTGACGTGACAAAGTTCACTGGCGAGATGGCCACTTGGGCATACTATAGGGAGTGAGATGGGGAATGACGCGTTGTTGAAAGTAGAGGATGTGTGGGTCCAGCGGCCCGGCGCGGAGGTGCTACGAGGGGTCAACCTGACCGTGCGGCGTGGTGAGGTGCACGCCTTGCTGGGCCTCAACGGCTCAGGCAAGACCAGCCTGGCGCTTACACTGATGGGCTGTGGCGGGTACGAGCCTAATCGGGGTCGTATCTTGTTCGATGGGCGAGATATCACTGGCCTCTCGGTGACCGAGCGGGCGCGGCTGGGGCTGACGCTGGCCTGGCAGGAGCCGGCCCGCTTCGAGGGACTGGTGGCGGCCGATTACCTGGCGTTAGGAATGAAGAATCCGGCGCGGGAGCGGGTCGAGGAGGCGTTGACGGCGGTGGCGCTCTCACCTCTGGCCTACCTGGGCCGCACGGTCAACAGCGCCCTCTCCGGCGGTGAGCGGAAGCGGATCGAGTTGGCAGCGGTCTACGCGATGCAGCCCCGGCTGGCCGTTCTCGACGAGCCCGATTCGGGGATTGACGTGCTGTGCATCGAGGACATCATGACGCTGATCCGCCGCATGGCCGACGGAGGCACGTCTGTCCTTCTGATCACGCATCGCGATGAGATGGCCGAGGTGGCCGATACAGCCTCGCTGATGTGCGGCGGCGCGGTCGTCAACACCGGCACTCCGGCCGAGGTGCGCGAGTATTTCGCGCGGCGCTGCCGGCCCCACGAGGGACTGCTAGGCAGCCAGCCGTGGGGAGCAGAGGCCGGCGGCACCTACCAGCGCGTGGTCGCAGAGGAGGTGCGCGATGAGTAGCCATTCGCTTCTGCAGCAGCGTGACCCGGCCTGGGCCAGCGATTTTAAGGCCATCCTGAAGGCTTATGAGCAGGCTGGCGGCAAGCCGGACCTCTTGCAGACGCCACGGGTCGCCAGCGCCGTCGTCAGCGCCAACCGGGTGCTGGCGCTCAACGAGATCGAAGGCGTGAACATCGAGGCGGAGGAACTGGAGAGTGGTGTGCGTGCCCGCATCACCGTCGCGCCAGGCACGAAAGTTGACTACCCGGTGCACCTGTGCTTCGGGATGATCCCCGCCGAGGGTCTGCAAGAGATCATCCCCGAGTTCGAGATTGGGGAGGGGGCGGAAGTGGGCTTCCTGGCTCACTGTACTTTCCCAAACGCGGTGGACCTCAAGCACGTGATGGAGGCACACGTTCACGTCGGGCCGGGCGCTACGATGCGCTATAGCGAAGCGCACTACCACGGCCCCCACGGTGGCATTGAGGTGCTGCCCACCACGCACGCGCAGGTGGATGAGGGGGGGCGGCTGGAGTTCGGGTTCAACCTGGTGCACGGCCGGGTGGGGCGGTTGGTGATACAATTCGAGGTGGACGTGGCGGATCGTGGCGTGGTCGAGTTAGTTACCAAGGCCTACGGCTGGGCCGACGACTTCATCAGCGTCAACGAGGCAGTGCAGCTCAACGGCGAGGGGGCGCGTGGCCTGACCAAGACGCGGGTGGCGGTGCGCGACCGGGCCACCAGCGAGGTCTATACCACCGCCGAGGGGAACGCCCCCGGCGCGGTGGGACACATGGACTGCACCGAGATCGTGCGCGGGGAGGCAGTGGCGCGCAACGTGCCGGCCGTCGTCGTGCGCAACGACCGGGCGCGGGTGACCCACGAGGCGGCTATCGGCAGCGTCAGCAAGAAAGAGTTGGAGACGCTGATGGCGCGCGGGTTAGAGGAGGATGAGGCCGTGGACATCATCATCCGGGGGATGTTGGGGTAGTTGGGGCAGGGTTGCCAACTCGCTGAATTGCGGCATAATATTCTGTCACAAGGAGAAGGTGACAGTGGATGGAAGATCTAATGGGTTGAGGTATCGGCTGTGGACAGCCTTGCTCATTTTGGCGCTGGCTCTCACCTGGGGGGCGGGTATAGCCTGGGCTGAGGGTGGCCCGGCCGTGCGGGTGGTCTATTTCTATGCCACTGATTGTGCCCACTGCATCGTCCTCATCAACGAGGTGTTGGCACCGCTGCAGGCCGAATACGGCGATCAACTGCAGATCAAGATGGTCGAGATCTCCGACCCGGCCAACTACGAGATGTTGATCCATGCCGAGGAGATGTTCGGCGTGACGCCGGAGGAGCGTGGGCTGCCGACGCTGGTCATTGACGGGCAGGTGCTCATCGGCGAGGATGCCATCCGCCAGCAGTTACGCTGCTTGCTCGATTCCTGCCTGGGGGTGGGGGGCACGTACTGGCCCGACATCCCCGGCCTGGAGGGAATCGCTGTTGAAGGCGAATGGGGGGCGGGCCCGGGCTCTAATCTGGGACTGCCGGGAGTGGGGGAAGTGGAGCCCTGTGGCCCGGAGGGTGCGGTCGCCTGTGAAGGACCAGCGCCGATTTGGGCGGCCTACTTTTACGAGGTGGGCTGTCAGGATTGCAGCCGCGCCGAATACGACATCCGGTACGTGCAAAGCAAGTACCCGCAGTTGCTGGTCGAAGAATATAACGTTCAGGAAGACGCCGCTTTGGCGGAATGGCTGGGCGCTCGCCTCGGTGTGCCTGAGAAGCAGCGTCTGACGACTCCGGCGTTCTTCGTTGGCGATGAGTACCTGATCGGCACTGACATCACGTCCGAGGCAGTGCTGGCGTTGGCCGAGAAGTACGCTCCTACCGGCGCGGAACAAGTGTGGGCGGATTCCAGCCCCGAGGAAGCCGAGCAGAGCATCATCGAACGCTTCAGATCCTTCGGCGTTCTCACCGTCGTCTTCGCCGGCCTGGTGGATGGCCTCAATCCCTGTGCCTTTGCAACCTTGGCCTTTTTCGTTTCTTACCTGACGCTGAGCGGGCGCCAGGGGCGGGAGATTCTGGCCGTGGGTGTGGCTTTCACCCTTGGCGTGTTCTTGGCCTACCTGGTGGTGGGGTTGGGCTTCTACAAGGTGCTCGACCTGCTGGGCGACTTGCTGACGACGTTGGGACGCTGGGTGTATGGCCTGACCGGCCTCTTGTGTGCAGTGCTGGCGGTGTTTAGTTTCCTTGATTTTCTCAGGGCCCGGCGGGGCGAGACCGGCGACATGACGCTGAACCTGCCTCACTCACTGCGGATGCGCATCAATGCGGTCATCCGCAAGGGACGCAGGTCAGAGGCATTCGTCGTGGGGGCCTTCGTCACCGGGGTGGTGGTCTCGTTTCTGGAACTGGCCTGTACGGGTCAGGTCTATCTGCCGACCATCGTTTTTGTGATGAGCCAGCCGGAGATGCGGGTGCGCGCGTTTGTCTTCCTCGTGCTCTATAATCTATTGTTCGTCCTGCCGCTGGTGGTGGTCTTTATCCTGGCCTATTACGGCACCGGCTCGAAGCAGTTGACCCGTTTCCTCCAGCGGCGAGCAGCGACTGTCAAACTGGGGATGACGTTGCTCTTCGCCGCGCTGGCGACCTGGCTTACCGTCTCCGTAGTGACGTAGTGATAGGGCCTTTCATCCCTATAGCGCAGGAGAGCGAATGGGAAAAGAAGCCGCCGTGAGAGGAGATCCACGGCGGTCAGTTACGTGCTTGGGGTTTAAGGACACTCGTCCGGATAGGCAAAAGAACCGTCCCAGTGCGCCTTCGTGCCGGCTGATTGAACCCAGAACGAGATCCACATACTCTTGCAAATTTTCCACCTCGCACCGTGGCATACGCCGACCCACGGCTCGTCGGGGTTAGGGGCGAAGAATTCCGTATCTGAAGAAATCACGTCACGATAGAAGCGATACTGGCCATCGCCGCCGCGAGCCACGACGTATATGTCAATCTCCCAATCTCCGCTTTCCAATTTGTGGAAGGTCCCAGGGACAACGCCGACGCTGTCAATGCGCAAGGGTTCCATGGGCGTGGGTGTATATAGCGGCGTGGGGGTGGCGGTGGGCGTAGGAGTAGCGGTGGGCGTTGCGGTCGGTCGAGGGGCCGGCGCAGGGCCCACGCGGCAGCTGACCTCTAGTTCTTCGCCGATAGAGTTCCCCGTGCCATCTTGTAACCGCCACACGCTGGTATACCTACTGTAAACTGCTGGTGCTCGCAGGGTGATCCTAATCTCTGCGCTCTCCTCCGGCGAGAGTGGCTCGACCTGTGGCCCTTTTACTACCTCCAGTTCATCACCGGACACGAAGACCAGTTGGATATCCTCTGGCCAGGTACACGTGCCTGTGTTCTTGATCGACCAGCGCTTGACGAACTGCTGGCCTGGCGTAAGCACGCTTGGCCAAACCACCTGGTCATTGACGACTTCCATGTCGAACACGCAGGCGGCTATGGCAGTGGCGGTCAGGTCAGGGGTGGGAGTAGGAGTGGGCGAGGGAGTGAGTGTGACGCCTGTGGTCGCCTCATAGGTGGCCATCCAAGCGGCAAACTGGGTCGCATTGACGTCGTATGTGGCGGTCAGGTCAGGGGTGGGGGTGGACGTAGGTGTGCCAATCACACTGGGCGTGGGCGTCGCCGTCGGCGGAAACAGAGCGGCGAATATACGACCTGATGTCCCTGTGGTGAGGAGGGCGCCAATGCACAACAGGAGCAGGGCCAGCACAGTGGCCAACACGGCGACCAAGCCCCATTTTGGACGAGCCGCCAGGACTGCTTGAGGGATCGGTGTGACCGAGGAGCCCGCCGGAGTGAGCAATTTCCACGGCCACGTCTGGTACTTTGCACCGGGAGTGATCATTGCCTCTGATGTCGCTGGTGCCATGGCGAGTTCTGGCGAGATTGGCTCGACAGATTCGCCAGCCATACCCCTTTCCAGATCGGCGGCGAATTCCCTGGCGGTTTGATAGCGGTTGTGGGGATCTTTGGCCATCGCACGCATAGTCACCGTCTCAATAGTGGGAGGCAGATTGGCATTGAGGGCAGTCGGCGGCGTCAGGGGGGCGTTGATATGTTTAAGAATGACGCCCAGAGGCGTGTCAGCGTCGAACGGGAGGCTACCTGTAACCAATTGGTACAAGACGACTCCCAGTGAGTAAATGTCGGCTCGCTCATCCCCCGTCTGGCCCATTCCCTGCTCAGGAGCCATGTATGCGGGCGTTCCGACCATTGCACCGCTGGCCGTCAATGTAGTGGTGTTAATCATCCTGGCGATGCCGAAGTCGGTGAGGATGACTTGGCCGTCCTGGGTAAACACAATGTTGGCAGGCTTGATGTCGCGGTGCACCATCCCCTGCTGATGAGCGTAGTCCAACGCGTTGGCGACTGCAATGACAATATGGATCGCTTCCTCCAGCGGCAGCATTCGGTTTTCCTGGGCCATCTCCTGTAGACGCATCTTCAGGTTAGGACCATCAACGAACTCCATCACCATATAGTAGGCGTCGTCCTGCGCATCGAAGTCGAAATCGTAGACCTGGACGATGTTGGGATGGCGAAACGTGGCCACGATCCTCGCCTCGCGCTGGAAGCGGATCAGAAAGTCCTCTTCGTCAGCCAGGAAGTGGTGGAGCACTTTGATGGCTACGTAGCAATCGAGACCCGGATGGTAGGCCTTGTAGACCTCGGCCATGCCACCGCTCCCCAGGTGCTCGATGATGCGATACTTACCCAGAGTCTTACCGATCAGCGTCTAATCCTCTCACTTTACACAGAGGTGTGGGCATGGTTTGCTTGCCTTTGCAGTCCACCTGGCAGATCTGGTAAAGAACGATGTCCGCCGGACCATCTATGGCTGGCCCCTGTGCTTTTTGGGTATTCAGGCTCTCTTATCTTACTATAGAACTACCTGAGGAGGATTGAGAGATCGTTGCAATGCCATTGATAGGAGGTTATGGTCTGGAATGCGGAACCTTCCTCATATCACCGCGCCAACGGGAGACTTGAGTGGGCCTGTCAGACCGTTGGCGCGCTCTATCGGCGTTTCATGTCGGAGACTATTCTACTCTCGATTGCCTGTAAAGTCAATCGCGATTTCACTCAACCGAGTCATGTCATCATCACAGCACACTTCTGTTCACATAGCGTTAGAGGAATGTGAGACATTTACTAAAACTCACTGCCCCCCTTAGCGGTTGCCTCGCAAGGACGTGGGCTTGGAACCACCGTAGGGTTGTTCGAGTGAGCAGTTGAAACGGCCCTTCGAGTATCCGCGAAGGGCCGCACAAAGAGCGGGTGAGGGGACTCGAACCCCTGCCATTCAGCTTGGGAAGCTGACGTTCTACCGCTGAACTACACCCGCGTACTTAAATTATACCGGACGAGCGCGAAATGTCAAATTGCGCTACCTCGGCCGTGGACGCCAGAGCAGTTGTTCGCGAATCGTCAGGTCGGTGCCACGGATCTTGAATGCCAGGTCGGCAGCTATGTTGTGCATCAGACGGTAACCCAGGTCGGGGTAGCTGTCGCACAGCCTGATCAGCCGGTCGCGGGGTATAACCAAGAGGTGTGCCTTTTTTGAAACGCAGCGGGCTGAGGCCGACCGTAATCCTTGATCCACCAACGCGATCTCACCGAAGGTCTGCCCGCGTCTGATGGTAGCAATGGTCAACGGACGAGGTAGGTGTCCGGGGTAGGTGGGTTGAGTAGGAGCAGGGCTGACCAAGATGTCCACCTCCCCGCTGGCAACGAGGTACAACTCGTCACCGGCACTGTTCTCCTCGAAGATGACCTCTCCGGCTTTGGGTGTGACCTCTGAGCAGATGGTCGCAATCATATCCAACTGGGGATGGGTCAGATCGTAGAAGATGTCTGCCTGTCGTAGGATATTGGCATATTTTTGGGTCTTATCCATCTTCTTAGCCATAGCCACCCTCCTTTCACGAAAGATTTTACCATACTTCTGCTGGGTGTGCAACAATGGTTCAGAGTAGGAGTGGGGGTGGGTGAGGAGAATGCATTGGTTCCCGTCTTCAAGAACGGGGGGCATCCACTGTCCACGATGGTGAACGGTGGACAGGATCTCGATTTGCCAAATGACGTACTCTTTGTTATAATTTGGGTTGCACGGGGCGTGGCGCAGTTTGGCTAGCGCGCTACAATGGGGTTGTAGAGGTCCCGGGTTCAAATCCCGGCGCCCCGACAGAGAGGCAACCAGGCGGTTGCCTCTTTTCTGCTTTCTTGCCAAGTATCGCGTTCTGTGCTACAGTAATACATGGAGGCGGCGATGGGCTACAGTAACATGTGGAGACGGCGATGTCCCAAAAAATTCTAGTAGTTGACGACGAACTGGCGATCGTGAAGTTGGTCGGCTTGATGTTGCAGCGACGGGGATACGAGATCATCGCTGCGAGATCGGGTGATCGGGCTTTGGTGAAGGCTCAGACGGAGAACCCGGATTTAGTCATCCTGGACGTCATGATGCCGGATATGGACGGCTATGAGGTCTGCCGCCGGCTCCGCGCCAACCCTGCCACGGCCGGTCTGCCCATCATTATGTTCACGGCCAAAACGATGGTAGACGACAAGGTGGCCGGGTTCCAGGCCGGGGCCGACGATTATCTGACCAAGCCTATCCACCCAGAGGAGTTGGTTTCCCGTATAGAGGCTGTGCTGTCGCGCTCGGCGCGGAGACAGGTGGAGGAGCATCCTCCGATACGGGCTAAGCTCCTTGGTTTTCTGGGTTCGAAAGGAGGCGTGGGCACTACTACCCTGGTGGTGAACGTAGCCGTTGCACTGACCCAGGGACCCACAAAGGGCCAGCAGGTCGTGTTGGCCGACATGCAGTCCGGCATGGCAACCTCCGCCATCCAGTTGGGTCTGCGGCGTCACGGGGGGATGGCGCGACTGCTGGATCAGCCGGTCGAGCACATTGAAGCGAGTATGGTAGAGGCCCAATTGGAGGAACACAGGACTGGTGTGCGGGTTCTGAGTGGTCAGCTCGAGCCGCCTGGAGTGGCCACGCCGGTATCTCCAGCCCACGCTGAGATCGTCGTCCGGCATCTTGGGGCTATGGCTGACTACCTCCTTCTGGATCTGGGGGTGGGCTTGGGTGAGGCAAACCGCTGCATTCTGCCGAGTTGTGATCAAGTTATTGTGGCCATTGAGCCCCACCGCATAGCACTCACGTTGGCGCAGTCGCTGTTAGGCGAAATGACCACGTCGCTCAACCTCGCCAGGCACAGGATCTGCATGGTGCTGATCAAAAAGGCTCCTTCCGCAACTACCTTTACCAAGGGCACGATAGAGGGCCTGTTGCAACACGATCTCGCCAGCGTGGTCACCCCGGCCCCCGAACTGGCATTCCAGGCAGCGGAACAAGGGACGCCGATGGTGATGCTGCACCCGAACAGTCTGGTTGCCCAGCAGTTCCAAGCCATCGCAGAGTATCTGGCTAGCGTTTGAGTTATGACTGTCCGGCCTGTTTTCACCCATCCATGGGACATTTCGTTGGCTGAGGCCAGGGAAATTCAGCGCCAATTGCGTAGGCATGTGCTCGTGGAGCCCCTCGCTCACCAGCCAGAGATTATCGCAGGCGTAGACGTCAGTGTAAAAGGGGAGCAGGCGCGGGCGGCTGTAATGCTGCTCTCCTATCCTGACCTTACTCCCTTTCAGACGACCACGGCGGAGATGCCCGTTTCGTTTCCTTACGTTCCGGGACTGCTGGCTTTCCGTGAAGGCCCGATCGTGCTGGCGGCGCTGGAGCAGTTGGAGGATCGGCCGGACGTGCTGATGTTCGATGCTCAGGGCATGGCACATCCACGCCGCATGGGGCTTGCTACTCATCTCGGTGTCTTGCTGGACGTGTCCGCTGTGGGATGTGCCAAGTCACGCTTGTGTGGGGTATATGTAGAGCCCAACGAGCAGAGGGGCAGTTGGACTCCGCTGATTGACGGGGACGAGGTGGTCGGTGCAGTCGTGCGGACGCGCGACGATGTCCGTCCGGTCTTCGTATCCGTTGGACACCGGATAGACCTGAAAGCGGCGGTTGCGTTGGTATTGGCTTGCGCTACCAGGTATCGTCTGCCAGAGCCGACTCGCTGGGCGCACCGGGTGGCCGGTGGTGAACATCTGCCACCGACTCGTCGGCCGGCGCTGCTTGACTCATGAGGCAAACATGAGTTGCGCTGATGAATATGTAGATGATATTGCATGTGCTGCGGCGCTCCTGCGAGAGGCTCGTTATGCTATTGCGCTGACTGGCGCAGGCATAAGCACTCCCTCCGGTATTCCTGACTTCCGTTCGCCGGGGGTTGGGCTGTGGGAGCGCTCTGACCCAATGGAAGTAGCCTCCATCTATGCCTTTCGACGTAACCCCGAGGCATTCTACGCCTGGATACGGCCGATGATGACGGCGTTGCTAACGGCCGAACCTAACCCTGGTCACCTGGCGCTCGCGGGACTGGAGGCCGGTGGTTGGTTGAAGGCGCTCATCACCCAGAACATTGACGGTCTGCACCAACGGGCTGGTGCACGCGAGGTACTGGAGCTGCACGGTCACATGCGGGAGGCAACCTGCATCAATTGCTATCAGGTCGTGTCCACCGAGGAATTGCTGGATGATTTTCTCGCCTCAGGCGGGGTGCCTCGCTGTGCTGCATGCGGTGGCGTGATGAAGCCCAACGTCGTGCTTCTTGGGGAGCAGTTGCCAATCAGGGTAGTCAATGCGGCAATGGAGCACATCCGCCAGGCCGACTTGATGCTAATTGCAGGGTCATCGCTGGAGATCACGCCCGCCTCGCGGTTGCCCCGCCTGGTACGTGAGCACGCTGGGCGTCTTATCGTGGTCAACTTAATGCCTACCTGCATTGACGATGTGGCCGAGGTGGTCATCCGCGCTGATGTTGCTGAGGTCTTGCCTCACATCGCACATGCCTGTGCAAGGGGGTAGGATGGTAGTAGATCGTCGTCAACGAACACAGCTCGGGAAACGCGTGGCTCGGCTGGAGCGACTGATTGAGATTAGCCGCTCGCTGAACTCGACTCTCAGTCTGCCCCCGCTGCTAGACCATATCATCGTGGCGGCGCAGGAACTCACCGAGACAGAATACTGTTCCATCTTATTGGTGGACCGCCAGAGCGATCAGTTGTACTTCAAGGCGGCGACCAATCTGCCGGGTGTGCGCTTGATCATCGTCCCTATGGAAGGCAGCGTTGCGGGATGGGTTGTGCGAACCGGCGAACCCATCGCCGTCTCGGACGCCCGCAAGGACCCTCGTTTTGGCCACAACATCGTGAAGGCGGACGAGCAGTCTGCTATCACCACCCACTCGGTTCTTGCTGTCCCATTGGTTGCCAGGAGCAACGTGATCGGTGTGTTGGAGGCGATCAACAAGGGGGGCGGGATCGAGTTCACCGGAGAGGACGTCGAACTGCTGACCGTGCTGGGCGATCAGGCGGCGGTGGCGGTGCAGAACGCGTTGCTGTTTCAGCAGTCCGACCTGGTCGCCGAGATTGTACACGAGATGCGCACGCCGCTGACGTCCATCGTCGCCTATGCTGACCTTATGCAGCGACCGGAGGTGACGGTGTCTCAGTATTCCCAGTTTGCGGACATTATTCAATGCGAAGCCGAACGCATCAATGAGATGGCAAATAACTTCCTTGACCTGGCACGGCTGGAGTCAGGCCGCGCCTCTTTGGCTCAAGATCCAGTTGATCTGAGAACAGTGATCCATATGGCAGTTAATGTGTTGAGGCCACAGGCTGATGCTAAACAAATCTTGTTGTTGGTTGAGGCTCCTGCTACCCTGCCGTCTGTCGTAGGGGACGCGCAGCGTCTGCACCAGGTAATGCTTAATTTGCTGAGTAACGCGGTCAAGTATTGCCGGCAGGGCGACAATGTCACGGTCACAGCGAGGGACGAAGGAGACCACCTGACCGTAAGCGTTGCCGATACCGGTCCAGGTATCCCGGCGGATGCCTTGTCGAATATCTTTGAGCGCTTCTACCGTGTGCCTGGTACGGAGGGTCAGGCATTGGGAACCGGGTTGGGGCTCACCATCACGCGGCAAATCGTTGAGGCGCACGGGGGGGAGATCTACGCCAGCAGTGAGGAAGGACATGGCGCGACATTTACGTTCACACTGCCGATCCAGAGTGTCCAATAACGTGTGAATAGGGCGGAGCAAGGACCGCGCCCCCAGGCGCGGTTCTTGATTTAGGAAACGAGAAAACGAAGGAACGCTCGCTGTTCAATCTATACTTGCCCCTTCCAGTGGCTTGCGGTACAATGTCCGGCGATGAGCAAACTTGAAATCCGTGACTTACAGTTATACTACGACGACTTTAAGGCATTGCAAGGTATCTCAATGTGCATTGAGGAACGGCGCGTCACTGCCCTCATTGGGCCATCCGGCTGCGGCAAGTCTACCTTCCTGCGCTGTTTCAACCGCATGAACGACACCATTCCCGGCGCACGGGTCGAAGGGGAAGTCCTGCTCGACGGTTGGAATGTCTACGCGCCGGATCTGGATGTGGCTGAACTGCGGCGCCGGGTGGGGATGGTTTTTCAGCGACCCAATCCCTTCCCTCAGTCTATCTACGACAACGTCGCCTTCGGACCACGAGTGCTGAGGTTAGCGCGGTCCCGTGTACTGGACGACCTGGTCAAGCAAAGCCTGCGAGCAGCAGCGCTGTGGGATGAGGTCAAAGACAAGCTGCATTCCTCTGCCTTCGACCTTTCGGCCGGCGAGCAGCAACGGCTGTGTATCGCGCGGGTGCTGGCCGTCAAACCAGAAGTCATTCTGATGGATGAGCCCTGCTCGGCGCTGGACCCAGCCGCCACGTTGCAGATCGAAGACCTGATGCGGGAACTGCGCGAGCATTACACCATTGTCATTGTCACCCACAATATGCAGCAGGCGGCCCGCGTATCCGACTACACCGGCTTCTTCTGGCTGGGCGAACTGGTGGAATACGACGAGACGGGCAAAGTCTTTACACACCCGGCACAGCGACTGACCGAGGACTACATCACTGGCCGGATGGGGTAGTTGGATGCAGGACGCTGGTTGCTGAATACCGCGTCAGCCTCACTCGATTGGCGGGAGGAGGTGAGAAATGAGCAAGGCCAGAGAGTTGTTTGATCGGGAACTGATGGATTTGCGCGATAACATCCTGGACCTAGGGGAAATGACGAAGATCGCTATCAGACTGGCTATCCAGGCGCTCAAAGAGCAAGAAGAGGGTCTGGCCCGCCAGGTGATGGCCGGGGATGAGAAGATCAACGCCAAGCGATACGACGTCGAGGAGCAGTGTCTGAGGCTGATCGCGACTCAGCAACCCACGGCCGGAGACCTGCGTGCCATCATTGCCGCAATCCACATTGTTACTGAACTGGAGCGCATGGGGGATTATGCCAGCGGGATCGCGGAACTTGCCATCCGGCTAGCCTCCCAACCGCATCTCAAGCCGCTGATTGACCTCCCCCGTATGGCAGAGATTGACCAGGAGATGATCCGTGCCAGCCTGGAGGCATATCTGAAGCACGACCCGGACCTGGCGTTCGAGACGGCGAAGCGGGATGTAGAGATTGACCAGCTGTATGACCAGACCTATCGAGAGTTGTTGACTTATATGTTGGAAGACCCGAGAAACATTACGCGGGCCACCTACCTGCTCTGGGTGGCTCACAAGCTGGAGCGCATCGCTGACCGCGTGGCGAACATCTGCGAGCGGGTCATATTCGTGTCTACCGGCGAGTTCAAGGAACTCAACTTCTGAACCGGGAGCGTGTTGGAACGCGGTCTGCGCGATAGGGGGTGAACCTAATGCACATTGCTGTCGGCGCTGACCACGGTGGTTACGAACTGAAACAGCAAATCGCTGAGTTTCTCATCGCTCAGGGCCATCAGGTATTGGACCTCGGCATACATAATCTGAAGTCCGTGGACTACCCTGACATCGCGGCCCTGGTGGCCCACGCCGTGGCTGCTGGTGAGGCCCAGCGCGGCATCGTCATCTGCGGCACGGGAATCGGCGTGAGCATGGCCGCTAACAAGGTACACGGTATTCGGGCGGCACTGTGCACCGACTGCTACATGGCACGCATGGCACGTGAGCACAACGACGCACAAGTCCTCTGTCTGGGAGGACGGGTGCTCGGCATCGGTTCAGCGCTGGACATCGTGCAGGTTTTCCTCAGCAGTGAGTTTCTGGGCGGCCGCCACGCGCGCCGCGTGGGCAAGATCAGTGCATTGGAAGGAAAGGAGTGACACCATGCGCAAAGGAACAATCATCCTGGCCCTTTTTCTCATCCTATTGGGCGTCTACCTACTGCTGGACGGACTAGGCATCGGCGTTCCCGGCTGGGACGTCATCTGGCCTGTTTTTCCCCTCGCCGGAGGTTTGGCATTTCTGGGCGGCTACATCTTCGGCCAGCGGCGCGACCCCGGCCAGGTCTTCGTCGGCACGGCCGCTACGCTCGTGGGGCTGGTGTTCTTCTGCGTCACTCTGGGCCCTCTGGAGTACCGTGATCTGGGCGCGTGGTGGCCTGTCTTCGTCCTTATCGGCGGCGTTGCCTTCCTGTCCCAATGGGCCGCGGCCCGTTCCCGGGATTGGGGCGCGCTATTCCTGGCGCTGGTGGCCTTCGTGGTCGGTGGCGCAGGGCTGGCCATAACGCTACAACTGCTCGGCCCTCAGACCCGTGAACTTCTGCCCAGGCTATGGCCCGTTCTCCTGATTGTGGGGGGCCTGGTGGTGCTCCTGCGTGCCCTGCTCGGCAAACGCTCGCGGTAGATGCTGATTGGTATTGACGCCAGTCGTGCCGTCGCCGCCCACCCGACTGGCACAGAGGTCTACTCCCGGCGACTCATTCAGGCACTGCTGACACTCGAAAGCCCACATCGCTTTCGTCTCTATTTTCGCAGCAGGCCTCCAGCCGACGCCTTCCCTGGCGCCGAACTTTGCGTCATCCGTTTCCCTCGCCTGTGGACTCACCTGCGCTTTTCCTGGGAGATGACACGTCGTCCGCCAGACGTGCTGTTTGTCCCGGCTCACGTCCTGCCCCTCGTTCACCCGCGTGCCAGCCTGGTCACCGTCCACGACCTGGGCTACCTCTATTTCCCGAAGGCCCACCCCTGGCGTCAGCGTTTGTACCTTCACGTCTCCACCCGCTGGGACGCCCGGGCCGCTGCGCATCTCCTGGCCGACTCTGAGGCCACCAAAGCCGACCTGGCGGCCCGCTACGGCATCTCGCTGGACAAGATCACCGTCGTCTACCCCGGTCACGACGAGACGCTCGCCCCGGTGCGCGACCTCGCTGCGATCGAGGTGGTCAAGACGCGCTATGGCATTGCTGGCGACTATTTTCTCTACCTGGGCACCCTCCAGCCGCGTAAGAACCTGGCTCGCCTCATCGCTGCATTCGCTGCCCTGAAACCTGAAACTCTGAGACCTGGAACCATCCTGGTCCTGGCCGGCAAACGCGGCTGGCTCTACGACGACCTTTTTGCTCAGGTAGACCGTCTGGGCATAGAAGGGCGTATATTCTTTCCTGGCTACCTGCCCGATGAGGACAAGGCTGTCCTGTTGAGCGGAGCGCTGGCCTTTGTCTTCCCATCGCTATATGAAGGGTTCGGGCTGCCGGTGCTGGAGGCCCAGGCATGCGGCTGCCCAGTCATCACCAGCACCACCTCAAGCCTGCCCGAGGTGGCCGGGGACGCGGCGCTTCTGGTGGACCCCGGCGACACCGACGCTATCGCCGCCGCCATGCAGCGCATCGCGACCGATCCTGACCTGCGGAAGAGTCTGATTGAGCGCGGATTGGCCAACGTGCGCCGTTTCTCCTGGACCGCTTGCGCTCAATCCGCCCTGAGCATTATTGAGAAATCTGTGGTATAATCCACCCGGCCTATGGAAGGAAACCCCCATTCCACTTCTTCTCGCCCGGCCTCGGGCGGCCTGATCCGCTTGCAGGTCCGTTTGGCCAACCCGATTGCCTGGTTGAGTCCGGCGTGGGCGACTCTGTGCGGCGTCGTTGCCTCAGGCGACTTCGGCTGGCAGGGCCAAGACTGGCTGCGGCTGGCCCTGCTGATCCTGCTGGTGGATGGGGGATGGGGCACACTGTGGGCAGCGTTGGGAGGCACCGACTGGGCCACACCGTTGCGCCGCTGGCGCAACTGGCGCTTTGGCAAGCCGTTCGCAACACCTCCCTACACACTCCCTGGCTCCCCCGGGGACCAGGCATCCCGCTGGCTGGGGCAACTGCGCGCCTGGTGGCGTGACGTTCTCTGGCCCGCCTGTGGCCCGGCGCTCTCGGCAACCGCCGTCGCCCTGCCAGCGGTGGCGGTGGTGGGGGCGCTGCTGGGGACGGAGTTGATATTGCTGAGCATGGCTGCCCTGGCCGTGATGCAGTTGGGCCTGGCCTGGGAGGGCGGCCGGGGCTCCATCGCGCCGGGATGGGACGCTGTCATCGCCGTGACACTTTCCTGGCTGGCTGGGCACGCTGCCTTCGGGTCACTCACGCTGCGTTCGGCTGGGCTGGCGCTGGCCTTCGCCCTGGCGTGGGGGGCTGCCTGGCGAGCCAACTCACCCTGGGGACGCCTGCTGGGGATCGGTGCCCAATTCCTGGCGGTGGCATTCTTCGTCATGTTGTACTGCCCTCTGGCAGCAGGGCTTCTGTTGCTGCTGCTGGTCCCGCAACTGGTGCTGCTCCCCTGGCTGCGGCGGGGCCAGCCTGCCTCCTGGTACGTGCGATATACCCAGCCCTGGTTGATGGCGGCGATGCTGGTCGCTGCCTGGGCACTATGAACCATGGACTGGGCAGCGCTGATCGTGGGGCTCCTTGGCCTTGTACTGCTGGGACTGCTGCTCTATTGGCAACTGATCATCGCCGAAGGCACCTACCTGGGACCGCGCGTCGTGACACTGCTCTACGACTGGTCGGCGCGGGCCTACGAGCGCATCAAGCAGTTCGACGTCGGCGCTGAGCAGTGGTTTCTGGGCCTGCCGCTGGCCCGTGCATTGGAATTTACGCCTGCGCCCCTGGTGCTCGACGTGGCGGCGGGCACAGGCCGGCTGCCCCGGGCGCTGCTGTGCCGGCCGGCCTTGAACGGGCGGGTCATTGTGCTTGACCTATCACGCCGTATGCTGCGCGAGGCGGTACGGAGGACGGCCCAATTCGCAGATCGGCTGACCTACATCTGGCAGGATGCCCGCCAGTTGCCTTTCGACGACGACACCTTTGACGCCGTGACCTGTCTGGAGGCATTGGAGTTCACACCCAACCCGCGAGCGGTGCTGGCGGAACTGGTGCGCGTCTTACGGCCCAGCGGGGTGTTGCTGGTGACCAACCGCGTCGGACCCGACGCGAAGTTCCTGCCCGGGCGAGCCTTCACCCGCGACGAGTTCAAGCGTCTGCTGCGCGAGTTTCCGCTCGAAGAGATCAAGGTACAGCCGTGGCAGGTAGACTACGACCTGGCCTGGGCGGTCAAAGCCGGAGAGCCACGAGGCGGTTCCGTTCGGCCACTGCTCGAGATTCTGCGCTGCCCCACCTGCGGCGGCCGGCTGAACCGCGAAGCACGGGCATTCCGCTGTGCCGACTGCCACCGTGTCTTCCCGATTGCGGAGGACGGGGTGATTGAGATGGCGCGCTCGCGCTGACGGTGATGGTTGACAGGTCTATCAAGGAATGATACACTACGTATGATGATGCCGCCATCCTGGTCATTGGTACCACGGGCATTGTGTCTTGGATGAAGGCTAACAGATTGGGTGAACCACCTGAGAGGATTCTGATATGGGAACAGTAAACATCAAGGGGCATAAATGATTTTTCCTCCTGGTAAGAGGGGGTGAGTGCGTCATTTGAATCGCGTAGACACATCGCTGGCGGATCCTTAACAATCGGCTATTCTGTGGCATAACTGTCTCTATCAATATCTGGGGGGAGGCTTTGATGCCACGACTTACACTGCAACCGGATAGCGAGAACGGCTTCGTCTGGGTCACGCTGGATGGGCAAAGGCTCGCCCCCCTGCGAGACGGCGACCGTGAGGGGCTGAGGGTTATCACGACCTGGTTGGTAGACAGCCAGATCATCAACGCCGAAGAAGCCGCGGCGGTGCAAGGTGTGACGTCCCGCACCGTTGAGGCGTATCTGGTCACATACGCCACGACGGGGAGCAGCACTGACCTGATGGACCGGCGGCACTTCAGCCCAGGGCAACGGACGGACTATCGTATGGAGCCGCACAAGCCGGAATTGATACGCCATGCCACGCTGAACCTGGTGCGAGGGGATGGGAACAGCGAGCGGAGGTTGGCTGCGCAACTGGGCCAGGTGGTGGACGACCGCACGGTGGGGCGGCACTTGCACAAGATGGGCTGGCGGGCGGCGGCGGAGGCCGGACTGGCGGAAGAGGTGGCTGCCTACGTGGATGCGGAGCGACGGCGGGCCTACTGGGCTGGCGTGGCGGGGGAACCGTTGGAGAGCATGTTGAGCGGCAGCAGTCTGCGTGAATGACAAACGCCGCAGCAAGGCTTGGTGGGATCTGCCTTGGGTGTAGCTTTTATGGCCCTCAACGGGGTCTACGAGAGCCTCAAGCGGCTGGTGGTGGCTCCTCTGCCGGTGTTGAGCCGGTGGCCGCCGCTGCGAGTATGGCATATCTTGCTGGTCTACCTGCTGGCGAGCGGTGGAGAGCGCTTGAGCCAGGTCAAGTACTTCGCCTGGCGTCAAGTACGGGGGCTTGTGAGCGGTTGTGCCGGGTTGTCGGCCACCAGTCTGCGCAATTGGCTGGTGGCGGTGGCGCAGCACGTGAAGGAGGAAGTCACCGTGCGCCGCTCGGGCGGGCAAGAGGAGACCATCACCCGCTTGCAGGACTACCAGGAAGAAGCCGTGGCCCAGCGTGTGCGGAGCGGGCTGATCCAAGGCCGGGCGGTCTACCTGGATGACTACGTCAATGCCGTCTTCCGTCGCGAGCCGATTGCCCGAACGAAGCACGGTACCCGCTATGGGATCCGCAAGGCCTTCCGTCGCCATATGACCCAGGATGTGGATACCGGGCACGCCGTGACCTGCCCACTGGGGCCTTCGAATGTCACCCCATTGGCAGTGGTGCAGCGAGCCGTCAAGATCATCAACGGCGGACTGGATCGCGTATCCCCCGGCTGGCAATTGGAACTGGTCATCGCCGACCGCTGGTGGAGCGTCAAAACGGTCATCTGTTGGGCCTTGAGGGCAGGGCCGAAGTTGCTGACCTGGGGAAAGGACATCAAGGCTATTCGGGAAGCGTTGGAAGGAGTGAGCGAAACAGAGCTCAAAACGCACCCGGTCACGGTTACGGTACACGACGAGGCGACCGGGAAGATGGTGGAACAGGTAGTGAGCTACCGTCTCGACACCGAGTTGTCCATCTATGAACTGGAGAAGCCAATACGGTGTGTGGTGGAGTGGGACGGCAAGCCCGGCAGCAAGAAGCTGGCGCGGCTGGTGGTTGGAGTCGGGCAAGACGAGATGGACGAGGAGGAGGTGGTGGTCAATGGACTGCGCTTCCGGCAGCGGGTGGAGATTCTGTTGAAACAGTTGCAACACCGGGTCAACTTGTCCGCCTTTGGCGGCGGAGAGGCACATCTTCAACCTGGTGAACTTGAGATGCCGGATGAGAAGGAGCGCCAGCGGTTGTTGAGGAACCGTCGCCAGGTAGCCACGCGCCAAGCCAATGACCAGGCCAGACTGAGGGAGGTAGAGCGAGAATTGGAACGATTGCGTCGAGGAGAACCGTCCACCAACGGGTTGGGACTGGGCGTCCGAGACTTGAAGAAGTTGATCAAAGAGCTGAAGCGCCGTATCCATCGGGCCACAGCGCGGCTGAAAGAACTGAACGATTTGCTGAACTGGGCGGATGGCAAGAGCCCGCGCCCGGAGGAGGAGCCTGTGGCCGAACTGGACCTGACACGCGAGTCCATTCTGACCCAACTGAAACTGGAGGTCTTCACCGCGCAGGAGGCGTTGGTGGATGACTTCATCGAACAAGCCCTCAAGCCGGTGCTGCGGGAAGAAGCGGAGCAACAAGCCGCCGAACGGCGACGACAGGACAAACGCTCGACGGCCAAAGGACGGGAAGGGGAACCGCTCAGTACCAACGTGGAAGAACTCTATCAGATCAAACTGGCCAACCTGGAGCGGGAGACCATCCTGAAGCGGCTGTTGAACCTGCAAGGTGAGTTCGTGCGCCACAAGACGAAGCGGATTATCCTGGTGGTGGCTGACCGGTTTGAGGATCGCCGCATGCAGGCAGCCTACGAGCGCCACTGCGTCGTCCTCAACCAACGGGACATCCGTGTCCCTATGGATGACGGTGAGCCGTGGCGCTTGCTGTTTACCTATCACTTGGATACTCCGTCGTCTTCTGCGCAATTCAAATGACGCACCGTGAGGATGGAAAATCATCCCGCCTGCCATTGGTGAGATGGTTGTCAGCTCTTTGGAGCCGGGTCTTCCGGTCCGGCTCGTCTTTTCGGCGCTGCCGTCCACCGTCGCACGAGAGGTCGAGCCGCGCTTCGCCCAGGCGGACTACGCCGTCTGTTCGAACGCATCGTCGTACCGTATCTTTTCAAAAAGCTGGGGCGAAAGTAGGTCGGATTTGCTATCCGACCCTATGGCGGTTAGCAAAACCGCCCTACGCTGCCCCTGCCCCAAGATATTGAGAAGATACCTTTCCGTCGTCCACAACACCTTGCGCGGCGCGGCCAGCGGCTCCGTCCTCAACGCAGAGTTACTCGTGGCTGAGGGATACATCAAGTGAAGCAGTCTAACCAGGAGGCTTCCCAGTGAACATTCTCGTAACAGGAGCAGCAGGCTTCATTGGGTCTCATTTAGCGGAGCGATTGGTTGACTTGGGCCATTCTGTGCGAGGACTGGATTGCTTTACAGATTACTACGCAAGAGCGCTCAAGGAACTCAACGCAAGTCAGATAAAAGACAAGGGCGTCGTATTCCTGTCCCTCGATTTGGCAGAGGATGACCTCAGTTCAGCCGTCAGAGATGTCGGAATCGTATACCACGTGGCCGCACAGCCTGGGATATCTGTCACGACCACGTTTGAGACTTATGTGAAAAACAACATCACGGCAACGTACCGGCTGTTGGAGGCTGTAAAGCAATCCCCTTCGTTTGGGGGGTTCATCAACATCTCCACGTCATCCGTCTACGGAGCCGACGCCACTGGGGATGAGACGACGGAGCCCAAGCCCACGTCATATTACGGTGTTACCAAACTCGCCGCAGAACAGCTCGTGCTTGCGTACACGCGAGATCAAGGGTTGCCGGCCTGTTCGTTGCGGCTGTTCTCCGTGTATGGCCCGCGCGAGCGACCGGAGAAGCTGTACTTTAGGCTGATTCGCTGCATTCTCGAAGACAGAGAATTCCCGCTGTTCGAAGGCAGCGAACACCACCTGCGAAGTTACACTTATGTTGGGGATGCCATAGATGGACTGGTGGCAGCCCTGGATAACTTTGACAGGTGCATCGGCAAGATTTTCAACATCGGGACAGACGTCACTCTCACCACAGAAGAGGGGATGAGGACTGTGGAGGAGGTCATCGGCAAACCTGCCAAGATAACAAGAGTTCCCAGGAGAGCGGGAGATCAGCAAAAGACACACGCCAATATCGAAAAGGCGCGCCGGCTGTTGGGCTATAACCCGACGACCACGTTACAGGAAGGTTTGGAGCAAGAGGTTGAGTGGTACAAGCAGCACATTCTTGGGAAGATAGACTTCCAGTGAGAAACTATGGCCATACGTCTGTCTATGAATTCCTGGGCGACCTAGTCGTCTACCGCAACCTGGTGCCGGCCGACCCACGACTGCCGCCGCTGGCCGAGATTCGCGAGCAGGTGGGGTTGCCGGCCGGCGTCATTCCGCGTAAGAGCCAGCCGGAGTATGCCCGCGTGATGGCCTACCTGCTGCGGCGGGCGCGGGCGCTGGACGCGCCCGGCGCCTCCATTGAGCGGCTGGTCTACGTGGGCGACACGCGGCTGAACGACGGCACCGCGTTTGCCAATATCTGCCGCGTCGGTGGCTTGGCGGGCCTAGCCTTCATCGGATCTGAGCGGGACGAGCCGGCGCGCGTGGAGGTCGTCGAACAGGAGGATGGAACGCTCTACCTGGTCAACCGCTGGGCGGCGCTGGCAGACTTTGATGGCTTCTGCCGCGAGCGGGGATTTCCGCTGGACGAGCGCACGGCGGTGATCGTAGACCTGGACAAGACGGCGCTGAGCGCGCGGGGGCGCAACGATCACGTCATTGACCGGGCGCGAGTCGAGGCGGTGCGCCGCACTGTCGGCGGCTTGCTGGGGGAGGGTTTCGATCCAGTGGGCTTTCGGGCTGCGTATAATCGCCTCAACCGGCCCGAGTTTCACCCCTTCACCGCCGACAACGAGGTGTCGCTAGCCTGGCGAGAGCGAGGCGCACTCCTCTTTGGCCTCTCGGATAAGCCCGACGAGGCCTCCATCCCGACGGACGATCTGGCGGCCCAGGGCTACCAGCCCATCCATCGGGTGGAAACCCACGCCGTAGGCGCATGAACAATGAACCAATGAACAATGAACAATGACAAAGCCTGTAGCGGTCGGCAGATTGCTGGTTGGCGAGTCCGCTATTATAACTGAGCGTAGTTTAGGCACGAGGCAAATGGAGACGAACCGAAAGGAGACCTTCAGTGACGAAGATGCTCGCGCAGCGTGGAATAAAGGTGCCCATGCGTGGGAGGAGTTCGTCGAGTCGGGAGCGGATTACTATCGCCACGATGTGCACGGACTGGCACTCCTTGCCGTGTGCGAACCGCTCGCAGGGCTGGATGTGCTGGATCTCGGATGCGGACAGGGCTACTTCTGCCGCGAACTTGCCAGGCGTGGTGCCCGGGTGGTTGCCGTGGATATTGCCGAAGAGCAGATTGCGTATGCGCGGATGCGGGAGGAGCGGGAATATTTGGGTATTGAATACCACGTGATGAGCGCGGGGGAAGTGAACCGGCACTGGAAGAGTGAGAGTTTTGACCTGGTCACAGCGTGCATGTCGCTCCAGGATATGGCAGATGTCGGAGCAACTCTGCGGAGTAGTTTCGACGTTTTGCGAGTGGGGGGACGGATGGCCTTGTCGGTGCCGCATCCGTGCACTGATACGCCTTTCCGCGAATGGGAGTCGAACGAGACGGGCAAAAAAGGGCCCCTGAAGATTGATCGCTATTTCGAATCCGGGCCTACGGTGTGCCACTGGAGGATGGGACGCCTCATCTACCATTGGGACACTCCGTACTGGCGGTATACGCTGGCGGAGTGGAGCGAGTTGATTGCGAAGGCGAGATTTCTGATCCGGCGTATGTATGAGCCGCGTCCGACGGTGGAACAGGTGGAGCGCAATCCGTACATTGAGGATTCTTACAGATTGCCTTGCTTCTTGATCTTTGACCTTGTCAAACTGGAGTAGTCCTGCGTCTGATCTCACCGAAGCCGGCAGGCACTGCGCGAGGCTGGATGATTATCTGGAGGGAGGCACTTGTTTGCCCTATGACTTACCACAGTTGGTTTGAATGTATTCGCGGCTGCAATCGCCGCTATTCCATCTACGACATCGTCTACCGTTGCGAGGACTGCGGCGGGTTGCTCGACGTTGAGCATGACCTGGAGGCGCTGAAGGACCGGAGCGCTGCCGAGTGGAAGGCGCTGTTCGAGCAACGCACTCGCTCCATTGAGTGGCCTTACGGCAGCGGCGTGTGGGGCAAGAAGGAATGGGTCTGTCCCCAGATAGAGGTTGCCAACGTCGTCTCACTGGGAGAGGGCAACACCCCCCTTCTGCCAGTCTCCCCTCCCCTCGCAGGGGAGGGGCTGCCCGACCTGTGGGTCAAGCAATGCGGCACCAGCCACACCGGGTCGTTCAAGGACCTGGGGATGACGGTGCTGGTCTCGGTGGTGCGGCAGATGATCGCCGATGGGAAGCCAATCCGGGCGGTGGCCTGCGCCTCCACCGGTGATACCTCGGCCGCGCTGGCTGCCTACTGCGCCGCCGCCAGCATCCCCGCTATCGTCTTTCTGCCCCGGGGCAAAGTCTCCACCGCGCAACTGGCCCAGCCCATCGCCCACGGCGCGCTGGTGCTGGCGCTTGATACCGATTTCGACGGCTGCATGCGCATTGTGCAGCAGGTGACGGCCGACGAGACGATCTACCTGGCCAATTCGATGAACTCGCTGCGCATCGAGGGCCAGAAGACGGTGGCCATTGAGATCGTTCAGCAACTGGGATGGGAGGTGCCGGACTGGGTGGTCATCCCGGCGGGCAACCTGGGCAACGTCAGCGCTCTGGGCCGGGGCTTTCTGATGATGAGGAAATTGGGCTTGATAGACCGGTTGCCGCGCATCGTGTGTGCCCAGGCTGCGAACGCCAACCCGCTCTACCTGAGTTACCTGACGGGGTTTGAGGAGTACCGGCCGGTGCCCGCGCAAAAGACGCTGGCCAGTGCCATCCAGATCGGCGCGCCAGTTAGTTACGAGCGGGCGGTGAAGGTGCTGCGGGTCTTTGATGGCGTCGTCGAGCAGGCCAACGAGGACGAACTGGCGGACGCGGCCGCCCGCGCCGACCGCGCTGGGTTGTACTGCTGCCCCCAGACTGGCGTGGCATTGGCGGCGCTGTTCAAACTGGTGAAAGGGGGCATGATCCTGCCAGAGCACCGCGTCGTTGTCATCTCCACCGCTCACGGCCTTAAGTTCACCGGGTTCAAGGTGGGTTACCACGAGGGAACGCTGGTGGACCTGGTCGCTCGTCATGCCAATCCGCCGCTGGAGTTGCCGGCCGACGTTTTGGCGGTGAGTCGGGCGATTGACCGGGTGATTGGGCGATGAGGTGGTTAGTGAGGTTGACAAATCAGAAGGATGTGCTATCATAGTACAAGTTGTTCAACAGAAAGGCATTCTCAAGGTGAGTACAACCCTGACATTCTCTCTTAATTCTATTGTTATTGTCCTGCCGGTGCTCCTTATTATTGAGGAGCCAATGGAGGTTGGGAGGGATTCGGGGTAGCACCGAGACCATCAGTTTAGTTTAAGCCCAAAGCCCCCCCAACGGGGGGCTTTTTCTTTACCTTTGCCAGTTCCACAATCCTATCCGGCGGGTCTGTGACGGTCTGCTGATCGAAGTTAACCGACGAAGATTTGGGATAAGGAGGTTTTGTCTGATGAAGGAGACAAGATACACATCGGCGTATGGTAGCGAGGATGCATATCCCCACTTGAACTTCTTTGGCTGGGGTAGCAGGTTGATCACGCGGTCGCGCAGCAGCGACAGTGGCCCAGAGCCCGCCCCACAGCCGACCGACCAGATCACACAACTGACCGAGACGTCTTGCTTCCCCGGCAACGGACATTGGCACGTCAACTTCTTTGGCTGGGGAAGTTGGGAGGCTGAGGGAGGCTGGTGAGTTGTAGAAGCAGAACAAAAGCAGAACAAACACTGGGGAGGAATACAATCATGACCATCAGCAAGACCGAGTACATTTGGTTCAACGGCCGACTGATCCCCTGGGATCAGGCCCAGGTGCACGTCGCCGTCCACGCCCTGCATTATGGCTCCAGCGTATTCGAGGGCATCCGGGCCTACGAGGCGGGCAACGGTCCGGCCATCTTCTGCCTGGGCCCACACGTTGATCGCCTGTTCAACTCGGCCAAGATCTATCGCATGGAGATTCCCTACACTAAGGAGGAGATCAAACAAGCCATCGTGGACACGGTCAAGGCCAACAGGCACAAAGCCTGCTATATTCGTCCCCTGGCCTTCCGGGGCTTCGATAGCTTCAGCCTGGACCCACGGACGTGCCCGGTGGAAGTGGTCATCATCACCATCGAGTGGGGACGCTATCTGGGACCAGAGGCCATTGAGCAGGGGGTAGACGTGGGTGTGAGTTCCTGGCGGCGCATGGCTCCCAACACCTTCCCCGCTGCGGCCAAGATCGGTGGGCAATACATCAACTCGCAGTTGATCACTATGGAGGCCGCCGAGCATGGTTATGCGGAAGGAATCGCCCTGGATGCTAACGGCTTCGTCAGCGAAGGGAGCGGCGAGAACATCTTCGTGGTCAGTAACAGCAACATCCTCACGCCCCCTCTGGCTTCTTCTATCTTGCAAGGAGTGACCAGGCATTGCGTCATCACCCTGGCTGAGGACCTGGGCGATCAGGTGCGGGAGGAACTGATCCCCCGTGAGGTTCTGTACATGGCCGACGAGGCGTTTTTCACCGGCACGGCGGCCGAGATCACCCCCATTCGCTCTATAGATGGCATCGCCATTGGCGCTGGCCGTCGCGGTCCGGTCACCGAACGCCTGCAGGCCGAGTTCTTCGCCATTACGAACGGGCGGACCCCCGATCGTCATGGCTGGCTCACTCCAGTGAGGTAATCTCCAGCGTCTGGCTGCCTGGCCGATGGCGGACCGTGAGTCCGTGGCCCCGCGTCTTTCGCCCACCAGCACCGGTAGCAGGGGAAGACGGGGCGGTGGGTGTCATCGTTTGTACAAACGTCACCGTTGGGTTATAATTGGGGCAGGCCACCATCCACGGCAGCGAGGCTGTGCGCACCGGCGTGAGGAGCAACGAAGCCGTTGTCCTTTCTGTCCCGTGGTGAAGCATCGGCCTTGGTATGATAGGCGGAGACATGGTTCGATCGGAAGAGGTGGATGTTACTTTCAAGCCACACCTGTTGATGGCCAAGGCCGTTCGTGCTGTGCCAGTGGGAGATGGCTATGGGCAGCAGACCCGTTTTCAACAACTTCGACCTGTACATTGGCCGGGGAAGGAACGGCGTCTATCCCATCTCGGTCCACTACTCCCCCGCTGGCGAGACGCCGGACTCAGTCCAGGTCCCCATTGCCCATAACGATGAGCTGATGCGCCGCTGGCTGAGATGCCTGCAAGATGGCTTCATCGAGCGGGACGACTTGCTGGCCCTCGGCCGGCGCCTGGCGGGCTACCTGCTCCCGCCAGGGCTGGTGCGGGATCTCTATCAGCGCAGTCGAGGCATGACCGACGCCCAGAATTTGAACCTGCGTCTGCGATTGCGCATCTCGCCGCCGGAATTAGCCGCACTCCCTTGGGAATATACTTACGACGAGGACAGCGCTGATTTCTTCGTCCTGAACCCGAGCACGGTGCTGGTGCGCTACCACGGCCAGCCGATACCGCCCTATTCCATTGTGAGCCATGCGCCAGTGCCTATCCTGGTGCTGATCTCTAACCCACCTGACACATCCCTCCTTGGCACGGTTAAAGAGACGCGCAACCTTATCAAAGCCCTGGGCCGCCTGCTGGACGAAGATCAGGTCAGGGTTGATGTGCTTTTCAGCGGCCTGCTGGAGGAACGGCGAGCGATCGAAGCCCTGGCGGCTAATCAGGCGGGGACCCGGTTACTCCCTGGCCCGGCGTCCGTTGATGCCCTGCGTGATGCGCTGCGCCAGGGGTACCGGGTCATCCACTACATCGGTCATGGTGAGTTTGATGAGAGAATAGGGGGGGTGTTGCTGTTGGTTAATGATGAAGGTGACGAAACCCGGGTTGGGGCCCAGACACTGGCGCGGGAGTTACGAGGCAGCAGTGCGGCCGTGGTTGTGCTTAACGCCTGTAAGTCGGCAACCGAGAGCACGGCACGGTCGTTCATGGGCCTGGCACCCAGTCTGATCCGGGCCGGGGTGCCAGCGGTGGTGGCGATGCAATATGCCATTGTGGACAGCAGCAGTGTCTATTTCTCGCATGCGCTGTACAAGGCGTTGGCCGACGGCTGGCCACTGGATGCGGCGGTGACCGAGGGGCGCAAGGCGATTAGCGCCCAGGTGACGGCGGACGACATGGACTGGGGCATTCCAGTCCTGTTCATGCGATCAAGCGATGGTGTTCTCTGGAAAGAGGAGTCAGGGGAAATAGGCGAAAACGCGATCGCGCCCGAAGTGGACTCCAGAGTTGGCTCACAGGTTGGCGAGCACAGCGGTGGGGTGAACGTCGGCGACATCATCACGATAGGTGCTGTGGGGCCAAGTGCAGCAGTGGCGGCGGGGCGCGGTGCTTCGGCCACCGTGACGGCTGACGTCTCTGGTGGTGAACTCCACCAATTATTCGCGCCGCTGATGGATGCCTTGCGTGACGCGCCGCCGGAGAAGCGGGGCGGGGCCGTGCAGAAGGCTGAGGCATTGAAGAGTGAGCTGGCGAAGGGCAAGGACGCCGACGACACTGTGGTAGCCAGATTAGTGGATGACCTTGTTGGGCTGGTACCGGATGTGGTGGGCACTGTGGTGAGCATGTTCGCCTCGCCTATCCTGGCGGGAATTGCTGGTCCGGTGACAAAGTATGCGGTAGGCAGAATTCAGGGCAAGTAAGCAAGCAAGATGGAAATTGGTGATCGGATTACCGTCGGAGATGTCCACGAAGGTAGTGCTGTGGCCGTCGGGCGAGGCGCACGCGCCGAGACCCACATTGATAAGATTGTCAACAACATAGGTGCGTTTGTCCAGCGCGCCCTCACCGCCGCAGAAGAAGCCGAGCAGAATAGGGCATTCGAAGCCCAACGCCTGGCCTATGGCGTCAGCGCCTTCGCCCAGCGATTGCAGGCCCGCGCCAGCGAACCCAGCGGTGCAGACACCGCTGGTCCGTACAGAGGCTTGCTGGAATACCGGCTGAGCGACGCGGAACTATTCTTTGGCCGCGACCGTGCCATTCGTGGACTCCTCCAACACCTGCAACGTGGCCCGCTCACCGTGCTGCACGCCGAGTCCGGCGCAGGCAAGACCTCGCTTCTCCAGGCTGGGATTTCCCCCTGCTTGATCGCCAATGGACACCTGCCAGTATATCTCCGGCCGTACAACGTTGAGCCATCGCTGGCCCTCAAGCGCGCCTTCCTCCCCGATCTGGGTCACGCACCCGGCCTGGTCACTGCGACACTGCGTGACTTTCTGTGGCACGTCGGCGAGGTGCTTGGCCTGGGCACGACACTTTACGTCTTCCTCGATCAATTCGAGGAGTTCTTCACCCAACTCGACGAACCGGCGCGCGATGAGTTCGTCGGCAAGTTGGCCGGATGCCTGGACGACGAAAGTCTCAACGTTCGCTGGGTGCTCGCCATCCGCACCGAGTTCTTCGGCAACCTGGCAAATTTCCGCCCGCGTATCCGCAACCCCTTCGAGAACGACTGCCGCCTCAACCGTCTCACGCGCGCTGAAGCGCGGGAAGTGGTGACCGAACCGGCCAGGCGATATGGTGTGGATTTTGAAGCCGGGCTGGTGGATACACTGCTGGACGATCTGGGCCAGGACGAAGTCGCCCCGCCGCAGGTGCAATTGGTGTGCCTGGATCTATACGAAGCATTGCCATCAGGCGAGGCGATGATCATTACTCGCGCGCTGTACGACGCGCAGGGCGGCGCGGCCGGGATCCTGCAGGGGCATTTAGGCCGCGTTCTCAAGCGGGACCTGCCCGCCGACCAGCGCGCGCCCGCCCGCCTCTTGCTCGAAGCTCTGATCACGTCCGATGGCCGGCGCGTGCTGCGCCCGCGCGCCGAACTCGTCGCCGGGCTTGCGCCGCGCGGGATCATGCCCGAAACACTTGACACGATCTTGAGTCAACTGGTGGACAGCCGCTTGTTGCGCGTACAGGAAGTCGGCGCAGAACTGGCTTACGAACTGGCGCACGATTACCTGGTGGATCAGATTGAGCTCAGTCCGGAGGTTAAGGCTCGTAAAGCGGCCCAAGAGTTGTTGGAGCGTGAAGTGCTCAACTGGAAGCTTTTCGGCGCATTGATGCGTACGCGAACTCTGCGGGTGGTGGGAGCGCAACGAGAGGTCTTGCAGATAGGCGGCACAGCGAGCGAATTGCTGGTGAAAAGCGCGTTTGAAACAGACGTGGACCTGGCCAATTGGCTGGCGTACGTCTCACCGGAACTAGCCCGGGAGACACTGTTGGATGGCCTGGAACGTCCGGAGCCCAGGCTGCGTGCCCGCGCTGCCTGCCACCTGGTTGGCTATTTCGACGCCGAAGCCGAATCGAGGATGTTTCAGTGTGCCCTGCATGATGATGAGCGGGTCGTGCGGGATGCGGCGTTCGAGGCACTAGCGAGGCTGGCTCCCGACAAAGCGCGGCAGGTTCTGTTGGCCAGCCTGGTGCATCCAGAGGCTGCACGGCGCGTACAAGCAGCGAGGGCCTTGCGCCTCTATCTCGACGCGCAGGTGGCGGAAAGGCTCTTTTCCCGTGTTTTGAGGGATGAGGACGAGGACGTTTGGGGGGCGGCGCTGGAAACCTTGGCCACTGACGAAGCCGTGCCACACCGCGCCAACTGGCGTCCCCTGCTCAAAGCCAGGATTTGGCGGCAGGCTGCGGCCTATGAAAAACTGAGACGATTGCGGGTTGGCTTGCCACGTTCGCTCCGCTGGCGGATGGCCCCGGCGCGGGCGGCGCACTATGTGCGGCGTGAAGCCCGGACGCGGCCGCTTTGGTTACTCGCCCGGGTCATTCTGATAGTGGCACTCTATTTCGGGCTGGCCTGGATACAAGGCTGGCCGCCTTTCCTGCGCTGGGAACGGGTCACGGGTGCACCCCAGGAACGGCTCAGGGCATTGGAAGTGGTAGATGGTCGGATATATGTGGGTAGTTTCGATTATGGCCTGGCGCGGCGTAATACGGGGGGGGACTGGTCCGACTGGCTGCACGAGGGCCTGCCTACCAGCACCCCGGCTAAATTCAACGATCCTGACTCAAACGTGCGCACCATTGATGCGATTGCGGCTGACCCAGCCGATCCGGATCGGGTCTACATCCTCGTGCGTAAGAACGGGCTATTCCTCAGCGAGGACGCGGGCGAGACCTGGATACCTGTTGAGGCGGGCGAGGTGCCCACCGATTCTCTGGGACTGGAACTAGATGTGATGGATGAAATCATCCTGATAGCGGCCGGTAAGGAGGGGCTGTACGGCAGCGGCAACGACGGTCAGACGTGGCACAAATTGAGCGGCGAAAACGAACTGCCTGATGGTGAGTTCAAGACTGTGCGCTTTGACCCGGCCGGTGTTCCCTATGCTGGCGGCGCGGATGGGCTGTATTGCGGTCGGGGAACATTCCCCTGGGTATGGGAAAAGGTCGCTGGCGTACCTGCTGTGCACTATCTGGATTTTGGCCCGGATCAGTGCCTGTATCTGGCCCTTGGCGTAGGGCGTGCCACAAATGCAGCCTGTTATACGCCAGAGGGTGGCCTGGGTAGGTTGATGGATTTTGGAGATCACGTCATTACCGCTCTGACAGCCGACCCGGATGACCCCAGCCTGTTTTACGTGGGGACAATTGACCAGATCCACGAGTTGGAATGTGAGGGGAGAAGTCGGGAGATGGGACAGGTGCCTCTTGTACGGGGTGTGAGCGGTCTTACCCTGCTCCCCGCGGCCGGGGATGGCTACGTGCTTGTACAGGCCAACGGCGCAGGTCTCTACCAGCGTCCCCCCTAAGTCGAATGGGTGTGTTTCATTTCGGTTGGACGTCCGGCTTCAGCCGGAAAGTCCCCGCTGAAGCGGGGCGTCCGCTCCTTTCTTCCAACTCATTTGAAATACACCCAAGTCGAATCTGCTTCAAAAGCGAAAGGAGAGAAGGGCCATGCGTATTAGAAGGCAGCGACTCAAGAAGACCAAATACACAGTGTCCAAAGATGAGGCGGCAGCCGTACAGCCAACGCCTTCTGAAGGTGCTGCCGAAGAGACTTTTACATACGAACCCGGCCCGCTCCCAGAAGAACCCGAGTGGTCAGAAGTGCCATTCAGTCCGCCTGATCCAGAAGCGGCCTACGCAGCACTGAAGGCATTTTACGAAGAGCATCCATGTTCTGTCACGCTGCGCTCTCAGACGGGTCTGCCGGCGTATCTATACGGCGATTTGCAAGATCCCCAGGGCGGGCGGCCACTCGACGCTGCCGAGGCTTTCTTGGGCAAAAATGAGTTGATGCTGGCGGGCCTATCCCGGGAAACCCGGCTCAGGCGAGTGCGCGAGAGCGACTGGGACGATGGCACGTATCAAGTGACCTTCTCCCAGACCAACCGCGAGCGGATGCCACTGTATGGAAGCAACGTGGTGTGCAACTTCACAGCGGGCCGGCTGACATTGGTGATGAGCACGCTCTACCCGGCCCCAGCCGAGGTGATAGACAACCTGGACTGGGGCAATACGTCGTGGTTGGAAGCCAAGGGCGCTGCCCTGAAGAATCTACCTCCTGGGGTTCGGCCGGTGGGTTTTGAGGCACCGCATAATCTGCGCGAGGAGTCACGCGAGCAGGGGTGGCTGGTAGACCGCTGGATTTTGCCCTACCAACCGCCAGGAGAAGAGCAGGGCATCTACCGCCCAATATGGCGGGTGGTGATCGTGGATGAAAACGGAGAACGCTGGCTGGCCCTGGTAGATGCGGAAGTGCAGGCGGTTCTGTTTCAAGAACCGACCTGGGTGGATGCCACAGTACGGGCCGAGGTCTACCTGACCGCCCAAGACGCGAAGGACGGCCGGTTAAGCACCGTCACCCTCGACTATGGCACGGGGAAAACCAAGATGGCGAAGGCCGAACTTGTGCATGTCAGCGGGGCGCGCTTTGTCGAGCCTACTGGTGGAAACGCAGTTGCCAAACTGCGACACTTGAGCGCGACCGCGTTTTACCACACATGCAAGATTCAGGGACGTTTCAAGTCTTGGCTGGCTGGCCTATCCTTTTCATCAAGTGACCCAGGCGGTAACCCCGATCCCACCGAGGATATCAAGATAGCCCTGGAAGACAGAGTCGGATCGGCTGTGTACGACTTCAGCACCCATACGATTTGCCTACGCAAGGGAACTTCTCAAGGCAATCCGCGCGTCTTCGAGCCGGGCTTTGATTGCGAGGTGGTCTACCACGAGTTTACACACGCCGTTGCCCGCTATCTGAACCCAGGTGTGTTCAACTTCGCTAATTACGCGCAGAAGAGATTCACGAGGGCGATGGATGAGGGTCTGGCTTTCTATTTCCCCTGTGCGTTTGCCGGGGATGCACGCTGGGCTGAGTATGCCTATCAAGAGTGGGTGAATCCCGCGACCGGTCTACACTGGCGCGATCTCGTTGATGGGCCAAAGACGCCAGGCGAAGCAACAGGCAGTGGTGATCCAGCCGATGTATTCCATGCTTTGGGGATGTGGTGGGCGCGAGTGTTTTGGGCGCTAAGAGCCAACGACCAATTAGGCGCGCACAAGTGTGACCGCCTGTTGCTCAAGGCGCTGCTGTCGCTGTCAGGCCCAATAGATAGCGTGGAAGCGTTTGCTACGGCGCTGATGAACCATGCGGCGCACAACGACAAAAGCAAGGTCAAGGCTATCTTGAGCCAGTTCGGAGTGGACCTATAGATACCTATTACAGGAAAAAGGAGGACAGCGATGCGTAGAATCTATTTGATTGGTTGTCTAGCCTTGTTGCTTATCCTGTTGCCGGGATGCGGGAGTCGCTCCACTTCGCCAGAGGCGACCAATGTTCCTCCCACACTCTCAGCGTCATCCGCGGAGCCGTCCGTGACGACGCAATACCTGGTTGGGATAAGCACCGAATTGCCGCTGTTGCAGATGAAGACGACCAAGCGTTTTCCCATTCGTGAGCGGCGGATTCCCGAAGTGGCGTTGGATGAACTCATCTATCAGGAAGACCTGACCGGGATCGTTCGGATGGCATTGGCTCACCGGGTATCAAATGCAGTGGACCCAGAGCCACTGCACGCGACGGTACCCATCACCTGGGTGCTTATCATCCCCGATAGTGAGAGCCAGACAGTGCTGACCTGGCAGGATATCAGAATTGACAAGTCTCCCAGTGGTGAGGCAAGGTCGCTTGTCATCGAATGGGCTGTGAGCGAGGTCGTCCCTTTCGCCAACGACGAGACAAGCCCCCAGGCCAGCCTGCAAGCGCTCATCACGGCGCGTGATGCTCAGTCTAACCCAGATACTGGTGCTGGCTTGTGGGTTGATTCCCTGGTGGTGGAGGAAACTGACGAACAGGGTACTAAGGGCTGGGTACTATATACTTTTGCCAGTGTACCAGGCGCGCCAGGCGGTGATGATTGGGACATAACCGTTTGCTGTGACTGGCTGAATTGTGGCGGGGCAACTGGCGACTGGGCCGAGGTCTGTTATTATTGGGGCTGCACGGGCTTGTGTGACTGATCGAAGCGGTGTCGGTAGGCCGGACGTGAGGAGGAGAACATTAACCTGGTGCAGCGATCAGCCTTTTTGCCATGTAGAAGAATGCTCCCAGGAGCGCCAGTAGCAGAACTACATACATAGCGACGTCTGCAATGCCGGTGTAATGGTCGCCTGTAGCCAATCGGGTCAGCAACATTATAGGTGAGAAATCAAAGAAATAACTAATGCCGACTGAGATCAAGGTGAAAAGGGAATACGTGAACTGCGAGCGTTCCCTGTCTTTGAAGTACACCGAGGTGAATGCCGATACCACAGTGACTATGGCCGCGATCACTGCAGCGAGTAACAGGACAAGGTGCAGGTTTTGTATGGTAATGCGATTTAGACGCAGCAACATTGACCACAAGGCGCACTGCACTACGGCGAGAGCGAGTGCCGCGGCGATCTTTGCTCCGAACACCGTATTTAAAGACAATGGGGCGGACCAGAGCGTTTCCAGCGTATGGTTCTCCAGTTCCTCGGATATCGAGTCTATCACCATACTGCCCGCTACAAAAGCAGGGAAGAACATCAATACGGGAATGATAAATGCGTACCGGAATTCATAAGTCGTAGGAGGCATGCCTTTGATATCCGTGTACCGGATGTGGACGCCGTTCTCTCGTCGTAGGTAGTTTTCATATCTCTTCATAGGTTCTTTCAGGATCATCAGTATCATCGTCGAGAGGGACTCGGATTCTGGCAGGAAAAGCTTCATCTCGACGACGCTGCCGCTGTCATCGGGAGTGAATACGACGGCATCTATCATCCCGGTACTGAAAGCATTCTCTGCATCCTGCGGTGAGGGGAAAGTCGTCACCCTTACATTGCGGTCCCTCAAGAACCCCACGAGCGGACTGCCGGCATCGCCAATGACTCCTACCCCGATACTGATCCTAGCGTTCAGGCCTATAGAGTCCGGGTCATAGAATGACATCAACCCGACGAGTATCACCGACGAGAAAGACGCGATGAATAACTGGATAATGATAGCAATCATGATCGTTTTCTCTCTGGTGACTGACTGCAGTTCCTTTTTTACTATGGCATAGAATGCACTCATGGGATCACTCCAAGCACATATAGATTATACAGAGCATGTACGATTGACCCGACAAGTACTGCGAAAGGATAATGCCTGACGCCGGAGCGGCTCGTGAGCAAACAGACGAGCGCTGTGAAAGTAGAGTGGGCGATGAGTGGTATCCAAAGCATGTTGGCACTGAAAAGAGCAGCCGATAACATAGATTCCGACACCACGCTCAGTGAGACATATAGCAGCAATTTTTCTCCAACCAGGAAGCCGAGCGCAGAAAGGAACGATAGCACAAGGACGTCTCTTGCGGACCAAATAACCCTCTTCTCAAGTAATACTGTGATACCCGCTGACTTGGCGATCTCTTCGACTACGGTTGCTGCCAGCAGAAGCACCCCTGGAATGTAATGCATTGGTACATTAAGTGACAACGCCAGGGTCACCAGTTGTATCATGTAGACTATAGGGATGAGAAACAGGCTTAAGAGAGTAATTGATAGGTATGGGTGAGTACGATCTATAGTGAGATAAATGGCGTCGGCAACCTTTCTATACAGAGGCCGGAATCCCATGAGGTATTCTTCATTTAAGATGCGGGTGCCTACGTACATAGAAAGGATAAAGATAAGGGGCATTGCCCCTATCGAGAATAGATATTCTTTCAGCCCAAAGGGCTCCCCTCTGTACATCTTAACAGCAAGTGTGAGGGGTGACATATAGCTCAAGTCGCTGACTCCTGAGAACATTGCTGGAAAGACCAGATAGGACGTAATCACCGAGATCGCGAGCATCGAAATAAACGTCGTGTCCTTGAACGTGCGGTACACAAGGGACACCATCAGGTATATGGAGAAGATGAACAGTATTATGGGGATGAATATGGCCATTGCCAGCAGCAGGTTGCCCTTTAAGAGTAGGGTAATAACGATCACGGACACGAGTGAGAAAGCCACGTAGGGAAGCATTTTGCCGACGATAATCTCGAGCGGTGTCACCGGGGCAGACATAAGGACCGCGATCCTTCTATCTATCTTTTCATCCATAAAACTGCTGGTGAAGAAGACGCTGACGAAGGAGACAGGAAGGACATAGAGGAACGCAATGATCACCTGTGCGAAGGGTATTGGCGGACTCATGAGTGAGGGAATGATGATCTCCTGATCGGATGTGAATTCCATTTCGATTTTGGGCAGTCTGCCGCCGCCTTCCCATTCCCTGATCTGTTCGCTGACAGCAGAGTCGGTATCGTGTGGGCCTTCCGCTGGCTGGGATGGTGGACCCTCAGACGTCGTCTGATCTGTGCCTGCCGGCTGCGGTGGGCTGCCCGTCAAGGTGTCTATCAGCTCGGAGAGTGAGGTTCCTTGGGCCATCGAGAGATTGTCTGTGGGGGCAGGGAGATAGTTGATTTCGACTCGCAGCGGAAATGCCGTATAGACGGCGTACTCACCCTTGATCCTTGCCAGCTCTTGCCTCTCAAGGCATCGGTTCAACGCTCCGGCCGCGTAGAGGGACCTGGTATCATTTCTATGGGCCACTTTATCTCCATCAATGTAAACGTCTATGGCCCTTTCATCAAGCAACGAGTACCCGGCAGAACGATCAACTGTAGTGGTGCGGAATCGGCTATCCTGAATATCAGGACCGTCGGGAGAGATGCCCACCCTGTACATGTCCTTGCCTAGAACGACACCCTGCCGGAATGCCAGATAAGATATGGCTAACGCTCCGGCCAGAATGAGCAATATGATTGGCCTCGAGCCACCCCTGAAACGGGATCTCAACCTCTTGATCTCTCGTTTTGCGATCGTCAGGATGTTGTCCATTGTCCACACGTGACAGGAAACCTAACCCATGATCAGTCTTGAAGGGGTGACCAAGTTATATGGGCATCTTGTAGCCGTCGGAAACCTGAATCTGGAGGTAGAGGACGGCGAAATCATGGGGATCATTGGTCACAATGGTGCTGGAAAGAGTACAACCCTTAAGATGATCGTCGGTCTCATCAGCCCAACGTCTGGCAAGGTCGAAGTAATGGGCCGGGACATGGCCAAAGAGAGCACCTACGTGAAGCGATTCATAGGTTTTCTGCCTGAAGAAAGCTCTCTCTATGAGAACATGACGGTAGCGGAGTATCTCACATTTTTCTCCGAACTTTATAGGATGCCGAAGCGCAGGGCCAGGGAGCGAATAGATATGCTGCTCGGCTCGCTCAGGCTTCCTGAGCAGGATAGGCTCACAGGAGAACTCTCGAAGGGCATGAAGAGGAAGGTAGCCATCGCCCGTGCGCTGCTGCACGATCCAAGCATCCTGGTGCTGGACGAGCCAAACGCGGGGCTCGACCCTCTTACCTCGTTCTTCATCATCAATTATCTGAAGAGCCTGAAGGATCAGGGAAAGACGATTGTGCTGAGTGCCCATAACTTGTTCCACGTCGAGTACATTTGTGATCGCGTCGCCATTCTAAAAGACGGCAGACTGATCATTTGCGACGGCATGGAAGCCATACGCAAGAGTTTCGGCCGCAGGGAGTACGAAGTGGTTTTCAAATCCGATGCCCGGTTGGATTTCGAGCAAGAGGAAGGAAACTATGTCTTTAGAACGGCTGACGTGGGTGAAATTGCATCATTGCTAGAAAGTATCTCCGAGAATAACTGGGCTCTGGTAAATCTGTCCGTGCGCGAGTCCGCGCTTGAAGACATTTACGTGAAACTCATGAGCGGATGACTTCAGCGAGCCGATTATAGCAGAAGGCACCGGCTTTGTCCAAACTTCCAGGTATCCTTCGTCGCTGTTGGCGCTGTCGTCGTGCGGAGTGATAAGGGGCATAAGCGGCTTCGCAATGGAACTGTAACACAAATGAAACCTTGGAGACGCCGGTGCTGATGTAGGCTATCTAATGATTGACACCGGTGTAGAATTTTGTGCCAGACTGATTTGTCATGCAAGCATCTCACCACACGCTGACGGTAACGAGGGGACAACAAAAGTCACATAATGGCTCGATCGCCGGCAAAACGCTCGGCAAATACCAGATAGTGGAATTCATCGGGCGAGGGGCAATGGCTGAAGTCTACAAGGCTTATCAGCCAACGCTGGATCGGTACGTTTCAATCAAACTCATGCACTCTTTTCTCGCTGAAGACAAGGACTTTCTGGGCCGGTTTCAACGTGAAGCCAAGGCGGCAGCCCAACTCCGTCATCCGAACATTGTGCAGGTGCATGATTTTGACGTACTGGACGGTGTGTACTACTATATGGTCATGGAGTTTATTGATGGCCATACCCTACAAGATAAGTTGCAAGAACTGGTGGCAGCCAATGAAATCATGCCGCTGGATGGAGCAATCCACATCGCGGGAGAGGTCGCGTGCGCGCTCTCTTATGCCCACGGCCGGGGGGTGATCCATCGGAACATCAAACCGTCCAATGTGATGATCAATCGAGAGGGCCATGTGATTCTGACGGATTTCGGCATGGCCAAGATTGTGGGTGACGCGCGGTACACCACTGTTGGTGCGATAGCGGGCACACCTAACTATATACCGCCCGAACAAGGATTGGGAAAGCCAGCAGACGCACGTAGTGACATCTACTCGTTGGGAGCCATGTTCTTTCAGATGGTGACTGGCCGACTTCCATACCAGGCGGATTCAGCGGTGGCGGTACTGCTTAAACACATAAATAACCCGATTCCCGTCGCCAGCCAGATCAACCCAGACCTGCCACCAGGTATTGATAGAATCATCTTCAAAGCGTTGGCCAAGAACCCAGATGACCGTTATCAAACGGCTGGCGAGTTCATCGAACATCTGAAGGAAGTTGAGACCGGTAAGTCTCTCCCGGACGCTGCTCTGCCTGCGTCTCCCGCCGCTGCAACCAGCGACTCGGCAGAACGGGGAACTCCCCCTTTCTCTGCCATCCCGTCACCGTCTCCGCCGCCAGTCGCTGCCGTGTCCGGCGTCGTCAGGCTGGCACCCTATACCCTGTCCCCCGGCAACATTGCCACCGATCCCATTGATCTGCCGACCATGTGCGACGCCAAGTGGGGCCGGGCAGTGGACCACTTTGTCAAGGGGTACATTACCGACTGGCTGCGCGAGGGCGTGAACCGCCTACGAGCCACCCACCAGCACGGCCTGGCCGACGAACTGGAGTTGATCACCATTCGAGCCGAAGCAATCGTCCGGCGGGTTCAGGATGGTGACGACGTCGTTCGCAACGCTGGCCTGGAAGAGTTCCTGGAGTCACTGGGGGCAGCCCCGCCGGCCATGGACATCACTCCAAAAGGGCTCGATCTGCCAGCGGTGGGGGTGGGGGAAACCGGGCACCCGGTAACCTTCACCATCACGAACAGAGGGCGGGGCTACCTCTCTGGCAGAGTCGTGTGCCGAGTGCCGTGGCTCAGAGCCAGACCCAAGCGATTTGGTTGCGCGGCGGGAAGGCACTGTACGGTAACGGTGAAAATGGACCTGAGTGGCCTACCCGCCAGCAGGATTCGGTCCCCGGGTGGCCTTCAGGTCTGCAGTGTAAGCGGTGACCAGAACGTGAGGGTTCAGGTGGACATCCTGCCATCCGTGTTGCGGGTAGACGTTTCTACGCTCGATTTTGGTACGTTGGGCCAGGGAGAGACCGCTCAGGCGATGTTCACTATCCGCAACGGCGGCCGGGGCTACCTGATCGGTAGAGTCCACTGCCGGGTGCCATGGCTGACGGCATTGCCGATTCAGTTCAAGGTGCCGGCCGGAGACAGCATCCGGGTAGCGGTAAGTGCTGACTCGCAGATGCTCTCGCCGGGTGATGCGGCCCATGCCTGGGCGCTGATGGTGGGAAGCAACGGCGGAAATGCCGTTCTGGGTGTGCAGATGCGGGTACTATCTCCTCGTTTGGAGGTGGAGCCAGCACAGATAGATCTGGGTACTGTAGATCTCGTCCAGCCTGGGGCGGGAAGGAACGCCGAGCTGACGATGCGCAACACCGGGCCCGGGGTGTTGACCGGCGCGGTGACGACGAAGTCCGACTGGCTGGTTGTTGAGCCGGCCACCTTCCGCTGCCGGGCCGGAGAGGCACAGGGGCTGCGCCTGTCAACGACCCAGTTGCACACAGGGGACTTCCGCCAGCCCATTCACGTGGTCTCCAACGCAGGAGTGGCAGAGGTGCCAGTGCTGTTGCAGGTGCGCTTTTCCATGGAACTGGAGATGGTGCACATCCCGGCCGGCGAGTTTCTGAGAGGCAGCCAGGAGCGAGACAAAAGGGCCCTGGCATCCGAGAAGCCCCAGTGCCGGATCTACCTGGAAGAATACTGGATCGGCAAGTACCCGGTGACCAATGCTCAATACGCTGTCTTTGTGGAGGGCACAGGGCGCCGGCCTCCAGAGGATTGGGAAGGAGGGCGGCCGCCGGAGGGGAAGGAGAACCACCCGGTGGTGAACGTGAGCTGGTGGGACGCACTGGCCTACTGCCGCTGGCTGGCGGAGTTGACGGGCAAGCCGTACCGGCTGCCGACGGAGGCCCAGTGGGAGAAAGCGGCCCGGGGTACCGATGGGCGGGTGTATCCCTGGGGAAACAAGTGGGACAGCCGGAAGTGCAACACAGGGGAAGGGCGCAAGGGGGGCACGACGCCAGTGGGGGCCTACAGCCCGGCTGGGGACAGCCCATACGGCTGCGCGGACGTGGTAGGGAACGTATTGGAGTGGGTGGCCGATTGGTACCGTGAGGACTATTACGCCCGCTCCTCCGTGTCCCGGAATCCCTATGGCCCGTCCTCGGGGGCAGTCAAGGTGCTGCGAGGCGGCTCGTGGTCCGCCGATCGCTGGGGTGCTCGCTGCGTCAGCCGCTACCAGGGCAACCGGAAGGCCGCCAGTCCCGAGGCTGGCTTTCGCTGTGTACGGGCAGGCTGAGTAGTAAGCACTAATGAAGCTAACACGAAATTGGGTGAGGAACTTAAAGCGGATCGAAGCGTTCCTCCCTTTCGCCAACCCCACGTTCAGCAATCCAGACTTTCAGGCTGCCTCCTACCGGGTGTTGATCGTAAGACTGTCCCCCTTTCGGGACGTAGACCGTTCCATATCCCATCTCTTCCTCTTCCAGGAGGTTCGGCGGGTGCTGCCACGCGCGTTTATTGACCTGGCCTTCTTCCCCTCTGTGGGGCAGAGGGGGCTGTTCGAGCAGGAGGGCGTCCCTTACCTCATCGGGGTACAGTCGCTGCGCTCGGCTGAGGAATTTGACCTGGTGCTGGTCTCCAACGGTTACACCCTGGAGTTGATCAACCTGCCCTACCTGCTGATCCGTTCGGGGTTACCGCTCTTCTCCAGCCAGCGTGGGCCGGAGTGGCCGATCCTGATCCTCGGCGGCTCTAACGCTATGGCGACCCAGTCCATTATCCACGAGGACGGCGACAGTCTGGTGGACGGCATCTTCTTCGGCGAGGGGGAAGGGCTGGTCGGTGACCTGGTGCGCTTTTTGGAGCGCAACCGCGGAGCGGACAAGCGGGACTTGCTGGGACGAACAGCCCAACAAACGACAGGATTCTGGGCGTCTACCCCCCTCAATCCCCCCTACGAGGGGGGAGGCTGTACCCCCCTCAATCCCCCCCACGAGGGGGGAGGCTGTACCCCCCTCAATCCCCCCCACGAGGGGGGAGGCTGTACCCACCTCAATCCCCCCTACGAGGGGGGAGGCTGTACCCCCCTCAATCCCCCCCACGAGGGGGGAGGCTGTACCCCAAAGGCCGTCCTCCATACTCCCGAAGCGCAGTATTTGCCGCTGGAGTACCCCATCTTGAACAGCCCCGAAGTACACACGGCCAGCCTCCAGATCAACTATGGCTGCCCGGCCTTCTGCTCTTTCTGCTTTGAGGGATACGACCGCAAGCCGTACCGCGAACTCCCACTGTCCGACGTCCTCTCCGCCGCTCGCCAGATCAAGCGAGCGCAGGGGGTCGAGGAACTGAACCTGTACAGTTTCAATTTCAATACGCACCAGGACATCCTGGAGATGATCCTGGAACTGCACCGGCTCTTCGACCGGGTGAGTTTCAAGAGTCAGCGGTTGGACGTTCTGCAGCAGGCGGGCTATCTGCTAGAGGCGGAGGTCGAGGCGGACAAGCGAGACTTCACCCTGGGCATTGAGGGTATCAGCCAGCGCATGCGGGCGTGGCTACACAAGAGCCTGTCCGCGGAAGACATCACAGACCTGCTGTACCGGCTCTTCGCGCTTAAGGTGCGCCGGGTTAAGCTGTTTTACATCCTGACTGGCTATGAAACCGACGAGGACATGAGGGAGTTTCGTCGTTTCCTGAAATGGCTCAAAGAAATCCGACGCTCCCGGAACCGGCGTGTGCGCGTTGTTTTCAGTTTCGGGTTGCTGATCCGCATGCCGTTTACGCCACTGCGATATGACCGGCTCTTTCTCGACGAGCAAGCGTGGCGACCGCTGATCGGGCAGGTCAAATCGGCCTGTGAGACGAACGGGTTTGAATTTCGGCTGGCCTTCGACTGGCCGGCTTATTGCGTCAGCCAGGTATTGGCCATGGGGGGGTACTGGCTGGTAGAGCCGATTGTAGCCCTGGCTCAGAAAGGTTATTGCTTCGACACCACACTGCCGCCGGAGTACTGGGACGAGTTCAAGGGCTGGATGGAGAGAGCGGGTCACTGGAACGGCGCTTTCCTGGGCGAGAAAGGCCCGGATACCCCCTTTGCGCTGGAATTTGTCGAGTCGAACATTTCGGCCGAGTTTCTGTACCGCCAGTATCGGGAGGCTCGACCCCCCTCAATCCCCCCTAAGAGGGGGGAGGTCGGAGCTGGCATGGACGGTCGTTGTTCTCCCTCAGTCTCCCCTAAGAGGGGGGAGGTCGGAGCCGGCACGGACGGCGGCTATTGCCTGGGGAGCCACGGGCAACCTGGCCGTTGTTTGGGATGTGGGGCCTGCCGGGACGAGGAACAGAGGCGGGCGATTACGCACCACCAGATTCAGCAGCCAGAGCGTGGCCGATACATGGCACAACTACGAGAGGTTATGGCTCGCAAGCGGCGGCTGCAACCGGTGTATTTCTTGCTGTGTCTGGATCCGCTGCTGGCCGGGGTGTTGCCCGCATTCCTCAACGCTTTCGTCTTCAAAGAGATCCTCGTCCGCTATCCTGAGTTGGTGGACAACCTGCTGGCTGTGCGAGAGAGCCTGTTCACCCTCCGTCCCAATGCCCGCCGTTTTCCCTCGGTGAGCGGAGAGACTGTCTTTGCCCTGAAAGCATGGGACGTCGAAGCGTTGGCGCGCACCCTGGCCGAAGAAACCAGGTTTTCCGGAAAAAACCTAGTTTCTGGGTTCCAGGCCATCCAAATCGTGGGGCCGGTCGAGGGGTTCACTCCGGGCACGTTCACCAGGCTGCACCTGGACGTGCGCCTGCCGGGCGACGTCTTTCCCGATCCGCGATCCCGGCTGGAGCAGTACCTGCGCTCTGCGTACCTGCGATATTCCCTGCGGCGGGAGGGCACCCGCTATCGCTTCGACCTGCCCCGCAAGGCGCTGAAGAAGAAAATCCTGTTCAGCGGCTTTCTTGAGACACGGGAGAAGGACTTTTTCGCCAGCCTGGACGTGGGGCCCAAATTCGACCTGATGGCGTTCTTGCAGACGTTCGGCGGAGAGAATCTGTTTCGCCATGCGCGGGTGCGGGTCTCGGGGATACAGTGGTAGCGTGAGGGCTATCCGACCTCCGCCTGAATCTGCCACAGGGTCGGATAGCAAATCCGACTTCCGCCCCAGCTTTTTGAGAAGATACGCGTAGATGATGACGTGGTCTACCTCATCTCAACCAGGGGTTGGACCGCTTCTCCTGCCCGACCGTCGTCTGGGGGCCGTGGCCGGGATAGAGGATGGTCTCGTCGGGCAGGGCGAACAGTACCTCTCGAATGGAGCGCATCAGCGTGTCCCAGTTGCCGCCGGGCAGGTCGGTGCGTCCTATCCCCATGGCGAAGAGCACGTCTCCGTCGAAGGCCACGCCCTCCTCTTCCAGGTAGAAGGTGACGCTGCCGCCGGCGGAATGGCCGGGGGTATGCAGCACCTGGAAGCGAAGTGTACCCACCTCTAGCATCTGCCCAGGCTCCAGTTCCAGGTCTGGCATGGGGCTTTCCCTCGCCGACACACCGAACATGGCAGCGCCTCCCTGGGCCTGCAGGAGGGGCAGTTCGGCCGGGTGGAGGGCCAGGGGCGCGCCGGTGGCGGCCACGATTTCGACATTGGCCCCCATGTGATCGAAGTGGCAATGGGTGTTGAGGACGTAGCGGATGGTCAGCCCGCTCTCCTCGATGGTCTTGAGGATTCGCTCAGGGTTCCCTCCGGGGTCAATCACTACTCCATCCTGCGTATCCTCGCAGCCGACGACGTAGCAATTGGTCTGAGTTATTCCGACGGGGATGGTGTGGATGAGCACGTTGACCTCTTCACGATGGACTGGTGGTTATTCACGCCGTTGCATAGGGTACAGGCTCAGCCCGCAGTGCCCCTTACACCTCTGCCTCGTTGGGTCGGTGTTATCCACCAGGGTCTTTGCGGCACGTATGCCGTCACAATGTCCACCCACATTGGATCGTAGTAATCACACACCACGTGCAGTGGTATCGTTGTATCCTCACTCAAATGGGGATAGCCCAGGATTAGGCAGCGACATTCCTCCCCAAGAGGGCGACCACGAGGGTTCGCCCCTACATAAAACCGGGGTAGGGGCCGGTCTTGTACCTGCCCAAGAGGGCGACCACGAGGGTTCGCCCCTACATAAAACCGGGGTAGGGGCTGGTCTTGTACCTGCCCAAGAGGGCGACCACGAGGGTTCGCCCCTACATAAAACCGGGGTAGGGGCTGGTCTTGTACCTGCCCAAGAGGGCGACCACGAGGGTTCGCCCCTACATATTGAGATGATACACTAAAGCCTTCCTTGAACATGTGATCAACGGCGTGCGAGCGAACCGAATAGTGCTTCTCTCGCACCATATCCCGCAGGGCTTGCAGGTTTAGGGTTGGTTGTTCTACACTGCTGTGTCCTTGCACCACCACAACCGCGCTCCCATGCTGATTCATCCCCTGCTCATCGTGGACTATAGCAGAGAGTACTGACTTTAAGGTGATTATACACTCAACCCGCCTGAAGGGAAAGTATCGCGGCTGCTCTGAGAGCGCCGTTCCAATTCCCGTACCCGCTGCTCCAGTTCCAGCAGCAGGAGCAAAATCTGGCCGATGATCTGCTCTGTGGTCAGCCGGCCCCGTTCCCAGCGGGAGATGACCTCTTGTAGCCCATAAGTGCCCATTAGTCCCTCCTCGCTTTCAGACGTTGCTCCAGCCGCCGCAGCGCGTCCCACGACGGCGGTGGGAAGTCATTGCGCCGCAGGCGGGTGATGAGGAAGGCGTTGGTGTTGTGGGGGCTATCCGGCCCGCGCAACCGGCAATAGTGCAGCCAATGGGCGACCATATCCGGCGTGACGTGGGGCAGGCCGACCAGCCGCTGCGCTGTGGTCTGAGCCAACCCGAAGGCGACCATTGCTTGCACCAGCCGCTGGATGGCCGTATCTTCGTCCTCGGCGAGGAACGGGGGAAGAGATTGGAGATTAGAGATTGAGATTGTTTGGTCACTCGTTACCTAGCCCCACGAGCTCGGAGTCAAGCAACGCCACGACGAGCGCATCAATGGCTCGCTTGTGATTGTCAATGAGCGTTAGATCGCCCCAGGTTTCTTCGCTATAGAAAAAGTCATCAGCGAATGCTGCTATCGCCTGCGCCTTGCTCACGCCAGCGCTAATAAGCGCTTCTTTGAGATACTCGTATACGCGCCAGGCGGCCGGGACGCCCGTTGGTGGCCACTGCCCACCAGCCAGTTCCCAGATTTCCGTCCAGATAGCGACTGCTTTTTCCTGGATTGTAGATTGGATCATAGGTCACTCTCCGTTTTTGTCCTGCTTTATCTTAAGAAGGCCAACACGAGCTAGGTGCGACGCACTTTCCGAAGTGCGTCGCACCGTTTCCATCCCGTCCAGCGGGATTATCTCATTTCCACTTCCGAATTACTACGCTCACCTTAGTGGTGTTGGGGCTTGCGGCGGTGATTGGTTTCCATCCCGTCCAGCGGGATTATCTCATTTCCACTGTTCAGTGCCAGTTTCTTCTCGCCCGACGCCGAGAGGGCTTAGTTTCCATCCCGTCCAGCGGGATTATCTCATTTCCACCCGGCCTAACCGCCCCCGCGGCGGGAAAGGCCTTGGGGGAGGAGTTGGGTTTCCATCCCGTCCAGCGGGATTATCTCATTTCCACGAAAAAAGGAGGAAGAAGGGGGAGGGGGAGGGGTGCTGGGTTTCCATCCCGTCCAGCGGGATTATCTCATTTCCACCCTCAAGCCGCTTCCCGAGAATGTTCGGGAGGGCGAGGGTCTGTTTCCATCCCGTCCAGCGGGATTATCTCATTTCCACCAAAGTTCTCTCCGAATGAAGGTGGAGACGAAGGACGGTTTCCATCCCGTCCAGCGGGATTATCTCATTTCCACACACCACCGGCCACTTCCCGGATCGCATCATCCCCCGGTTTCCATCCCGTCCAGCGGGATTATCTCATTTCCACCGGGCAGGCGCCGGTTGTGTTGGCCCCGCCGGAACCGATTAGGTTTCCATCCCGTCCAGCGGGATTATCTCATTTCCACCGGCTACGGCCGCAAAGTAAACTCGATGAACAACACCTGTTTCCATCCCGTCCAGCGGGATTATCTCATTTCCACTCCGCCCGACGAATGCGAAACTCAGGGTCTATCTCCCAGTTTCCATCCCGTCCAGCGGGATTATCTCATTTCCACCGGTCGATATGGACGAGGTGGCTCAGCTGGTCGCCGAGCGCGATGGTTTCCATCCCGTCCAGCGGGATTATCTCATTTCCACTCACACATGAGACTGAAGCACAACGGCAGGTCTACAGAGGGTTTCCATCCCGTCCAGCGGGATTATCTCATTTCCACCGGCGTAATTGCCGCGTTTCATGTGGTGCTGACGGTGGTGGGTTTCCATCCCGTCCAGCGGGATTATCTCATTTCCACGCTACTACTGCTCCAAGTAAGTAACGACACTCGCCTTTCAACTCGTTTCCATCCCGTCCAGCGGGATTATCTCATTTCCACCTGCGAACTCCGGTACGGACTGGGAGCAGCTCGTGGACAACTTTCGTTTCCATCCCGTCCAGCGGGATTATCTCATTTCCACGTTCGATCTCCTCCTCAGCTCCATCGAGGACCTAATCTGGCCGTTTCCATCCCGTCCAGCGGGATTATCTCATTTCCACCCAATGGAATTCAAGGAGGTGCACACCCTCGCGCCAATCGTTTCCATCCCGTCCAGCGGGATTATCTCATTTCCACTCACCGGCTCTGAGGAAACCGCTGACTGGACGGGGAAGAAGGTTTCCATCCCGTCCAGCGGGATTATCTCATTTCCACCGCCACATCTTGCCCCTCACCCTCCTTATCCACTTCCAACCTGGCTTCCGAATGACCATTTTTGCTCCTCCTACGCCTCAAAACGGGCTGTTCGGACTGCTTTTCGGCTTGCGCAGGCCCTCCACGGCCTCCGCTCCACCAGTGCGACGATCTCCTATCCCCTCCAGAAGGGGGAGATCGTCGCGCTTTGGGCCTCCCCAGGGCCTGATAACGGCCTCTCAACCGCCATATATGGGGGCACCCCGACCCCTCACTGCGACGACCTCCAGAAGGCCACCTACCCCCCCACTTCGTCGCACCTCAGACGACAAGCGTGGCCGGCTCTGCGCTCAGGACTTCCACCCCGCTCGTCACCTCCGTGCGCTCCACGCAGGTGCGGCAGAGGTAGTAGAAACGCACCCGGTCCACGCGCGGGCGGATGACCTTCATCACCGCTTTCTTCATCCGTACCAGTCCCTTCTCGTCCAGGAAGCACTCAAATACACTATACTGCACTGGCGTCCCAAAGTCAAGTAGCACGTTGTGCAGCCTCGTCCGCCGCCGGTCGTTGCTGATGTCGTAGACGATCAAGACGAACTGTTCCCGTGCCACGCTTCACCTCCCTCCTTGTCTCCTTGCCTCCCTATCCCCCTTCAGCGGGCCTGGAAAGGGCGATAGGTCTCCGCCTTCCCCAGGATAACGTTGGCCATGCGGCGGGCCTGTACCTCGAAGATCTTGCGATAACTCAAGGCACGTCCCAGGCCGGCTGGCGTCACCTCGCTCTCCAGCCGGTCGCCGAACTCGTGCAGGAAGAGGCGCAGAGAGCGGTCCTCCAGGTAGATGCCCCCTTCCCGGCCAGGACGAAAGTCGTCCATCTGTAACATACGCCGGTTGACGAGCACCATCACGAGCGAATCCACGAAGGGGGCCCGGAACTCCTCCACCAGGTCCAGCGCCAGCGCCGGGCGGCCGTACTTCTCGGCGTGAAAGAACCCCAGGTAGGGGTCCAGTCCGGCGGCTTCCAGGGCTGTCATCAGCGCGTGTCCCAGCAGCGTGTAGCCCAGGCTCAGCAAAGCGTTGATGGGGTCGCCGGGCGGGCGGCGGACGCGACGTGTGAAGCCCCAGGTGGGGTCAAAGGCCTGCTGATAGATGGCGAAGTAGGCCCGTGCGCCGCTCCCCTCGAACCCCAGCAACGTATCCAGGTTGGACGCCCCGGCGACCTGCTCCTCAGCGGCGTAGAGGGCCTCCAGCGGGGTACGGTCGGCCTCCGGCCGGTGGCGCAGGATGCGCAGGGCCAGGACGCGCTGGTTGCGCAGTTTGCCGGTCACGATGGCCTGCGCTACCTCGAGGCAGAAGCGCGGCTCATCGTTGCGCCGGTACTGCGCCTGGCGCAAGGGCAGGTTGCGCAACGTAGGCGGGAGCAAGCGCCCGGTCAACTTCCCCGTCCGCCGCACGAGCAGGAGCGATACTTCGGCCCGCAGCAGCGCGTGCAGCGCTGGCGTCGTCACCCCCACCCGTCCCACGAGCACGACCTGGGTGACGTGGCGCAGCGGCACACGCAATAACACGTCGTCCCCTTTGGTCACCAGCAGCCGGTGGTACTCCTTCTCTATCCGTGCCCCCGGCTCCACCACGTAAAGAGTTGGCATTGCAGGCCCTCCCTGCTCGTATCTGCGCTATCGGTCTCACGTTTCACGCTTCACCTTCTCCGCGTCATCCCCATCCCCTGGGTCGTGTGGTGGCCACTTCCGGCGTAGAAAGCGTAGGCGGCCAGCAGGTCGAGCGCTGCCTGTTCCCCCTTCCTCAACCCCGACGCCCGCAGCGTCATCCAGCCCACGCAGCCGATGACCACCCGCCGGCTGTCTCGCCAGGGGACCGTCTTGAGGGTATAGGCGCTCACCATCAGCCCCCGCCGGGCCCGCTCCGGCATATCCTCCGGCAGCCGCACCGGGCCGAGGGCCTGCCAGCGACGCAGCCAGGAGCGCACGAGTGCGTCGGGCAGGGGGAAAGGCAGGTGTCCCCCGCCGCCGTGAAAGGCGGTCGGCGTGGCGAATTCCAGCCGCCAGCAGGCTGGCGGATCCCGCCTGAGCAGGTGGGCCTCGGCCAGCGCCTGGGGGTCGGCCCGCCCGGCCCAGGGGTGCTCCTCCGTCGCAGTGGTGTAGCCGGTCACCCGCCAGCGCAGGCCGGAGAGAGTGACCTGCGGCGGCAATCCTGGCAGCCACACTTCCTCCAGGCGACGGGAGAGTTCCTCCTGGAGCGTGGTCACGCGGAACCAGGCTGGCGTGCCGGGCGTCGTCTCCCGCTTCCCCTTCCGCGGGTGGGGCAGTCCCAGCAGCGGTGAGAGGGTGAAGGGCTGCACCTGGTTGGGTTGGTGGAGGCGGTCGGCCACGGCTGGGGCGAGCCTTTCCCATTGGGAGAACCAGAAGCCGTGCACGGCGCGGCCTGTGGCTCCCTCCAGATGGCCGGCCTGGCACGCCTGCAGGTTGACGACGGCTGCCAATATTTTGGGATCACGTTTCACGTTTTACTCGGTATAACGGCCTCTCAACCGCCATATATGGGGGCACCCCGACCCCTCACTGCGACGACCTCCAGAAGGCCACCTACCCCCCCACTTCGTCGCACCCCGCGCTGCCGCTCAGCCAGGCTCCGTCGCCCCTTCCCTGTGGTGGCTCGTCGGGCCGGAGGTGTGCCTCCAGTCGCGCCAGCCGCTCGTCCAGCCGCCGCAGCCGCGCCGCCAATCCCGGCTCCTCCCCTTTGGTGATCCAGCCGATCTTCCAGTCCAGATCGTCCAGCGTGCGCTCCAGGTAGCGCTCGTGCCAGGTCCAGTAGTCCACCTGCTCCTGGAGGTAGAGCGCCAGGGCGGTGCCCCAGTCACGGAAGCGGGCCACTCTGTCGAGCGCGTTCCAGCGACTCTCTACCTCCACCACCAGCCGGGTACTGAGCACCCAGACCTCATCCCCCGCCGCCTGGAGGCGGGCTGTGAGGTGTTCGTATCGTTTGTCGTAGGGGCGCACGGCGGAGAGGGGGCCCAGCCAGCGCACGGCGACCTCTCCGCCGGGGCGGTAGGGGCCCAGCGCCAGCAGCCGGCGGAGCAGGCCGCCGGATTGGGGATGCCAGGCCAGGCGCAAGAGCACCTCGCCGCGCTCGAAGGCTTCCACCTGCGTCCCCTGCAGGAGGAGTAACCCATCGGGGCGGGCCTTCCCGATGGCCCGGCTGAAGGGATTGTCGCGCACCGGCGACGGCAGTTCCTCCCACGCCACCTCCGCCAGTGGAAGGTCCAGGCGCAGCCAGCCGTGGAGTCTCTTCTGCGGCCCCGTCCGTCGTCCGAAGCGGGCCAGGTAGAGGACGAGGAGGTGCCGCACCAGCGCCATGTGCTCGGGTGTAATCTGCTTCGGCAAGGGGTCCTCTGTCTCCCGTAGCCGGCGCGAGAGGACATTCCCGGCGGACTTGCCCGGCCCTGTGTGTGCTCTCCAGGCGGCGCGGGCTTCGGTAGTGACGGCGTAGGAGCGGCGCACGCCCACGTCCACCCGCCGGCTTCGCTCTCCCACGACGTAGGGCAGGAGGAACTCGATCCGCGTCTCGATCCGCCCGATGCGCCGGTCATCCCGGACGATGGCCCAGTAGACGAGGAAGGGGCCGGCGAGCACTGTCCCGATCAGACAGATCCACCAGGACAGGCTCGCCGGGGAGGGCGATTGCAAGAGATTGATCAACATCTCCAGAGCCGCGCCCAGCGCGACAGCGCCGACGAGGAGGGCGAAGAGACTGTCGCGGGCCTCACGCCGTGTCTGTCCGGGTTCCGTGTGGGGGAGCATGTTTTACCTCAGTACCCCAGCCAGATGCCCAGCGGCCCCACGGCCGGTTGCCATCCGGGTTCTTTCACGCGGCTGCCCGGGGCGTAGAGGAGGTGTACCTCCCGTCGCTGGCCCGGCCCCCAGGGGCCTTCGGCGGGGTCATTCTGCCACAGGCGGCGGGAGATCGGCTCCGCCCGCCCGCGCACGCGTCTCCCCGGCAAGGCCCCCAGCGGCAGGTGGGCCCGCAGCGTGCGGCTGCCGTCCCAGTCGAGGGGCCGGGGCCAGGGGCCGTCGCCGGCCTCCTTCGGTACTTCCTTCTTCACCTGCCTCAGCCGCCCGAAGCCGTAGCCCCGGTCCGCCCCGAGGGTCAGGATCTTCAGGGAGTCCAGGACCTCCGGCACCGTGGGTTCCCATTCCGCCCCCCCTCGGTCCCCCCCAACTCTGGGGGGGAAGGCTGCCCCCTCTCGGTCCCCCCCAACTTTGGGGGGGAAGGCTGCCCCCCCTCGGTCCCCCCCAACTTGGG
>Ga0307438_1000081_pt1 | contig 74012 bp, 79 predicted proteins | sample SalMarWE160110MG_FD_202144 | JGI IMG/M metagenome (GOLD analysis project Ga0307438, IMG submission 202144) | Salt marsh sediment microbial communities from the Plum Island Ecosystem LTER, Massachusetts, United States - WE1603-110 | ecosystem: Environmental > Aquatic > Marine > Intertidal zone >... | reverse complement strand
ACCCTCACTATGCTCACTTTCATTTTCCTCACCCTGTTTGTGCTCATCGTTTCCGCTTTCTCCAACTTCCGGATGAGCAGTCCATCCATCAAAATCTTTGTCTGCTGCTTTAAGAACGACATCTACACTTTCACCAGGATCAATATCAGTAGGAGTTGTTGGACCAAGCTCAACTCCATTCGACAGGTGAACTTCAACCCGAACTTTTTTCAAGGTTTTGTCTGTAGTATTTTTAACGAAACCGATGAATGAGTTACTTGGTGCACCATAGCTTAAAACTAATCGAGCACCATTTCGAATAGTGTCGTAGTTTTCATCAAGAGCAAGTTCTGTACCAGATTATTCCTCACTTGTAGTTACAATACCTTCACCAGTTGAACAAGCGCTTAGAATTATACCTACTATGGCGATAATAGCGAAAAAAATTATTAGATTGTAATTTGTGAATTTTGGCTTGTTATTCATATATTTTCATTTTGGAAAATTGCTAAACTCAACCCATAATACAAATAGGGTTGGTAAAAAACAACGAATTTGTTTTTTTAAAACTTAATTCAGGTATAAAAATATCCCCACCCGAAGTCATTAAAGTGGTTCTAACTTTATCTACTGTCTTCTAACAATTTATGAAATTCTTCTAATTCCTTCAATATACAGTTCGACTTTGCACTGCTCAGGGGCACCACCTTAAATGAGATTTCAGAGTCTTGGTATCCCTATCCACTTTGGGGTCCTGTTTAAATAATCTATATATTTATTTCCATATCTCTTTATGCAGTATTGTTCTTCGTAATCAGTATAGATCTTTACCAAAATCATAAATACAATTGAGACCAGTAAAATTATCCATGAAGCTGTAGCTATGCCTATTCCCACAAGAGCTAGGTATTGAGAGAGATATATTGGATGTCTGGAATAACGGTATATTCCTTTGGCAACTGGTCTGTCTGAAGGGGTGGTAATAAAATTTAGACCTGCTGTTATCATTATGAGAAGAGCCAGCAAGAAAATGGTAAGACCTGCATAGAACCAGGCTGTTCCCAGTTTAAGCGGCAAAAATATAGTGTATAAAAAAACGATATAGTAAATTGCGGAAGCGATATAACCTATTATTTCAATACTTTTACTTGGCTTCATGCCAGGGGGGTTGCCGAATTTTCTATAAGCGGCTCTTTTTATTAAAAATAATGAATATGGTATGAGTAAAAAAAATGCTGAAAAGATCCAGGCATTCCATATACCTATTTTAAACACGGGTGTAAATTGCATAGTTAGACTAATTTATTATTTTATCTTTAGGTCATAATACCATATGATGAATAGTGTATTCTATAGGCAATAGGAGATTTAGATTTATTTTATTATTTAGTAAAATAAAATAAATAAAAATAATCGGTAATAGTCTTACTGTATGAATTACATAGAGATAATAATACATTCGGTGTTCTGGTTATTTGGATTATTTATACTATGGAAAATCCCAGGGTATAATAATTGCTGTAAAAAGAACACGGAAAGTAATTTTTCTATTTCTGTTATAATACCGGCCAGAAACGAAGAGAAAAATCTTGATAATCTATTCAATTCGCTCAGCAGCCAGTCTGTCAGGGCAAAAGAGATAATACTAGTAAATGATAATTCTACTGACAGTACACCTGATATTGGAAGAAAGTATAATGCCAGGGTTATTGATTTAAAGAACCTTCCTAAAGGCTGGATTGGAAAATCCTGGGCTTCACATAACGGAGCCAGAGTTGCTGCCGGTGATTATTTACTTTTTCTGGATGCAGATACAGTGCTTAATAGAAATGGTATTAAAAATATAATGTCCTGTTTAAAAACATATAGGGGAGTAATATCATTTCAGCCGTATCATAGGATAAAAAAGATATATGAAAACCTATCACTATTTTTTAATATAATCCTGGTTGCTGGAATGGGTGTTTTTACTCTCTTTCAAACCAGAGTAAAACCAATAGGTGCTTTCGGCCCCTGCATGATATGTAAAAGAGAAGACTACCGCAAAATAGGGGGTCACAAAAGTATAAAAGGCAAGGTAATGGAAGATATAGAGATAGGTAAGAGATTTCTAAAGACCGGTATTCCGGTATTCTGTCTGAGAGGCAAAGGTACCATTGATTTCAGGATGTACCCAGGGGGTCTTAAAGAAATGGTCAGGGGCTGGTCTAAAGGTTTCAGCAGTGGAGCCGGATCTACTTCAATACCAATTCTTATAATGGTAATTGCCTGGATCGTGGGTTCGATATTTCCCTTAAACCTGTTTGCTGATGGCTCGTCTCCATTTGATCTGAGTATTATTTTGGTCGGGGCAGCTTTTTATGTTGCATTTGCAGCCCAGATATACTGGATGTCGTATAGAATAGGAAACTTCAGTATTTGGGCTTCATTATTTTATCTTATACCGCTGACTTTTTTTATTATTATATTTTTTTATTCTTTGATTTTAACTGTATTTAGAAAAAAAGTTTCCTGGAAAGACAGGGATATAAAAACATAAGGAGGTAAAGATTCCGGTATTTCAACTTTCACATTTCTGGATAATATCTTTAGATATCACAGTATGGCTGATGGTTCACCTGGGCATATCTTATCTATGTGTGAAGATACCCATAGCATTCTTTGAAAAGGACCGGTGGTTGTTCAGGATAAGAAACTGGGAATACAGGGGGAAGGCATATAATAGGTTTTTTAAAGTAAAAAAATGGAAAAACATTATCCCGGATGGGGGAGGACTTTTTAAAAAAGGATTTGCCAAGAAAAATTTGCAGAACAGCGATCCCCACTATCTTAAAACTTTTCTGTATGAAACTAAGAGAGCAGAACTTACCCACTGGCTTACGATTATACCTGCTCCGATTTTTTTCCTATGGAACATATGGTGGGCAGGCATAATAATGATAGTTTATGCTCTTATTGCCAATGTTCCCTGCATACTGCTTCAGAGATATAATAGGGCAAGATTAACCAGTCTTATTTGAAGTTATCAATCAATGTTTAATAATTTTTTGGTACTGAATAATAAAATGTGCAATAATAAATTAAATAAATTAGTTTATTAAAATTACAATAATCTATATGAATAATATTAAAAGATTCGGTGTTTCAATTGAGGATGATCTGTTAGAAAAGTTTGACGGTTATATCAAATCAAAGAATTATACCAATCGCTCGGAAGCACTGCGGGATTTGATCAGGAAGGAATTTGTTGAAGAGCAATGGCTGAAGGCGGATAAAAATGCAGCAGGTGCAATAGTACTGGTTTTTGACCATCACAAGAAGGAACTTATGGATAATCTGGTGGATATCCAGCATGATTATCATAAGGTCATTATTTCAACCCAGCATATTCATCTTGATTCGAGGATGTGCTTTGAAGTAATAGTAGTCAGGGGAAAAATCAGTGAGATATATCAATTGGAGTCCAAGTTAAAATCCATAAAGGGCGTAAAGCATATTTCTCTTTCCAGATCAACACTGGCTGAAGAGATATAGAGGTATATTTTCGGTTTTTTAAAACAGGGCTGGTGGTTTATTAATTATTTTTTTTATGTATCCTGATAAAACCTAGGATGAGATTCATTCTGGGAACCTTTTTCATATAGCTTTTGTAGCTGCTTCCGAACTGTTTAATATTGGAACGCTCTTCTTCTATTGAAATCAGATAAATAGCGACTATTCCCGGAATTCCAGTTGTTATGAATATCCAGTGTGGATATAAGAGTATTGTGGTGATAAATACTGATAAAATCCAGCCCAGATATAAAGGATGACGGATGACTTTATAAATTCCGTGCCTGATCAATACTTTGGTCTTTCTTATATATATGTAATAGTAAGACAGACCTACCAGTATCATGCCAGCTGCCCAGACTATCCACCCCACATACCATAACACCTTTATATCAAGGGGTTTTATAACCTTGTATATAACAAGGAGGTTGCAGGGAAAAGACAGAATTGACAGTATGCTGGCGATAAAAAAAAGCAGGCCCATCTTGATTGGTTTTTTATTTTTTTTATTCCCATCCATCTTTTAGTTTTACCTGTTAGTACAAGTTCTATTTTATTTCTCTTGATTATTTTACTTTAAATTATAATATAATAATAAAATAGATAAATATTTTTTAATTATTTTAAATATTTATTTTCATTTTTAGCATCATATGAATATAATATTAATAAAGATTACAATTTTGGAAAGGAGACTTCAATGATTGCATCAAAGAATCAAGGTCCAAGCGGGCTCGCCATCGCAGCGCTGATAACCGGTCTTTTAGGAATGTCAATTGTACCGATTATACTGGGCGCAATCGATCTTAGTAAAATAAAGAGAGGCGAAGCAAGCCAGGCAGGCAGAGGCTTTGATATCGCAGGTATTGTTCTTGGAGCTATATGGACAGTAGTATGGTTAATAATGATTATCGTTATGGCAGTACTCGGGTCAGGTCTACTCTTTAATTTGTAACCGCAAAATTTTAGCATTGAAGTATAATATTATTTATACACAGATAGTAATATTTAGGCCCCATAAAAAGTGGGGCTTAAATATTTAAAGCTTTTTGTTATTTACTCTTTGGTCTTCTTTTAGGGGGAGGTTTTTTAGGAATAGATTTACTCTTGGTCTTTTTTACTTTTTTATCCGGTTTTTTCCTGCCAGCAGATACCCCTCTATTGGCAGGTTTTCTTTTAATCTCTTTTCTGGCTGCAGTTTTTTTCTTTGGTATGGATTCTCTTTTGGTTTCTAATTCTTCTTTTGCTGAGGTGATTTTCTTTAAAATCTTTGCTGAGGAATCAAGGTCTTCTCTATACCGGGTATAATCTTCAGGATTGAAAAACTTTTTTCCGCGGTGATATTTAGTATCGGTGAAGGCCAGTTTTTTAAAGTCATTTAAATCAACCATAAAATCAGGAGGGAGAGCTTTTAAAAGATTTACAGTACTTGCATGCCAGTTTTTAAACCTGAAATCCCTGCTGCTTAGATCCCTGATGGTTTTTATTTCCTTAAGTCTTTTTTTAATTTTATCCAGGAGTTCTTTTTCTATCATTTTTTATATAATTTATATAATTTGACTGAAATTTATTTTATCACATTATTTCTTCATAATAAATTTTAAAAATAATTAATTTGGCGAAGATTTATAAAGACACCTCAGCGTAAATCGAAATTAAAATTAAAAAATGATAACATTATAAATAATCAGACTTAATCTGGTAGGGTAAAAGGAGAAATTATGAAAATAGAAAGTACTGCTTTTAAAGACAGTAAGTTGATCCCGCAAGGATATACCTGTGATGGAGAGAATATAAACCCCCCGCTGTTGATAAGTGATGTGCCTGAAAATGCGAAAAGCCTGGTGCTTATTGTAGATGATCCAGATGCTCCAGCTGGAACCTGGGTGCACTGGACAGTATGGAATATAGATCCTGAAATTACAGAAATATCAGAAAACAGTGTACCGTCAGGGGCAATGGAGGGAGTGACGGATGCCGGAAAACCCGGGTATGCAGGCCCCTGTCCACCATCGGGAACACATCGTTATTTTTTCAAGCTTTTTGCGTTGGATACAACCCTGGACCTCAGTTCATCTGTAAGAGCAGGAGATATTGGAAAAGAGATGGAAGCCAGTATTCTTGCAGAGGCACAACTGGTGGGACTGTACAGACGCCAGTGATTTATGGATTTATATGCTTTTTGATCAGATCAATTATCTTGGGAATCTTTTGTTCTGTTTTGCTGGATAATTTCATGGAAAAAGCAAAGCCGCTGTCTATACTGTCGGATATATCAATACCGATCAAATATCCCCTGATTTTTACCTTATATGCCAGATAAAATAAATTAAGGACATCGACCAGCGAAGTTTGATGAAATGAGATAAAACCCCTGCCGGGATAGTTAAAATCTCCTATATTATAAAAATCATCCAGGGGTATGACAAAGAGGCCTTCCTTGGAAGAAGGCTTCTTTTCCTTTTTACTGCGGGAAGTTTCTTTTGAAGGATCTTCTATTTTTAGGGCATCGATTATTATGAATCTGCTGTTTTTATATTCATCGAATATAGAGAATAATCTGAATCCTGCGGTAGAACCGTCTATCACCAGTACATCAGGGGGAAGTTTTTCTTTTTGGAGTATTTTAACGGTGTGCACCCCTACACCCTCGTCTCCAAGCAGAATATTACCGATACCAAGTATAACCGTTTTAATGTTTTTAGGATTTTTCACTGTGTTTATCTAATATCTTTAACAACTACAGGTACATGTTTTTCCCACCCCAGAGCCTGAATATGAACTCCGGCACAATATGGCTTTACTTCTTCTATGAGTTTGGATGCGATCTCTATGCACATAGAGACCTTATCATCGGTACCTTCCATCTTTTTTATTATTGATTCCGGTACAAATACACCGGGTACGAATTTATTCATATAATTAGCCATTTTCTCAGATTTTAAAAGAATTATGCCTGCGAGGATGGGAACATCGATATTTTCACTGTGTATCCTTTCCATGAATCTTTTAAAAACCTCAGCGTCATATATTGCCTGCGTCTGGAAGAACTGTGCTCCCTGGTCTATTTTCTTCTTCATCTTTATTATCTGAAGTTCATAGGATGCTTCTGTATCTGCACCTGGATTTACTACTGCACCCTTAAAAAAGGAAGGTTTTTGGGTGAGCTCCTTTCCAGAAAGGTCAAATCCTTCTTCTAATTTTTTAATGGCCCATAGGAGTTGGACTGAGTCAAGGTCGAATACAGGTTCAGCCTGTGGATGATCGCCGATAGTGGTGTAGTCGCCGGTAAGAGCCAGTACATTTCTTATTCCTAAAACACTGGCGCTTAAGAGATCGGACTGCAGTGCCAGCCTGTTTCTATCTCTGCATGTAATCTGAAATATAGGATCCAGACCCATTTGCTTGATAAAGTGACAGGCGGTAAGAGAACCAAGTCTCATCACAGAACTCTGGAGATCGGTAATATTTATCCCATCTGCTACGTCTCTTAAATGTTCTGCTGCTTCTTTGATCTCCTCGATATCTGCACCTTTAGGGGGACCTATCTCACAGGTGACTGCAAATTTTCCACTGTTCAGAGTCTTTTCAAATTTTGATTCTTTTGCTGTTTCTATAGTCATACCGCATCCTCCTCATCAAGTGCCCATAATCCGCTTTTTCTTAAAGCTGCCGGGGGTAATGTTTTTGTATAATCTCTGGGAGGTATAAACTTTTTTAGCTTGTTCAGGTTTCCTGTTCTTTTCAAATTGTTATAAATCTGAACCCACCCGCATTCTCTTTCAGGATCTGTTTCGCACTTATCATTACTCTGCCCCGCACAGGCTCCGTTCAGCAATTTTTTAGGGCAGGCTGTATAAGGACATATTCCGCCGGTGTAGTCCAAAATGCAGTCACTGCATGTGTCGCATCTTTCGGTACCCTGCCACATTCCGGTTATACCTCCAAAAGTAGTTGTGTTCAGAGCAGGGTGGCAGATTTTATCTATGACTGCGGATACTGCCTGGACTCCGATCCCGCATGAAAATACCAGGATGGAATCTGAATCCTTTATCTGTTCAAGTCTTGGTTTTATTCTGGAGCGGATCAGTGCCTTCTGACACAGAAAGTCTATTTCTATCACACCGGTAACAGTTTTTCCTTCTTTTTCAAGTTTTTCCTTAAAATCTGCCAGCACTCCTGTTCCACCGGTATCCGCACCTTCGGGACAACCGCCGCAGCCCATAATGAAGATTTTTTTCTCACCTTCCAGTTTCTCAATCAGCTCCTCTAATGGTTTAAATTCTGTTAATATCATAAAACCTCCTACAAAATTTTTCTTAAATTTTCAGACTACTTTATATTTACCTATTAAATTCTTCTTTGGTGTCACCAGATGTACCGCACATGCAGTACAGGGGTCAAAGCTTCTGATTACTCTCAAAATCTCTACAGGACTTTGACTTTCTTTTACTTTAATACCTATTAATGCCTGCTCATAGGGACCGGGCTGTCCGTCTTTATCCTTTGGAGATGCATTCCATGAAGTGGGAGTAATGACCTGATAGTTTGAGATCCTGCCGTTTTCTACATTCAGCCAGTGTCCCAGAGCTCCTCTTGGTGCTGCACAGAGACCAATACCTTTTCCATCAGCAGGGGAATCATATTCCACTACGGTAGGTTCTTCTGCTTTAAGCTCCTGGGCCCACCCTGACAGCTTGTCCACTATTATATTTGCTGAAAGTACCCTGGCAAGATGTCTTCCTGCTACGGAGTACATATTAGAAATATTTGTGCCTATTTCGGAAAGTGAGCTCTCAACCATATTTTTAATATATGGGTCTTTTTTCACAAGATAAGTTGCAAGAACACTTGCTAAAGGTCCGACTTCATAGACCATGCCGTCATATCTCGGAGATTTTACCCATGAGTATGCTTCTTTTTTATCTGCTGTCGGTTCGGTCTTTCCTTCACCCGGGTATAAGGGTTCGGAGTCCTGGTACCAGCTGTGGGTTAGATCTTCAGTTATATTATCTATATTTATTTTACTGTATTTATCAATATTATTTACCAGGCCACCTTTAAAAAGATGATCATTATAATTGCCGTTGGAACTGGTCTGGTATGAATCATATGCCAGCAAATTTCTACAGCCTTTCCCTATCTCAAGATAGTCGTTATATGTCTTAGCTACCGCTATAACATCAGGCAGATAATAATTTTTGACAAAATCTGCGATTTCTTCCAGCCTCCATATAAATTCAGTTATCCTGTCGGCTGTCAGCCTCTGCGATACACCACCGGCTACAATAGCGGCATCGTGGGGCCATTTTCCGCCGAAAAGAGTAGCTGCCTGTTGTGCTTTTCTGTAAATATCCATTGCTTTGATATAGTGGCCTACAACCATATTTGTAGTTTTAGTGTCAAACCTGTAATCTATCTCATCTCTGGGAAGAAATGGTCTGGAATATCCCTGTTGGAGAAAGTACTTTAGAGTGTTTAAATCTTGATTTGCACCATTATATTCCATAACCTGTGCTGGATCTATATAATCCAGCCCACTTAGAATGTAGAAATGCAGGATATGGTCAGCAATACTCCTTGTACCAAGAATCAAGTTTCTTAAAAGAATTCCGTTTACCGGAATTTTGTCTTTGAGTCCCGCATATTCCTCAACTGCACTGACTGATGCTATGGCATGAGGTTCCGGGCATACACCGCATATTCTCTGGGTAATCATAACCGCATCTCTGGGGTCTCTGCCCTTTAACATTATTTCTATACCCCTGAACATGGTACCGCTTATACTGGCATCTTTTACTTCGCCGTTGTCTACTACAGCTTCAACTTTTAAATGGCCTTCTATCCTGGTTATGGGGTGTATTACAATTTTTTTCACGATCTCACCTTCCTAAGATAATTATTTTTTTTGGATCCTTTTGGTCCTCTTATTTGCAGGAACCTCTACATCGATGATCTTTTTATAAAAGTCTCCCAAAAGATCAGGGTATTCGGGTGATGTACAGCCGCTGCAGGGAGCTCCGCATCCGATGACCCAGTTAGTTTTACTGTTCCACTGTCTTTTGGAACAGTCGGCATAGGTTATCGGCCCCTTACAACCCAGTTCATAAAGGCATCCCTCATCTCCTAACTTTTTAGCAAATTTACCTTCATCAAAATAAGCTCTATTGGGGCAGTTTTCATGAATCAGCTGTCCATAAAAAGTTTTAGGTCTTTTAAAGTCATCCAGCTGGACATTTTCCAATCCCTTTAATAGTACTTCCTCAATGGTTCCAAAAAGCCAGTCGGGATGAGGCGGGCAGCCGGGTATGTTTATAAGCGGAGTTTTAATCTTGCTGGTGAGGAAGATATCTCCTACACTTTGTGCTCCGGTTGGATTCGGGTTTGCGGCAGCGATTCCGCCGAATGCTGCACAAGTCCCCAGGGCTATTACCATAAGTGCATCAGGTGCCAGCTTCAAGGTCTCTTCCAGTATGGTATATTTTTTTCCGTCCTTTTCACCTGTGACACAATAGACTCCGTTATCATTGGTGGGGATAGCACCGTCGATGATCAGGACATATCCCTTTTCCTTTGACGAGTTTTCAAGTATTTCCATGGCGCGGTTTCCGCTTGCAGTCATGATATTGGGATGGAATATGAAATCAAGCTTAAAACCGGGTACTATATCCTGCAGCAGTACATTTTTTATTGCCGGATATTCGGAGCACAGGGTTGAAGTGACACAGCCGGTACAGTTCTGACCCTGGATACTGATAACCGGTATAACGGTATTTTTTTTATTATTCATATAAGCTCCTTTAAAATATAGATTTGCTTGTGATTTTGGTATTCAGAAAATTGATTCTGCAGCAATGAAGTGTTTTTTAAATATTTGATAAGATTTAAATTACCTTCGTTTTTATTATATCCTGATTGATGCATGGGAAAAAACTTTAAAAAAATAATCTGTTATATTTTAATCAAAATAAGATTTATTTTCAATTAAATTAAGATACTCATTTAAAAGCTTTAACAATCATACCTTTTGGGACAACATATCCCTTGAAGGGGATCCAGAAACCTTTATAATAATCAACAACTATATCGTTAAATCCTGATTCTTTTAATATTTTTTCCATTTCAGGAGCGCTGTATAGAATCAAATTAAATTTTTTAACGTCCTTGGTATGGTCCAGACCATCATCTTTATTATATGCCATTTCAATTACCAATCTACCACCTGGTAATAATACTCTATATATTTCCTTAAGCGATGCTATAGGTTCGGTCCAGAAGAAAAAAGTTTCAATTACAACAACTACAGAAAATTCATCATCTTGCCAGGGTATAGATAATATATCTCCTTGTTTAAATTCAGCTTTACCTGATTTGATAAGATCTTTGTTAATACTGCTTGCCAAATTTACCATATCTTCTGAATAATCAAGGCCGGCTATTTTTGCAACATGTGAAGCATACTTTTTAACAAACACTCCAGAACCAAATCCTATTTCAAGATATTTATCATCGTGTTTAAGGTCAAGCGCCTTTGCAGTATTCTTATAAAAGTCTCTATGCCCCCATGCCATACCTTTTGCCAGTAATTTTCCAAAAAAACCTATAGGTTTTTCAAATTGTGACATTTTATATTTCTCCTTACTATAATATATTGTAAATCATATGCATTTTTGTCAGAACTGGTATGTTGCATATAATTTCTTTTTAAATCATATTTATTTTATATCTATATCCCGTGCAGAAAATCTTAGCACTAAAAAGAAATTTATAAAAAGCCTTTAAATAATTTTTTTAGTTTATAAATTTTTTTTAGTTGCTGATAAAATATAACATATTAAATACAGGATTTTAAGAGAGGTAAGCCGGCCGTATATGATTTAGGTATTAATGGTATATATAATAATGTCTGTGGTTTGAAATGAAGTCTAAGATAGTAAATAAAAAATATAGATATATCGAGCACCTATCCGATATAGGACTTGAGTTTTACGGAAATACAATAGAGGAATTATTTGAAAACGCCGGTGAAGGCATGTTTTCTATTATATGTGATTTAAAGAAGGTCAGGTCTTTGGATAAAAGAAGGGTAAGAATTAGTCAGCAGAGTGGTAGTTTTGAAGATCTTCTTATATCGTGGCTTGAAAAATTGCTTTACTGGCACGAAGTTGATAATATCTTATTTGGAGTGTTTAAAGTAAAAAGTATCTACAAGAAGAAAGGTGATATGGGGCTGTCAGCTGAAATATCAGGTGAGAAAATAGACCTTGACAGGCATGTTATAAAAACGGCTGTTAAAGCTCCTACTTATCATATGCTGGAAATAAAAAAAGACGAGAAGCATTGTAATTGGAGGGGCAGGATCATATTTGATGTATGAAGATTACAATATTAAAAAAATAAATGATTATAAGTGGGAAATTCAAAAAGATGACAGATATGGAATGAGAGTCCCCGGAATAATCTTTGCTGACAGGGAACTTTTGGACCATGCTGTAGGTGAAAAGACCATTGACCAGGTAGTAAACGTTTCAACTCTCCCCGGCATACTCAAGGCTTCGTATGCTATGCCGGATATTCACTATGGATATGGGTTTCCTATCGGAGGAGTGGCTGCTTTTGGTGAGGAGGAAGGAGTTATTTCACCAGGCGGTGTTGGTTTTGATATATCCTGTGGAGTAAGGGTCATGAGGTCCGATCTTTACCTCAGTGATATAGAGAAGCGTTTGGAAGATATAATGGGTATCTTATCATTCAATATCCCAAAAGGATTGGGGACAAAGGGCAAGATCAGCCTGTCCAGGGAACAGTTGAAGAAATTACTAAAAGAAGGTGTTGACTGGGCTATTAAAAATGGTTACGGCCTGGAGGAAGATAAATACTGTATAGAGGAAAACGGATGTATGGAAGGAGCCAATCCTGATTTTATAAGTAACCATGCCATAGACAGGGGTATGAACCAGGTTGGGACTCTGGGGTCAGGAAATCATTTTTTGGAGATACAGGTTGTGGATGAAATATACGACAGCGAAGCAGCAAAACTGTTTGGCCTGGAAAAAGGCCAGATAACAGTGATGATCCATTCCGGTTCCAGAGGGCTTGGACATCAGATATGCAGCGATTATATTAAGGTAATGCAGCAGTCGGCTTTAAAATACGGGATAAAATTAGCAGACCGCCAGCTGGCCTGTGCCCCTCTGTCTTCTCCTGAGGGTAGAAGGTACTATAGTGCTATGGCCTGTGCTGTAAATTACGCTATGACAAACAGGCACTGCCTTTCTCACTGGTTAAGAAAATCCTTTGAGAGGTTTTTCGGCAAGTCTTCGGAGAAATTAGGCCTTAGTGTCATTTATGATGTATCCCATAATATAGCCAAGATGGAAGAGCATAATATTGATGGCAGGATGATGAAAGTCTGTGTTCACAGAAAAGGGGCCACCCGCTCCTATCCACCGGGCCATAAAGATGTCTGTAAAAAATATAAGGATATTGGTCAGCCGGTATTAATACCGGGAGATATGGGCCGTTATTCCTTTATACTGCTGGGAACAGAAAAGGCAATGAGTGAAAGCTTTGGCTCTACCTGTCACGGGGCAGGAAGACTTATGAGCAGGACAAAAGCCAAGAAAAAGATACAGGGAAGTGAACTTAAAAAGGAGCTTTTTGATAAGAAAGGAATAATAGTAATGGCCGGGAGTATGTCCGCCCTTGCAGAAGAAGCCCCCCTGGCCTATAAAGATGTGACCAGGGTGGTGGATATAACTCACTCTGCAGGGATATCTAAAAAGGCGATAAGACTGAGGCCTCTTGGTGTCCTCAAGGGATAATTGATTATATTCTCTTTCGGAATTATTTAAAAAAAACTTCAAATTTTGCACAAAAGTAATAGAATTATAATATTGTTATTGGAAAATAAATGAGTTTGAAATATTTAAATTAAAACAAGGGAGTTAAGATTAATATGGCTGAAGATAAGATTCAAGAAAAAAAGCCGGATGAGATATACTGCCCCAGTTGTGCTAAGCCGATTAAAAAAGAGGCGGTTGTATGTCCTTACTGTGGTGTACAGGTAAAGGAGCTAAAGATGTCTGCTGAGGTAAAAACTATGACCTCAGAGCAGGAATTAGAGGAAGGTAGAAGGCAGTTGGGTGGAGTAAAGGTATTATATTGGTTTGTAATTGTGGTTTTAGCACTTTATATAGTTGTTTTTATTCCAGTAATAATCACTTCACCTGAGACAATGGGAGTAATTAGAACTGGTGAGGGGATGGCTCAAAATATCATAGTACTGCTACTTGTTTTTGGAGCGGGTATTGCATTTTATGCCATTCCTCTGGCAGGAATTATAAAAAGAAAACCATTTTCGGTTCCTTTTACCAGAGTTATTTTGGTTATAACTATGTTCGCTTTTCCTATTGGTACCATAATTGGAGCAACTCTTTGGAAAAGGATCAACCATCCTTTGGCAAAAAAATATTTAAACTACAACGGGTAGCATACCTTTAGAAAAACGGGAGGGGGTGAATAATGACCGTATTTAACAAGGTAGTGACAATACTAATATTGCTTAAAATAATCGCATTTTCAGTAGTAGCTGTTGTAAATAAATTTATAAACCTTTTTGTCTGGAAAGAAGTTATTAATAAGGTAATAGGGTTTGTGGCTAATCTAAATATTTACATTCTTGGTTCAGCGCTTGGAGTAGCTGTTATCGTAAGTTTAGTACTGCTGGTGCTGGAGTTTCGTAGAAGCTGACAGGCTGATCGATCTGGCTAAATAAAAGTCGGAATATCAAATTAGATACTGGGGTCAATTTTATGGTTGGTCCCAGTATTTTTATTATCCATAGCTTTTCTTTCTGGCCCGGAAGCTTAAATAAAGAAGGAAGATGATCAGAAAGACACTTGATATTGCACCGGGAAGAGATGATCTTCCTCCGAAAAGTGCCAGCGAAGTAGCAACAGCAAAACCCCCGTTTTTTATGGTCCCCAGCAGTATTATGCAGCTGGAAAGCCTGCGGTCGATTTTTAATCTTTTAGTTATAAACTCATATAGAAGACCCAGCCCTATAATGGTTACCAGGCAGATGATAGAAATTTTGCCAAGTGTCTCCGGTTCATTAAAGAAAACACTGCGGTTAAGGCCTATGGCTGAAAGGATAACTATAAACAGGCCCCAATTTACGACAGGCCCTCTGAATTTGAGTATATATTTATCAATTTTTAGTTTTATAAATAGCTGTGATAGTAAAAATGGCACCACTATAAGTTCGGCAAACACAATAATAAGCCTCAGCGGCTGGATAAAACTCTGGCCGACAAGAATAATTCCTGATAATGGTATTATAATAATTGCTGCAATATATGCTCCGATTATTCCTATGAGTGAAAATTTTACATCTCCTCCCAGTATACTGGTAAACGGTGGTATCGCTACTCCAGGAGGTGCAAAAGCTATAATAACAAAGCCGATCCAGAGTTCTTTTTCCGGAATGATAAACCATGCCATAGTAAGCATTACTGCTGCAAAAACGAAGTAATTTAGAAGTATAGTCAAAAATACAGGTTTCATAAGGCTTTTTAAAGGAAGGAATGATCTTAGCGGGATCTGTGTCATCGACACCGTCATGACAATAGCAAGTGCGGGTAGAGTCAGATGTCTTACCCACCCTATATAATTGCCTATTGATAATCCCAGAATGAAGGCTAATATAAAAATAAAATTTCTGTTTTTTAAAACTTTTACTATAAACAAAATACCAGATCTGCTGTCCAATAATTTATTATTTTTATACTGCGGTATCTTTGGTTATCTTACAGTAGCAGTCTTCTTCGACATCCACCATCCTATTAAAAACAATATACCCGATAATAGGAACGGGAAACCAGATATCAGCATTGCAAATATCTTATTAAAACTGGCATCTATATAAGAAAAAATGCACAATGCAGCAGCTGCGACAGTTATTATTACCCCTCCTGTTTTTTCATTCCACCATGCGATAATAATGCCGGTCAAAATAACTACTATCAGACCTCCAAGAATCAGCCCCTCAATCATTACCCCGGTTGTTACGGGAGTACCGATTTCCGTTATGGTGCTTCCGATAAGACCTAATGTCCAGAAAGCTCCAGAGATTGAACCTATTATGCGTGCGATCCATATAATTATTCTGGCTGCCCGGTTTTTCGGTCTGCTAATGCTTCTCATATATTACCTCTTGTCCAGGGTTTGAAAAACTTCTTTTACTTTAGACTATGTCCATTATATTTCTTTTACTGCATCTTAACAAACCTAAGATGCATCAGCAGGATTCAATAAAAAGGGCGGAAAATCTTAAAAAAATAAAACTTTTTTTAAAATAATAGAATTTTTTATTATAAATATCATATTTTTTGTAAAAAGTGATATAATTACAACAAAAATTTAAAAAATTTGTACTTTTTTAGTTATTTTTTAGGAATATTACGAATATTTGTGAATTTTAAGGGGTGATAGTGGTGAGAGAATTGAATCTACTTACTGAGTTTTCACAGAAATCGGGCATAGAACTTGACCCAAAAAATATAAAAATTGACGATACTACTTTAAGAGATGGAGAGCAAACCGCAGGTGTGGTATTTGCAAATGATGAAAAAGTATATATTGCTAAAATGCTGGATAAAGTGGGAGTACACCAAATTGAAGCCGGTATACCCACTATGGGGGGAAATGAAAAGGAAGCGATAAAAAAGATCGCCTCGCTTGACCTTAACTGCAGTGTACTGGGTTGGAACAGGGCGGTAAAGTCAGATATAGATGCTTCAATAGATTGCGGGGTAGATGCAGTGGCTATTTCAATATCATCTTCTGATATACATATTGAACACAAGCTTATGAAGAGCAGGGAGTGGGTCCTGGAGAGCATCAAGACCTGCGTGGATTATGCCAAGGGGTTCAATCTCTATGTGTCGGTTAATGCTGAAGATGCTTCAAGATCTGATATGGAATTTCTTCTACAGTTTGCAAGAACGGCAAGAGATGCCGGTGCTGACAGATTAAGATATTGCGATACCCTGGGTATCCTCGATCCTTTCGAGACTTTTATAAGGGTAAAAAACATTATTGATATAATTGGAATAGATATTGAAATGCATACGCATAATGATTTCGGGATGGCTATTGCCAATGCTATAGCCGGGATCAAAGCGGGAGCTACTTATGTCAATACAACTATTAATGGACTGGGTGAAAGAGCAGGTAATGCTGCGTTTGAAGAATTGGTTATGGCTTTGAAATATATAGAGGGAGTGGATATGGGATTTAATACAACTCTCTTCAGGTCACTCTCTGAATATGTAGCAAAGGCTTCAAACAGGATCCTTCCTACCTGGAAGCCTATAGTAGGAGGTAAACTATTTGTTTATGAGAGTGAGAGTAAAGCGTCGGGCGTAATGATCAATACTAAAATTTATGAGTTATTCAACGAAAAAGATGTGGGCCTGGAAAGGAATATAATACTGGGTAAATATTCAGGGGTCAATACCATAACCTATAAGATGAAGGATCTGGGATTTAAGATAACCCGGAAAGAGGCAGAAGAACTGGCTGAAATAATAAGGGATAAAACAGTATCCATTAAGAGGGCTCTTTTTGATAATGAGATCATTGATACTTATAATTCATATAGGAAAAAATCATCCAGCAGCAGGGCACACAAAAAGGGAGGGAAAGATGGAAGAAGTAAAAAGTGAGAGACATATAAATATTATAGATACTACTTTAAGAAATGGCGAACAGACAGCAGGAGTAGTTTTTTCTAAAAATGAAAAAATAAGAATAGTCAAAATGCTGGACGAGATAGGTATTCCGGAAGTTGAAGTGGGTACTCCTTCTCTTGGGAAAATAGAAAGGGAGATAATCACAGAAATAATGAAGGATAAATTTAAATGCAAGATATTTGCCTACTGTGAGGCTGAACCTGAGAATATAAAATATGCTGCTCAGTGCGGGGTTAAAAATGTGATTATAAATATTTCCACTTCTGATATACACCTAAAGGAAAAATATAAGAAAAACAGGACCTGGGCTATTAATAAACTGAAAAACACCATAAGAGCTGCCAAACATAATGATCTTAATTTTATAGTAAGTGCTGAGGATGCTACCCGTGCTGACCTTGAATTCCTGTTAAAGCTGATTTCAATTGCCAGAAAAAAAGGTGCATACAGGTTTAGGATCTGTGATACTGTAAGTAGATTTGACCCGTTCAGGACTTTCTTGCTGATAAACACTATAACAAGTGCTGTGGATATTCCCCTGGAAGTCTACAATCATAATGATTTCGGTATGGCAACTGCTAATGGAATAGCAGCGATAAGAGGAGGCGCATCCAGTCTGGTGGTCAGCATAGGTGGATTAGGTGAAGGGGCAGGAAATGCGGCTTTAGAAGAGATAGTGATGGCGCTGAAGTATCTTGAGGATATAGAATTGGGAATAAAGACTTCAAAGTTCAGAGAAATAGCTGAATATGTGTCCAGAGCTTCATCCAGGGCTATTCCTGTTTGGAAAGCAATTGTGGGAACAAATATATTTGCACATGAATCGGGTATCCATGCGGACGGGGTCATTAAAAACCCAAAAAACTATGAAGTATTTAAACCGAGTGAAGTAGGATTGACCAGGCAGTTGGTTGTAGGCAAGCATTCCGGTTCTCATACTATCCTGCATAAGTTTAAAGAATTTGATATAGAGCTTACTGACAAGCAGGCCAATGATATACTTGGGCTGGCTAGAGATATGTCAGTAGATCTTAAGAGGACGCTTTTTGATAAAGAACTTATGTATATCTATAATGATTATAAGAAAAAAAAGAAAAAACAGGATTAAAGGAGTTTTTTTGAGAAAGACGATTTCAGAAAAGATTATAAGCGAGCACGCCGGTAAAGAACTAACTGCTGGAGATATTGCAGTTGTGGATGTAGATGTGGTCATGTCCCATGATGGAACAGGACCTCTGGCGGTCAGCCAGGCTAATAAAATAAGTTTTGAAGGGGTAAAAAGACCTGATAAGTCCATTTTTTTTATTGATCATGCTGCACCGAGCCCGAAAAAAGAGCTTTCAAATGCTCATATAATTATGAGAAATTTTGCAACCCAGACAGGATCAATATTAAGAGATGTGGGAGAGGGTATCTGTCACCAGCTTCTGGTGGAATCTTATACCTGTCCGGGAGACATAGTAATAGGAGCAGATTCACATACCTGCACTTCGGGTGCTTTAGGAGCTTTTTCCACCGGAATGGGCTCTACGGATATTGCGGTGGGTTATATACTGGCTAAAACCTGGCTTATGGTACCCGATACTATTAAAGTGAATTTCAATAAAAAGATAAATAAAGGAGTATTTGCCAAAGATTTAATAATTTATTTGATTGGAAAAATCACTTCTGACGGAGCTACTTACAAGGCTCTTGAATTCGGCGGTGAAGTCGGATTCAGGCTGGGTATAGATGATAGATTCACTATTTCAAACATGGCAGTAGAAGCGGGGGCAAAAACGGGTATTTTCCCTTCTGACGAGATAACAAAAACATATCTGGAAAGCCAGGGCAGAAAGGATTGCTTTAGGGAAATCTCGGCAGATAAAGGAGCAAAATATGAGAAGGTTATAGATATTGACTGCTCGGTCATTGAGCCAATGGTTTCACAACCTCATACTGTAGATAATGCTTTACCTGTAAGCACTCTGGAGAAAGTCGTTGTTGATCAGGTATTTATAGGAACCTGTACTAACGGCCGTTTCAGCGATCTAAAAATCGCGGCAGATATTCTCAACGACAAAAAGGTGGCGGATGGAGTGAGACTAATTGTAGTCCCGGCTTCAAAATATACCTACCTTGAAGCTCTTGAGAAGGGAGTTATAAAAACACTTATAGATAGCGGAGCAGTAATACAGTCCCCGGGGTGTGGTCCATGCGTAGGCGTGCATCAGGGAGTGCTGGGTGACGGAGAGGTGTGCCTATCTACTCAGAACCGGAATTTCAAAGGGAGGATGGGAAATCCAAAGTCATTTATTTATCTTTCTTCCCCTGCAACAGCTGCATGGAGCGCGGTCAAAGGTTATATTGCAGATCCAAGGGAGGTTTTAGGGTAATGAAAGCAAAAGGTAAAAAACTGAACATTCTGGTCGGAAAAAGTTTTAAATTTGGCGATGATATTTCAACTGATCTGATAATTCCAGGGAGATATTTTCATTTAAGGTCCAATATGACTGAGCTTGCAAAACATACCCTTGAGGACGCTGATCCTAATTTTATAAAAGAAGTAAATCCCGGTGATTTTGTAGTGGGAGGTAAGAATTTCGGTCTCGGCTCGAGCAGAGAACATGCCACGACAGTAATAAAAGAAGCCGGTGTGGGGGCAGTACTTGCCAAGTCCTTTGCCCGTATATTCTTCAGGAATAGTATTAATATAGGATTGCCCGTGCTGGTCTGTAATACCGATAAAATCGAAAACGGGGATATACTGGAGATAGATTTAAAAAAAGGGATAATCAATAATAAGACAGGCAATCTAAAGTTAGAATTCAATCCCCTGCCTGAAGTGATGATAAAGATCTTAAATGACGGGGGGCTTATCAACCACATTATTAAAAATAAAGGGTTTAATCTATGAAGCATAGCATAACACTGATACCGGGAGATGGCATAGGACCAGAAATAACCAGGGCAATGGTCAAAGTGGTTGAGGCGACTGGAATTGATATCAAATGGGATATTGTTAATGCCGGAGCGGAGGTCTACGAAAAAGAAGGTACGGTTCTCCCGGAAAGTGTCATTAACTCGCTTAAGAAGAACAGGGTAGGGATAAAAGGCCCTATAACTACTCCAGTAGGAGTAGGATTTAGAAGTGTTAATGTGGCTATGAGAAAATTATTCAATCTATATGCATGTGTAAGACCCTGCAAAAGTTACCTGGGCATTAAGAGCAGATACAGCGGTATAGATCTGGTAATAATCAGGGAAAATACGGAAGACCTTTATTCAGGAATAGAGTTTGAGAAAGGTAAAGTAGAGACAGAGGAGCTTATCAGTTTTATAAAAGAAAAGAAGGATCTGGAGATCAGAAGCGACAGCGGCATAAGTATAAAGACGATTTCTGTGTCCGCTTCTGAAGATATAATAAGATTTGCATTTGAATATGCCCGCAAAAATAACCGCAAAAAGGTTACCGGTGTGCACAAGGCAAATATAATGAAATATTCCGACGGCCTGTTTCTTGAAGTGTTTAAAAAGATTGCATCAGAATATGATGATATAGAGTCAGAAGATAGAATTATAGATAATATGTGCATGCAGCTGGTACAAAAACCGGAGCTTTATGATGTCATGGTCTTGCCAAATCTATACGGAGATATAATCTCTGACCTTGCCGCCGGATTGGTCGGAGGCCTGGGTGTTGCACCCGGTGAAAACATCGGTAAAGATATTGCATTGTTCGAGCCGACTCACGGCAGTGCTCCGAAATATAAAGGGCAGAACAAGGTAAATCCTACCGCAATAATGCTTTCAGCAGTATTGATGCTTAAATATATAGGAGAAGAAGAGCACGCCGACCTTCTGGAAAATGCAATTGCTGAAAATATAAGAGAAGGAAAATACGTGACCTATGATTTAAAACCTGACAGAAATGATCCTACGGCTGTAGGTACGGATGAGTTTGCTGATGCAATTGCAGAAAAGATTAAAAAAGCTCGAACCTAAGAAGCAAGAGTCAAAGGGACCTTATTTATTGGGATAAGCTCCGTCTTCTATCATTATTCCGTTTATATATACTATATCATCTCCTCCACCATCAACCTGGTCTATTCCGAAGCTTTCCAGAGTGTAGGTGATACCGGCAATAGAAGAATATTGATAGAGATTTTCCCAGATATCTGATTCGGGGACATTTTCCATAATCCCGGCAACTTCCAGCGCTTCAGGAAAATCACCTTCCGCAGGATAGATACTTAAGACCGTGACGTATATCTGGAGTGCTTTGGTAATGTTACCCATTTCTGTTTCTGTAGCTGTTTCCCTGGCTCTGTCTTTTAGTAATGTGAAAGTCTGGATAGAGAGACCCATAAGGACTGCCACAACAACTACGATTATAAGGAGTTCGACTAAAGTAAACCCTTTTTCTTTTTTAAATGTTCTGAAATAATAGACGTCCATTATAATTTAACCATTTTTTACTTTTATATTTTAATTATACCCAAAAATAGGTGATTTAAGCATTTTTTACCGGTAACTCGTGTTTTATGGCGTTATATACTCTGTATCGGTTTTATTTCCTTTGGTATATAATATTATCAAATAAATAAAAATCAATTAAAAACGTTTAAAAAGTTTTAAAGAATTAATAGAAAAAGTTTTTATTTAAACCAGTAATGAGTGATAAAGAGAGCATCGATTTAAAGATCTTAAAAGCAATCTTTGGCATAGCAAGCTCTACAGGATCTGAACTTGAACTAAAAAAAGTCTGTGATTTGATCGTTGAAAAGGTTTTTAAGGTAATAAACTGCAATGGTTGCGCCATAATCCTAATAGATGAAGAAGGGGTAAAACTTCAAAGCGAGATTGGTTTTGGTAAAAATATCAAAGAAGTGGAATTCACCAAGGAAATGCCCCTGATAAAATATATTTTATCCACAAAAAATAAGCTTTTTATCGGAAACATTGAAAATTCATATTTCAAATACAGCATCCCCAAAGGAGAGCAGACTACTTCAATGATATGCATACCTATTATAGTAAGAGATGAAGTAAAGGGGATCATTTATATTGATTCCAGAAAGACCAATGCTTTTTCGAGCAAGCATGAATATTTTTTAAACATACTTGCTCATGAAATATCAATTGCCATAGAGAGAGCATTAAATTATGAAGAGATAAAAAGATTAACTGTGGTAGATGAACTTACCGGTGTTTTTAACAGGAGAAAGTTTGATATGGATTTAAGAGATGCAGTAAACGAAGCCATAAGATATGTAAAGAGTCTGTCACTTCTTATGATAGATATCGACCATTTTAAAAAATATAATGATTTTCATGGTCATCAAATGGGGGATATGATCTTAAGTAAAATAGGAAAAGTGTTTATTGAGAATAAGAGAACGACTGACAGGATATATCGTTACGGGGGAGAAGAATTTTCTGTGATATGCCGTGAGACCAATAAGGAAAGTGCCAGAGTCTTTGCTGAGAGGTTGCGTGAAGTCGTAAGTAACGGAAAATTTGAAGGGGAGGGGAAAATAAAACCTAATGGTAATATTACTATAAGCATAGGGGTTGCCAATTTTCCTTTTGATGCCACAAAAATTAATCATTTAATAAAATATGCTGATGATGCATTGTATAGAGCAAAAGCAGGGGGTAGAAACAAAGTAATTGTTTAGTTTATATAAAAATAATCTGATTTATCTTTAGAGATTTGACAAAGGTGATGTTTGGGTTTATAGTTAGATATATCTAACATTTTTAGATTAAATATAAAGTAATAATAATATGAAGAAATTATCACATAGTATGGAAGATTACATTGAAGCGATGTATGTAGTCAGCCTTACTAATAAAGTAACAAGGGTAAAGGAAATCGCAGAATTTTTAAATGTTAAGACGCCATCTGTAGTTGATGCTGTTAGGAAATTGATTGCCAGGGGTCTTGTGGAACACGAAAAATATGGTTATCTGGAACTGACAGAAAAAGGTTATAAGATGGCAAGAGAAGTTTATGATAAGCATAAGAAAATCTATAAATTTTTTAGTGATGTCCTTGGCGTAAGTGATGAAGTCTGCAAGTTAGACGCCTGTAATATTGAGCATTACATAAGCGAGGAAACATTAGACAGGATGATAAAATTTATAAATTTCATAGATACTTGCCCCGAAGGTTATCCCAGATGGTTAAAAAACTATAATTATTTTGCCAAATACGGCAAGCATCCTACAAGCTCTGTCGATGATGATGATAAGGAATAGATAGCTTGAGTTTTCTTTCCATTTTTTAAATCCATCTTAAAAAAGTTCTTGACAAAAGTAAGCAAAACTATTAAAGTTAGACATGTCTAATATTTAGTAGAGAGATTGATTAAAATGAGAAGATGGGGTTTCAGACATAGAAGAAAAAATTACTTGCAAGTACCGCAGCTCGGTAACGGAGTTTTAAGCCTTAACGACGCTGTTCCTGGAAAAAAATACAGAATTGTAAGAATAAATGGAGGGTGCAGGCTCAACTCACATCTTTGTGCTATGGGATTTATCCCTTATGAAGTGTTTTCTGTCTCAGATGCATCAAGAGGTGGGTCTTTATGCGTAGTGGTCAAGGGCACCAAATTTGCAATTGGAAGAGGAATGGCTGAGAAAATTCTTATAAGGGAAATCGAAGTATGAGAAGAGAAATCTCTATAGCCCTCTCAGGAAACCCCAATTCAGGTAAAACCACCATCTTTAATAATCTAACCGGATTAAGACAACATGTTGGTAATTATCCCGGAGTTACTGTTGAAAAAAAGACCGGAGTCATTAACTATAAAGAATATAAGATAAATGTAGTAGATCTTCCAGGAACTTACAGCCTTACAGCATACTCAACAGAACAGATTGTTGCAAGAAATTTCATTATTGATCAGAAGCCAGATGTGGTAGTCGATATCGTAGATTCCTCTAATTTAGAACGAAATCTTTACCTTGCAGTCCAGCTTTTAGAACTTAAAGTGCCCCTGGTCCTGGTTTTTAATATGGCTGATATTGCAAGAAAAAGCGGAAGAAAAATAGATATAGAATTGTTGTCTGAACTTTTTGGAGCACCTATTGTAGAGACTGTGGGCAGAAGTGGAATGGGTAATAAGGAGGTGCTTGAAGCAGCAATAGATGTATTGAACAGAAAAAAAAGAAAAAAAGTTGAGATAAAGTATGGCGAAGAAATTGAAAATGAGATCGTCAGGATCAAATCGGTTCTGAGAAGAGAAAAGATCCCCGAATTTAAATTTGATACCAGGTGGGCCATAGTGAAGCTTCTGGAACAGGATAATGAGGTAATTGATACTATTAAAAAGGCCTCAGGTCTAAAATACCAGAAACTTGAAGAAGAAATAGCAAATTCAATAAAACATATAACCAGCATACTTAGAAATACCCCGGAGGTCATAATCGCAGAGGCGAGATACGGATTTATAAGCGGTGCATTACTTGAATCTTATAAGGAAGTTGACACGGTAAAACTGGATGTAAGCGGAAAGGTTGACAGAATACTTACCAACAGAATACTGGGCATACCGATATTTGCTCTGATAATGTGGCTTATGTTCCAATTTGTATTCACTCTGGGGAAATACCCTATGAACTGGATCGATATAGGCTTTGAAAAATTAGGAGCCCTGATAACTAATGTTATGCCGGAAGGACTTATAAGTTCTCTTTTAGTTGACGGAATAATAGGGGGAGTAGGAGGGGTAATCATATTTACACCTAATATAATGCTCCTGTTTTTTTCTATAGCCGTTCTTGAGGATTCAGGATATATGGCGAGAGCTGCTTTTGTGATGGACAGGATAATGCATAAAATCGGTCTTCATGGGAAATCTTTCATCCCGCTTATTATCGGATTTGGATGTACCGTACCGGCTTATATGGGTTCAAGAATACTTGAAAATAAAAAGGACCGTCTGGTGACTATGCATATAAATACTTTTATGAGCTGCGGGGCACGTCTTCCGGTCTACATACTTTTTGCGGGGGCATTTTTCCCTGCAGCGGCAGGAAATGTCATATTTTCGATTTACATAATAGGTGTGTTGATGGCTATCATAATGGCAAAGGTGCTGAGAGCCACCAGATTTAAGGGCATGTCAGACCCGTTTGTAATGGAGCTTCCTCCTTACCGTATTCCTACTCTTAAAGGAATATTGATACATACCTGGGAAAGGACCTGGATGTATGTAAAGAAAGCGGGTACGGTTATACTGGCAATATCAGTACTGATGTGGATCCTTTTTACATTTCCACTTATAGGAGATAACTACTCTACAGATTACGAAGCCCAGATCAGCGAAATCGGGCAGTCATATCAGTCCGGTATAATAACCCAGGTGGAGCTTGACGAGAAGGTAGCGGCAATAGAAGGCAGAATGGCAGGTGAGAGGCTTGGCTATTCAGCAGCAGGGAGGATAGGACATTTTCTGGAGCCGGTGTTTAAGCTGATCGGTTTTGACTGGAAGATGACGGTTGCCACTATCTCAGGAATTGCGGCAAAAGAGGTAATAGTATCCACGATGGGTACTCTTTACAGCATTGAGGAAGCAGATGGGCAGTCTGATACATTAAAGACAGCACTTGGTAAAAATTACCCTCCTCTAGTCGGGTATAATTTTATGCTGTTTACATTACTTTATTTCCCCTGCCTTACTGCTATGGTGATATTCAGAAGAGAGGCAGGTACAAAAGAGATGCTTTTTCAGGTAGGGTATACGCTGCTCCTTGCCTGGGTGGTATCTTTTCTGGTATACCAGATAGGAAGACTTTTTATTTAAAGGAGAATATATATATTAAGTAAGATCGGTGATATGAAATGTGGGAAATAGAAATATGGGAAATAATTATAATAATAATTTCAGGTGCGGCTGCGCTGGCCTTTTTGATTATATTTTCTATAAGACAGTCAAAAAAGAAAAGAATGTGCATGATGTGCCCTTATGCTGATGAGTGCGGGGGAAGCGATTTAAATAAGGCAAAAATTTTAAAAAAATAATATATCAAAATATCCTAATAAATCACAGTTTTCCGAAAGCCAGTATATAAATATAGTTTGACATTCCAGTTGGTTAAGAATATACTTTAATCTCTCTTTTGTTTAATGATATTTTAATTAAGAGCAGGTTTATTGCTTTATACCACCTCTCCAAAAGAAATATTATGAAGCTTTCGAGAAATAATATTATTTAAGGAGGTAAGTATGCAAGGCAGTAAACTATATGTAGGCAATTTCGGTTATTCTACTGTTGACTCACAATTAGAAAAACTGTTTTCCCCATTTGGCCAGGTTAAAAGTGTCAATGTCATCGGGGACAAAGGTTTTGGATTTGTGGAGATGTCAACTGTAGAAGAAGCTGAAAAAGCAAAAGAAGCTCTGAATGGTTCAGAATTTGAAGGAAGAACTTTAAGGGTTGATGAAGCTCATCCGCAGAAAAGCAGACCTGACAGAAACTTCAGAAGATAAGACAAATAATCAAGCCTGCATGCAGGTCTTTAAAAATCTGAATTCAGGCTTGACTCTTCACGTCAATGATTTGCTGTTTATAAATTAAACTAAACGGGAAGTCATTCTTTAAAAAAATAAAAAGAAGGTCGTATGAAAATTTTACTTATTCATCCAGAGTACGAAAATACGTTCTGGAATGTAAAAAAAGTCTTAAGGGTGTTAGGCAAGAAAGCAGCCTATCCTCCGCTTGGACTTTTAACTGTTGCAGCAATGCTCCCCGCGCACTGGGAGAAAAAATTAATCGATATGAATTGTGAAACTTTGAAAGAGAAACATATAAAGTGGGCAGATTATGTATTGATAAGTTCAATAGTAGGTCAGAAGCATTCTACAAAGGAAGTAGTAGATAAGGTACAGAAAATCGGCAAGACTGTTATCGCTGGAGGTTCCCTTTTTACAATAGATTGGAAAGAATTTTCTAATATAGATACTATGGTCCTGGGGGAATCAGAGGAAATAATATCTGTTCTTGCAAAAGATATGGAAAATAAGAATCTAAAAAAGATATATTCTATGGAGGATTTCCCTGCTATACAAAAAACTCCTGTACCGGCATGGGATCTTGTAAACTTACCTTACTATAATTCAGTATGCATACAAATTTCAAGGGGGTGTCCCTATAATTGTGAGTTTTGCGATGTAGTCCAGCTCAACGGAAGGATCCCCCGTATAAAGAGTAAGGATAAGATTGCTGCTGAACTCGATTCGGTATATAAACTCGGCTGGAGAGCCGGTGTATTCTTTGTTGATGATAACTTTATAGGGAATAAAGCTGTTATAAAAAAGGAGATTCTACCGGCAATCATAGAATGGCAAAAAGAAAGAAAATATCCATTTACCTTAAGTACCCAGGCATCAATCAATATGTCAGATGACACAGAGTTGATGGAGTTGATGATAAGAGCTGGTTTTGCCACTGTCTTTATCGGTATAGAGACTCCTGATCCTGACGGGTTACAGGAATGCGGCAAATACCACAATATAAATAGGAACATGCTTGAATCTGTTAAAAAAATGCAAAATATGGGTTTTGAAGTCAATGCAGGATTTATTTTAGGTTTTGACAGTGATAAAGATACTATTTTTCAGAATCAGATTGATTTTATTCAGAAGAGCGGAATTGTTGCAGCAATGGTAGGAATTTTAAGCGTTTCCCCTAAAAGCAGACTTCATGAGAGATTAAAAAAAGCAAATAGATTAATAGATGATACAAACAGCAGCGATAAAAATACTTCAGAGCTGTTTAAATTAAACTTTATCCCTAAAATGGAAGCCAGCAAACTTCTGGATGGTTATAGTGAAGTACTTAAAACTATTTATTCACCAAGATGTTATTTTGCAAGGATAAGAACATTTTTGAGAGAGTATAAGCCTAAGAGATTAAAACGAGCAAGAGTCAGCGTTTATCATCTCAGGGGTTTGTTTTCCTCATTGTGGTTTCTTGGTATTAAAGAAAAAGGAAGACGGTACTACTGGAATTTGATTTTATGGAGTTTATTTAGAAGACCGGGACTCCTGCCCTATGCATTCGGTTTACCTCTTGGACTTCTGCATTTTAAGACGCTTGCATGGGCAAGGCAGTATGATTCTTATTTCAGAGGTAGCTGATTTAGGTAAATTTGATAATAAAAATTATTAAAGAATGAAAGGAAATTAAAGTGAATAAAAGACTGTATATAGGTAATTTAGAATATTCAGTAACAGATGAGGAACTGGAGAAATTATTTTCTACTGAAGGCAGTGTTACTTCTGTAAAAGTGATCAGGAGCCTGGATGGAAGATCTAAAGGTTTTGGGTTTGTGGAAATGGAAACCGAAGAAGAAGCATCTAAAGCTATAGAGAAATATAATCAAAGCACTTTCAAAGATAGGACTATCTGGGTCAATGAAGCCAGGCCTCAGACACAGATAAACAAAAGATTTGATAATAACAGAAGAGGTTATAATTATAATAGAAGACCCCAAAATGACTTAAACTCTAAATTAAGAAGATTAAGAAAAAGGTATTAATTGGTTTTTAACAAAACTAAAGATCTATTTAGTCTGTAAAGATAAGGGTGATTTAAAATTATCAGAGGAACAGATATTAGAATTGAAGAAGTAAAGGTATTGGATAAAAAAGAAAGCCGCACCGATCGGAAATTCAAAAATAAAGGTAAAAGAAGGACTTCGTTTAATGAAAAACTGAATACTAAGATAAAATCCGCAGTTATTGACCCGGTAAAAGTGTATCTTAAGGCAATTGGTAAGGTAAAGCTTCTGTCAGCCTCCCAGGAGGTACAGCTCGCTAAAAGAATTGAAGCCGGAGATGCCGAAGCGAAAAAACTGCTGGTTGAATCAAATCTCAGGTTGGTGGTAAGTATAGCAAAAAAGTATGCAGGCAGGGGAATGCTGTTTTTAGATCTTATACAGGAAGGTAATATTGGCCTTATTAAAGCGGTAGAGAAATTTGATTATAAAAGAGGCTATAAATTTTCTACATATGCGACCTGGTGGATCAGGCAGGGTATTACAAGAGCGATATCTGATCAAGCAAGAACCATAAGGGTACCGGTTCATATGGTAGAAAATATCAATAAATTAATGAGAGTGCAGAGAAAATTGGTTCAAGAATTTGGGAGAGACCCTTCTGCCGAAGAGATTTCGGAAAAAATGGATTTCACACCGGAAAAAGTAAGAGAGATAATCAAAATAAACCAGAACCCGGTTTCCTTTGAATCTCCGGTAGGTGAAGAAGGCGACACCCAGCTTGGCGATTTTATTGAAGATTCAGAAATTGAAAAGCCCATGGATGCCGCTTTATTTATATTGCTGCAGGAACAACTGCAGAAAATATTAGACACTCTTGATGACAGGGAAAGAAGAATTATCCAGCTAAGGTTTGGATTGCATGACGGTTATCCCAGAACTCTTGAAGAGGTCGGACGGGAATTTAAGGTCACAAGAGAAAGAATCAGACAAATAGAATTTAAAACCCTAAATAAATTAAGAAATTCAAACAGAAGCAAGGCTTTAAGGGATTTCATTTAATAAGTCAGCAAACTTGTCCTGGAATTCTTCAACTTTAGGAGAAATGATTGCTCCGCAATAAGGTTGAATGGAATTGTTTTTAAAATAATCCTGGTGATAATTCTCTGCTTTGTAATATTTATCAAGCGGCTCGACCTCAGTCACTATAGGGTCCGAATAAACTTCCGTCTTTTTCAGTTCATCAATAAATTCTTTTAAGGTTTTTTCCTGTTCAGGACTTGTATACAGAATTATGGAGCGATACTGTCCTCCTACATCATTTCCCTGCCTGTTCAAGGTGGTGGAATCATGAATATAGAAGAAAACTTCCAGTAATTTGCTGTAGCTTATGATATTTGGATCAAATGTAATTTTAACCACCTCTGCATGACCGGTATTACCCTGGCAGACCTGTTCATATGTCGGATTTTCCTTAAAACCGCCTGCATATCCTACCTCAGCATCTGTTACTCCCTTTAATAGAGAGAATATAGCTTCAATACTCCAGAAACAGCCGCCGCCAAAGACCGCGGTTTCTAATTCTTCATCAGTCTCCATTCTTTCATCGTTTATTTCTTTTTGTTCTGCAGGTTTGCACCCTGTGGTAAGAAACGGAGGCAGAATCAGTAATTGAGTAATAAATATTAATGTTAATAACTTTTTCATATTATTTTTATCCTCCTATTATTACTACTATTACTATTACATTAGTATTATACTTGAAATTTAAGAATTAGCAAAGGTAAAGTTGAGATCATGAGATTCAAAATTTTTTATAGAAGTTATGAAATTTAAGCTGTAGAATAACCAGATAGTGCATAGAAGAGTAGTAGTGGTATAATTAATGTGGATGATTTTTTTGCACTTTATCTGTAATTCAAAAGGCAGGTGTATGTATGACTTATAAACGAAAAATAGAGTTTAAGGAAGAGTATGTACAAGTTAATTTAAGTGGTGAAATCGATGCCCAGAATGAATTAGAAACCTGGAGAAAGATCAGGGAAGAATGCGAAAAATATAAATGTTACAACGTTCTTGGTATAACAGGGAAAAATGTCAGTCCGTTTACTATAATAGATGCATACGAATACCCGAAAATACTTGAAGAAGCTGGAATTGATTCAAGGTATCGCATTGCCTGGGTCAATAAGAATCCAAAAGTCTATAACCTGGGTAAATTTGCTGTGAATGTTATGAAAAATCAAGGAACGGGTTATAGTTGCCAGACTTTCTTATACGTCTCAGATGCTAAAAAGTGGCTTCTTAAAAAATGATGATAAGCAGTATTGAATAGACAGCCCCAAGTATTAAAATTTCGAACCAGGTTTTAGTAGAATTATTGCTACTAGATAAATTAAAACTTGCTCATTGGATAATGGTCAAACTTTAGTTTTTTTACCAAAGTAGAATTTATTGGCTCTATTTAATCCTTACTTTGTTCAGTTTGAATTCATATATTTTTAAGTTTATATTAGAAGAATCTTAGTATTCATTATAAAATTGATTTGAGTGAAAAAACAGAAAAAGACGGGAGATAAAAATGCGTTATGTGAAACTGGGAAAAACAGATTTAGAGGTTTCAGTTATTGGTTTTGGAGCATGGGCCATAGGCGGCTGGATGTGGGGAGGTACCAACGAATCTGAATCAATTAGAGCCATTAATACTGCAATAGATACAGGAATAAATCTTATTGACACGGCACCGGCTTATGGAAAGGGACTTTCAGAAGAAATTGTCGGTAAAGCCATTAAGGGTAAAAGGGATAAGCTTATTATCGCCACTAAATGTGGTCTTGTATGGCAGTTTGATAAGGGTGAATTATTTTTTAATTATGAGTCAGGAGAGAAAGTATATAAATTCCTGGGACCAAAATCAATAAGATATGAAATTGAGCAGAGTCTTTCCAGACTTGGGATTGATTATATAGATCTTTATCAGACACATTGGCAGGATAGAACCACACCTATTGAAGACACAATGGAAACTTTAATGGATTTAAAAAAGGAAGGAAAGATAAGATCTATAGGTGCCAGTAATGCTAATCTTAAGGAACTAGAGCAGTATAACCAGGCAGGACAACTGGATGTTGATCAGGAAAAGTATAATCTTATTGATAATGAAGTTGAACAGGAAATTCTTCCCTGGTGTAAAAGCAACAGGGTAACTATGCTTGCATATAGTTCTTTGGCTAAGGGGCTGCTTACTGGAAAAATTACTCATGATAGAGAGTTTAAGGGTGATGATCTAAGGAAAGATGATCCCAGATTCAGTATGGAAAATAGGAAGAAAATAAATTCCGTTCTGGCAGCTGAGTTTGAACCTATTGCCGAGAAGTACGGTTTATCTTTGGCGCAGTTATCTGTTGCTGCCCTGGTATCACAGGACGGTGTGGTAGCACTTTGTGGTATAAGAGATGAAAAACAGGCAGAAGAGAATGCAAAAGCAGGGGATTATTTGATAGAGGAGAGCGATATAATAAAAATTAGAAATGCAATAGAGACTCTGGATTTATAGAATTAATTCCATAAAAAGATAGGTCTGATCAATCAACACTGGTAGCCCCAAGTATTACAATTTCGAACCAGATTATAGAAGGTCTAAAACAAATTAAAGATTTTTAAATTCTGTTATAAGTTTCCCACTTTTATTTTAGATTAAATTGTTTACTGTTTGAAGATTTTTGTTTGTGGTTGCCCTACAATTATTAATATATTAAAATATGTAGGGCAAGTTATATTTTAAAGTATTAAAGGAACTAAAGTAATATGGCAGTTTTAAAGGAAATGCTTAAAGAGGAAAAAGAACGATTAATAAAAATGAAAAAATTTTATATGGATAAAATTTTGGAATTACCAAGAGGTAGCATAGTATTTAAAAAGAGGGGTAATAAAAAATATCCTTATCTTGTTTATAGAACTGGGGGAAAAATAAATACAGATTATTTAAGACTTAATAGCGAAGAAATGAAGGAAATAAAATTAAAAATAAAGAAAAGAAGAAAATATTTAAAAATATTAAAAGAAATAAAAAGAGATCTTAAAGTTTTTGGAAGTATTAGCAATGAATGATATTAAAAAAATATTCTGGGAAACAATTAAGATATTAGAAAGAAATAAAGTCCTTGAACATGTTGTTTTAATAGGTAGTTGGGCAGAATATATTTATGAGGTATCTGGTCATTTAAAAGATTTTGAGGCCAATTTAAAAACAAAAGATATTGATTTTTTGATAAAGAATATTAACAAGCCTAAAAAAGGAATCAATATTATAAATATTTTAGAAAAAGAAGGTTATGATACTTCAATTGATTATATAAGTGGGGTATTTAAATTTTATAAGGGTAGAGATTTGGAAATAGAGTTTTTAGTAAGAGAGATTGGCAAAGGACAATCAGAGCCTTATATAGTACCATCTTTTGGAATTAAAGCGGAAGGACTTAGACATACTGATTTATTAATTAGAAATACTATAGCCATTAATATTAAAGGTGTTAAAATAAATGTTCCTATTCCACAAGCTTATCTACTTCAGAAGATAATAATAAACGATCAAAGGAAACATAAAGCGGAAAAAGATTATTTGGTTATAGAAAATCTATTGGAAAATATAAGAAAATCAAGTGTGGAATTTCAGAAGTTAAAAGATCTCTATAATTAATTAACAAAAAAACAAAAAAATATTATTGATAGATTCTTAGAATACAATCTTTTTGAATTATTAAAATAGTAAAAAACTTCTAATTTATAATTTTTTGTAAAGAATAATTTTTGAAAATTTCTGCAGAAATAGACTCCGATACAGATATTCCTTTTTTTACTATAAATTCTTTACAACAATTAAAATGGGTAACTAACTAAAATCAAGAATTAAAAGGAGGTTCTCTTTAAAATATTACTATCAAGATATCTTATAAAAGAAGAGGTGGTAGCCCAATAAAATTTAGTTGGAACCAGATAATAAAAGATTTAATCTCCGTATATAGATTGAAATATGCTTAAATTAAGTGATATTTTCGGTAAATTTCAAGAAATACTATTTATACTACCCTAAAATAGGTTTATATATTTGGTTCTTAATGTATTTTAATGGTATATACATCCCCTCTGTTTATTCAAAATAAAACAATGTTACAACCACAATAATGACTTAGGGGGAAGGATATTTTCATACCAGAATTGAGTTTTACTATCTAATTACCTTAATACTGCCCGCATTATCTGTTGCCTCATATAAAAAGGTACTCGAAAGCTAATACGTTGCCTCATATAAAAATCTATATGAAACCAATACGGAGTAGTAGTGATATACAGGTAGTAAAGTAGATACACTACACAGTGACATATCCATAAGCCTCCGCATTTACTGCTGCTTCCTTTCTTACCTTGCTTTTTAATACATTTAACTTAAGCAGCTTATCCTGCAACCTTGATATATTTTTCTTAAGCTTAACAGGATTCAAGCTATCATACTGAACTTTTAATCTTGCCTTTATTTTATCATCAATACACTTTGACTTAAGCACTCGCCTAAATGGGGTCCTTGCCTTATCATATTTTTTTGTAACCCTACTTCCGGTCCTTGTCTTTAAGACAAGCTTTTGGACAGGCTGGAAATAATTTGTATAGTGGTCCAAATATATGTAGATCTCATTTAAAGTACAAAGATCTTCATCCGTATCATATCTTAAGTATCCCACAGCTCGCCTTAAAACTGAGTAATTTTTCTGTTCCACAAAACATGAATCATTTTTTTTGTATGCACGTGATCTGGTAAATGTAATTTTATTCTTTACACAATACCTGAGCATATGATTGTTGATAAATTCTGATCCGTTGTCAGAATCAATTCCAGCTATTATAAATGGAAACCTGGTAATAATTGTCCTTAGTGCCTTAAATACATGAACCTGGGCCTTGTTCTTACACGCTGCCGTTATGTCCCAGCATGTAGCTATATCAACGAAATTAAGGCTCTGTATGAAGTCTCCAGAGGAGTTTCCGCCATCATGGGCCACAAGGTCCACCTCTACAAACCCGGGCCTTTTCTCGTCCCAGCCAGAGAAGGTCCTTATCGGTATCTGCTTCTTTAGAAGTGTCCCCGGCCTGGTACCTTTTCTCCCCTTGCCCAGCCTGGCTTTATCCTTTTCAGACTTCAGCAGCCTGTCAATTGTGGAAGCTGATATCTTAAGCAGCTTTTCTCTTACATCATCGGTTAGATCTATCTCTTTATGTTTTTCAAGTTTTTCTACAGCTTCAGCCATAAAGGGAGCAAGTCTTTTTGAGCAGATAAAGTCAAACACTACCCATATTTTTTTAAGGGCCAAAAATACATCATAGGTATATATTCTGGGTCTTTTGTATTTCTTCCTCTTTCTTTCACCAATAACATATTTTATCTTCTTACCGCCCATCCTAGTGTATCCTATAACTTTTCCTGCCTTTAGCCTGAGCATTGTTGCCGCATAATTTCTGTTATAGCCGGTGGTGGTAGTAAATTCATCCAGGATTCCCGCCTTAGCCTTTTTACTGGCTTTATTATATCTATTCTGAATTTCTGATGTTAATGCTTTTTTCTCCCTCATAGTCAACATTGCCTCTTTCCTCCTCTATATCAAAAAAGACATTTTTTCTTCTAGAATATAGAGGTTTTTAGTTATTTACTAAAATATTTCGAGTACTTTTTTCTATGAGGCAACGATATCGTTTGGAGTACTTTTTGAATAAAGCAATTTGTATACTTGACCTGTCTTTTAATATTTGTTATAGTGAAAAGAGCTTTTGTATAAATAAACAACTTCGAAAGTTGTTTATTTTTTTTTTGGATTATAGTAAATAAAACATAATTTTCATTGGAGCTGATTAAAAGTGAGTGGTATAGCAGGTATTATCAATTTAAAAGAAAGTAAAAAAGATAGACAAAAAATTAATATTCTTCTGAATAAAATCTCACATAGGGGGGGTAGAAGAGAAGTAATAGATATCGCTGGAGGCTATGTAGGTATCAATTCCAATTATAGTTTTGAAACTAAGATAGATAAAAACATAATATTAGTGGATGGGAAAATATATAATTTAGATTATTTAATATCAAGATATGGTATTCAAATTGATAATTCTTCAGTTTCTGATTCAGAAAAAATATGCCTTCTTTTAGATAAGGTAGGTAAGGGAATCTTCAGATATTTCAAAGGATCTTTTGCGCTGGTCATTTTTGATAAAAAAGGAAATATTTATTTAGCCAGAGATTTTATTGGTAGAAAACCACTTTATTATTATAAAGATGATGAAACTTTGATGTTTGCCTCTGAAGTTAAATCCCTTATCGAATTTACCAATGATATAAAGGAGTTTCCCCCTGGCTCCTATATGATAAATCTTTTAAAACCAGAAATTATCAAAATAGTTAATGTAGATAACTATACCATGATCAAAGACCAGGATTCTGAGATCCAAGAGGATAAACTGGAGGATTATCTTCTAAAATCAATGGATATGAGGATAAATGATAATAATTTAAACCTAGGAGTTTGGTTAAGCGGTGGTCTTGATTCTTCTCTTGTAGCAGCTCTCCTTAGAGAATTTACTGATAAGGTGTATACCTATTCTGTTGGATATGATGGTTCACCAGACCTTGAAGCAGCAAAAGAAGTCTCAGATTACCTTGGTACCGAACACACCGATTATAAATTTAATGCCGAAGAACTATTTTTAAATATTCCCAAGGCTATATATCACCTGGAATCATTTGACGCTCCTTTGGTAAGAAGTACACTGGGTAATATGATCGCTTCAAAGATTTCTGCAGCTTCTGATATTGTATTTTCTGGGGAAGGTGGAGATGAACTCTTTGCGGGGTATGATTATTTTTTGGAGTATGATTCCTCTAAAGTAATACAAGAAGAACTTGTAAATGCTATAAATAGTTTGCACAATACAGCTTTACAAAGAGTAGATAGAACTGCAAATGCATATGGCGTCAATGTTAAACTTCCAATGTTGGATGAGAACCTGCTAAATTATGTTCTGAAAATCCCTCCTAAAAACAAAGTTAGAACAAATACAGGTAAATACATACTTAGAAAGGTTGCTTCAAAATATCTACCAGATGATATAGCCTGGAGAGATAAAGAAAAATTCTGGGAGGGTTCTGGCATAGAGGATACCATAGAAAAAAAAATTAATACGTTAATAACAGATAAAGAATTTTTAGATAATAGAAAATCTCCAGATAGTCCAAATTTAAGAAATAAGGAGGAAGCATACTATTATAAGGTATTTAATGATTATTACTCAGATATAGATATTAATAATATTCTTTCTTTTACTCAGGATTTTAATTGCAAACTTCTATTTTAGATTAATAATAAAAAGTACAATCAGGAATCAATATTGCAATCTTTTTAAAAATCTGCTAATTCAAAAAAACATTAAAATCACTTAAACAACTATAGGTATGGTAAAAATATTTATAAAGTAGTTTTCTTGAGTGGTAGCCCCAAGTATTAAAATTTCGAACCAAATTTTAAAGGAATTAGAAGAGTTTAAGAAGTTAATAAAATTTAACCTTTATAAATCTTAATTGAAATTCCAGATTTTATTAACTTGCAAGTGTACATTTCTTGAGAACTAAAAGCAGCCCACCATATTAAGTCAAGGTTTACTTACTTTTGATGTTATTTTAATAATTGCCATTTCACTTTAATATGTCTGGAGAAATATGAGCTGTTCTTTAGAGCCATTTAAATCTATGCTAGTGCAGTACAGGCAAATAGACTACCAACTACATAAATAAATAGGATTGAGCTAAAAAAAATTATTCCTATCTTACGTTCTTTTTCATTTCGATATAAGATTACTTTGCCTATTTTTTTCATAAAACTGGAACTCCTATCAGGAATATTTTAGAATAACTGTATTATCTAATAATTATACTTTTTAATATTAAAACCGACTATCTCTAGTAGGTCTCAATATTTCCCAAATGCGCCCACCTCTGAGAAAATTACATTAAAATTATAATACAATTTTAATACTTATCTAATAATAAATCAAGTTTACAGAATTAGGATGATTTTACTATTTTTAACTTATATAGGAGCCCCAAGTATTACAATTTCGAACCGGATTATAGAGGAATTAATTGATTTAAAAGACATATTTATTAGTAATCATTGATTCTATTGGCTCTTCTTTATTTTCTAATTTAAAACTTTTAATATGTAAGTAATTATATTAATAATTGTTATTTGTATAGATATAGAAAATCTACTTAATCAACTGGGGATAGTAGAGGAAGTTCAAACAAGAATTATTAGTTTAAACGAGAGTATTTTTATACCTAGTTGAATTATTAATACTAGATAATTTATCATAATGAATATTATATGTTATACTAATACTATCTAATAATTGTATTTAAACAATTATGAAAAAAGAAAGCTCCTGGTTTAACAGACAGTCTATAACCCATCCAGTTCTTGTATGCTTTATTCTATTTGTAGTCGCATTAATCTTTAGACTTATTGATATCTTTGTTCTACGTTTGGATGAAAGACTAGGAGAGATAATACTGTCCAAATCCCTTGGATTCATTTTAGTAGCGGTATATCTATATTTAGCTGGTAAAACTATAAGCTATATTGGACTTCACAGGCAAAAAGCCTCCCAGGCTTTCTTTATTGGCGGTGGGGGTATGATCACTATATTTATAGCAGCTTGTGGTATCCAATTAGCTTATCTAAATATCATAGGACAAAAAGCAGTACTTGCCTTATCTGCAGCAGATATCTACTCTGGTACAACAGGCAGTTCAGTATGGTTTATTCTTCTACTACTTGTTGGTAATTTTATCAACTCCTTTATGGAAGAAGGTCTCTTTAGAGGGATTATGCTCCGACATTTCAGGATCAGGTACTCTTTCTTAAAAGCAAATCTGCTGCAGGCTACTTTTTTTGCTGTCTGGCACCTGGTCCAGCCAATAAAGCATTATCATACCGGTCAGGCTGATCTTATGGGTGCCCTTATGGAATCAGGAGTAATATTTATATCCAGTGGTATTATAGGTCTGGTATTTGGGTATTTATATCTTAAGACCAATAGCCTCTGGACCCCATGGATCGCCCATACCATAAATAATACTGTGCTTAATTTTGTATATATAAAAATGGGTGGAGAATTATATCCTCTCTTAAGCATATCCAGACAGGAATTTATTTTTCTTGTTGTTGTCTATTTTATTGGTCTATTTTTACTCATCCTGTGGGCTAAATATTTTGCTGCACGATTTAGAATGCCACAAGTTAAGCCCTGGAATGGTAATTAAATTTTTAATATTTATAACTTAAGCAACAATACAATTAAGGAGGAAAAAATGGATTTATGGCTTTCACTATTTTGGACTGGCCCAATTGGTATTGGGATCTTTCTTGCTGGTTTGGGAGTTCTCTTTTGGGGAATAAGTAAAGCACAAAAGAAAAAATAGTGCATTGAGAATGAATGGATATTTTGATATTTAGCATTACTTGTTTTTCAGATAAGCCCTATTTTATTGAGTGGCATAATGTAAAAGTCAATGTGAAAGATATATTGGGGTTCTAATTAAATCGTTTTTGAGAACATAATAAAAAGGGTAGAGGACCCTCATATATCACAATACGTGTTTGTATAATAATAATACCTATATATAGGTATTAAACTGGTAGCCCCAAGTTACAAAATTTCGAACCGGATTATAAAAGAAATAATTAAAATTAATAATTTTATATAATAATGTAAAATTTTATATAGAGATTATTCAGCACCCTGTTCTTTTGTTTGTGGTACCCACCTTAATTTATATTCAGACTGTAAAATCAAGCGGGTTATAAATGTTATTTGTCCTGCATGCAATTCTAAATGGGTAACTGTTCCAAATATTGCGCTCAAAGCATTTTCGTCAAATCCTTGTATTCGTTTCTTCTCAAGCAAATTAGCGGGATTAAAATCATTTACTGTTTTTATGCAATCATGAATAATCTTTTGAAATCTATCTATTAGCTCTTGCTTGCTAAGTTTATCAGTATCACTAAATTCCAAAGGACGATTCCTTATGTCTTCAAGCTCGCCAATTCCAGAAATAATCCATTGTCTTAGGTTACCACATAGATGATTGATTATTATTCCAATGCTATTTACATTATCATTTGGCTTATACCATATATGTTCATCTTTCAGTTGATTAAGGCAGTGGATAATCCTTTCAAATGCATTATTTATACTTTTATTTGTTTCTTTTAGAAATTGTTCTTCAAAATTCATTTTTTCTCCTCGGTGACAATGATATTTATTGTGATTAATTATAAGTTATGACCAGACTTATTGAAATTTTAATTTTAATGGAGCCCCAAGTATTGAAATTTCGAACCAAATATTAAAAGAAGTAATCAATATTAGAGAGTTATTTTTCGATAAATAACTTTATTATAAGTCCCTTGCTATTAATTCTATTCTCTATTACTTATTTCGCTAACTTGGATAAATAATTTTTAGGAAAACCGATTAAGTTTAAATCTATATCATCTTTATATTCAATTATTAAAGAATCTAATTTTGCTAAAAAATCAGACCAAATAAATTTATCAGCAATAATCTTTTTTAGTATAAATAAGGAATCAAAGATTTTCATGGTTCTATTAAGATTATCCTCTCTTAGAAGTTTTAACTTGGGAATAAGATTTTTATTATATAACCTACCATAGTGTGCACAGGTATTACGGATAACTGAGAAATGTTGAAGCCAGTTTTCAAAAATCATCGAATCATATTTATAATTAGATCTCGAAAATTCTTTTTTATCAGCAGTATTAATATTTTTAAAAAATTTTGAAATATTACTAAGAGATAAGATTTCTATTAATACCCAAAATGGAAATCTACCATTGTATTTTTCTAAATGATGTTTTACAAATAATTCATTTTTTGATTGCCTTATACATCTATTTATATTACTAATAAAATCGAAATACAATTTGGTGTTTTTGAAAAAATTTATATTTAAATAAAACTCACTTCCGTATTTATTACACATAAAATACGCCAGTTTAGCCCTAAAAGACACCTCAAGAACTTCCAGGAGAGGAAAGATTGCCTGTCTTAATGATCTATCAAAATTGTATATCTTTGTAAAAGTGGAAAATTTAGTATTTTCCTTGTAGGTTTCCTGCTCGGTTTTAAACTGATAAGCATATCCCATTAATCGATAATAATTATTATTCGCTAGAAAGAATTTAGCAAATTCATGGTCGTTAATAACAATTCCACGTTCTTTAAGTAAAGTTATTTGTTCTTCTATTGTTTTAGCTGGTTTTAACAATTGATGATCTCAAAGTTATTCTAAAAAAAATGTCCCAGACTGGTCCGCATTGTGAAGAGGCGTTCTGGGATCTGTTAATAATAATTATACTGGATATGATTTAACTGTCAATAAAAAAAAATTACTTAAATTTATACTAAAATAATATATTAATAATTTATAATTTATTAAAAAAGCTGGTAGCCCCAAAGTGACTCGAACCATTTAAGCTTTCATCTTCCATCTTGTAAGTATATTTTCCCTGTCAAAAATCTTAACTGCAAGCCTAAGTACAAATGGGCAAACTATCAGGAGGGCCAGGCTGCCTATCAGAAGATAAGTTATGTTTAAGAGAAAAAGCCCTGCCAGCTGAAGGCCGATGATCAGGTAAATGGGCAGTATTATTACTGCACCTACCCCCTGGGCAGACCTTATATCTGTAGATTTAGATGAGACTATCACGCTGGCCATTGTGATTATAAAAGACAGTATCGGGCTTAAAAGGAAAGCTACTATGACCCATTCTGCATTGGGCAGTGGCATGTAGCCTAATTTAATATAGGCGGAGATATCCACTACTATAATCAGTATAATAAAATTGATAGTGGAAATGACAAATGTAGGTATAAGCGCAGTAAGCGATTTTCCAAGGAGCAGCTCTGATGTCTTTAGCGGTGTTGCCAGCAGCGGTTCAAGCGTATTGTTTTCTTTTTCCATTATTATGGAAGCCGGAGCGATAAGACTGGGTACCATTGCCGGCATAAACAAAAGGAATATAAGAAGCTGTTTTAGTATAAACCCTATGAGTACCCTTAAGGGTTCATCGACCTGGCCGAAGACTTTGTTAATAAAATTCAGTGTATCTTCATCTTCCAGTATGGGTGAACTTCCGAGAATAAAGCCAAGCGGAAGGGAGATTGAAAATATTAGCGTTATTATAAGAATGGGCAGCCATATGTTCTTGTTTTTTATTATCTCTTTTATTTCTTTTTTAAAAATTAAACAAGCGTTTTTCATTTTCCCTTTTCATCCCTTATAAGATCTAGATATATTTCCTCCAGGCTTGCCTTTATCTGGTTAAAGTAAATTATTTTAGCTCTACTGTCTACCAGTTTCTTTAAGATTATCGGATTTGAAATCTCCGGATTTTCAATCACCAGCATTGCCTTGTTTTTGTCTGTCTGGATATTTTTTATATGGCTTGTTTCTTTTATCAATTTTGTATACTTATCTGCATCATCTCTAAATACAATCTCCACTCTTTTACCTCTATCGCCGTTCTGCAGTTCTAAGAGAGTAGCGATCCTTATTATCTTTTTCTTTATGATGCATACTCTGTCAGAAAGGCTGGATGCTTCTTCAAGATTATGGGTACAGAGAAACACTGTCGTTTTCTCTTTTTTTAAGCTGTCAATAAAATTCCTTACCATATGGGCGCTTTCCGGATCCAGCCCCGCTGTGGGTTCATCAAGCAGCAGTATCTTAGGCTCATGTATAAGCGCCCTGGACAGCGCCAGTTTTTGTTTCATACCCTTGGAATAAGTGCCTGCAAGATCGTCTTTTCTTTCCCAGAGGTCAAACATCTTCAGGTATTTTTCAATATTTTTGTTTCTCCTGTCGTCAGGGATATTATAGAAGCTGGAATAATATTTAAGATTGTCATAGGCAGATATTTTTTCGTACATTCCGGGAGACTCGGTCAGAAGTCCCGTTATTTCTCTTATGTATTCACCGTGGCTCCGGGTGTCCTTGCCGTTTATGGTTATTTTCCCGGAATCCGGGGAAATGAGTGTTGAGAGCATCCTAATGGTGGTGGTCTTTCCGGCTCCATTAGGGCCTAAAAAGCCGAATATCTCACTTTCATCTATATCAAAGGAGATGTTTTCAACCGCGGTTATATCTTTAAATTTTCGGGTAAGATTTTCTACTGTTATCATAGAATAGGATTTTACCCTTAATACCTTGATTTATCAATCAAAGAGGCTGGAAAGCTTTTTATTTAATTGTAGATATTCCTTTTGAGATTTTAACCGGCTTTTAATATAATTTCTTTTATTGAAGAAAAACATAGTTTAGTGATTTACCAAAAAAGTTATACGGGAGCGGATATGAGTACAGAAACAAAGACTAAAAAAATAGATGTTCTTATGATAGACAATTATGATTCCTTTACTTTCAATCTGGTGCAGTTTCTGGGTATTTTAGGAGAGAATATTAAGGTCAGAAGAAATGATAAGATAAGTCTTGATGAAATCGAGAAGATGTCACCGTCAAAAATAGTGATCTCGCCCGGACCCGGCAGGCCCGCAGGTGCGGGTATTTCAAAGGACTTAATAAATCGTTTCTACAGGGAGATACCTATACTGGGAGTGTGTCTGGGTCACCAGTGTATTGGAGAAGTATTTGGCGCGGAAGTCATAAATTCCGGAGAGGTCGTCCACGGCAAGACGTCGATGATCTATCACGACGGCAGAAGTATTTTTAAAGGTATTGAAAGTCCTTTTGAAGCTGCAAGATACCACTCTCTGATTTTAAAAAAGGATACTATTCCTCCTTCACTTGTAGTGACTGCCCATACCCAGGACGGTATTGTGATGGGAGTAAGACATAAAGATTACAGATTGGAAGGGATACAATTTCACCCTGAATCCTTCCTGACTCCGGTTGGAATGAAAATACTTAAGAATTTTATTGACCTATGAACATCCTCTCTACAATTTCGGCAATTGACTTAAAAATACTGCCCCAGGATGCGGCCTATATTTTAAAGGATAAAAGTCACCTGTGTTTTTTAGACAGCAGCCTCTACCCTAACAAGTATTCTAAATTTTCTTATATTGCCTGGGATCCTAAATTTGTTATAAAAAGCTGGGGTTATAAGAATGAGTTTATCTCAGTCCCACAAGGTATAGGGTATTATTCATACCAGCATCCTCTGTCATTTCTAAAGGAGAATATAAAAAATTATACCTTAAGCCCTCCAGGCAGTGAGATAGGAAGTATAAAGCCGGTCTTTATAAGCGGCGGCAGAGTGGAGAAAGTGACCAAAGACCATAAGGAAAAGCTGCCTGACTTCAGGGGCGGCTTTACCGGTTATTTTTCTTATGATCTTAAGAACTATATTGAAAAGCTTCCTCAAAGTGTTGTGGATGATATCGGTCTTCCCCTTTTTTATCTTAATTATTATGACAGGGTGCTTGCATACAGCCATATTGAGGGCAGGTGGTATTTTACCAGGAATTTTTTGGTAAAAGGAAAAAAGAAAGAAAACAAGGGTGTTTTTGAAGCCGCCTTCTTAAAAGACGATTATGTGGATCCTGTTGTAAAGGGCAGTGAGCTTGCAGAAAAGATCAATATAGAATTAGAGGGTATTTTAAGAGGTTTTAAAAAACCAGAAGATATCAGGAAAAAGATAATAGAAAAATACTATAAGAAAAAGATATCCAACATAAAGTTTAAATCAAATATTAAAAAACCCGATTATATAAAAAGGGTCATCAAAACCAAGGAATACATCCATAACGGCGACATATATCAGGCAAACTTCAGCCAGAGATTTGAAGCAGATTTGCCGGTGGAACCGATAGACCTTTATTATATACTAAGGGAAAAGAACGCTGCACCATTCTCTGCTTTTATGGATTTTAACGGGTTCAGCATAGGCAGTTCATCGCCGGAAAGATTTCTATTATTACAGGGTGATGTCATAGAGACGCGGCCCATAAAGGGGACAAGGCCCAGGGGGAAAGACGATTTGAATGACAGAGAAAAGATAACGGAGCTGGAAGGAAGCATCAAGGACAGGGCAGAACTTAATATGATTGTGGATCTTGAGCGAAATGACCTGGGAAAGTTCTGCTATTACGGTACGGTCAGGGTTGCAGAACACGCAGTGGTTGAAAAATATGCAACGGTTTTTCACTCTGTTTCAACTGTGACCGGGAAGGTAAAGAAGCGGGTGGATATCTCTGATATTATAAAGGCATCATTTCCCGGAGGTTCAATAACAGGTGCGCCTAAAATAAGGGCAATGGAGATAATCGATGAGCTGGAAACTATAGCCAGGAATGTGTATACGGGTTCGCTGGGCTATATCGGAATTGACTGTACTATGGATATAAATATCGTAATAAGGACATTTGTTATAAAGAAAAATAAGTTTTATTATAATGTAGGCGGAGGAATTGTCGAGGATTCGGTTCCGGAAGATGAATATAAGGAGACACTGGATAAGAGTATCGCTCTTAAAGATACTCTAAGATTTTTTATCGCAAAGAATTTAAAAAAGTTTTTATAAAATTTCTACAGGACAAACTGCCATGTTTAAATATGTTTTTATTAATGGAAAACTGGTCATTGAACATAAAGCCAGAATATCGGTAAAGGACAGAGGGTTTTTATATGGTGACGGTCTGTACGAGACCCTGAGAGGTTTCAAAGATAATCTGTTTATGCTTGATGCCCATGTTCAGAGGCTGTTTCACTCACTTAAAATCTTAAAATACAACGTCACTTTTAATAGTGAATATTTAAAGGATGCTGTAGTCAAAACTGTGAGAAAGAATAACCTCACAAGGTGCGATTCTTATATAAAGATAATCGTCACCAGGGGAATTTACAACGGGGATTTCCATTTCAGCAGCAGCTGCAGGCCCAACCTTATAATACTTGCTGAAAAACTCAAACCCTACCCTCAGGAAGATTATATCGAAGGGATAAATATCATCTCTTCTTCAATAAAAAGGCAGTCAGTGGGACGGAGTCTCTATTCTCATAAGCTTATAAATTATTTTGAGAATATTTTTGCCAAGGATGAAGCCCATAAAAAAAGTGCCGGGGAGGCTGTTTTTTTGACCAGGGACCGGCTGGTCCTGGAGGGGGCATCGAGCAATATATTTATGGTGAAAAGAGGTTCAGTATATACCCCTCCGCTGACACAGAATATTTTACCTGGTGTTACCAGGGAAGTGGTGATAGATATATGCAGGGAAAACATGATAAAAATAAAAGAGAAAAAAATCCACTACCGGGATATCATAGGCGCGGATGAAGTTTTTAAAACCAGTTCTGTTGCCGGAGTGGTACCGGTAAAGAAAATAGACTGGTTTGTCATAGGAAGAAGGATTCCCGGAAATATAACCTTAAGGATTATGGAATTATACGAAGATAAGGTTAAATCTTTGAGTATAAAATCAACTATGGAAGTGCAGAAAGGATAAATATGAAATACAGGACTTTAGGAAAAACCGGTTTTAAAGTTTCGGAGATCTCGCTGGGGACCTGGCAGCTTGGCGGAAAGTGGGGCACGAAATTTAGTTATGAGACGGCTGAGACAATCCTTGAAAAGGCGGTAGATGAAGGGGTAAATTTTATAGACACTGCCGATGTATACAACGATGGCTTAAGCGAAAAGGCCATTGGAAGATTTTTAAAAAAGGTAAACCGGAGGGTCTATGTAGCCACAAAGTCAGGAAGAAGGCTGGACCCGCACACTTCAGAGGGGTATAACAAAAAAAACATTGTAGCATTTGTTGATGACAGCCTGAAAAATTTGGATCTTGAGACAATAGACTTGATACAGCTTCATTGTCCCCCGACCGAGGTGTACTCAAATCCGGAAGTCTTCGGTATTCTGGACGAACTTGTCAGTAAAGGAAAGGTTTTGAATTACGGCGTAAGTGTTGAAAAAGTGGAAGAGGCATTAAAAGCTATTCAGTATCCCAACTTAGCTACTGTTCAGATCATCTATAATATGTTCAGGCATAAACCTGCCGAGGATTTTTTTATTAAGGCAAAAAATAAAAATATAGGGATCATTATAAGAGTCCCTCTGGCAAGCGGCATGCTTACCGGTAAGTTTAAAAAGGATACAGTATTTTCAAAGGGAGACCACAGGTTCTTTAACCGGGAAGGCCAGGCTTTTGACAAGGGTGAGACATTTTCGGGAGTTCCTTATGAAGTGGGACTGGAAGCAGTAGAAGAATTAAAGAAGGTATTTCCTGAAGGAAAACTTGCTCAGCATGCACTGCGGTGGATACTTATGAATGACTGCGTAAGCAGTGTCATACCGGGGGCCAGCAGGGTATCCCAGATCGAAGACAACGTAAAGGCTTCAGACCTTCCGCCGCTCACGGACAAGCAGATGGAAAAAGTCAGTGAGATATACCAAAAATACCTTAAAATATATGTCCACAGCAAGTGGTAAAAAACGATTTTACTTAAGAAAATCATAGTGTTAATATAAAGTGGCATTTGCTTAAATACTTGAAGTAAGTATGTAATTGGTGGAATCAAAAAAACAAATTGCTAATTATAAAAGAGGGGGTAATGGACAGTGAAGCAATTCACCAGTTTGATGAATCTGATAGAAACCAGAAAAAGCATCAGATCTTATAAACCCCAGGAAGTAGAAGAAGAAAAACTAAATTATATTCTACAGGCGTTTAGAAAAGCTCCGTCTGCCAAAAACCTCCAACCGTGGAAATTGATTGTTGTAAAAAACAAGAAAAAAATAAGTGACCTGTCCATAGCATGCAATAACCAGACTTTTCTGGCAGAAGCTCCTATAATTATTGTGGCCTGTGCCAAAGAAGAAGAAGCTTACGGGGTGATGGGCGGTTATATGAGCAGTTATCCCATAGATGTAGCGATTGCGCTGGAACACCTAATACTTGCTGCTACTGAAAAAGGGTTGGGCACCTGCTGGATTGGAGCATTTAAGGAAAAATTGGTGAAGGATCTGCTTGGTGTTCCGGAGGATGTAAGAGTGGTTGCAGTAACACCATTAGGTTACCCGGCCAGAGAAGGCGGAGCCAGAGGAAGAAAACCCCTTGCCAAGATAGTCTCCTACGACAAGTATATAGACTGATAAAGGTTTATAGATCAATTTATTTATGGAAATAATTATAACCCATTTGAGCTCTGATTTTGATTCTTTTGCTGGAATGGTAGCAGCTAAGAAAATATACCCGCAGGCTCAAATTGTACTGCCTACTGCAATAAATCAAAACGTGAGAAAGTTCATCACTCTTTATGAAGATGAGCTGCCGCCCCTTTTGGACCCCAAGGGGATTGATTTTTCAAAGGTAAAAAGAGCCATTGTAATCGATACAAAGTTTGCCTCAAGGTTAGGCCCTGCAAAGGCGGCATTAAGTAATAAGGGTATTGAAGTAATAGTATATGATCATCATCAGAAGACTTCCAGAGATCTGAAAGCCACCTATGATTATTCCAGAGAGGTGGGAGCTGCTACGGCTATTCTGGTAAATCTTATAAAAGAGAAAAAGATCAGTGTTTCCCCGCTTGATGCTACACTTTTTACACTTGGGATATATGAGGACACAGGTTCATTTACATATCCGGGCACTACTTCCAGCGATCTTGAAGCAGCTGCATTCCTTATGAAGAAAGGGACTAATTTATTTGTAGTATCAAAATTCTTAAATCTTTCACTTACCGAAGACCAGCACAGACTTTTAGAGAAGTTGATAATGAACTGTAAAAAGGTAAATGTAAATGAAACAGAAATCTTGCTTTCTCAGGCGGACATGCCTGATTTTGTTGAAGGGCTTTCTGTGCTGACCAGGAAACTGTCCCAGATCGAAGATGTAAGTATAGTGATATGCTGGGCTAAAATGAAAGGGAAGATTTATGCAGTTGGCAGAAGTGATGATAAAAATGTGGATGTGTCCGAGATACTGAAGGTTGTAGGGGGCGGTGGGCACCCGCAGGCAGCTTCCGCAGTTGTAAACGACATAGCTTTTGAAGAAGTGGGAAAAAAGATGATGGGCTCCCTTAAAAAACATATAAAAAAGCCAATGCTTGCAAAGGATATAATGTCTTATCCGGTAAGGGTGGTAAAGGAAGATGCAAGCATAGCTCAGGTAGATAAAATCTTAAAAAAATACGGTCATTCTGGAATACCCATTGTGGACAAAGCCGAAGACCTTGTCGGTATAATAACAAGGAAGGATATAGATAAGGCAATAGGCCACGGCCTTTCACATGCTCCTGTGAAGGGTTTTAAGTCCCGAAGTGTTGTGAGAGCCGGTGCAAATACGAGCATTGGTGAGATACAGAATCTTATGGTAGAAAACGGCATTGGAAGAGTACCTATTATAGATAAGAAAAAGATCATAGGTATTATTACCAGAAAAGATGTCCTGAGGTTCTTACACGGCCGAAGCTATGAGAATTTCTGGGGATTTTTCCCTGAAAAATTACAAAAGATACTAAAGATCATTTCCGGTGTCTCACAGGTTCTGAAATATAATACTTATCTGGTAGGAGGGATAGTAAGAGATGCACTTCTGAAGATACCTAATTTTGATATAGATATTGTAGCAGAGGGTGATGGTATAAAGTTTGGAAAAGAATTATCTTCAAGATTTGACTGCAGACTGGAATGCCACAAGAAATTCGGAACTGCTGTCCTGGTCTTAAGTGACAGACAGCATATAGATATAGCCTCAGCAAGAGTGGAATATTATAAGAGCCCGGCTGCTCTTCCCAGTGTAGAATCAGGGAATATAAAACAGGATCTTTCCAGGAGAGATTTTACTATAAATACTATGGCCGTGTCGCTTAATAAAGAAAATTTTGGCGAGATCCTTGATTATTTCGGAGGAAGGGAAGATTTGAAAAACAAAAAGATAAAAGTCCTTCACAAGATGAGTTTTATTGAGGATCCAACCAGGATCTTTAGGGCAGTGAGGTTTGAGAAGAGGCTTGGATTTAAAATGGACAGCCAGACCGAAAAACTTGCCAGGACTACTATAAATATGAATATAGTGTCAAAGCTAAACGGGGTAAGGATAAGAGATGAACTCATTTATATTTTTAATGAAAAAAATCCCCTGGAGGCGATTGAAAGACTATATGAACTTGGTGCGCTTAAGAAAATAGGAATAAAGGTAAGGATCGATAAAAAATTTATAGAACAGGTCAAAAAGATATTAAAATATTACCGTGAGATGAAAGATGATTATAATAAAATCGGAAGGGAAATTAAAAAGTGGAGATTACTTTTTATCCTTCTTCTAAGAGGTAATAAGCCTGACAAGATCGAAAGATGGTGTTCTGAGATGAAGGTCAGAAAGAAAGATGTAAATGTTATACTCAATACCTATAAAATGTGGAATGAGGCCAGGAGGAATCTTAAAAGCAGCATTAAAAAGAATTCCACTCTTTACCACAGGGTCAGTTTAATCCCTCCCGATCTTCAGGTCATTGCCTGCAGCTGGGGAAGGGAATATCTGGGCAATATCAAGAAATATTTAAAAGACCTTTCCGCCTTACATCTTGAAATCAATGGTAATACATTAAAGGATATGGGTTACAAACCTTCGGAGAAATTTAAAGAAGTCCTGGAAAAATTATTTGAGATGAAACTGAACGGCAGGATAAAGAATAAAGAAGACGAGATCTCTAATTTGAAGAAGTTGATGGGGACGCACATCAGTTAAGGTTCTTATGATAGAAATATTCCCCGAGGAATCGAATATTGATATCTTTTTAGTTATTTATATATAATACTCTGGTAATATATATATCAGGGCGGTTAGCTCAGATGGTTAGAGCGCTGCGTCGACATCGCAGAGGTCATTGGTTCAAGTCCAATATCGCCCACCACTTCTTAATGTATTATTTTAAATGCTACCAAAAACTTGAAGATAATATTGCTTTTATTCAGAAACACGGCCTGGCTGAATTTAGAAGATCACAAAAAGTAAGAGAAAAACTGCTCTGGAAGCTTCTTGATGGATTCAATGAAGGGCGCTCAAAGAGTTACTTCTGCCTTGCTGCTACAGTATTAGATTTAGATGAATTAGCAGAAGCAGTAAAGGAAGCCGCGGGTAGTTCCAAAAGTCTTGATATAAAAGAGAAAGCCAAGCTTGCACATTCGATCCTGGACAGGATAGCAGAGAAGAAGGGATACTATCTAAAACTGAGAAAAAAGCCTGCTGTCAAAGTATGATGAGTTTATCGGGAGCTAGCCTATATTCTGGGAAAGATAGGCTGCACCAAGTGCCCCGGTTATCTGCGGCTCATCGGGTATCTTTATTTTGACTCCCAGATTTTCTTCAAGAGCCTTTACCACTCCCAGGTTTTTGGCGACTCCTCCTGTCATACATACAGGTTCTTCAAGTCCTATCCTTTCAACCATTGAAGTTATCCTGTTTGCTATGGAATAAATGAGGCCTTTTATGATCTTGTCTTTATCTACTCCCTGTCCGATAAGGGAGACTATTTCAGATTCGGCAAATACGGTGCAGGTCGAGGTTATATCGACCTTACCATCGGTTTTAATAAAAATAGGAGCAAAATGCTCAAGGTCTATTTCCATTGCCTTGGCCATTACTTCCAAAAATCTTCCCGTCCCTGCCGCACACTTATCGTTCATCAGAAAGTCAATGGGACTCCCGTTTTCAAGCTTGATTACCTTGCTATCCTGCCCGCCGATATCGATCACTGTTTTAAGGTCAGGGAATAATGATATTGCTCCCCTGGCATGGCAGCTGATCTCGGTTATATTTTTATCTGCAAATGGAATATTTATCCTACCGTAGCCCGTGGCAATAATTGCTTTGATATCTCTGCTTTTAAGCTTAGCTTTATTTAAGGTATCCTCAAAGGCGTTTTTTGCAGCATTCTTACTGCTGGAGCCGGTAGGGGAAATAGCATAGGATAAGATTTTGTTATCTTTTCCATCCAGTATCACTGCTTCGGTTGATACTGAACCAACATCAATTCCGCAGGTATACATCTGTTTCCTTTCTTTTGCTTATGTTTTAGAATTTAAAATTTCCAGAAATCCCTGCATCCTGGTCTTTATCTGGCCGTGAGATGAATTGTTACGGTCCACACAATCTCCGTCTATTACCAACGTAGGGATGCCCAACTTCTTAAGACTGTCTTTGATTATCCTTGCGCCGCCGTTACTCTGCCTGCAGCCCCAGTGAGAAAAAAGGACAGCTCCGTCGATTTTATATTCTCTGGCAATATCAAGGATTACCTTAACACGGTTGTCGATCTTGCCGCCGAGGAAGTGGGAAAGCATCTTTTTGGCCAGGCTTTCAAAAGGCTTTAGCGGGTCAAGCTCGGGCCAGTAAACATAATTTATCTCTTCAAAGACTACTATGCAGTTTTCTTTTTTAAGGATATCAAAGATCTCGCTTTTATAGTACGGTTTGAGATGCAGCCACAGGATCCTTTTAGGAAGGTTTCCTTTACTACCATTTTTTCCCTGCTGTATGGCCAGGTATTTTTTTAATTCTCTGTACATATGCTTATAAAGAGTAACAGCTTTTTCTGTTCCGGGCAGCACGTGAAAAGGAAGGATATAATTTAGAGCATTGAAATAAGGGGGATACTCTGTAAGATCCTTTCTTAAGTCATTTACTTTGACTGCCCAATTTCTGAACTCATTTGAAAGACTTATGATTTCTCTGAATTTAGAATAGTCAGGTTCCCTGCCTGTTTTTGAACTTATATCCATATATATATTTTTTAGCTGGCCGGTAAGGTACTGTAGAGATTCTTTTGAATAATGGTATGGAACATCGATGAGATAGAAATTTTTTTCAATACCATATTTCTTTGAATATATGTAAAAAGATTTCTGCGCAGCATCGCAGGCCAGATTGGTGGCCAGGATAAAGTCAGGTTTAGGAAATACATCAAGCTCTAATGCACCGGAAGCACTCCTGTGGAAGGTACACAGATCCTGTGAATACCAGTTAGACGCAGACTGTTTGATAGTCTGGGATGCTATACCAAGTCCTGCAGTGAAACCTGCCATTACTTCCGGAGGGAAGGGAGTGATTTCAAGTGCGTGCAGCATCTCATATGGTACAAAAAGCGATCCAAATCCTACAGGGTGGCTGTTATCTGAATAGGCATTTCTTAAACTTTCTATAGTAAAAATATTCAGGTATTTATCAGAGACTGAGGAAAAGGTGCTTCCATAGGTATAAAGTATGGGCTTTTTGGCAATTATGCCAAGCAGCCTCTTTATATATTTCTGGTTCAAGTTCTTCTGTATTCCTGTTTTTAATCTGTCTTTTATTCCCATCTTGATTATATCTATTTTACAGCATCTCCAGAAAAGCCTGTATCCTTGTCTTTAGCTGGCCTTCTGAAAAATTGTTATATTCCATTTCTAGATACAGCACAGGGATTCCCATTTGGTTAAATCTCTCTTTCAGAAGGGGAAAGGAATATAATACTGTATCACAGAATTTCAAACTAATAAATATTATACCTTCTATACTGTTTTCTATTATAGTATTTTCAATTTCTTTAAGTTTTAGTCCCAGATCGGCCATTCTCATACATGGAGATTTATTTAGATATCTCCGGGCCAGGGAGGTAAGTATATCCGTACTTCCGTCTTTATCTACCAGTTTTATAAAGTACCTGCTTGAGATACAGAGATCATCGGAAGCTACTCTGAGTTTCATTGATGACAGCATATCCCATAATTTTTCTTCAGTGATAAAATTGCCAATGACCATTATTCCGGGAATGCTTCCTCTATCTGTTTCTGAAATGGTCTTATTTTGCCCGGCAGAGTCTTCTATGAATTTTAGATATTTTTCTAGCTCGTCTATAAACACTTGAGCTTCGGATGTCATAGACAACTCCATGATCCTGTAGTAGGTAGAAATGTATATATGGCGGGGGAACTTCTTAAATATAAGGCTGAATTTTTCTAAAAGTCTCCTTTTTTTATTTATAAGAAGTACAGCTTCAGCTATTTCTTTTTCTCTTATTTTGACCCCGGCTGTATTTTCAATAAATCTTTTCATATGGGCAAGATTAACTCTAAAAAAAGCTGTAGAATCTTCCCCCCGAAGGCGTGGGACATCCAGAAGATGCGAGGGGGTTTTTTTTAGATAGGTATTTGCAGTATCATACAATCTTCTCATACCATCGCAGGAGTTGGTAAATACCAACGCTTTAAGATTGCTCATGTCAGATAGCAGGCTGTCCCAGCTTGATTTTATATAGGGACAGAAATTTATAGGGAAGTAGCTTTCCGATTTTACTATCTTTTTACTTCCCATAATTCTTAAAGGGGTAAACCCGCCGGCGATTATCAGTTCTTCCGGAGTGTAAGTACAGAACCAACCGATTAAAGGCCTTTTATCCAGAGAGGATAAAGTATTTTTAAAAAAACTCTGAACATCATTTATTTTACTTTTTAAAAGGTCAGGGCTATCCGAATTTTTATTGTCCTGCATCATATTATTTCCGTATCCGGGGCTGTTATTAATTGCTTTTTATTATTTCTTCGTTTCTTGTGAATTCTTCATAGATGCCCAGGTGTCCCCAGAAATCTTCAATATAGAATCCGTTTATTTGACCGCTGTCTTTGCCTTCTACAGTTATTTTTACCTTATCTATTTCTTCAAATTCGGTAAGCGTGTTTACGATTGAGTAGACAGCCAGAACTTCTGTAGTGGAGCTGTGAGGTATTTGATCTACGTTGGTTATAATCTCTTTGCTGAAATCTACGACAGCGGTGCTGCCTGATATTTCCACTGAATTGACTTTTACATCGGAAGGTATGGTGGGATAAAGACTAGTGCTCTCCGGGCCTTTTACAAGTTCTTCTACTACTTTTTTTAAGAGTGCGTCACCTGTCTGGATTTGCCTTACTTCCTTTACAAGATAGGACTCGTTCTCCTCATAATCAGCAAAATACAGAGAAATATTCTGTGTGCATGAAGACAGCAAGAAAAGAAAAGATATGGCAATAACAAGAAAGATGCTTAAGGTAGAAAGTCTACTGAGGATGATTTTATTTTTTTTCATTTTTATTCTTAAAGGTCGTAATTTTTTGATAAATTATTTACCGTATAATTCTATAAAGATGAAGATAAAAAGACAATATATAAATTTCCGGGGTACAAATCATTACAAAAATCGGCTATCAGGTGGTATTATAATCTTAGTTATACTGCTGAAGATGTGTAAATCCGGGATTATATCAAAATCCGGCTGTTTAATGATAGATTTTATGGGGTGGTTATATGGAAAGCAAAAAGGCTCTTTTAGTAATAGATATGCTGAATGATTTTGTACGCGACGGGGCGCCGCTGAAAATCCCACATATAGAAAAGATAATCGAACATGTCAAGAGAGAGACAGAAAAAGCCAGAAGCAGCGGTTACCCGGTGATTTATTTGTGTGACAGCCATGATAAAAAAGACAGGGAATTTAAAATGTTCCCGCCCCATGCGGTTAAAAATACGGAAGGCTCAAAAATCATAGAAGAACTCAAGCCTCAGGGTACCGACATTATTATAAGAAAGAGCACATTCTCCGCTTTTTTTGAAACTGATTTAGATGAGGTATTGAAGAGATTGGGAGTCAAGAAATTGGTATTTGCAGGAGTTACTACCAGCATATGTGTTCTTTATACAGTGGTAGATGCGGTGATGAGAGGTTATGAGGTAGAGGTGGTAAAAGATGCAGTGATCGGTCTAAATCCCGAAGACCACAGATTTGCACTTAAGCAGATGGAGAAAGTACTTAAGTTAAATATAATATAAGGAGCAGGTAATGTTTCATACTGCGGACCCCGATGATATAAAAAAGGGCAGATTGACTGATATATATTTTAAAAGAACAGAAGAGATATTAAAAAACAGTAAAAAAAATCCGGTGGTCAAGGCTGAGATATTTTTAAAAGGTTTCCCCTGCGGCTACAGCTGGGGCATTTTGGCAGGGATAGAAGAAACTATAAGACTCCTTTCGGATACAGGGATGATATCGGTAAGATGCATGCCCGAGGGAACGGTATTTAGGGATTTTCAGCCGGTAATGGTGATAGAAGGCAGGTATCTTGACTTTGGAATATACGAGACAGCTATTCTTGGTTTACTATGTCAGGCAAGCGGGATAGCTACAAAAGCAGCGAGATGCAAGCTGGCCGCTGGGGATAAATTGATTTACAGTTTCGGAGCCAGAAGGATGCATCCGGCGATTGCTCCTATGGTAGAGAGGAGTGCATTTATCGGCGGAGCAGATGGTGTTTCTACAACACTTGGCGCGGAGCTGATCGGTCAGGAACCGGTAGGGACTATTCCTCATGCTTTAATCCTGATTATAGGTGATACCAAAGAAGCAACAGAGGCTTTTGACAGTGTGATCAGTCCCGAAATTAAAAGAATATCTCTTATAGATACTTTTAATGATGAAAAGTTTGAAGCAGTAAGAGTAGCTGAAGGACTTGGCAAGAATTTATTCGGTTTAAGGCTGGATACCCCTTCATCCAGGAGAGGGAATTTTAAAAAGATTTTAGAAGAGGTTAGGTGGGAACTGGATATAAGAGGATTTGAGAATATCAAGTTATTTGCCAGCGGCGGCCTGGATGAGGATGATATACTAAATTTAAAAGATATAGCAGATGCATTTGGCATAGGTACAGCTATAAGCTCGGCCAGAGTCATGGATTTTTCTCTGGATATTGTAGAGATTGAAGGAAAAAAGATTGCAAAAAGAGGGAAAAAGTCAGGTGCCAAGAAAGTATTAAGATGCAAGGACTGCTTTAACGACCTGGTAGTCCTGGAAGACAGGAAGGCATCCGAATACAGTTGTGCTAAATGCGGAGGTGCTTATAGTGATATTTTTATAAGTGCATTGGATGAAGGAAAATTATTGTATAGCTTTCCACCGGCAGAAGGTATTAGAAAGGCTGTTTCCAGCCAGTTTAAGTTTTTGGAACTTTAATAGAAATCGGTGAGTAGAGAGGAAATTATATGGCGGTAAAATTATTTTTAATAAGACACGGTCAAACGTTGTGGAACCAAGAGGGAAGGTATCAGGGCGATAAAGACATAGACCTTACTAAAGAAGGTATCAGGCAGGCCAGGCTTACTGCGGAGTACCTTTCTGATGTAAATTTTTCAAATATTTACAGCAGTCCGTTAAAGCGGGCTGTGGATACAGCAAATATCATAAATAAAATAAATAAGGGAAAGAATTTAAAGATAATAATCAGAGATAATTTTAAAGAAATGCATTTCGGGAAATGGGAAGGAATGAAATTCGAGCAGTTAGGCAAGGTTTTCCCTGAAGAATTCCATCAATGGTTAAATGACCCCTATAATTACTGCCCCACAGGTGGAGAGAGTTTCAAGAAGGTAAAAGAAAGATCGATAAAGGAAATTGAGAATATAGTAAAAGAAAATGAAGAGGGCAGTAATGTTGCAGTGGTGGCCCATGGAGGGGTCATACTTTCCATACTGGTATACTGGCTCCAGATCCCCCTGCCCAGGTGGAGGTCAATTATCCTGCATCAGGGAGCAATAAATATCGCAGTTGTTGACAGGGGTTTTCCTTATATCTCAACTATAAATTTCACGGGTCATTTAAATCCTATATATGATGATAGTGGAGATAAAATTATTAAGACTTACAGCAGGTTCAGAAGTGATGATGGTAAATCAGGATAGAATTAAGGAAGGTGTTAAAGATGGATAATAATAATGGTGCTTTGGACATTGCTGGAGGCGATATATTCCAAAACTTTCTGGATAAATGGCTCAATATAGTAATTATAATAGCTGTACTTTTAGCATTGGTCATAGTGGTCATAATCGTAGCCAGAAGGATCAGACGGCTGGTAGAAAGAAGGATCAGCGACGATAAACAGATTATTAAGAAAAGGACTTTTACATTTATCAGTGTGGTCTCTAATCTAATAATTATAATTTCCGTAGTAGCTGCCCTGCTGATAATAGCCGATCAGGTCGGAATAAGTGTGACCCCCCTTCTTGCTGGTGCTGGGGTGGCAAGCATAGTAATTGGTTTTGGTGCACAGAGTCTCATTAAAGATTTGATAAACGGTATATTTATACTACTCGAACAATGGTATCAGGTAAATGATATTATAACTATAGGAGATACAACAGGAACAGTTGAAAGATTTAACCTGAGGACTACGGTAATAAGAGATCTTGAGGGTACTCTTCATTTTGTACCTAATGGTGAGATAAGTAAATTAAGCAATAGAACTCATACCTGGTCAAGAGCTCTGATACAGATCGGAGTCCATTACAAAGAAAATATAGATAAAGTCATAAAGGTTCTGGAAGAAGTATTTGATGGATTAATATCCGATAAGAAATATAAAAAGTCTATTTTAGAAAGGCCCGAAATATTAGGTGAGGGCGGCGTAAGTGAACTTAGCGATTCAGCCGTAGTATTTACTATTATCTGCAAGGTAAAGCCCGGACAGCAGTGGACTATTGCCAGGCAGTTAAGAAAGAGGATAAAAGAAAGATTTGACATGGAAGGTATAGAGATTCCCTACCCCTGTACCAATGTATATATGAGGGATAAAGGATAGGACTCATTTGAATTAGTTATTGATTATTGATTTCAAATGTTATAATATCCCTAATGGTAATAATGGTGAAAAATCAGATTTAACCTTTTTTATCTTATTATCTTTCTGTTCTGCCTTAAGGCAGAACCTAATTTATAAATTAGTCCATAGGAGGATCTAAAGATTGAAAAATTATGAGCTTGTTGTTATTTTTGACCCATCCCTTAAAGAAGAAGATATTGAAAAACAATTGTCCAAAATTACTTCACTGCTGGAAAAGGAAAAATGTAAAGTTTCCAATATTGACAAGTGGGGAAGCAGAAAATTAGCCTATCCTATTAAAAAACAGGAGAACGGCTATTACGTCATAGTATATTTTAATGGTGACAGTAATGTCGTTAACGAGCTGGACAGGATAAATAAGATCAATGATAAAGTGCTGCGTCATCTGATTGTAAAAAGTGAAGAATCTTAAGTGATAAAAATCAATAAGAAGAAGGTGAAGTGTCATGGCATTCGGTGTTAATAATACGACTATTTTAGGAAATTTGACCAGGGACCCGGAACTGAGGTTTACTCCGAAGGGTACTCCGGTGGCAAGTTTTGGGATCGCAGTCAACAGAAATATAAAAAATAAAGATTCCGGTGAATGGGAAACGCAGGTAAATTTTTTTAATGTGACTGCCTGGTATAAACTTGCGGAAAATTGTGCGGAAAGCTTGAACAAGGGAGACAGAGTCCTGGTTTCCGGCAGACTTTCACAGGACAGCTGGGAAGATAAGGATGGTCAGAAAAGATCGGCAGTGAAGATAATTGCTGATGTCATAGCACCAAGCATGGAGTTTGCTTCCTGCAAGATAGAAAAAAATCCCAAAGCAGAAGGAGGAGTATCCGGCAGGAGCAATAATAAGGAAGCTGATATTGAAGAAGCTGATTTCAGTGACGAAGATATACCATTTTAAGTTTGATGTTATCTAATTTGAATATAGGAGGAGAGACTTTAATTGGCTAGAAAAAATAAAAAAACAAGAGATGATAGAAATTCCAGAAGTGCAACTGGATCTATGCTCAATTTAAGGCAGAGAAAGAGATTTTGTTACTTCTGTAGAGCGAATATTGATACTATTGATTATAAAAATGCCAGTTTGCTTGAAAAATTTATTTCTGATAAAGGCAAGATAAGACCAAAGAGGTCTACAGGTAATTGTGTACAGCACCAAAAGAAGATAGCTATGGCTATTAAGAGGGCGAGAGTAATAGCTCTCATTCCTTATTTTAAAAGATAAATATAATCTTGGCAGTCTGATATGTCCTTTGATAATTTAAATAACACTAAAGCTAAAAAATTAAATCTGGTAATACTTACCTTAATTACTACTATATCCCTGGTCTTTATTGCATACATGCCCTTTTTCGGGATTATTGGATTGGCATTGATACCAGTGCCGGCTACCCTTCTGGTTCTCCGCGGCAGGATAAGGGACGGTATAATCTGCGCAGTGATATCCTGTATCATACTGCTTTTACTGGATTATATACTTGCACCGATCGCAATAATTTTAATAGTTGCGGTCTCCTTTATTTACCGGAGATTCATTGGTAAAAATAAAAGTAAAATATTTATAGTAACGAGCGTTTTCTTAGTATTTTGTGGAGCAGTTTTACTATATGTTGTACTGGCATCCGCTGTCAGCAGGATTAATTTTATTGGTGAGATCTTAAAGAATTATAATGTTTATGTTGATCAGATAGCAGATGATCGATTAGTTCTGGGTTATGCCGATTTATTGTCGATTGAACAGTCTCAGCTTGATTCTACAATTCAGCAGACCCATGATATCCTGAGGTTTTTCCCGTATGTCGTTCCTGGATTTTTAATAGCGTCATTTGTTATGGCAAGCGTGATAAATTATATAGCAAGCTCTAAAATGCTTAAAAAATACAATGTTGATATAGAACCATTTTTGTCTTTTAAAGAGTGGGATCTTCCATGGTATTATTGTTGGGGAGCGATCATTGGACTGGTACTGGTGCTGATTCCTTCTACCGGGAGTAATATTGATTTGATTATAGACATTGCGGGATTCAATCTGATAGTTGTATTTGGACTTCTGTACCTGGTTCTCGGAATTTCAGTGCTGTGGGGCATATTTGAGAGATTTAAAGTTTCGATTATATTAAGAATAATCATTCTTATAATCGTGGGTTTGTTCATTGGATTCACTATATTTATTCTGCCGTTTTTGGGGTTGATTGATATATGGGTAAATTTCAGGAAGCTAAAAAGAGAGCGATCGGTCTAATCTTGAATCATAGAATAGGAGGAAGATTTGAAAGTCATACTTACAAAATATCATGAAAAACTGGGAGATGTCGGAGATATAGTAGAGGTAAAATCCGGCTATGCTAATAATTATTTAATACCAAATGGGATCGTAAAGCCTGCAACCAGGGGTAATATAAATCAGATGAAGATTGTAAAACAGGCTGCTTTAAAGGTGGAATCCAGGAATATAGCAGAAGCAGAGAAGTTAGCCAAAAAGCTGGGAGATCTACAGATTACTTTTGTGGTAAAAACAGGAAAAGAAGGGAAACTTTACGGTTCTATAACCAATAAAGATATTGCTGAAAAGATTTTTGAAGAAAAAAACATAGAAATAGACAAAAAGAAAATTGAACTGCAGGAGCACATAAAAGAATTGGGTGAATATAACACAGAATTAAGATTGTATAAGGAAATCAAGAGTCCTTTAAAAATAATAGTCGAGCCTGATGAGGAATCAAAAGAATTAATTGAAGCTTACGAGGCAGATAAGGGAAAGGCTGCGGCTGAAAAAAAGGAAGAAAAGAAAATAGAAGAAGAAGAAAAACCTGAAGAGGATAAAGCTGAGGCCAAGGATAAAAAGGGTTCCCCTAAAAAAGAAAAAGAAGAAGAGAAAGAAACCAGGAAAAATCTTAAGAAGAAATAATCTATGAAAGAACAAATTAAAAGAGAAGGGAAGCTCTCTCCGCTGGATACCAGTAAACTTGAACGGATACCCCCATATAATATAGAAGCTGAGGAATCCCTACTCGGATCTATGCTAATTTCAAGAGATGCTATTGTATCGGTAATGGAGATTGTAGATGAAGGGGATTTTTACCGAAAATCCAATCAGGAAATTTTTAATACTATAATGGAATTATATATAAAGGGTGAACCTGCTGATCCAATAACCATAGCAGATAATCTCAAAAAGAAAGGTCTGCTGGATGAAGTAGGTGGAAAAACCTATATCCACTCTCTTATAAGCAATGTCCCGCTTGCTTCCAATGCGGAATATTATGCTCAGATTGTAAGAAGTAATTCTATTTTAAGGAAATTGATCTATGCTGCTACTAAAATAGCGACTATGGGTTACGAAGTTCCTGAAGACCTGAGTTCAACTGTAGACAGGGCACAGCAGCTGATATTTGAAGTATATAAGGATCTTAGCGGTGGGAGTGAAAAGGCTAAAGTCGCAGTTATGAAAAACGTAGTCACCGAAGCCTATGAATTGATAGAGGCTCTGCATGAAGCCAAGTCTGATATATCGGGAGTACCATCGGGATATATAGATTATGATCAGATGACTTCGGGTTTCCAGAATTCAGACCTGATTGTAATAGCAGCAAGGCCGGGAATGGGGAAGACTTCATTTGTCCTGGGCATGGCCAGGAATGTAGCAATGTTAGAAAAAATCCCGGTAGCTATTTTTTCACTTGAGATGTCAAAGCAACAGGTGGCACAGAGATTGATGAGTGCGGAAGCAAAAATAAATCTGCACAGTCTTAGAAAAGGTAAGATAAAAGAAAGCCAGTGGAGCCAACTGGCCAGAGCGGTGGAAAGATTATCCGAATGCAAAATATATATAGACGATACTGCTTTTTTAACGGTTATGGATCTAAGAGCCAGAGCCCGTATGATGGTCAGCGTCAATAATGTCAAATTAATAATTGTGGATTATCTGCAGCTAATGCAGTCTACAACTAACTACAGGGGAAACAAGGTACTGGAAATAACAGAAATATCACAGAACCTAAAAGGCATCGCTAAGGAATTAAATGTTCCGGTGGTGGCAGTATCCCAGCTTTCAAGAGAAGTGGAAAAAAGGGATAAGAAAAGGCCTATCTTAGCCGATCTCAGGGAATCAGGTTCTATTGAGCAGGACGCAGATCTGGTTACGTTTATTTATAGGGATGATTATTACGAAGAAGATGAAACCAAGCATACAGGGAAAGCTGAAATAAGAATATCCAAGCACAGAAACGGACCTATAGGCAAAGTAGGGATGTACTTCAATAAGGAATATGCCTTGTTTTCTAATTTAAGTAAATCCTTTCAGGTTGAAGATAAGGAGTGATCTAAATGCCCGGTTTAGCTATAATCGGTTGCCAGTGGGGCGATGAAGGAAAAGGGAGAGTAGTCGATCTGCTTTCAAACAAGGTTGATATGGTGGTCAGATTTCAGGGTGGAGACAATGCCGGACATACGGTAGTTAAGGGAAATGATGAATTTAAACTGCATCTGATCCCGTCGGGGATCTTATACCCGGAGGTTATTTGTGTTATTGGGAATGGAGTGGTTTTAAATCCCGAAGTCCTGATAGAAGAACTGGATGACCTTGAGAGCAAGGGAATAAACACAGACAATTTAAGAATAAGCTCTAATGCGCATCTGGTCATGCCTTACCATATAATTCTGGATAAGGCAGGAGAACACAGGCTGGGTAAATCAAAAATCGGCACCACACACAAGGGTATTGGACCTGTATATGCAGATAAAGCTCTGAGGATGGGAATAAGGACACAGGACCTTAAGGATTTAAAGATATTTAAAACCAAACTTGAAGAATCTTTAAAACTGAATAATAAGATTATAAAAAGAATTTATGGACTGGACCCCCTTGATATGGATGAGGTTTTTGATAAATACAGACAGTATGGAAAGAGAATAAGCAGATATATAATCGATACTACTTCTTTAGTCAGTGAGGCTCTTGATAATAATAAAAAAGTAATGTTTGAAGGTGCACAGGGTACCATGCTGGATATCGATCACGGTACATACCCTTACGTGACCTCTTCTTCAACTATTGCCGGCGGTGTATGCGTGGGGGCTGGAATAGGTCCCAGCAGATTGGATGAAATACTCGGCGTGGTAAAAGCTTATACTACCAGGGTTGGTTCCGGCCCATTTCCAACTGAAGACATCAGCAAGATCGGGGATTACCTGCGGGAAAAAGGATATGAATATGGGACTACCACCGGGAGGCCCAGAAGATGCGGGTGGCTGGATGCAGTTATATTAAAATATTCCATAATGATAAACTCCATAGATAGTATTGCTTTGACTAAGCTGGATATATTAAGCGGCCTTAAAAAGGTTAAAATCTGCACCGGTTATAAATACGATGGGAAAGTTTATGATCATATGCCCTGTCATCAGACTGTCCTGCATAAGTGCACTCCTGTATATGAAGAATACCAGGGATGGAGTGAGGACATAAGCGGGATAAAGAACTTTGAAGATCTCCCCAGACAGGCGCGTAATTATATAAAAAATATTGAGAAGATTGCAAAAGTAGCTGTTTCAATGGTAAGTGTAGGTGCTGAAAGAAGTAAGATCATCATGAGGGACCATAATATAGAAAGCAGATTATTTGATCAGAATAAAAGATCGACACTTATTATTTAAAAAATCAGGCAAAGGAGTAAATTGAATATCCTGGTAATAGGCGGTGGGGGAAGGGAACACTGTCTGGTATGGAAAATCTCAAAGAGCCCTCTGGTAGAGAAGATTTATGCAGCTCCGGGTAATGCAGGAATTTCAGAGATTGCTGAATGCATTGACATAGATATCTCAAAAAAGAACTTTGATAATCTTTTGAATCTGGTAGAGAAGAAAGAAATAGGGCTGACCATAGTTGGTCCGGAAGCACCACTGGTGGAGGGAATAGTTGATTATTTCAAGTTGAGAGGCCATAAAATCTTCGGTCCCAGCGGAAATGCTGCTGCTATGGAAGGAAGCAAGGTCTTTGCCAAAGAATTACTTCAGAAATATGATATCCCCAGTGCTGATGGTATTATTTTTAAAAAAGAAGATCATGATAAGGCAGTAGAATATATTGATAATAGAAAAACTTTTCCCATAGTTATAAAGGCTGATGGTCTTGCAGCAGGGAAAGGCGTGGTAATAGTAGATAATAAAATGCAGGCAGTAGAAGCGGTAAAAGATTGTTTTTCAAGAGGTAAGTTTGGAAGCTCGGGGGACAGGATAATAATAGAAGAGTTTTTAGATGGATATGAAGTATCGGTACTGTGCCTGTGTGACGGCCACAAGATTGTTCCGATGGCTCCGGCTCAGGATTATAAAAGGATCTTTGATGACGACAGGGGGAAAAATACCGGCGGTATGGGAAGTTATAGTCCTGTACCCATGGTCGATGAGAATACTTACCAGCAGATTTTATCAAAAATAATTTTTCCTACTGGAGCTGCAATGGTAAAAGAAAATATTGAGTATAAGGGAATTCTATACGCGGGAATACTGGTTAGCAAGGGGGAGCCTTATCTGCTTGAATATAACTGCAGGTTCGGAGATCCTGAGACTCAAGTAGTGCTTCCAAGACTGAAAGAAGATCTAGTGCCGTTACTTTTAGAATGTATAGACGGCAGTCTTACTGAAAAAAAACTTAAATGGGATAAAAATAAATGTATTTGTGTTGTGGCTGCATCAAAAGGGTATCCGGAAAGTTCTTCAAGAGGAGATATAATCAAGGGACTGGATTATTTTAAGGGAAGCGATGATATAATTGTCTTCCATGCGGGTACTAAAATAGAAGAAGGGAATGTGGTTACCAACGGGGGCAGAGTTTTGGGAATAGTCTCCAAAGCTTCGACTTTCAGAGAAGTAAGAAAAAAAGTCTATAAAGCATTAGGAAAAATCAAGTTCAGAGGTATTCAGTACAGAAAAGATATTGCATTTAAAGCAGAAAGGGGTTACTGATGGCAGTTAAAATTAAAAGAGTAGCTATAGTAATGGGAAGTGTTGCCGATGAGCCGGTCATGAAGAAAGCATCGGATATTTTAAAGGAATTTGGAGTAGGTTATGAGAAAAAGGTACTCTCGGCGCATAGAATGCCTAACAAGACCAGAGAGTTTGCAAAAAATATAAAGGAGAAAGGAATAGAAGTAGTAATTGCAGGGGCAGGGAAAGCAGCACATCTTCCGGGTATAATTGCTTCATATACCAATATTCCTGTAATAGGTGTACCTGTTAAGGCTTCTGAGCTGGGAGGACTGGACTCTTTATTATCTATAGTACAAATGCCTTCGGGAGTTCCTGTTGCCTGCATGGCCATTAATGGTGCAAAAAATGCAGCACTTCTGGCAATCCAGATACTTGCTTTAAAGTATAATGATCTGGCGGAGAAAATAGAGAATTATAAGGCAAAATTAGAGTACTGATAATGCGAGCTAAAAATCGATGGTTGACGATAAAATAAAAATAAAGGTAAAGGATCTGGGTTTTTATTACGGCAAATCAAAAGTATTGGCGGATATTAGTATGGACATCCAAAAGAATAACATAACCGCGATAATTGGACCGTCCGGGTGCGGAAAATCCACACTCCTCAGGACTTTCAATAGAATGAACGAGCTGATTCCCAACACCAGGGTGGAAGGTGAGATAATAATGGATGGAGTTGATATATATAAGGATAATATAGATGTTGTTAATCTGCGTAAGAGGGTCGGAATGGTATTTCAGAGGCCTAATCCTTTCCCCAAAACAGTCTATGAAAATGTTGTTTATGGACCCAGGCTTCATAAAAAGTACACCAGACAGCAGCTGGATGAACTTGTTGAAAGAAGCCTTAAGAAAGCAGCCCTATGGGATGAAGTCAAGAATAAACTTAATACCAATGCAATGGATCTGTCAGGTGGGCAACAGCAGAGGTTATGCATTGCCAGAGTTCTTGCCGTAAACTCGGAAATAATACTTATGGATGAGCCTGCTTCAGCTCTGGATCCGATATCAACCCAGAAGATAGAGGATCTGATGGATGAGCTGAAGGAAAACTATACCATAGTAATAGTAACTCATAATATGCAGCAGGCTGCAAGAGTGTCGCAAAAGGCAGCTTTCCTTTTAACTGAAAAAACTGATGAACCTGCTACATTGATTGAATATGATGATACCAATAAGATCTTTACCAACCCCGGAGATAAGAGAACAGAAGATTACATAACAGGCAGATTCGGTTAATCAGATATTTATTTTTGACATCTTATATATCATACAATATAATACCTCAATTAAATAACTACATTTAAATTTTCAAGTATTATATAGCGATATAAGGATTATAAGTAAGAATACGTGGATTGAGGGAGAAATGTTTATGAAAGAATATTGTCTTACTAAAGAAGGTTATGAAGAATTACTTAAAGAAAGAGAAGACCTTATAAATAATAAGCGGAAAGAAATTGCCGAAAGACTGAAGGATGCTAAAAAATCAGGAGGAGATCTGGCTGAAAATTCTGAATATGAATATGCCAAGAACGAGCAAGCTTTCACAGAAGGTAGAATAGAACAGATAAGTGAGATCTTAAATAATCATATAATTATAAAGAAGGATAATAATAAAGGGTCGGTCAACCTTGGAACGGTTGTAGTAGTAAGAGATATCAATAAGAAAAGAGAAAAGGAATTTACAATTGTAAGTTCAATTGAGTCTGACCCGGAAAAAAATAAAATTTCGGATGAATCTCCAATGGGTAGAGCGCTACTGGGTATGAAGATTGGAGATGAGGTACTGGTCAAGACACCCAATGAAAACAAAAGATTAAAGATATTAAGAATCAGATAAACAGATTTAATCTTTAGAGTATGGAAAAAAAGAAAAACAAAAAAAATTCAAAGTCAGACCATATAGAGAATAAAGAAATATTTAACGGTAGGATTGAATATTTTTTAGAATCGGAAAAACCTTTTGGTGAGGCATTAAGAACAAAACTTGAGAAAGTAAAGGCTCTAAAGAAAAGCGGCAAAGAAATATATAAAACCAGATTTAATAAAAACTATAATGTAATAGATATAAAGAAACTTTATTCAAATCTGAAAAAAGACGACAGTGTCAGTGATATTTTTAAAATAGCAGGGAGACTTACCGGTTTTAGGAAACACGGTAAGGCTACTTTTAGCGATTTAAAAGATTTTACAGGTAAGATTCAGCTGTATGCTAATTTAAAAAATTTAGGTGAAAAAAAATATAGTGAATTCTTAGACCTTGATATTGGTGACTGGGTAGGCGTGGAAGGAACTGTCTTTATGACCCATGCAGGAGAACTCTCGATAAATGTTTCCAAATTTGAACTGCTCAGCAAATCCTTAAGAATACTTCCTGAGAAATGGCACGGTCTTAAAGATAAAGAATTAAGATACAGGCAGAGATATCTGGATTTCATTGTAAATCCAGAGGTACAAAATGTTTTTTTGACCAGGATCAAAGTGATAGATGCTGTAAGAAGATTTTTAACTGAAAAAGGTTTTATGGAAGTCGAAACGCCGATGCTCCAGCCGATTCCGGGCGGTGCAGCAGCTAAACCATTTATAACTCACCATAATGCTCTAAATACGGATCTTTATCTAAGAATTGCGCCTGAATTATATTTAAAAAGGTTGATCATCGGTGGTTTTGAAAAGGTTTTTGAAATAAATCGAAATTTTAGAAATGAGGGCATATCCTACAAGCATAATCCCGAATTTACTATGCTTGAATTTTACCAGGCATATTCTGATTACAATGATATGATGGATCTGACAGAGGATTTAGTAAAATTTGTCTGCAAAGAAGCTATCGGTAAATCAAGTACAGTCTTCAGGGGTAATAATATTGATCTTGGAGGCCGGTGGGAAAAATTTACTATGCTTGAAGCTATTGATAAATTTGGTAAAGTAAAAGTAAACTTTGACAGCAGTATAAAGGAGTTATCTAAAATATCGGAGAATCTGGATATTAAAATAGAAAAAGGCTCTGGAAAAGGAAAAATTATAAATGGAATTTTTGAAGCACTGGTAGAACCAAAGCTTATCCAGCCCACTTTTATAAAAGATTATCCAATTGAAATATCTCCGCTGGCCAAAAAGCACCCTAAAGATAAAAATTTAACTGAAAGATTTGAGCTCTTCATCGGGGGAGAAGAAATTGCTAATGCTTTTTCAGAATTGGTCGATCCCTGTGAACAATTAAATAGATTTAGGGACCAGGTAAAAAGCAAAAGTGAAGAAGAAAGAATTACAGGCAGGATTGACGTAGATTTTCTCAAGGCTCTGGAATACGGAATGCCGCCCACCGGAGGAGAAGGAGTCGGGATCGACAGGCTGGTTATGATATTGACCAACAGCAATTCTATAAGAGATGTGATCCTTTTCCCTGTACTCCGGCCTGAATAAATCCGGGATATGATTTTGTTTTAATTACTCTGGTTTGCTTAAATATGCTAAAATATTAACGTATAAAGATAATCCGGGATTTTATCCGGATAAATATGTTAAGGGGAAATAATTAAATGTTTGAAAGATTTACAGAAAGAGCGAGAAAAGTAGTGGTCAAGGCTCAGGATGAGGCAAGGTTCTTAAAGCAGAACTATATAGGTACTGAACATATACTGCTGGGTTTGATTGATGAGAAGGAAGGGATCGCAGCGAAAGTCTTTGATGAGCTGAATATTAATTTTGAGGATATAAGGGAGGCAATAAAAGATGTGGTAACCGAGGGAACTTCCGAATCCTATGAGCATATACCTTTTACCCCCAGAGCAAAGAAGGTTCTGGAGCTTTCTTTAAGAGAAGCTCTTCAAATGGGTCATAATTATATTGGGACAGAGCATATACTGCTGGGACTCTTGAGAGAAGGAGAAGGAGTAGCAGCAAGGGTATTAAACAGTCTGGGAATTACTCTGGATAATGTAAAAGAAAAAGTTAAGGAACTCCTGAACAAGCAGTCTTATTATTCTCAGCCAGAAAAATCTCTGTCTGGAAGAAGTCAAAAAAAATCACTTAAGATGTTAATGCAGTTTGGAAGGGATTTGACTTCACTGGCAAAGGAAGGAAAACTTGACCCGCTGATAGGCAGGAGAAGTGAAATTGAAAGAATAATACAGATACTTTCCAGAAGGACTAAAAACAATCCTATCCTTATAGGAGAATCGGGAGTAGGGAAAACCGCAATTGTTGAAGGAATGGCACAATTTGTCTGTGAAGGCAAAATTCCTTCAAATCTTGCCAGTAAAAAGATATTCACCCTTGACCTGGGAGCTCTGGTCGCCGGTTCAAGATATCGAGGAGATTTCGAAGAAAGACTTAAAAAAGTACTGGGTGAGATCAAGGATGACGGCGATATTATACTTTTTATTGATGAGGTACATACACTGGTAGGTGCCGGTGCCGCTGAGGGAGCTATAGATGCTGCCAGCATATTAAAACCAATGCTGGCAAGAGGAGAAATCCAGGCTATAGGTGCTACTACAGTAAGTGAATATCGAAAATATGTGGAAAAGGATAAGGCTCTTGAGAGGAGATTTCAGCCGATTTTTATAAATGAACCTTCTGTCTATGAGACTATTGAAATATTAAAGGGATTAAAGGACAGATATGAGGCATTTCATGGTCTTAATATAACCGATGATGCCATAGTGTCAGCTGCCAAATTATCCCATAGATATATATCTGACAGATTCCTTCCGGATAAAGCAATTGACCTGGTTGACGAGGCTGCATCCAGGGTCAGGGTAAGAAATTTAACCGCTCCTCCTGATTTAAAGGGATTAGATGTAAATATTGAAAAAACCATAAGTGAAAAGAAAAAGGCGATAGAATCGCAGGATTTTGAAAAAGCAGCCCAGCTGCGTGATAAGGAGAAACGGCTGGTCAGAGAAAAAAAGAATATAGAAGAGACCAATACAAGAAGTAAAAAAACAGATAAGGGGGTCGTCAGTGAAATTGAAATAACGGAAGTTCTGTCAAACTGGACAGGTGTTCCTGTATATAAACTGACCTCCAGTGAATCTTCCAAGCTTCTTGGAATGGAAGATGAGCTTCATAAGAGGGTCATCGGTCAGGATGAGGCAGTAAAAACAGTCTCCAAGGCTATCAGGCGTTCCCGTTCCGGCCTTAAGGATCCCAAGAGGCCAATAGGTTCCTTTATGTTCCTGGGGCCTTCGGGAGTGGGAAAAACAGAACTTGCCAAAACAATAGCAGAATTTTTATTTGATAAAGAAGAAGCGCTGATACAGATTGATATGTCAGAATATATGGAAAAGCATTCAGTATCAAAGTTGGTCGGCTCACCGCCCGGATATGTGGGATATGATGAAGGTGGTCAGCTTACGGAAATGGTAAGGAGAAGACCATACAGCGTTATACTTCTTGATGAAATTGAAAAAGCACATCCTGATGTCTTTAATATATTACTGCAGATTTTTGAAGACGGCCATCTTACCGACTCTCAGGGCAAGAGAGTGGATTTTAAAAACACTGTTGTTGTAATGACTTCCAACCTGGGAGCAAGAGAAATACAAAAAAATACTCCTATGGGATTTAAGAAAATAAATACTGAAGATCTCTCTTACGATGAAATAAAAGAAAAGGTGATGAGTGAGTTGAAGCAGGCATTCAGGCCTGAATTTTTAAACAGGGTTGATGAAGTCATCGTATTTCATAAATTACAGAAAAAGCAGATCTACAGCATTATGGATTTAATGATGTCAAGAGTACAGCAGCAGCTCGAACTTCAAGGGGTTATGATAGAGCTTAAAAAAAGTGCAAAGGACCTGCTGCTGGATAAAGGCTATGATTCCACTATGGGTGCAAGGCCTATGAGAAGATGTATACAAAATCTAATAGAGAATCCTATTTCAGAAAAATTGATCAGCGGCGAAGTCAAGTCAGGCCAGAAGATCGAAGTCAGCGCAAAAGATAAAAAGATGCGATTTGAGATTAAGAAGTTAAGTAGAAGCGGTATATTGAAAGTTTGATTTCATATGACAGTAAATAAAAAAAAAGAAGAATTACTACTTAATTGTTTGAAGAAGGTAGCTCCCGGAACAGAGCTCAGATTAGGTATTGAGTATATACTTCAGGGAAGGACAGGGGGGCTGATTGTTGTTGGAGATACGGAAGAAGTATTAAAGCTGGTAAATGGCGGTTTCTATGTGGGATGTAGTTTTTCTCCCACAAAATTTTATGAGCTTGCCAAAATGGATGGGGCTATTATATTAAGTTCTGATGGCAAGCGCATTTTGTATGCAAATACCCACCTTTTCCCTAATCCGGAAATTAAAACTTCCGAGACAGGTACCAGACACAGAACCGCAGAGAGAGTAGCAAAGCAGACCAATACTCTGGTTATTTCTATTTCTATGAAAAGAGATGTGGTCACAATATATAAAGGTGATATAAGATATATGCTTGAGGAGCCAAGGGTGGTCTTGTCCAAAGCAAATCAGGCATTACAGACACTTGAAAAATATAAGGAAGGACTGGATGAACTTAAATTTAATCTGACCATAAGGGAACTTGAAGATATGGTCACGCTTTTCGATGTGACAGGTGTGCTTCAGAGGTCAAGTATCGTCCAGTGGACTGAGAAGGAAGTCAAGAAAAATATATATGAATTGGGTGTTGACGGAAGACTGTTAAGTATGCAGGTTGAAGAATCAATGGCCAATGTTGCCAGGGATTCATTGAATATCATAAGTGATTATGCAAATCAGACTGTCAACAATAAGCCGTTTGATATCAGAGAAAGGATAAACCAGCTCAGTGCGGAAAAGCTGCTTGATTTGAATAATATCGCAGGAATTCTGGGTTATAAGGTTGAAGGAAATCTAAAGGAATTTAATGTACATCCGAGAGGGCTTAGAATAGTTTCTGAAGTAAGAAGACTTCCTCAACAAATAATTATTAATTTAATCGATAAGTTTGGTAATTTAAAGAATATTCTAAATGCGAGTATAGAAAATTTAGCCAAAGTTGAAGGTATGGGAAAATCCAATGCTAAAACTTTATATGATAGACTAAAGAAGTTTTCAGAATATTACCTATATAACGAACTATATGATAGAAAAGGAGGAACATTCCCAAAAATTAAAATATAGCATTTAACAGGATATTGTTTAAATTATTAAACTTATATATTCAGCAGTAAGCAGGTTTTTCAAATTAATAGTAGTGATGATAACTTATGAATGTAGCGATAATTACAGCAGCTGGAAAAGGAACCAGGCTAAAAGGGAATATCAGCAAACAGTTTATGAATATATATGGTAAGCCAATATTAGCTCATACCATCAGTGCCTTCCAAAAGTCTTCAAAGATAAAAGAAATATATGTTTCAGTACCCAGAGACCATATAAAATCATGCCGTAAGAACATAATCGAGAAATATTCATTCGACAAGGTAAAGAAATTAATTGCAGGCGGCAGCAGCAGGCAGGAATCTGTTTATAACGCCCTTATAGAAGTACCTCCCAGTACTAAAATAGTTTCTATTCATGATGGTGTGAGGCCTCTTATTACGTCTGAAGAGATTGATTTGTTGATTAATACACTGATAAGGGAAAATAAAAAAGATTCTTTGGTAAAAGGTGTAATAATGGCCTCATCGGCGCGGGAGACTATAAAGATGATCAGTAAAAACAGCATCGATAGAACTATATCAAGGGATAAGATCTGGCATGCTCAAACTCCGCAGGTTTTCTTTTATAATATTATTTTAAAAGCTCATAATAAAGCAAGAAGAGATAATTTCATTGGTACGGACGATGCCTGTCTGGTGGAGAGTATGAACTGCAAGGTTAATATTGTAAGGGGCAGGCATGAAAATATAAAAATAACCACGCCTATTGACTTATTTTTAGCAGAGCTTATTATAACCAAGAACAACAGGAAATAACTGTAAAATACTAAAACTTTTTTAGAAAGATTGGATTTTTATGAGGATCGGATTAGGATTTGATGTTCATGCTTTCAAAGCGGGCAGGAAATTAATACTTGGCGGGGTGGAAATAGGCCATCATGTAGGATTGGCGGGGCACTCGGACGCCGATGTTCTTGTGCATGCTTTAATGGATGCTATTTTAGGTGCATGTGGACTGGGTGATATAGGGATCCATTTTCCTGATACCGATATGAAATATAGGGATATATCGAGTTTGCTGCTGCTGGATGATGTAACGAAAAAAATGAAGAAAAAGGGTCTGGAAATTGTTAACGTGGATTTGATTTTAATAATGCAGAAGCCAAATGTTTCCGGATATTTTAAGGAAATGAAGAAGAATATAGCCGGAGTCCTGAATATAAAACAGAATATGGTAAATATAAAAGCGACCACCACAGAAGGTCTTGGATTTTGTGGAAGAGAAGAAGGAATTGCTGCGCAGTGTGTAGTTTTATTGAAATAAAGTTTTATATTTTTGGAAGCGGCGTAGATATGGTCCCCCC
>Ga0307438_1000077_pt1 | contig 74549 bp, 58 predicted proteins | sample SalMarWE160110MG_FD_202144 | JGI IMG/M metagenome (GOLD analysis project Ga0307438, IMG submission 202144) | Salt marsh sediment microbial communities from the Plum Island Ecosystem LTER, Massachusetts, United States - WE1603-110 | ecosystem: Environmental > Aquatic > Marine > Intertidal zone >... | reverse complement strand
TCATATCAGTATTATAATATAAATACTGATACATTGTCAAGAAAAATATTAAAAAAAGAGAAATATTTTTTCGATGGTATGAAAAACCTTAATTTATAATATCTTCAGGAACTTTCGATTTATCTGAAATGACACAATAAAATTCACACAATAGAGTGTCATTCTGAGTAATTTGTTCCATATTGACCCGGGAAGAATCTACAATATCACAATCACACCCTTATTATCTGCCACTTCGAGCACTTTTTATTAATTTCTTGCAAAGCAATTTCATATCCGGAAACACCGAGATTCTTCGCAACCGATAAACTATTGCTCACTCAGAATGACTCGGAATGACATTGTTTAACACAGGATTCAGTATGACATATTTTTCTTTTTTCTTGATTAAAAACGAGAACTGTATTATAATACAATCATGCGAACAGTAGCAGTCGACAGATTTCTTTCCAAACCTGTCAAAAATTTCTTTTTAATAATTCTGGGTAATGGTATCAGGTGGATTTTAAGTTTTTTTGTCACCATATACCTTGCAAGGGTGCTTGGAGCTTCGGGATTCGGAAAAATAAGCTTCGCGTTCTCTATCTTTGCATACGCAGTCCTGTTAAGCGATCTCGGATTGACGGTATTGGGTACAAGAGAGATTGCAAGAAACAAAACAGAAATCCATGAATTAGCCTCAAAAATACTAACTTTAAGACTTATTCTTGCAATCTTCTCATTCATTGCTATACTACTTTTCACCTTGCTTGTCCCATTACAAAAAGACACCAAAGTGCTTCTATTTGTTTATTCCTTCTCGATCTTCTTCTATGCGTTCTATCTCGATTGGCTCTACAGAGGTATGGAGAGAATGGCTAAAATTGCAATCTCAACCGTCATCACACAACTTGTGTATGTTATTCTTATTTTCGCTTTTATCAAATATCCCGAGCATATTTTGAGAATTCCATTTCTCTGGTTTGCAGGCATTGGTGCAGGCTCCATTTTTCTGCTCTCCGTTTTCCTATTCAAGAAGCCTCACTTGACATTCCGCATAGACATATCGCTTCTAAGACTATCTATCCCCGTTGGTATCGCAGCGATAATGAACCAGGTCTATTTTCATTTTGATCTCATCACTATAGGTCTACTGAAAACCGAAACCGACGTCGGGCTTTACAATGCAGGATTCAAACTTTTAACCTTCCTACTCACGATTGATACTGCATTTGCCTGGATTTACCTTCCGATGGTTTCGCGGTTTTTTACCGAATCCAGGGAAAAACTCAATACTCTTGTTTTTACCGGTGCAAAACTCATTTTAATCCTCGTAATACCACTTGCATTTGGAGGTACCGTACTGGGAACAAGGGTTATTGGTCTTTTGTACGGAGAAAAATTTCTCGCTGCTTCTTCAGCTTTCAAGATACTCATCTGGGCTATACCTTTGACAAGCATTCAATCTATTTTTGCTTTCGGACTTCTTGGCTGCAACATGGAAAAGAAATATTCTTATGGAATGGTCATTGGCACAGCTATAAATATTGGCTTAAATCTCATTCTCATTCCTGTTTTCGGCATCAGAGGTGCGGCAATTGCAACCATCATCTCGGAGGTAGTTATGCTCGGTGCCATGTTTCTTTGGTTTAAAGAGATTCTATTCGTCCCCTTGCATAAATACCTTATTAAGCCCTCAGTGGCAACGCTCATTATGCTAATACTTATGTTTCTTTTGTGGAAGGTTCCTACAATTTGCCTTATAATTGTCTCTATCCTTGCATATACCGTTGTTATTTTATTGGTGAAAGGTATTACAAAACAGGATTTGAAACTCCTGAAAGGAAGATATGATTCCCTGCATTGAGATAATTAAAGGAAAACCAGGCTGGATTAAGATTCTCACCCAGGAAGGAATCCCATTTAGAATATTTACTCCTGGAGATAATCCACCCGTGTTGATTGTGGACACACTAACTAACGACGCGGATATTATGGACTATCTGAGAGAAGGTGGTACCATTATTACGAGTTTACAATCGGCAGGGAAGTTGCTCGGAAAAACTTCCAGAAGAACTAAAATAAAATATATTATCCCCGATAGTTCCGAATTTTTCAGAAATGTTGGCATCATCGACGTATACGACAGCGGTTTTGTATTACAGGGAAATGGTTTTGGAAGAATAAATAACAACGTTCCTGCCATACACGAACTTTCATACAATAAGGGTATTTGTATAGGCATTCCCTTCGATGTCGATTCTCTTATGTGCGACAAAAGAAGTATGATGAAATTTTTCTGCTCTCAAACTGGAAAATTCCCAACCGAAACCGTTTCGACTACCTCAAAAGCGGAGATTAGGAAACTTATAGTGAATATTATTCGCTACCTTTTCAAGAAGAAGAATTTCTACTATATTAACAAATGGTATTACCCAGGCGAAAAGCAAAGCGCATTCACATTCAGGATTGATACCGATGCATCAGGATTTGATGGAATTCTTAAGACTTTTGCAATAGCACGGAAAGCAAACGTTAACTTCACATTTTTCATTGACTTCTCGAATATTAATATTGAAAATACCATCCAGAGGTTCAAGGAATTAAGGAATCAGGAACTCGCCGTTCACTGTTTCGAACACAAAATCTCGAAAGATCCTGTTCTTAACCGCAAAAATTTCTCCAGGGCCAGAAGAGCGCTTTTCAGTGTTGGATTTGGAGCAACTGGTATTGCCATTCCATATGGCATATGGAATAATACGCTCGGCATTCTCCTGGATGAACTTGGCTTTAAATATTCTTCCGAGTTCTCCCTGTCATACGACGATTTACCTTTTTTCCCGCTAATTGACAATAAATTCTCCAGAGTACTTCAAATTCCCGTTCACCCTATTTCTCCGGGTAGTTTACTATACTCCAAATTTACCACCGATGAAATTGACCACTATTTTAAAAATATTATTCAAAAAAAGCTTGAATCCAACGAACCACTCTTCTTCTATGGACACAGCAAGGTGCTTTCGAGCGAACCTACCATTTTGAAAAACATTTTACACACAATAGAAGAGAAGCAGAATATCTGGAAAGGAACATATATTGAGTTCTATAATTGGTGGATCCAAAGAAACAAGCAGCATCTTGAGATGACAATCGATGGAGATATGCTTAAGATCAAAGGTGTAGACAAAAAAACGGGATTGTCTTTACAGATCATAGCACCATCGGCTAAGAAAGCGGTAGTCTGCGCAAGCGATGAAATTAATTTGAAGGAACTCGACTTTTCTCAGGTGCCCAAAATAGAACCTTTCAATAGGAATGAATTGAGAACAAAGAAAAGAGCATTAAAACTCAGATTTAAGGAGATTGAAAATTGGATAAAAAGATGAAAATTCTTTACGGAGCACATCCTGCAGTGGCAATTAAAAAAGGCGGGCTTTACATACAACTTATGAAAACGAAATCCTATATGGAAAACTTGGGCTTCGAGATAGAATTGTTTAATCCCTGGAAGTGTCCCGATGCAAAGTCTTACGATTTCTTTCATCTCTTCGGAGCAAATTTTTCAACCAATATCATTGCGACTGAAATAGTGGGATGTGGAATTCCTCTTATTGTTACCCCTGTTTACTTCTCAAAACACTCTTCTTTTCAACTCAGGCATATTAACAGGATAAATACAATTCTTTTTAAACTCTTTAAGATTTCAACACCACATATATATACCGAAGAGATTCTTGCTTCCGCAAATCGAATCTTGCCCAATACGGAAATGGAAAAAAACCTTATCGTAAAAGCTTTTTGTATCCCGGAAAGAAATGTTTCCGTAATCCATAACGCTGTTGAAAAAAGATTCGCTCAAGCATCGCCTGATAAATTTATAGACGAATTTGGTCTTAAGGATTTTATCCTGTACGTTGGATATATAGGATATGGAAGAAAAAATACGTTGTATCTTATCCGTGCATTGAAATCATTGGATGTTCGGGCAGTTTTCATTGGTCCTGTCGTTAAGACACCGTATGGGAAATTGTGTATGAAGGAGATAAGCAAAAATAGAAACATAAAAGTACTTGAAGCGTTAAGGCATAATTCACCTTTGCTTGAATCTGCTTATGCCGCCTGCGACACATTCGTTCTTCCCTCTTTATTCGAAACGCCCGGGATTTCTGCCCTTGAAGCAGGGCTTGCTGGAGCCAAGATTGTTATCACCAAATACGGTGGCACAACCGAATATTTCAGAGGTGAAGCAAAATATGTCGAGCCAAAAAGTGTAAAATCGATAAGAAATGGAATCATTGAATCTTTATCAAAGAAGAAAACCGCATCCCTAAAGAACTATATCTTAAAGAATTATATCTGGGAAAATATAGCGAAAAAAATAGAAAAGGTATATCTTTCGTTTAAGTAGACTTCGAAACTACTAAGGGACAGAGTTAATTTACATTTCTTTACATTTCATATTACCTCACTCTTAAAAGCTTATGTGTCAATGTTGTGCTTCTTGCCTTCAGCTGACAAAAATAGATACCCGATGGAAGAATATTTCCATTTTTATCCTTTCCATCCCAGGATATAGAAACGGGAAATTGGAAATTAGAAATTAAGAAATTCTTCACAACGCGTCCGCTCACATCGTAGATTTTTAACTCAATGTCTCCTGCTTGTGCTCCTGTGCTCTTGTGCACTTGTGCGCTGGTAGTGGTGAATATTATGGTGGTAGAAGTGGAAAATGGATTCGGAGAAATCCTCAAGAAAGGTTTCCGGACTACCATTTTCTGATGCCCTTCTTCGATACTCACACCCGTATTAAACAAAATTGACACATTGTCTGAGTCAAAATTAGCACAGGATATATCGAGGTCACCGTCAAGGTCAAAGTCAGCGTTCTTGATTCCCCATGGTTTGTTTCCAACCTGATACTTTGAAAGATTTGCATAAGTTCCATTCCCATTATTGAGTATGACGGCAACACTATCCGCTCCATTAACACTAACAGAAAGATCGATATCACCATCACCGTCATAATCACCGCCTATAATGCGTCTCGTGTATGACCCTGTATTATAACCCGCGGCGCTTCCGAATGTACCATTACCATTATTCAGCAAAACCTGAACATTGCTTCCTGCGTAACTGGCAGTAGCGATATCAGCATATCCGTCTCCATTAAAGTCGTTTACATAAAGTCCATTCGGATTACTTGTCGTCGCATTGACTCCAAGGGTTGGGAAGTTACCTTCTCCATCGTTATATAATACCGATATACTACTCGCATTATCGGAAACCACAATATCTATATCACCATCGTTCTCGACATCTGCTGCAGCGAGACCACGCGTATGGAATCCCGTCGAGTATGCATGGGGGCCGGAGAAATTACCATTCCCGTTATTAAGCATAACCAGAACACAGGGATAAGAACCCCACGAATCACCCATAACCAGGTCAATATCACCATCGAGATCAAAATCTCCTCCTGATATATCCTGACCAAGGACTGCAGGTGCATACGATGCATAAAGCGAGAAGACGCCGCTCCCATTGTTTTTCATAATTACAAGATGTGACGTACCAGGTTCATTATGAGCCGTTGCCATATCGATATCTCCGTCTCCGTCGAGATCGGCTCCAAAAACGGACAGTGGGTCTGCAGCACCGAGTGAATACGAAGATGGAGCTCCGAATGTCCCGTTGCCGTTGTTTAGAAGCACACATAATGCGCCTGGGTTCGGATAATTACTTAAGACCGTTACGACATCAATATCTCCATCAAGATCAAGATCCGCTGTAAACATTCCGCGCGGTTCTGTGCCAGCAGTGTAATTATTTGCTGTACCGAACGTTCCGCTTGAAGGAGTGGTAACTTCAGCAGTAAAGTTCCAGGAGAAACCGTTAAGGTAAACACCGGTTGTAGCCTGGACATCTTTTGTGAGAAGAGCGGTTACCATCTCACCGTCAATAAAGTCTAAATCTGGATCGATTGTCGCAGTTATTGTGCCACTATTATAGGTAACTACACCCGGATGTGGTCCTGTCTGTGTACCATATAAAAGGAAAGTGGAAGAGTCGATTGAAGAACCATTCAAGTCCATATTAAATGTAGAAGAAATGTCACCCGACTTCAAAACATCGAGCTCGAACTGAACAGGATTTGTCGAAATAACAAGTAGTTCGTTTTCATTCAGAAGTATGGAAACATTATTATCATTGTAGTCTGCAGTACACAGGTCGATATCACCATCACCGTCAAAATCACCACCAGCCAGCGAACGCGGATTGTTGCCGCACGAGTAGTTGTTTGCCGAAGCAAACGAACCGTCACCGTTACCGAGCAGCACGGAAATGTTATCAGAACCTTCATTCGCCGTTACAAGATCAAAATAACCATCTCCGTCGAAATCGGATGTAACTATCGAATAAGGAGTCGCACCTACAGTGTAGTTAACGGCTGAACCAAAGCTCCCATCACCATTCCCTGTAAGACGAGAAACATTATTGGACCCTCCATTTGCAACCCCTAAATCAAGGTCACCATTTCCGTCAAAATCACCTGTACATACCGCGTAAGGAACACTCCCGCAAGAATAGTTTGTAGATGAAGCGAAACTACCATCACCATTGCCTAAAAGTACGGAGACACTATTGGCTCCTCCGTTCGCTGTCACGAGGTCAAAAATACCATCATTATCAAAATCACCTGCGCAAACTGAGTAGGGAGAAATACCGACAGAAAAATCTGTCGCTGTTCCGAAACTGCCATCCCCATTCCCAAGCAGTACCGAAACATCATTGGAATTTGCGTTAGCGACCGCAAGGTCAATAAAACCATCGAAATTAAAATCACCACAACGAAGCGCATTGGGAAGACTACCCGCTGAGTAGTTGGTTGCTGAACCAAAACCACCAGAACCATTACCTAAAAGTATCGATACATTATTGGAGCCACCATTTGCTACCGCCAAATCCAGGTTTCCATCTCCATCAAAATTACCACTGCAAATTGCGTATGGAGTGGTGCCTGCAGAGAAGTTCGATGCCGAGCCAAAAGAACCATCACCGTTTCCAAGAAAAACGGAGATGTTGTTAGAATTTTCATTAGCTACGGTAATATCAAGATACCCATCATCGTTAAAATCAGCAATCATTGCCGAATTAGGTCCACTGGCAGCAGCATAGGCAGTCAGCAGAGTATAAAAACCTGAACCATCCTCAACCAGAGATGTAAATTGCCAGACAAATCCCTTCAGCGAATCTCCGAAAAGAGATTGAACATCATGTGTCAGCACTGAAGTCACCACTTCTCCATAACCAAAATTATCTACAGGATCAAGCGTTACCATTTTTCCAGCACTATCATACGTTATTGTTCCTGCATAAAAACCTGTAAAACATCCACTGAGACGAAACGAAAGCGATGTGAAAGTCAACGGATCCATATCCATATTAAAAACAGCAGAAACATCTGTACCATAGGGTACGTTGCATTCATTCTGTGAAGGACTCATAAGACTAACCTGAGGTATGTTTACGGCTGCGTCGGGTCCACCGTAAGCTCCCATATCGTTCCGTGTTCCATCTGGATCGTTATATGCTGGATCCGGGTTACCAGAATCGATACAGGGAGAACCACCTTGCAGATGAAAATCATTATTTGGCTCGTTCACATACAGAGGATTCGCAGAAATATCCCCCGGACCAGCAGAGCAGTTGTAGTAGTTTTGAACATTGCCCCATACATCGTTGTATGAAAAATCGGTAGGAAAACTTGAATTAACACAACCCATCCCAATATTCGAGTTTCCTGTCACGATGTTATTCATAATGACAGGCTTGTATCCTCCACTGTCATATATTCCATTGTTATTATTTGCAATCGTATTGTTAATCACATCTGGGTCTGAACTTATGGATATGCCTGTATAAGTGTTATCTATGACGACATTGTTATGAATGTATGGATTCGAACCATTCCATGTTGCAATACCGGAACTGTTGACTTCTACCCTATTATTGCAGATTTCCGGGGAGGCACTCATATTACAAAAGATCCCACCTCCTCCTGGCATACCGCCATAATTTGCACCAGTAACAGTAAATCCCTGAAATTTTGTATTGTTAGTTATACTTACACCTATAGCAGTTACCACATCGCCTTGGTCTCCCCCACCATCGATTATTGAAAGTCCCTCCCCTGCTCCGATTACGTCTACATCTGCTTTCAGGGTTATCTCTTCGACGTAAGTTCCAGGCGCAACCATAACTATATCCCCCGCGCTAGCAGCATCTATTCCCTGCTGTATCGTTGGATAATCTCCGGGGACATAAATTATGTCAGCAGACATATATCCAGCAAAAAACAGGATTACAAAGAAAAATATGCTTTTCCGCATCTCTATCTCCTTTTTTATTGTTTTCCAAATTTATCAGAGAATTAAAAGAAAGTCAATATCATTGTTTGATATCTATTGTCATTCTGAGTAATGCGTTTTGTATTGACCACGGAAAAATCTGACATTAATCTCCAGTGAATTCCCCTTTATCAAACATCCTCCCACGCACAAGCCACCTACGCCAAGGCTTCAGCACATTTTAGTTCTTCGATTAATTTATCTTATCCAGTCCCTCTTGAATCCCAATACGGAACAACCTACCGAAGTTTGACGGGTCGAGTGAATATACAATGGCAAGACAGGTGATGAAAATAATCACTGCTAACCATTTGGTGTAACGTCCTCGTGTTCTGACGAAAAGTATAATCGACAGGATTGCCATCACAGCAGGACCGACGACCTTTATATCTCCTAAAGGCACTCTATATCCTCCAACATACTTTTCGGTTTCGCCCAAAAATGTTGCTAAGTTAAAACTCACATTTGCAACAACCAAGATAATCTCCACAATAAAAACAGCAAGCAGAACCCAGGCAGCCCATTTGGTAGATTTACCTTCAGTTCGATAGACCTCATAGATTACTGCTGGTAACAAGAAAAGTATTGCTACAATAGGTTTCAGTGTCAAAAGACCAATAATTATACCTATCGCTGCAATAATGGTTAAGACGGCACAAATCAGTGTCGCATGTTTATAAGCTTTAGCCATATTTCTCCTCCTTTTATAAATCTCCCTTTCATAAAGCATATCTCTCCAATAAGTCCCCCCCCCTAAAACCTAAATCCTCTCAAAATGTGATACACCCCACGCGTGACATTTTGGACATCCAACCGGTTCTCCAATCTCCGCATCTCCAAAATGCCTAAATTCTACCCAATCAGGCATCCCTGATTTATATTCAGCTTCTACTTCATTCGTAGCAACACAGTAAGTGTAGTCTGTAAATTGAAAGACAAATTCATTCCCTGCATAACCACAACTTAAGCATCTGTAATTCGCCATTTTTTCACTCCATTATTTATTATTAGGTCTTTTTATGTGACCGTTTATTTTATACTCATCATAACATTCAAAAACACACTTGCAAAAAGCAATCATTCTTTTATCACAACATGCAACAGCTTGTCTGTAAATTTTAATAAAGTAATTCTTACCCGCTTCTGTTTGTGAGTAATTTTTCTTCATCAAGTTATGTTCCATGCATAGCGTTTCTCCATTCTCGACAGTATTAGTTCCTCCTTTGTCTTTGGGAATTCTATGGTCAGCACATATTTCAATACCGTCTTTTTTGCCACGACCACAAAGCACACATTTATAATTATCTCGTTTAAAGATTTCCTCCTTGTCTTTCTCAGAAAACTCCCATAATTTAACTTCCTTAACATAAGTTGGGTCGTATCTATACACTCCCTTTTTCACCTTTATTAATTTTCCCTCCTGATGAAACTTTCGAATTTGCCTCCAAGTATCACGAGGTTTACGCCCGTACAATTTAAGATATTGCTTCTCGACCCAGTCCACTACAGGTCCATGATGCAAATCTTTATTAGGATGTTTCTTAAAATATTGCATTACTAAGTCAGCAATACTCTTACCCATATTGTTATACCTCCTTGCCTAAATCAAATTCAAGCTGGTTGATTTGTACCTCTGTTTTAAACCTTTTTTCGGATAATTTACAGTAATTTTTTTCAATATCAACTCCTATTCCTTTCCGCTTATTTTGACCGCACGCTACCAGAGTAGAGCCACTTCCCAGAAATGGATCAAGTATTGTGTCTCCGACAAAACTAAATAATTTCATACATCTTCGGGGTAATTCTACAGGAAAAGGTGCCGGATGCCCAATTCTCTTTTTACTTTCGCCTGAAAAATTCCATACTCCATTTGTCCATTCCATAAACTCTTTTTTGCTAATATCTGATTTTCTACTTCCACTAATTTTCTTCCACTGATTTTTGTAAAGAATAACAATAACTTCGACTGGCGCAATAACATAGGGTGCTGAAGCTGAAAGCCATGAACCCCAAGCAGTTCTTCTTGAAATATTACCCTCATTCCAAATAATGGTTGAATGATATTTCCACCCCACATGCTTTGCTATTGTTGTAATGTCTGCACACACGCTCTGTTGCCCACCCTTGTTTTTATCAAGGGGTATGTTTAAACAAAATCTTCCGTCATCCTTTATCAGTTTATAACATTTCCCGAGCCACCTTTTTGTAAAAATCAAATAGTCATTGTAAGACATTGTATCATCATGAGAATTATACTTTATTCCTACATTATATGGCGGAGAAGTAATAATTAAATCGATCGTTTTTTCTTTTATACAATCTATTTCTAAAATATCGGCAGTGTAAATTCTTATCGTTTCATTTTGGAAAGAAGTTTCTCCCTTAACTGTAGTTTTATATTGAGTGGATTTTTCAGCTATTAAGCTGTTTTTAAAGTTCCGGCGTTTTTGCATACATTTTTCAAGTTCCTTCTGGTTGAATCTTCTTCGCCCTCCTGATTTTTTTGTAGGAGAAAGCAAACCACGTTTTTCCAATCGATAGATTGTAGATGGACTTACTCCAAGATATTCTGCTGCTTCTTTTGTTGTATATACAGCTTTATCTTCCATAATTATTTCTCCAAGGTTTTTTAGTTTTTACGAGTTCTATTAATTCAAACATTATTCTTTTAGATTTATACCCTACAAAAGACCATTCCTTATCCATCTTTTTTCTATCGAAAAGATGTAGAATTTCTTCAGGGGAGTCTATTTGCTTCTTGGCTGTTTTCATATTAGCATTTATAGAATACTTGTTTTTAAAAAATCTTCAATGCAATATTTATACCAAAAAAAAAGAGGGAAGTCAATATCTATTCTCAAGGTCTCTGACAAAATACACAGACTTCTTCCTCTATAGTTCAGATAATGCTTTTAGAATTGCTGACTGGGTTTTATATTTATCACACAAGGTGCGGAACTCATCTCGATTAAGAATTTTACTGACATAAACCTCAGCGCTTACCGGGTAGGTAAGCCACTGTGTTGTACTGTGGAATTCAAGCTTTGCCTTTGCTGGATTGCCCTTTTTATCAGTAATAGTAGCTTGTGGGGATTGCTTAAACCAGATACGAAGTGGCTTTACAGCATAACCCATAACTACCCAGACCTTGGTCTTACGCCGCTCAATATCATAAAATACTGGAACCATCATCCGAACATCAGAACCGACGTCGGGATCATCAGTGTATTCTAACAACCATTTCTTTGCAAAGGATCTGGTTTTTTCAAAATCAAGACGGTCGAGTTCATCCTTATTGAGTTCTGGTAGCATCCCGATTTCTTTTGAAGTTAAGAGGTAAGTACCATAAAGTAAATTTTCCATATCCAATAATTCTTCATACAATGGTTTTTCTACCTTTCCGTAAGGTGTGGGTCGTATTGAAGCGAGTAAATCATCTTTACCAATTGTAGATTCCAATAACTCACGCACAAAGCTGTATGCTCGTGCACGACGCAGATAGAATGTTGCCAAAGGTTCAAGCGATAGTTCTGGACATATATCGATAACAGGTATTTTCTCCTCAAATGGCGGAGCAGCACCAGCTTTGGGAACCTCTAATTGTTTAATATGTGTTTCTCTGGTCAAAGCTATGAGTGCTTTGAAAAGCCCAATAAGTTCCTCTTTATATTTCTCACCAAGGTGTAATCTTTCCGCTTCAGGCATACTATCAGGTATTACAAGTGGTTCAAGAGCAAAAACCTGGTAGTCATACCAACCTGAGGAAGACTCTGGAGTGAGATCAATCTCCCCTGCCTGGATTCGCTTAATAAGTTCATCTATAAGATTAAAACCTTCTGGTATAGAACGATTACCATACAATTTTTTTACCAGCTCGGTTTCATGAGAAGAAGAAGGTGGGATAAAACAACATGAGTCTTTAGAAACAGGATCTTCCGATACACTAATAAGACTCTTTTCGGTAAAAGGGTTGGTAAGTTTTGATATCAGGTCAATATAGGTTCTGTAGGATTGTTCTTCAGATGACAATCCTGCTGCCAGTGTACTTGCCCTTTCCCACCCGAACTTTTCCTGCAACAGTCTATCCTGTTGGAAGATCTGGGATAGTTCTTTTGACCAGGTATAGAAACCAATTGGTTTTGAGCGAAGTTTATCCGCGAGAAAACCTGATTTAATCTTTTCAGCTATTTCTTTAACAGTCTTATTTTCTTCTTCATCGATACCACCAAGGAGCATTGCAGCATAAAGGAAACCACGACAGTAATCCAGACTTTCTTTCTTCATCTCCGCTTCTTTCTCAAGCTTGCCGAGTTCTGTAAGTAGATTCTGAAGCATTTCGCGCTTCCCGGTAAACTCTTTCGTACCATTCTGTGTAAGGTGTTCGACAGCCGCTAAAAGACCATCATCAAACTGTTTCGCCTTAGCAGCTATGACTGAAGCTGAGACAAGACTTATATTCTTGGGGATACTGGAGAGGGTGGGATAGAGAGAAGCTTCAACTGTCTCAGTTTCTCTTTCCTCACTATACCTCTCTTCTCTTTCTTCCAGAATAGTTAGACCGAGCACCTGGGTAGAAAGATCTAATTCTACTACCAAGTCCTCTGCAAACACTTTTCTTATCATGGCTTGCTTTTCAGACCAGAATTTTTCACTCTTACAAGAAGCTATTGTAACTATTACCAACAAAAATAATATGAATTTCATTTTTCCTCCTCTTGTACCTACTCAATACTCCTCGCTATTTTCTCCCTACACTATAGATGGGTAACTGTTCTCTCAAGAGTTCATAGAGTTTTATATTTTCGGATTTACTCTCATTGACCTTCTGCAACCCAATACATAGTTCTCCAAATGTCAATACCTTTTTAATCGTCTTCCATTGTTCTGTTTCATCTTTAACACGATTTATATTCTCTATTACCTTATTCACCTCAGCTCTTATCGTGGAATCCTCGGAAGGTATGGCTTTGACCTTATCTTTGTTGCCTCTATACTTATTTAAATTTTCATGCCTTAAGGTTTTCTTTCTATGGTCAATCAATTCTTCTTTTAGTGAAGCAATCAAATCCATCCCCCCATTTGCTACAATCGTTCTACTCATTGCTGTGGTCATCTGCTCCCTAATTACCTCCCACAGTAATTTTCCTTCCATATTCCCTTTTAATCGAGCCATTGCGAGAGAAACAGAAAGAATTGCATTCATTCCGAGATTACCCTTTCTCTGCATTATATGTATAACTTCTTCCCTGGAAGCATTTGAATCCAATGTTCCTCTTTCAATCGCCAGCTCTTTTTCCTGCTCCAACAACGTCCTGTCTAATTCAACCAGTTCTCCGAGTTCCGAGATCTTTTTACCGCGAAAGGATTTTGAGATAAAATTTCGGACATTATCCACAGCATTAAGACAACCCTTTCCTCCGTACCGACACGAACGTTGCCATACTTCTAATAACTTTTTGTCATTTTTTTCGACAATTTTATTGTTATCTACTCTCCTCTTAAAACAGTATGTTTTATCATCCTGAATTTCAAACAAACCCCCGTATTTTTTAGCAATAGGTGAATTAGCTGGAATGATACTATCGATAAGATGAATCGCCTCATCAGTTCCTGCAGATGTACCAAGCGGAGTAGCACCTTCAAATGTGAAAAGTCTAGAGTACTTATCACTTCCCTCAATGCCAACCTTAACCTCAACAGCAACAGTGGGGATACCTGCATTGGTTGATGCCTCCCGAGCAACAATCTCCGTTATGGTCAGATTATTCGTAAATTTTCTAGCTAATGCTTCTTCTTCAGGTTCAGATTTTTTATTCTTTTTCTCAGCAGACTTTTGCATAATTTCTCTCATCACTCTTACAATGGCCTCATACTTATATAATCTCTCTGAGTTTGAGCCACCTCCTGCTTTCAAACCCAATGAGTTCGCAGCAAGAGCCACCTGTGCCTCGAAATCCTCGATCGGGGATTTAGAGCGGTGAGAAACCACGATCTCAAGATTCTTCCCTATTGCGGTAAGAAGAGCAAGAACTCCTTCGGTAACTGTGCCAATTTGATTGAGTTTAATTAATGCAGTGTTTATTAGTCCCTTATCTGCTTTTTCTTCGATCGAAGAATCCTTTGTCGTTATGTTATCATCTCCAGTGATATGAATCTTATCGCCCAGTTTCTCCATTATCAGTTTCCATCCCTCATCATCATCCTCTGCAAAACCATCCTCAATTGCTACAATTGGCAGGTCATCATCTTCGATTGCTTTCCTGTAAATCTCTAACAGATTATCCCGCGATAGAACAGGCTGGTTCTCGTCCCTCCATGCTTCGTACATTCCTATTTCCTTCCTTACCCCCATCGTCTCCCTGTATGCGTTTTCAAGTTCACTCGCTGCCGGGTCAAGCGCCATCACTACATCCTTGCCAGGAATATATCCACAATCCTTAATAGCCTGTTTCTGCATACGCCATAATCTTTCAACCGGCAAGGTATCACCTGCTCCTTTTTGTATGTAAGCAGCAATACCTCCTTCAGTCCCTATTCCCTTTACCGTACAACCCTCTGAATTCTCAATAATCTCTTTTAACCTGTTCTGAAGTGTAACTGTCATCTCCTGAGCCTCCTCATAGTTGCTTGCACTCAAGGGAATAAACATACTTTCCTGAAGACTGATATTGCTCTCGGGAAACTCTTTTTCGGTATGACGCCCTCCCATACCGCAGTTCCTGAATTCCCAAGGAACAAGGATTTCATGTTTCCCTTCAAGAATTATCTTCTGCATCCTTGTCCAGATCATCATTCCTTTCACACCCTTAACCTTCTCCACCCATGTTTTTGCCCCTTTTTCCCCAATAACTTCTGTCTTTTTTGCGGAGCTTCCTGCCTTCGCTTCCCTTCTTCTGAATTCCCTGTACTTTCCTGTGTCCGCAAGGAGAAAATCGAGAAGCCCCACAAAACCAACGCCCAGGAGCAATCTTCCAGTATAAACAGTAATCCTGATATTATAAATAAGTCCTATGCTTAAAAGAATGATTGCAGCGGGTAAAGCAATAATTGCCAGTTTTTGACTCGCTGATGGTCCAGCTGCTGAAACTGCCAGATTGTAAGGTGCATCAGGATGATACTCTAATCCTGTTCTCCTCACACCTTTAAGTTTGCCAAAAGGAATCTTCAAGAATATGGATAAATACCAGAAACCCCTTTTAAACAAAGATTGATTTAGTTTCTTTTGAGCATCTGGAAGCAAAGAAGCATTCAATGCATTCAATCTAATCGCTTTCAAGTAATGACCCATTTCATGCACAGCAACCCCTGTATGAAAACTTACATACCAGAAGATAAGAGAAACCAATGTTTCCCTCGATGTAAACATAAATTTCAGAACCTCTCCTTTGTTGCTAACAAAACCTGGGACCGATAAAACAGATGAGATAAATGCAACGTGAAAAGACACCAAGATATGGTTTGCAATCACCCAACCCTTGTTTAGTGCCGCTGTGACCTCAATTGCTCCGTTACTCTTATTACTCCTCATACACAGTTCCTTTCCTTTAAGCCTCCCTTACGCTCTTGTTTAAAGAGGAAATACATCCATCATCTTTCTTGATTATCATAAAGAAAAAATTTTGTCAAGTATTTACTACCAAGTGTTTAGCTAAAAACAAAAAATGCTATTTATGTTCAGATAAAAGCAACTTCGCTTCGCTTATTCCACTATACTGTGGGTAATTTTTTATAAGGAATTCCAGCGACCCTTTACCGAGTTTTTCATCTCCTAACTGACATAAAAATATTTTCCCTGTTTTCAAGAGTGCAGCCGGTGCCAGTCTATCATCAGGATATTTTCTTACAATGCGAGAGAACAATTCTATTGCTTTCCTGTAGTCCTCCTTCGATGCAAGGAAAGTTCCAATCCTGAACTGTGATTTTGGCGAAAAGTAGATTTCGTACTCTTTCTCGTATACCTCAAGATAAATGCTCTGAAGTCTTTCCATTTTTCCGTTCTCGTAAAGCTGAGCCAGTAATTTTTCATATTGTCCACTCGCTTCCCTTTTTTTCTCCACTATAGTCAGAGAACGGGCAAGTTCTAATCTTGCATCCGTATTCCTTGGTTCTGCCTTAATAACTTCCTGAAGTAATTCAATCGCCTTATCGATATCTCCTTCATCTCGCATTTGAAAAGCTTTCTCGAGTTTGGGATTTAATTTTACACCTTCCAGTTTTTCTTCAATTCTGTCGGATATATATTTCTCTTCAACTTTTAGAAATTTCATAACACCACCACAGATAAGACCAAAAAGGAATCCGCCTACATGTGCGAAAAACGCAACGCCGGTAAAAATACTTTTTGATACCATTGCGTAAAACAACTGTTCGGCAAACCAAAAAGCCAGTGCAAACCATGCATAGAGTTCAAATGTTCCCCAGAACGGTCTTAACAACACAATAAAAAAATAGAAGAAGCGAATCTTCGTTTTGTAAAATCGAAAGGCAAAAGCACCCATAACAGCCGATATTGCTCCTGATGCTCCAATCAATGGCACGTTCGAACTCAGATTAAAAATGGCGTAGAACAACGTTGCTACTATTCCACCAATGACATAAAAACCAAGAAAAAGGGGCCTTCCCCAATAGTCTTCTATATTCACACCAACCAACCAGAGAAATAATATGTTGAAGAAAAGATGAAAAAATGAAGCATGAATAAACATTGACGAGATAATTGTAATAAAGGAAAATCGTTTGGGCTTGAAACCAAAACGATAGAATATCCTCCCATTTAGATACTGCTTAAATCTTTTATTAGTTGTCTCCCATTCTGCATAGTTTTTAGAGTCCTTTTCAATTATTTCACCATTTTCTATGGATTTGTGGAAATTCTCCTGAAAATGTGGGTCTTTAAAAGCATCTGGATGCTTCTGTACATATTCAATCAAATAAATATATTCTATTTTACGTAGTTCATCGAACAAGTTCCTTATATTGGACTCCTGTCTTAGTTCGATCGGATAGGTAATAATCCAGATGATGACATTTAGTCCGATTAAAACGATCGTAATAAGGGGGAGACGTCTGTATAACTTATCGTGCCCTATAGGTATTATAAACATTGGTTGATAATACAAAAAAAATTGGGAAAAGCAAGAAAAAAAATTGACTTAAAAAAACATTTATGGTAGAAGGAAACTATGCAAATTTACGAAAGATTATCAGAACTTTACACTGTTTTCTCCAAACACCCTCTCCCCTGTCCTATCCCACCCAGAGAGAGCAAAATTATGCAAAGAGTTTTCTCGTAGGAGGAAAAATGAACTCTTTATTTGTCATTCTTGCTGCTTCCATACTGTTCGCATTAGGTTATCTATTCTATGCAAAGAAAATTGCAAAACTCTGGGATATGAAAACCGAGAATGAAACACCTGCAAAAAAGAACTTCGACGGCGTAGACTATGTTCCGGCAAAACACTGGCTGATTCTATTCGGTCACCATTTTTCATCCATAGCAGGTGCTGGTCCTATACTTGGTCCCGTGATTGCCTGTATGGTTTGGGGCTGGTTTCCTACACTTCTCTGGCTCATTTTTGGTTCGATTCTCTTAGGGGGAGTGCACGATTTCTCTGCACTAATGGCATCCCTTAGAACAGGTGGAAAATCTATTGCGGATGTTTGCGAAACAACAATGTCGAGAAGAGCCAAAATGATATTCGCTTCGTTTATCTGGTTGACATTGGTTTTAGTTATTGCTGTTTTTGCTTCGGTTGCAGCCAAAACACTCAGTTCAACCCCACAGGTGGTTATCCCAACTTTTGGTCTAATTCTCGTCGCGCTACTTGTTGGTTTTCTGATATATAAAGCAAGGATAAACCTTCCTCTTGCCTCAATAATTGGAATTGGTTTGCTTTTCGGACTTATATTTCTGGGTTTCAAATTTCCCATTTCCATTGGTCCTCATGCTTTTTTAATCTGGGTTCTGATCCTTTTAGGTTACGCTTATGTTGCATCTATAATACCTGTGAATATTCTTCTTCAGCCAAGAGACTATCTTGCTGCATTCGTTTTGTTTATCGGACTTCTTGCAGGATATATTGGGCTTTTTATTACGCATCCTGTTATTCATGCACCTCCCTTTATTTCTTTTAATTCCGTTAAAGGAACTCTCTGGCCTATGCTCTTCGTTATCGTTGCCTGCGGAGCAATTTCTGGTTTCCATTCCTTGATTTCGGGTGGAACGACATCCAAACAACTTGCCGATGAAAAAGATGCTAAAAGGATTGGCTACGGAGCAATGATTACAGAAAGTGTTCTTGCAGTACTTGCTCTCTTAGCGGTAACTGCGGGACTTTACTGGAAAGGTAACCATCCAGGACTTATATATCCGGAACTAATGAAAGGCGGAGATTGGATCAAAACTTTTGGCGTAGGTTACGGTGAAATCGTAAAACCTATCCTGGGTGTTTTTGGAGTTCTAATAGGTATTACTATGCTTAAAACTTTTATTATGACAACACTTGATTCCGCTACGAGGATTGCGAGATATATCGGAGAGGAATTATTCGGGGAAGCGTTAAAAATAAAATTCCTTGGTAACAAATATGTAAGTACAGCCATAATTGTTGGATTTGCTTTGTATCTCTCGCTGGGTGCCTGGCAATCCATCTGGCCTATCTTCGGAGCATCAAATCAACTCGTTGCTGCTCTTGCTCTTTTTGTAGCAACAACCTTCCTCATTTCCAAGGGTAAGAATAGTCTCTATACTCTCATCCCGGCAATCTTTATGCTATTGACCACGGTTACTGCAATTGTTCTTGAAATAAAAATGTTTCTGCCACAGGGCAAAATTCTACTTTCTACTATTGGCTTCGTGTTGTTAATCCTAACGCTTATTCTGCTCTTTGATGTAGTTAAGGTGATTTTCAAGAGAAGAAAACCATTGCAGGCTCAAGGTCATATATAGAAACAGGACTTGAATCTTCCAGACACAGGAGTAGCATTAGAGCATTAGGGGCAACCATATGATATCAGTAGACGCGAATATAGAGTATAAGGGTATAATAACTTTTAGGAACAAGTTCGTTATGTAAAATCTTATAGTGATGTGAGAGCGGAGATAAAGATAGATACTAAGGAAGAATCACGAGTAATTGCGCTGAATTCGGAAATGTCTTATAAAACCATTTTTGATCAAATAGCAGAGGATTATGATGAAGTTCGTCCTGGTTATCCTCAGGAATTGATACAGGATATTATTTCTATCTCTCGCATTTCGGAGGATGGGAGAATTCTTGAGATTGGTTGTGGTACAGGACAGGCTACAATTCCGTTCGCAAAATATGGCTATAGCATAACCTGCCTGGATATTGGGAAGAGACTTGTTTCTTTGGCTGCAAAAAATTGTCAGAAATATCCAAATGTGCACATCCATCCGGTATCATTTGAAGAATGGAAGAACGAGATGAATTCGTTTGATCTCGTTATGTCTGCTACTGCTTTTCACTGGATACCTCCTGAGATTGCCTATCCTAAAGCAGCGCAGATACTGAAGGAATCCGGATATATAGCTATTTTCTCAAGTCTTCATCCAACTCCATACACAGGGTTTTTTCAGACAGTTCAAAAGGTCTATCGGAATATCGTGCCGGAATGGAAAGACCCCACCAGCGAACCATCAACGGAAGATAAAATTAGGTCCAGAGAGGACTACATCAACGGGACTGGTTTGTTTGAAAAAGTTCTTGTAAAGCAGTATCCCTGGGAAAAAGAATATAAAACAGAGCAGTATATCAAGCTCCTAAACACATATTCTGCTCACCGATGTTTGGATAAGGGAAGAAGGGAGAAATTGTTTTCCAACATCACCGATTTGATTGATGAAAAATATGGAGGAATAATAACAAGGCCATATCTTACTGTGTTATATATTGCGAAGAAGGTTAGTTGAAATCCTGATTGTCGCTTGCACTGCGTGCAGATTGTTTGATTTTTGAAGATGTGAAGATGAAAATGGGGGCAGGCGTTCGATTGTTCGATTTTGAAAATCCTCATTTGATTTTTTCTTGACTTCACCATTATTTTCGTTTACAATGCTAATATAAATGAAAGAACTCGAAAAAAGATTAACTTCTGAAGGTGAAGACTTTTATAATATGCCCCCAATTTCACATAAACTATTCGACAGCGAAATAGAATTATTACCATCGGTAAGTGAATTGTTTGAATTGGAATTAGCTTATCTGGAGTTCAATTCTTTACCTAAGGACGAATTATTCAGTAGGTTAGCCTATTTTAAATCGGTGGATGGAAAATTTACAGAGCATTTTTTGATGTATAACCATTCTACCAAAGCACTTACAGTTAATCGTTCTGCGAGCACAAAGGCGTATTTTGAAAATGGACTGTTTTCTACAGGCTATGCAACTCATGGATTGTTTCCTTATCGTGGAAAGTTCCATCCGCAGTTGATTAAAGCCTTAATTAACATCACTGGAATTAGGAAAGGGGAAACTATTTTAGACCCAATGTGTGGGAGTGGAACTGCAAATATTGAAGCTGCCTTAATGGGTATAAACTCTTATGGAATTGATCCAAGTCCTTTTTGTCAATTTATGACAAAAGTGAAGTATAATAGTTTATCCATAAATGTTGAATTGTTAAAAGGAATTTCTGATAAATCAGAGGAGTTATTCCAATTTTTCAATGTTTCTGATGTAAAAACACAATTGCAAAAAATTACAGATTATGAAAAATTAAAAGTTTACGAGTTGGCATTTCTTGCTTTTTTAGATGCTTTAGGATACTCCAAAAGGGTGGTTAGTTCCAATCACAGGCAGCTCTTTACAAAAGTGCTAAAAAGATACGAAGATACGATAGTTAATTTCATCTTCAATACTTCAAACTATTTAATCGACTTAGGAACCGTCAATGTCCTGGAAAATGCAACTGCTATGAAAATACTACTTGAAGATAATTCAATTGATGGGGTGATTACGTCACCGCCATATTCCTTTGCGATTGATTATGTGAAAAATGATGAGGCGCAGTTAAACTTTTTAGGGTATGATATTAATGATATTAGAAGCAAAATGATTGGACTATCTGGTAAAAATAAAAGTGAGCGATTAGAAAATTATTTTAGAGATATGGAGTATGTATGTTCAGAAGTCTCAAGGGTACTAAAAAAAGATAAGTTCTTTGTGATGATTATAGGGTCTAATACAAATCAGACTGGAGGCATAAGATTGGAAGGTAAGATAATAGAGTCCTGCAAAAGGCATAATTTAACATTGGTTAAAAGTATCTTAAAACCCATAAAGGGAATGAGAAATACAATGAAAGACGAATATATATTATTCTTTAAGAAGAGGACTGGAAAATGAAAACTTTAGAGGAAAAATATTTGAATGTAATTCAGAAAAATACATTTTATTATTTTGATGAAGAATTTGAAGAAACCTACGAGACTCATATTTTCAGTGTTAAGGAAGCAATTTTACATCTTAAGAATGAAGTTAGTATAAAAGGATGTAAGAAGGAGGTATTTGAGGATTTCTTAAGAAGAAAAAAAGAATTAGGTTTAAAAGCACTTTTAGCAATATCTGGTTTTTCTAATGAGAGTTTGAAAAGACTAATAACTGTTATACGAATAGTCGACAATGAAGAGGTAAATGAACTTGTATTCAAAGAAAAATGGTTGCAAGAAAAAGAAGCTAATGAGATTTCAGAATGGAGTACATCTAAGATTGAAAAGCTCATGAAAGAAAACGAGTATTTTAGAAAAGGTTTGATTAATATTTTCTATGAAGGTTCTACAACTGAATTTTTCCAAAAAACTCTACCTCCATTTGAACTTCAAAAATTTAGTTTAGAAAAACTAAATTTTGATGTAAATGCACTGATAGACACACTTGCAAGATATAAAGAAAAAGGGTCAAGAGCAGCAAAAGGGAAAAACAATCCTGAAGTTTTAATTAAGAGAATATTAAATGAACTTGAAATTCCATTTGAAAAAGGTGATTTAAGCGAATTAATTGTTAATGCTCCAAATACCAAACGAACAATGGATTTTATAATACCGAACAAAGAGGATCCGTTAATTATTGTTGAAAGCACATTTTTAACTACAACTTCATCTGGTCAAGGAGATAAATCAAAAACCGAAATTTCTATCGATACCCTTATAAAACAACACTATCCAAAAGCAATCTTTATAGGATTTGTAGATGGTATTGGTTGGTATGTAAGAAAAAACGATCTAAAGAGAATGGTCGCTGCGTATGAAGAAGTTTTTACCTTTCATCAAGAAGAATTAGAGCGTTTTAAACTATTACTTAAGGAGGTATTTAAGCTATGAGTGCAATTGATTTTGAAATTAAGGGAATAGGTAAGTTAATAAAAGGGAATATATTTTTTGTTCCCCGATATCAGAGGCCTTTTGCTTGGAAGGATCAACAAATTAACGAACTTTTTGTAGATATTAAGAATAATATAAATGAGGAAGAATATTTTTTAGGTACCATTGTGTTAACAAAAGGGGAGGAAGAAAAGTTGGAAATTATTGATGGACAACAAAGGATTTCTTCTATTGTAATTTTTTTTTCTGCCGTAAAAGATTTTTATGAAGACAAAAAAGGTATAGAAGCTCTTCAGTTTGATTATCTAAGTAGATATGATAGAAGAGAGAAAGAAAATATTCGCAAACTTGAATTAAGCATACAAGATAATGAATTTTTTAGAGAATTTATCGTTAAGAATAACAAAGAAATAGCTGAGAAAAGAGAATCCCATAAAAGAATTAAAAATGCTTTTGAAATATGTCGCCAAACAATATCCAAATTATTAGAGTTAAATAATGATGACCCTAATATTCTTTATGAGTGGGAGGATTTTATTAATGAGAAGCTTAAAGTAGTTGTTATAACAGTCCCTAGTGATGCAAACGCTTTTACTATATTCGAGACACTTAATGATAGAGGATTAGAATTAGCACAGATAGATTTATTGAAAAATTATTTATATAGCAAAGTAAGCAGTAGAAGACTAGATGAAGCGCAAACTTCTTGGATTGAATTAATCTCAAAATTAGAAGATGAGAAATTAGTTTTAACATATATTAGACATTATTGGATTCATCAGAATGGTTTCATTCGCCTTAAAAATAAGGAATTATACAATGATATTAAGAAAAAGATTAAAAGTTCAACACAGGTTATTACATTTATCAATGGATTGAAAAATGACGGGGATACTTATCTAGCGATATTGAATCATAATTCTGCTTTTTGGAATGACTATGATACTAATTGCAGAAACTATATCCAAACTCTTAATTACTTTGGTTTAGAACAATATAGGCCATTGCTCTTGTCGGTTCTCAAAGAATTTAACAAAAATGAAATAGCTAAATCATTGAAGTTAATTCTGTCATGGTTAGTACGAAATCTTATAACAGGGTCTCTGGGGGGTGGTAGTTTGGAACAGGCATATGCTAGTAAAGCGAAAGAAATATCTGATAGAAAAATAAAAAATACTAAGAAATTGTATAATTCACTTAAAGATTTTATCCCACAGGATAAAGAATTTGAAGAAAAATTTAAACTAGCTACTGTTAGTAAACATAAGTTTGCGAGATATTATCTTAGTGCCATAGAAAATTATCATCGAGGGGAAGAAGATCCTGAACTTTTAGTAAATACCAATCCTGACTCTGTAAATCTGGAGCATATTTTACCTGAAAATCCTGGAGAGAATTGGCCCAATTTTGAAGAAGAAGATGTAAGGACATATGTAAAAAAAATCGGTAATTTAACTTTAATGAAAACAAAAGAAAATAATGATTTTAGGAATTCGGCATTTTCTGAGAAAAAGGAAAAATATGAAAAGTCAGAATTATGGATTACAAAGTCTCTGGGTTATTGTGAAGACTGGACAGCGGATAGTATAAGAAAAAGACAAAAAGAATTAGCTGAAATAGTCATAAAAACGTGGAGTATAAAGGTATGATGGGAAAATATGTTAATGAAATAGTCCAAGGAGATTGCCTGGAAATTATGAAAAAGATTCCAGACAATTCTGTAGATATAACATTTGCCGATCCACCATTTAATTTGCGGAAGAAATATAATGGATATAAGGATAATAAAGAAATTGATGCGTATTTAGATTGGTGTAAAAAATGGATTTACGAAATGGTGAGAATTACGAAGACTACAGGCTCTATTTTTGTGCATAATATACCAAAATGGATGACATATTATGCTAATTTTTTAAACGAGATTGCATATTTTAAACATTGGATTGCCTGGGATGCACCAACAGCTCCAATGGGGAAAAGTTTACAACCTTCTCATTATGGTATTTTGTATTATGTAAAGGACCTAAAAAAGAAGAAATATTATGAAGTTCGTTATCCGCATAAAAGATGCAGAAAATGTGGCTATCTTTTGAAGGATTATGGTGGGAAAAAAGCGAGTTTACATCCATTTGGTCCACTAATTTCAGATGTTTGGACAGATATTCATCGCATAAAACACAATAAATATAGAGATGAGCACCCCTGTCAGCTACCAATACATTTATTAGAAAGAATTATCCTTATGAGCACTGATGAAAATGATATTATACTGGATCCATTTGTTGGGACTGGAACAACAGTTATTGCAGCAAAGAGATTGGGACGGAGATTTATCGGGATAGATATTGATGAGAAGTATGTTAATATTACAAAAGATAAACTTTCGAAGGAATCATCCGATTCTAAAGTTGGAAATGTTTGGGTTAGTTTTTACTTAGATAGAATCGTAACGATTAGAAATGTGGATTGGGAAAAATTAGCATCTTATTTCCTAATCCCTGAGAATATTAAAGACATTGATTTTAAGAAAGTGAAATTTAATAAACACCCGGGGAAATTTCACCATAAGAAAGAAAAGCTTTTATCAGTTCGCGAGGGGAAACCAACAAACAGTAAATAGCAAAAACTCCTGCTTTTATGCTTTTTTCTGCCAGAAGATATTCCAAAAAACCTTTTTCAAACTGGGGGAATTTATGAAAAGGAAATTAGTTTTTCTCATAATCTGTTCTCTTTTTATTCTTAATGGTTGTGCGCAGACACAGAAAATATTGAGGGAGCATTTTCCCAAGGAAGAGTCTTATAAGCGTGCGGATATATACCTCCAGAGAAGACTTTATGAGAAAGCGCTTGATGAATACACAGCAGTTCTTTCTTTATATCCCGGTGATCTTGAAACACTGGAGAGAATAGCAGAACTCTATTACATAAAAAGGGATTGGAAGGATGCAGTTGAATTTTATGAAAAGCTTGCTCAAGAATCAAAGAGGAAGGAGCTCGTCTTGCATTATTATGAGGCAAGGATGAAAAGCGTAGAGTCCGATTCTGTGAAGCTTGGAAAGGTAAAAAATGAGATAAAAAACCTTGCAAAGGAATTTCTCAATGAACAGAGGAAAAGGGAAGAATCTCTCTCAATAGCATACGAACTTTTCTTTATGGCTGATACGGATTCTGTTGCGATAAAACCATATGAAGATGCGTTAACAGGTGAATTCCCGAACAGTGAAACGGGATACAACGTTATTGGAAACAAATTCTATGGTGGACTCTATCCCATCTGGCGGGATGATACAGCGAAGGTAGATTATCTTGAAGGTTTCCTTGAGAGATATACAGAAACGGAATGGAGATTGACAGTTTATCAATACCTGTTAAGTTCCTTTTATAAACTGAAAAATATCGATAGAATGATACAGGTGGGAGAAAAGCTCTTAAACGAAGAACCGGAAAATCCTTTTGGCTACGATTACCTTGCATATCTTTTAGTAGAGTCTGAGAACAGTATTGATAAGGCTATAGAATATTCGAGCAGGGCTATAGAACTTGAAGGACAGTATGAAAAGCCGGGAAATCTTGCTGGAAAACAGTGGGAATTAAAAAAGAAGGCTCTATACGGAGATGCGCGTATGTCACTTGCTAGAGCATTACTTATAAAAGGGAAGATGGAAGAGGCAGAAAAATGGATCAAGGAAGCGATTGAGAATACCAATTATGGGGTAAACGATTACAAAGGTAATGGACCCTACTATTATATGCTGGGTAGCATTCAGGAGAAAGAAAGCAAGTACACAGATGCTTTATGTTCTTACGCTATGTCACTTGTTGAAGGTGATGTGAATAATAAATGGATACCTAAAGCTGATAGTGCTATGTGCTCTCTATATAAGAAGATGTATGATAAGGAAAATGTTCTCTCTTACATCAGAAGTAAAATGAATTATGAGGGTGTTATGTTCCGCGATGTTACCGAAAAGATGGGGTTAGGTGGAACAAAGGGTTCACGAGTAGCATGGGGGGATTATGATAATGATGGTTATGATGATATACTACTCAGCGGTTCGAGGATCTTCAAGAACACACAGGGAAAGCAGTTCGAAGAAGTAACAGCTATTGCAGGGCTTGAAGATTACTCCGCATCCGGCGGTATCTGGGGAGACTGGAATAACGACGGGCTTCTTGATTTCTATTCTACATCAGGAGGAAAAAGTGAGAAGGGAGACCGTCTATGGAAGCAGACACAAGCCGGTACATTTGAGAATGTAACGCAGAAAGCAGGAAATGTAAGCAACGATTATTCAACTGAAGGTGCAGGTTGGGGTGATGCAGATAATAATGGTTATCTTGATCTCTATTTAGCAAACTATGAGAACTGGTCAGAGCATTCGTATTACTCTGATGCATTTTATCTATGTAAAGATGGAAAATCATTCGATGAGGTTTTAAATGAAGTTGGAATGTCTCCACCTTTTAATGAGGAACGAGCCGGGAGGGGTGTAAACTGGGGGGATTATGATAACGATGGTGATCTTGATATCTACGTTTCCAATTACAGACTCCAGGAGAATTTTCTCTGGCGTAATAATGGAGATGGAACATTTACCAATGTGGCAAACCTGCTTGGTGTAGCCGGAGATGAAGTGGATGGATGGTGGGGACATACCATTGGTTCCTCCTGGGGTGATTATGATAACGACGGTGACCTTGATTTGATTACTGCAAATTTGGCACACCCGAGATACATCGAGTTTTCCAATAAAACCAGGTTATATGAGAATCTTGGACCGCCGGACTGGAGGTTTGTAGACAGGAGGGAAAAGGCAGGGCTCAAATTCGAGGAGACCCATTCGGATCCCGCCTGGGCTGATGTTGACAGTGATGGAGATTTAGATCTCTATTTGACGTCTATCTATGAGGGGAGAAAAAGCTTTCTATATGAAAATCTTGGAGATGGCACGTTCAGGGATATAACATATCTTGCCGGTGCCAGGACTGATAATGGATGGGGTTGTGCAACAAGCGATTTTGATGATGATGGTGATTTAGACCTATTCGTTGCAAGCGGTTCTGGAGTCCATCTTTATGAGAATGAGGGAAACGGGAACAATTACCTTAAGGTTAAGGTAATTGGTACAAAATCAGACTTTTCAGGCATTGGAGCAAGGGTTACAGTAAAACAGGGTGATAGAATCCAGATAAGAGAAATTCAGGGAGGTAAAGGTACAACCAGCCAGAACTCTTTTGTACAATTCTTCGGATTTGGAAGTAACGATACACCTGTTAAGGTCGAGGTAAAATTCCCCTCCGGCATCAAAAAATGCAAGTCTCGAGTTTCACTCAATCAGAAGATTGTAGTTAAAGAATAGAAGGCTAACCGAAATTTGCTCCTATCCATTTTCCAAGGCTATAATGGGGTCAGGCTGGAAATTGGAATTTAGGGTTGGGAGATTGGAAAGACTGTGATATATAAGGTATTGCGGCAAGGAAACTTAAGGTAGAATATCGAGTTGCAATCTATTATGTAATGACAAGGGGCAACTGCAGCGGGGAGAGATTGCATCATATATTGGCAGGACATCAAAGATGAGATGTTATTTGGAGAGAAAAATTGATAAGAGAAACTATATGTTATGGAAGAAATTTTGGGTTGCTAACATTACATTCATTATTACATTTCTAAATTCCAAATTCCAGCCTGACCCCAACACACTATAGTTAAAGAATAGAAGGCTAACCGAAATTTGCTCCTATCCATTTTCCAACGTAATATGTTATAAGTATTACAACAAATGCGATCAAAAGATGTTCTGTAATTACTTTCCAGGGCTTTGCTTTTTCTTCTCGGGCAATATAGAAACTGAAAATAGATAGTACCAATAATCCCCATACAGTACTTACTATAACCGCAATTGAAAGTTGAAGAAGAAGAATGGGAATGATAAATGTCAATGAGAAAATAAATTTTGTTAAGAAAGTGGAGATTGTTGATTCCCATATCTCTTTTGTGGTGTGTTTATTCTCTGATTCTTCAGACATATGAATGCCCAGCGCATCTGAGAATGCATCTGCTACGGCTATTGTCAATATACCCCCAATAACCACCAATTTTGAATGTGTACCCGAATGAAGACCAATCATTAATCCGAGTGTTGTAATTACCCCCGAAGTTATACCGAAACTCAGTCCTGTTTTTAGTGAATGTTTCGTTATAATATCCTGTCTTTCTACTTATTTCTTTATTTAAGTTGCGTATTTCCTGGAGCTGATTACTAAAAAAATATGATTAATACATAAATAGTCGGCACTGCACCAATGGTTGTGAAGACCCAGCCCTAAATAGGATTATTCGGATCTGATTTTTACTAACTTCTGACTACTGTCCTCTTTCTCTTTTTTCTCTTTTTTTCTTCGTACATAAATTTATCTGCATGGTCAACCAATTCATCAATGGAGCAGGGGTCTTTGGGATTGTATTTAGAAATTCCGATACTTATAGAGAGATTGTAGTTATAAGGACTGCTTCTTCTCGAGTTATGTGCTTCAAGGTTCTGTCGAAAACGAGCAGAGATACTTTTCTTACTGGTTTTAGAAGTTTTGATTGCCAAAACTACAAACTCATCTCCACCTATACGTGCAATGATGTCAGAAGAGCGAAAGGTCTGCTTAAGGATATTAGCTGTCTCTATCAATGCCAGGCTGCCAACTCGATGTCCGAATGAATCGTTGATATTCTTGAGCTGGTCAACATCTATATACACACCAAGTAATCCCTTTTTTGTTCTTCGAGCTAATTTCAATTGCTTTTCGGCAAGGTTGAAAAAGCCCCTTCTGTTGTATAGACCGGTAAGATCATCTATCAATGATAAAAAGTGTGCTTCCTTTGCCTCTTGTTTTAGTTTTTCCTCAGCCTGCCTGCGTTCGGTAACATCCTCTAGAATACCAGTGAGACCTATGTTTTTGCCCATATCATCTCTGAGAATTCGACCGCACTCCTCGATGTACCTGATTCCCATTTTCGGAGTGTCAACACGAAATATTGTTACCATTTCGATCCCACTATCCATTGTATTGAGAAAATCTTTGAGAGTAGTGTCTCTGTCTGGAGGATAGACTACCTTCAGGAAATCTGAACCTTGAATATCTTTTCGCCTGAAACCGTATTTCTCTACCTGTGAGCCTATATATGTAAACACCCCTTTTTTGTCTATTACATAGGGAATACCCCGGGCTTTTTCAACGACGCTTCTGTATTTCTCCTCGCTTTCGTGCAATGCCTTTTCCGCCTCTTTCTGTTCTGTTATTCTGCTTAACCTTTTCGCAATAGCGTTAATTAGATTTCTTTCTTCCTCCATGAAAGGTCCTTCTTTACTTTCTGGCTTTTTTTGTTTGTAAAACACTTCCAAGGTGCCGATGTATGTGCCACTAACGATGATGTCGGTGGTTTGCCTCCAGACGGTTTCCTTGAAATTTTCTGTTTTAAACTCCTTACCATTAACGATGATTCGAGCACAGGTTATCTCTGGGTACTGCCATGATGGGGGGATCAAGTTCACGGTGCCTTGATAAATCTCATCAAGTGAAATGCTTTGTTCAGCAAGATTGCAAATTTTATAAAGGCAGTTCAGTTCCTTGACACGTTCCCCAATGTCGTGGGTTTTCTGCTCGAGAGCCTTGTCAGTTCGCTTCCGCTCGAAAGCGTTCCCAACTATCTCCGAAAATATGCGAAGAATTGAGAAATCTTCTTCTCCCCATTCCCCTGTTCCCTTAATATTGTCAAAACCTATGAATCCGCCTAATTTGCCACCGATATGTAAAGGTAAAACAAGGAGTGATTTGATTTTCTGGCTTTCCAAACTCTCTTTCTCATTTTTTGCCTTTCTGGGCATCTTTGAAACATTTTTTATATGGATTACCTTTTTATTTTTGAGTTTATTCATCCACCAGGGAAACATATTAATAGGGAGATTTTGAAGCTTATCTTTTTCTGAAGTTACTCCCTCGTTACACCATTCGTGAGTATTGTCCATCACAACTCCATCTTCGCGTAAGAGAAAAAGATAAGCTCGACTCGCTCTACTCAAACTACCCACATCTGCAAGCGATAAATTAATTGAATGGTCAATATCAAATATGCCGATAAATCGAGAAGAGATTTCAGAGATTGTTTTTTCGAATTGCCATTTACGGACAATGGTTTCTTCTGCCCTTTTTCTTCTGGTAGTATCGCGTATAGTGCTTATGGCATACCATTTTCCACCTATCTTAACAGCCGATAAAGAGAGTTCCAGAGGAAATTCAATCCCGTCCTTTCCTAAACCAATTAATTCAACTGATTTATCAGCGAGTGGTCCTTTTCCAGTTTTTTTGAACCTGTTAAATCCATTATTAAAGTCATCATAATACTGTTCAGGTAAAAGCAAACGGAACATGTTTTTACCCATTACTTCTTTTTCCTTATAACCAAAGCACACTTCAGCTGTCTTGTTCCAGAAAACAACATTTCCTGTGCTGTCAATCATAATAACGGCATCCTGAATAGATTCACAAAGAGTTGTGAATTTTTCATAATCTCTACGAAGTTTATTCAATTCGTTTATAAGTTCGTGGTTTGTTTTATCTCTTGTTTTCATTTATTTCCCCAATATTACATAGACCCAGCATTTTTTTTAATATAAGGTGATTTCAATTGAAATGCAACTATTTTGGTATTATTTTCAGGCAGCTTATCTGTATGGTCCTTCGACAGAAGTTAACATTTCCCCCTAACAAAAATACTTGATTTTTGCCAATTGTTTATGTATACTTACGATAATTATGGTAAGGAATATTAACACCTGAAACGAGCCGATGACAAAATCATATATGAATATAACTTTGTAAAAGAATATCATTATGTATAATCATATTTTTGGTCCCGTACCATCGCGCCGATTGGGCATGTCATTGGGTATCGATTTAATACCGCACAAAGTATGTTCACTAAACTGCGTTTATTGCGAATGCGGACCTACAACGACATTAACAACAGAAAGAAAAGAATATGTTCCTATCGATAAGGTTTTTAAGGAACTGAAGCATTTCTTAAGTAATAATCCTAAGCCGGATTATATTACTTTTTCAGGAGCAGGTGAACCAACTCTAAATTATCGTATTGGTGAAGTTTTAGATTTTGTAAAAGCTAATTGGTCTGATATTCCTGTGGCAGTGCTAACAAACGGAACCTTGTTAGGTGATAAAAAAGTGAGAAAACAGATATCAAAGGCAAATGTTGTTTTGCCATCGTTGGATGCGGCTTCAGAGCAAACTTTCAGGAAGATTAACAGGCCATTTTACAAACTTTGTATTGAAGAATATATTCAAGGTCTTGTTGATTTCCGAAAACAATTTAAAGGTGAAATGTGGCTGGAGGTTTTTATTCTTCACGGTTACAACGATAATACTCAAGATTTGAAATCACTTAAAGACGCATTTATAAAGATTAAACCTGATATTATCCAGATCAATACTCTTGATAGACCTGGTGCAGTTGAAAATCTAAAACCCGCAAGTAAACTGGAATTACAGAAAATTAAAGATTTTTGGAATCTTGATAATGTTGAAATAATTGCCTCAGTCCCCGAGCGTAAGAACATCAAATCTTATCGCAAAGATACAGAAACCGCAATTTTGGAAACGATAGCGCGAAGACCCTGTACAATTGATGACATTGCAAGAATATTAGGAACACACATTAATGAAATAAATAAATATCTTGGTGTATTGGAAGATGAAAATAGGATTGAAGCTGTCCATGAAAAAAGAGGTATATTCTATAAGAAAAAAGATGATGAATAGACCTGCATTTTCTTAAATTCTCCAAGGTATCAAGTTTTTTCTCGATATTCGTTAATCCTGTGTTCTTTTTTGACTGCCCGGGTTATAAAATTTGGAACTTGACAAAGGAATTTTTTGTCATTATTATAGATTCTAAATTGCGGCAGAAGGTGAGTTTGCCTCTCTTCGCACTTATGTACTTCAGTAAAAGGAAACTCTTCTCAGGTCGCCCTTAGCAAATTACTCGCAATGGCAGCAATTCAACCTCATTAACAGACAGGAGGAAGGATGGACACAGACATAAAAAAACTTAGTCACAAAATCGAACGGGAAAGCTCTTTCGTTGAACAGCTCACGGATGAGATCGGCAAGGTTATTGTCGGTCAGAGAAACCTTATAGACAAAGTGCTAGTAGGACTTCTCTCCGATGGTCATATACTTATAGAAGGTGTGCCGGGACTTGCTAAGACCCTAACAGTTAAAACACTCTCGGATTGCATATCAACGAAATTCCAGAGGATACAGTTCACACCAGACCTCTTGCCAGCTGACCTCATCGGAACACTTGTTTACAATCCAAAGGATAGTTCCTTTTTCCCAAAGAAAGGTCCTATCTTTACGAATCTGATTCTCGCCGACGAGATAAACAGGGCACCAGCAAAGGTTCAGAGTGCCCTGCTTGAAGCAATGCAGGAAAGGCAGGTTACTATTGGTGATACCACATATCCGCTTGAGCAGCCGTTTCTTGTTATGGCAACAGAGAATCCAATTGAACAGGAAGGTACTTATCCTCTTCCTGAAGCACAGGTGGACCGATTTATGTTAAAACTGCTGGTGGACTATCCATCAAAGGAAGAAGAAAAGAGAATTCTCGAGAGGATGACCAGTGGTGAAGAGTACAAGACAAAACATGTCATAACAACAAAAGATATCATCAATGCAAGAAAACTTATCTACAATATACATATGGACGAAAAACTCAAAGATTATATAATTAATATTGTCTTTGCAACAAGGGAATCAGAGAAATATGGACTGGAGGAGCTAAAGGGAATGATTGCTTACGGCGCATCTCCAAGGGCATCCATCTATCTTACCTTAACCTCAAAAGCGTATGCATTCATTAAGCGAAGAGGATATGTAATTCCTGAGGATATAAAATCCATAGGATACGATGTTTTGAGACACAGGATTATTCCGACTTATGAGGCGGAGGCAGAGGATATGACTACGGATGATATTCTAAAAAGGATCTTTGACGAGATAGAGGTCCCATAATGCTTCCGAAGGAAGTGTTTAAGAATATAAGAAGACTTGAAATAAAGACAAAGAAACTTGTCAATGAAACCTTCGGAGGAGAATACGAGTCTGTGTTTAAAGGACAGGGTGTGGAATTCCAAGAGGTGAGGGAATATCTCCCTGGAGATGAAATAAGGCGCATCGATTGGAATGTAACGGCAAGGATGGGGCATCCCTATGTAAAGAAATTCAGAGAAGAAAGGGAGCTAACGCTTGTCTTTGTTGTCGATGCTAGTGCATCGGAATATTTTGGCAGTAAAAAAAGACAGAAGATAAACCTTGCAGGTGAAGTGACTGCGCTCCTTTCTTTTTCTGCTATATCAAACAACGACAAGGTATCTCTACTCCTTTTTACAGACAGCGTAGAGAAATTTGTTCCTCCCAAAAAGGGAAGAAGACATGTGCTAAGAATAATAAGGGAACTTCTGTATTTTAAGCCTAAAGGTAAAGGGACAAGTATTACCAAGGCACTTGAGCATCTCAACAGGGTGACGAGAAAGAGAAATATTGTTTTTCTCATTAGCGATTTCCTGGACATAGAATTTGAAAAACCTATGAAGGTAACCGCTCAGAAACATGATTTGGTTGCCATAAGGATACTTGACCCGCTCGAAGTATCCTTTCCTGATTTCAAAGGATATGTGCTTCTTGAAGATGCAGAGACTGGAGAAACAACAGTTTTTGACTGTGGCGATAGAAAAAAGATGATGGCATACAGCCTTAAACGGATAGAATCGCTCAAGAAGCAGAACGAATTTTTCCGCTCAAACGATATTGACCTGATTGATTTGAGCACTCCTGAACCCTTTGCAGATACACTTGTGAAATTCTTTACAATGCGAGCAAGGAGACTAAGAACCATATGAGTGTGATTGGACTTTTTCTGTCAATGCTCTTCCTTATGGGAACGAAGACGGATAAAATTCCCATATCCTCAATAGAACAGGATATAGATAAAAAAGAAGCAACTATAGGTGATAGATTGCATTTTAAGGTCGATGTTTATTCAGAGGAGAATGAACAGGTAGTCCTGCCAGAAAATTATCCCACCCTGGGTAGCTTTGTTGTAAAAAACAGGAATGTTAAAACACTTACAAAAAATCCCAAGATTTCTCTTACACTAAAGGGGTGCAGAGCAAGTTCTTCTACTCCGATAAGAAAACGTTACAAAAGAACAACTTTGGAATACGAACTTGTATCGTATGATGTAGGCAAGAATACACTCCCATCATTATCAATAGTGGTGAAAAGAGAGGGTTCCTCTGAAGAATTTAAAACCATCCCCCTTACTGTCGAGATAAAAAGTGTTTCACCCGGATTGACAGGTAAGGAGGATATAAAAGGGATAAAACCTCAGCGCGCTATCAAAATTCCCTACTGGTATTATGTTTTAGGTTTCCTGAGCATTGCTGTTATAGCAGGGACTATTCTTTTAATGTTAAGAAAAAGAAGGAAAGTCTTGATTGAGGAAAGGATTGAAAGAATTGCTCCATGGGAGAAGGCATTTTCCGAATTGGATAAACTTGTTGGAACAAGAACCACGACCGAAGAAGAGATAAAATTTTTCTACACAAGACTATCCTTCATAATGAGGGACTATCTTGAATCACTTTATCTGTTTCCTGCACTTGAGAATACAACAAGTGAGCTGATGAACAATCTCAAGACAAGGAAGGAATTAAAACCATATCTTGTAGAGACCGGAAATTTTCTCAACCAAAGCGACCTTGTAAAATTTGCGAAGTATATACCGACTCGGGTGGATAGTAAGGAAGAGATTTCAGTAATCAGGAGTCTCATTGATAATACAAAAAAAGACGAGGAAGAATCACATGATTAGATTTGCACATCCCCTTTTCCTACTTTTTCTTCTCCCTCTTTTCCTTCTTTTCTATATTGCGTGGAGGAGAAGGAATGCATCTATGAGATTCTCTTCTTTCCAGCATCTTTTCGAACATAAGATAAGAATATTAGGGATTGATAAAGCTCTCTTACTGCTTAAATTACTAACAGTTTTCTTGCTTATCATTGCATTAGCCAGACCAAGAAAAGGGCTGACAAGGACGGAGATTTCATCCTATGGCATAGACATTGTTATAGCACTGGATATATCAGGAAGTATGAAAGCCATAGATTTTAAGCCTAATAACAGGCTTTTTGCAGCAAAAGAGGTGGCAGAAGATTTTATCGAGGAAAGAAAAGCTGATAGAATCGGACTCATTCTTTTTGCAAGGTATGCATATACACAATGTCCTGTAACGACGGATCATGGCGTTGTAATAGACCTCTTAAGAAAAGCAAATATTGGAATGATAGAGGATGGAACAGCCATTGGTCTTGGTCTTGCTCAATCCTGTGATAGATTAAAGGATTCGAAAGCAAAGAGCAGGATTGTTATTTTGCTCACGGATGGGAAAAATAATGCAGGAGAGATTACCCCGGAGACATCCATAAAGGTAGCAAAGGCACTTGGCATAAAGGTATATACCATAGCTGCTGGCAAACCAGGTGAGTCACTGATTCCCGTTCAGACTCCGTTGTGGGGCACCAGATATGTAAAGATACATGATGAATTGGATGAGGCTTTACTCGCCAACATTGCAGATGAAACAGGTGGAATGTACTTTAGAGCAAAGGACCCTGAAGGACTTGTTTCCATATTCAAAACAATAAACAAGATGGAAAAATCCGAAATAAAAATTCGGAAGTTCACCAATTACAGGGAGTTTTTTAGGCCTTTTCTTCTCTGCGGTATGCTTTTTCTCATCATCGGGATAATTCTTTCAAACACAAGGTTTCTGAAGTTTCCATGAAGGAGCAATATTGACCGCAGATACGCCCAGAACGCAAAGAAAACAAAATGTACCAGTTTATTATCAACCACCACCAAAGAGCAATACGGAACTGCAGAACTACAAATTGCACAGGCAAATTATGAGACACTATAATTATAAAGGGCAAAAATACAAAAGAAAAACCCTAATAAAAACATTTAAGAGACTTTGTGCAATCCGTGTCTTTGTGGTACATTGGAAAGCGAAAGATGATTTTTAAGGACAGTATATATTTTTGGTCATTTTTTGTAATACCTGTAATTATTCTGATTACACTATTTGGGTTGAGAAGAAGAAAAAGGTTTACCAAGATACTCGGTGAAAAAGGTATATTGAAAAGAGTGACTTTCGGGATTAGTCCCACAAAAAGATTCTGGAAAAACCTTTTACTTATCGTTACTATAGGTCTTCTTATCATTGCTCTTGCCAGACCGCAAATGGGTGTAGAGAAGATACATATTAAGAGGAAAGGTGTTGATATTTTTCTCCTTCTTGATACCTCACTCAGTATGTCTGCACAGGATATAAAACCCGACAGACTCACAAGGGCAAAAATGTGGGTCGAATCACTGATAAACAATCTCCAGACAGATAGACTTGGAATCATTGCATTTGCAGGAAAACCTTTTCTTCAATGTCCACTTACTATGGATTACAGTGCATGTAGAATGCTACTTGGCATTCTTAATGAGGGTACTATCCCGGTTCAAGGAACGGCTATTGGAGATGCTATTAGTCTTGCAATAAAATCTTTTCCAGACAAAAAAGGATATTTTAAGGCTATTATTCTTTTGACTGACGGCGAAGACCACGAAGGTAAGGTTTTGCAGGTAGCGGAATCAGCAGCAAAAGAAGGAATAAAAATCATAACTATAGGTATCGGAAGTGAAACGGGTGAACCATTACCTGTTAAGGGTGAAGGTAGAAATCCTTCCGGATACAAGAAGAACAAGGAAGGAAAACTTGTAATGAGTAGACTGAATACAGCTATACTTGAATCCATTGCTCAGAAAACTGGTGGTGCTTTCTTTACAGCAACTTCAAGCGGATTTGAGATTGAAAAGGTAGGCAAGATACTTGATAGGATGGAAAAACAGGAATTTGGAGAAGAGTGGTTAGAGAGATATGAGGAAAGGCTTGAGTATCCACTTCTTCTCTGCATTATTCTATTGTTGTTTGAGTTTTCATTAACGGATAGGGTGTCTATTAGAAATAGATTAATCAGAAAAAGCAAGGAAGATGAATGATGAATAAGATAAACCTAAGACATAAGAAGGGAGACAACAAATCCCCCAAAAAGAAAGCCGGACTGTCGTTGAAGAAATTGGTTAAGACAAGTATAATAGCTGTAATTTCCGTAACTATTTTTGTGTCAAGTATTCCGCTGTCTGCTACCATAAGAGCAAAAAACAGTAGGGCGAATAAGCTATTTACGAAACAAGAGTATAAGAAAGCACTTGACTTTTACGATGAACTGAATAAGGAGGTCGAGAAGAAAGGTAAACTTCTTAATAGCATAGTGAGATACAACAGGGCAAACACCCTTCTTAAACTCCAGAATTATGAAGAGGCTATGGAGTACTACAATAAAGCAATCTCTTTTACTAAGGACAAGAAAAACCTATCCAGCATCTATTACAATATGGGTAATTCATCTTACATGTCAGGAAAATTACAGGATGCATTGAATTACTACATAAAAACCCTCGATATAAATCCAGATGACAGAGATGCCAAATTCAATATAGAACTTATTAAGAAAAAAATGCAAGAGCACAAAAAGCAACAGAAGGAAGATAAGGATAAAGAAAAGAACAACGAAAAAAAGGATGATAATCAGCAAAAGAAAGAACAGCAAGAGCAACAGAAGAAGCAACAATCAGACGAAGAACAAAAGAAACATCAGGAACAGAAGAAAGAGCAAAGCGATAAACCACAGCAGGAACAGAAGAAAAAACAAGAAATGTCCAGACAGGATGCAGTCAGGCTCTTAAAAGCACTCGAACAAAGGGAGAAGGAAACACGAAAAAAAGAAGCTGCAAAGATAAAAGCAAGGCTTGGTTTATCCAAAGATTGGTAGTGAAGGTAGGCTCAAGCTTCAGCTTGCGGAAGTAGAAATAAAATTATGAAAACGAGTTATAAAATTATAATGCTTACATTTATCTGCATCGGTTTTTTCGGAGTAAACCTTTATTCTCAGGAAGTAAACCTCACGGCTGCGGTAGATAGAAATGTAGTTTCTCTTAATGAACCCGTACTACTTACGGTAACGGTGAGTGGAAATATTGCAAAGGTACCAAAACCGGAACTCCCAAGCCTCGATAATTTCGATATATATTCTAAAGGAACATCGAGGAATATATCATTTATCAATGGGAAGGTATCGTCTTCGATAAGTTACAACTATTCTCTTATGCCCAAAAAAATTGGGAAATTTACTATCGCTGGATGTAAGATTAAATTGAAGCGAAAAACATTCGAATCACAACCGATCGAAATTGAGGTGACGAAGGAATCAAAACAACCGAAGGTTACAGGACAACGGCCGAAGGGACAAAATTTCACATTCCCTTTTGAGGAAAAACGGCAGAAAGTAGTAAATCCAACCAATGAAATTTTTATAAAAACCTATGTTGATAAAAAAGATGTTTATGTAGGAGAAGAGGTTATCCTTACATTTAAGCTCTACTCGAATGCTCACCTACTTACACAACCGGAATACATACCACCTAAAACAGAGGGTTTTTGGAAGGAGGATATGGGAAAGGAGAAGCAAACAAGAGAAGTTGTAAACGGTGTAGAATATCAGGTTATTAAGTTGAACTACGCGCTTTTTCCTTTAAGCACCGGGAAATTAACCATAGGCGAAGCAAAACTTAACTGCGTTATCGATAATCCCCTCAGTGATCCTTTCGGTTTTGGTTTCGGAGGTGGGACAAAAAGAAACCTTGTAAGTAAACCTATTACGGTTAATGTTCGTCCACTTCCACCTGCGCCCGTCGATTTTTCTGGAGCAGTAGGAAACTTTAATATTAATGCAAGATTGGATAAGAACGAGACAAAACAGAATGAACCCGTAACAGTAACTACGACAATCACAGGATGTGGAAATTTAAGAAATGTCGATAAACCCGAAATAAAAATTCCTGGTTTCAGGGTCTATGAATCCGGGCAGGAGGTAACAACTTCCGTATCGAAAGGTAAGATAATGGAAAACAAGGTTTTTAAGACCATTCTTATTCCTAATAGATGCGGCGATTTCGAGATTCAGGGATTCAATTTCGTCTTTTTCGACCCCGCGAAACAAAAATATCAAACTGAGACTTCGGGAAGCTTAAACTTCAAAGTATTACCTGGACAAGGGGAAAAAGGGACCGAAAGACTTTTTGGTAAACGAGAAGTAGAACTACTGGGAAAGGATATCCATTTTATAAAAACAATGGCTCGGCTAAGAAATGAGAGCAATATCTGGGGTGATGTAAAATACCTTCTTTTAGCTAACGGTATCCTGTTATGCACACTTTTCTTTCTTTTCGTCTCCTATGGAGTCAAAGAGAGACTTAAATCTAAAGAGGATATTTTAAGAAGGAAAGACGCTCTCGGCAATGCATTGAAACTTATAAATAAGGCCAAAAGCGAGATAAAAGGCAATAATATCAAGGAAGCATATGCATTGTTGCATAAGGCAATCCTCCAGTTCTTCGCAGATAAATTAAACCTTTCTATATGGGGGATTACAGAAGAGGAATTAAAACTTAAACTTAAGGAAAAAGGTATAGCCGACAACATAAAAAACGAAATCTCAACCTTACTCGAAACCTGCAACAGAGCCAGGTATTCTATAGAAACACTAAATAAGCGAAATCTTCTCGAAGATATCAACCGGACGGCTAGACTTCTCAGACGACTGAAGTTGTGAACAAAAAGACCTTAAATTTTACCTGATAAGCACCGCATTCTTGCAATAAATTCTTTCTTTACCCGCATTTATTCTGATGAAGTACTTACCCGTTGGTGCTTTTTTCCCATTCTTGAGCACACCATTCCATTCCCAGGAATATTTGCCTGCAGAAAGATTATCATTCAAAAGTACGGTCTGTAAATTCCCAGCAACGTCAAAAATTTCAACTTTAACCTTTTGACTTCGACTCAATTCTAAACGAATCCTGAATAGTGAATTGGAAACTGAAGGGTACACATTCATAGGTATTTCGGTGAACTCTTGTTTTATTTCTTCGACCGACGACTGATATCCTGTTGGATAATGGTATCCCAAATCAACTATTCCGGAATCAGGGACTGTATCCGTTCTTGTTGTATATGTGTCCAAGCCCAGACTTTCTGCAGTAGCAAAGCCATAGTCCAAACAGGGACTATCCTGACCCTGACCTGAGGAAGTCTGGCTCAGATAGTAGTCTCCAAGTGGTCCGGTTACAAAAAGCGGGTCAAGAGAGATATCGTTTGAGCCGGGGGTAATGCCCGAGTAGTTGCCGCCTGAGTTGTTCCAGACATCATTATTGAGAAGGGTTGCATATCCATTGGCTGATGCGTATATTCCACCACCGCTCGATGCGGTGTTGTTTGCCACGATGTTATTACCGATTGTATTTGTGGAATCGTAAATAAGGATGCCTCCTCCATATCTCCAGGTACCACCCAAACACTTGTTTTCGACAATTGTATTATTAATTACAATAGCTCCATTATTCACGAGTATCCCTGCTCCGTAATTCCATGAACCGCTCTGGGCAGTATTGTTGTAGATAATGTTTGAAAGGATATAAGAGTTGGCGTCGTGGTCTGAGTATATTCCGACTCCGTGACCACGGCTGCCCTGATAAGCCGCATTATACTGAATAATGTTATGCATTATGGTGGGTGATGATTGTCCATCGCAGTATATTCCTGCCCCGTAATTCCAGCTTCCACCTATAACTGAATCGTTCTCAACTGTATTTCCCAAGATAGTTGCTGAATTGTTGTAATCGACATAGATACCACCGCCATAATTCCAGTATTCACCTTTAGCAACATTTCCCCGAATCAGGTTTCCTTCTATTAATGGAGATGCAGTGCCATAGCAGTAGATTCCTCCACCATAAACCCAGGTGCTTGTTCCCTGGGCAATATTCCTCTGGATTATGTTTGCAAGGATATATGGAGAACCTCTCACATATAAACCTGCTCCTTTCGTAACTGCACCATTTTGAACGGTGAAGTTCGTAATAATCGTGTTTTGTGTGAAAGAAAAGCTTGGAAAAGTGACTGTCGTTCCAGCTCCACCACCATCAATTATCGTGGTATTAGCTCCACTCTCTGATGTGAGAACTACACCGTCACGTGATGGCCATGTGATATTTTCCGTATAGGTGCCCGGGGCAACAAGAACTGTATCCCCTGATTGTGCTGCATTCAAGCCCTGTTGAATAGTAGGATAGTCACCGGGGACGTGGATTGTGATGGCGTAAATGGGAAAAACAAACAACACAAAGAAGAGAATTGCTGTAAGGATTGTAATGTATAAGAATTTGGGTTGCATTTTGTACCTCCCTTTTGTTAGTTTGTACAAGCATAAGTTACTTTATTCCCAATGTCAAGATGAAAATTCAAATTGTCAATGCGAAAATTGTGCGAAAAATCACAAAAATATTTGGCTTGACTTTCTGGTTTCTATGCTGTATAGAATCATAGAAGTAAGATATTGTGAAAAAGTGGTGCTCACTTCTTAATGAACGTAAAATGAAAATAGGAGGTAGGAAATGAGAAGAAGACTTAGTAATGTTAGATTTATTGTTATAATTGGACTTCTACTGATGATAACCGGAAATGTTCTTGCACAGTTTCCGAAATTGCCAAAGATTCCGAAAGTAATTCCGGATAAGGTTCCGGGGCTGGATAAGATTCTTAAAAAAGAATCACCGATTACGAATAAGCTTTCGGACGCTGTCACAGAAGTTCCTTTTCTCGACGATTTTAATCCTAAAGGGAAGGTACCTATGACTGTGCTTCCACGTACAGCCAAAGGCGCTTTTATCCTGGAATACCCCGGTCCCTATGTTTATGTTTGCCAGAGTTACTGTTTGCATGCGGGCACATACGAACCAGGTAAAGGTGATGGCTATCTTTACGCGCCGATAAAGGGTCCCCAGGCTAAAATATTCCGCCATATAGTTCAGAACTCAATTAAACACCCTGAGATTTCACAGAGAGATATTCAAGTACTATTGTGGGCTATTCTCGCACGCACCAAGATTGCCGATATGGCGGATGAGCTGCAGATTGCTGCTGCCAAACTTCTTACACCCAAGGAGATTTTTGAGATTAACGGTGGAGCGCTGGAATTGGTTCCAAAAGCTGCACTCGACAAGGCAACTATAGATATGCCTCCACAACTTCGTAAGATTGTAGAAGCCGAAGCAAGTTTACGTGAAAAACTGACACAAGGAGAAGAGAACTACGAGGAGCTGGAACGCATAGCCGTATTACACGGTGTCCCTCCGATAGGAAAGGGGAGTCGAAATGTTCCTCGAGGTCGATGGTCCTACAGGGCTGATGGATACTTTGTACGATACTTTCCCTATGGCTATCAAAAGACACAAATTGAACTCTATGTCCCTGAGCCACTGAGGATTGAGCGAGACGCAAAAGGACGTATTAAGTCAATTGCAGACAAATTTGATAATCGAATAGAAACGGAATATGATGATACTGTCCAGCCCTTAACTATTCCGGGAGAACCATCTATGAAGGGGCATGCCTTCAGCTCTATACGCTTTGAGCGGAATGACCCAAATAATCTAGGCAAAAAGATACATTTGGAATGGAAGAACACAGGATGGACTTTCTGTGGTGTTCCTGCGGGCACAGGAAAAATAGGTTCATCTCCAGCTAGATTTCCTGGATTAAAGGAACGGTACGAGTGGACAAAAAAACATAGAAAAGAACTTAATAACCTGGATAAACAGTTTACGCCAACAGGTAGTGCAGACGATATTGTGAACCTGGGCAATTATGCTATTGGACTTAAGCATGCGACTCCCGCATATCTTTCTACAGAAAAGAAATGGAAGGACTATAAGCCAATTAACCTTGTAAAAAAGGCGTGGCAGTATGCTGTTTCTAAAAGGGAAGGTGGTTACTTGTGGAGCTCTCTCTCTCCGAAAATTTCACCAAGTACTATGTTCTCCTCCAATGGTTCATTGCTTTTCCTGTTCAGTGTTGGTAATCCAGGGGAAGAACCAGAGTTCGACCCGTCTGATGATGTAGCACAACCAGGTAATACATCCTCTCAACGATTGAAACAGTCTGGAAGAGGAACGAAAAAACAGGAGTGCAAAGATAAAGCCCTGAAAGAACTAAGCAATGCCATTGACAAATGTTTTATGGATGAGCATCTTGATGCAACAGGCGCTTGTGACCTGAAGAATCTTATTGAGTGTTATCTGCTGTATCCCAAAACAGATGATGCACTACAATCATGTATTAGTGTTCATTGCAGGCACGGTCTTGGAAAAGTAAATCCAGCTAATACAGTAGAATTGCGATATTGCTTAGGAGAAGCCTTAAAAGAATGGGGGAAAAAGGATAAAGCATGCAAGTAAAAACGGCTTTGGTCTGTTTCTTTATACGTGGGAAAATATAGATTGGCATAGAAAATAGAAAATTAAAAATTTCTTTTTAGAATCCACATTTCAGAGTTCTTCATATTCAGAATTTATTGTTTAAAATGATCGGCATGAACGATGATACAATAATTACAAGGAGGCATCTATGGACGGTATGAATATGTCAAAAAAAGGGGCAGTAAGAGCACCGAGAGGCACAAAATTGAGTTGTAAATCCTGGGGAACAGAGGCACCGATGAGAATGCTTATGAACAACCTTGACCCTGAGGTTGCAAAAGACCCCGATAATCTTATTGTTTATGGTGGAACCGGGAGGGCAGCAAGAAACTGGGAATGTTTTGATAAGATTGTTGAAACCTTGAAAAAAATGAATACAGACGAGACACTGCTTATGCAATCTGGTAAACCTGTGGCAGTATTTAAAACCCATCCCTGGGCACCAAGAGTATTGATAACAAATTCCCTTATTGTTCCCAAATGGGCTACTTTTGAGGAATTCACACGACTCGAGTCAATGGGATTAACCGTTTATGGGCAAATGACAGCGGGAAGCTGGATATATATAGGAACACAGGGTATTCTGCAAGGCACCTACGAGACCGTTTGCTCTCTTGCGGAACAGGAATTCAGAGGAACTCTTAAAGGTAAGTGGATACTCTCGAGCGGACTTGGTGAAATGAGCGGTGCCCAACCCCTTGCTTTTACGATGAACGAAGGTGTAGCTGTTATCGTCGAGGTTGACAAAAGAGCAATAGAGAGAAGAATGAAGACAAAATACCTCGATATGTGGGTAGAAAATCTTGATGAGGCTCTCAGATTAAAGGACGAATTTCTCAAGAATGGGGAAAGTAAATCCATTGGATTATGGGCTAATGCAGCCGATGTACTACCGGAACTCGTTAAAAGAGATATTATACCGGATGTGGTGACCGACCAAACCTCAGCACATGACCCACTTAATGGATACATTCCCAGGGGATATTCGGTTGAGGAAGCCGCTACTTTAAGAAAAGAAAACCAGAAGGAATACATAAAAAAAGTATATGATTCCATTGCAAGTCACATAAAAGCAATTCTTGAAATGAAAGATAAAGGTGCACGTGCCTTTGAATACGGTAACAACATAAGGCAGAGGGCAAAAGAGGCAGGTGTAGAAAATGCATTTGACATAGAAGGCTATGTGCCCAAATATATTAGACCACTTTTCTGTAAGGGTAGTGGACCTTTCAGATGGTTAGCACTCTCTGGTGAGGCAGAGGATATCTTTAAGACGGACAAGAAACTGCTTGAAACATTTCCCGATGACGAACATCTACATAAATGGATTCATCTTGCTCAAGAAAGGGTGGCTTTTCAAGGTTTGCCAGCAAGGATTTGCTGGTTAGCTTATGGAGATAGGGCAAAGATGGGGGAAATTGTAAACCGGATGGTGAAAAAGGGCGAACTTAGTGCACCTATTGTTATTGGAAGGGACCATCATGACACAGGTGCAGTGGCTTCGCCACATAGAGAGACAGAGGCGATGAAGGATGGTTCCGATGCTATTGCAGATTGGCCCATCCTGAACGCTCTGCTCAACACTTCTTCGGGAGCAACCTGGGTTTCTGTACACCACGGGGGTGGAGTAGGTATCGGATATTCCATCCATGCGGGAATGGTGACCGTTGCAGATGGAACCGAGGAGCAGGCGAAGAAACTGGAACGTGTGCTGACAAATGACCCAGGTTCTGGGGTTGTGAGGCACGCTGATGCAGGATATGATATTGCCATAAAAACCGTAAAGGATAAAGATATCTGGGCACCTATGATAAAGTAATCACATTGTTTGCCGCTTGTAATAGGGAAAAGCTTTCACATAATGGTATTACACAGGGTTAGCCTTTATGGCTTGATATTTAAGAAGGAACGATGAAACCAATAATTTTTCTCTCATTTTTATTATTTCCCCTCTACCTGAGTGCGGAATTCATTATATGCGGGGAACCAGGGATACAGTATGAACCTGAAGTGGGCTTTGATGGTACGAATTTCCTTGCCGTATGGACTGATGGGAGAAGTTATCTCAGCGGGATATATGGTGCAAGGGTGACACAGACAGGTTCGGTTCTTGACCCTGGGGGATTCAAATTATTGCAGGAATCAGATAATCAGTCAAGCTCTTCACTTGCCTATAATGGTGTTCACTATCTTGTTGTATGGAAATTTGGATGCTGAGGTTTCGGAGATATTCACGGTGTCCGTGTGACACCAGGAGGTTCGGTTCTGGATTCAATTGTAATATGTGATGCTCCAGAGGAGCAGCATGCTCCTTCGGTCTCTTATGTAGACAGTGTTTACCTTGTCTGCTGGAGCGGTAAGAATGCTGACTTTTTTAATATTTTCTGCGCACGGGTTTCACCTGATGGAACGGTACTTGACGAAAATGGCTTTCTCATTTATCCTGATTCTGTAAGCCAGATTACTCCAACAATAGTATCTAACGATAATAAGTTTCTCGTCGTCTGGACGGAATACGACGGAAGCGGGTGTAGTATAAAGGCTATGCGGGTTTCCACTGATGGTTCGGTAAGTGATTCGATACCGATCATAATTTCACAGGGTAGCAGTTCGAAATACAGCCCTGATGTTTCCTTTGATGGCTCGAACTATATGGTAATCTGGGATGATGCGAGACTTACCGGAACAGAATATGATGAATGGGCAGCGAGGATTACTCCCGACGGGATTCTGGTGGATACGAACAGCATACCTATTGATACATCACCTGGTTATCAATTCACCCCTTCAATCTCCTTCAATGATCCCTATTACCTTGCAGTATGGACTGATGATAAAGATGGGACACCTGATATATTTGGAAAGCATATCTCGCCATCGGGAAGTGTAATAGAATTCCCTTCATTTCCCATTTGCAATGAAGTAGGTCAACAAGTTGAAGCGTCGTGTTTTGCCGGGATTGATAATTATCTTGTAGCATGGAATGATGGAAGGTTGGGTTATGAGAATACGGATATCTATGGAACATTTATGGATACAACAGTGGCTATAGAAGAGAAACAAGACCAGAGACATAAGATACAAGATATAAGACTCTCCGCTTATCCGAACCCGTTTACCCAAAAGGTAGAGATAAGATACGGAATTCCCGAAATTACGAAAATAGAAAATAGAAATTTGCCAATTTCCCAATTTCCAATTTCGCTTTCTATCTATGATGCGTGTGGTCGGATTATACGCAGTTTTCCCTCTTCTCTCCTCTCTCTTCACTCATCGGTAACGTGGGATGGAAGGGATGAGGAAGGGAAATCCATTTCTGCAGGAATATATTTTTGTCATTTGAAACAGGGGAAGAAAGACATAACAAAGAAAATTTTGCTGGTAAAATAGATAAAAGTCGTAAAGAGAGGGCTCATATTTTAGAACTGGATAATGTAAGTTTTTCCTACGACGAAAAACCGTTGCTCAACAGTATTACGGCCAAAATTAACAGCGGTGAGTTTGCTGCAATTACAGGAGCAAATGGTTCAGGGAAGACAACGCTTGCGCTTTTGCTTGCTGGAATACTCAAGCCATCGAGCGGCAAGGTTTTGTTAGATGGTGTTAAAAGTGATGACACTGAAGATTTTGAAAATCAAAGAGTAAATGTAGGGATTGTTTTTGAGAATCCGGATAACCAATTTATTACAACATCTGTCGAAAGGGAACTTGCATTTGGGCTTGAAAATGCGGGAGTCAAAACCGAGGAAATCAAGAGAAAAGTTGAGGAAACCCTGGTGAAGTTCCATCTCAAACATCTAAGGTTTCGCTCACCTCACACTCTTTCCGGAGGGGAAAAACAGAAGGTTGCAATTGCATCTATTCTAATTCTTAAACCAGAGCATCTTATTCTGGATGAGCCGACAACCTATCTTGACCCTAAATCAAGAGCGGAGATTTTTGATGTCATTCTTGACCTTAAAGAAAGGATATCAGTAACACTTATTACACATTTCCCCGAAGAAAAATTACTAGTCGATACTATCTACCTGTTGGAAAAAGGAAGGTTGGAAAAGAAAAGTAAAGGGGAAATAAATTTAATTTCCGAAAGTCTTGATTTTCTTAGAGAACTTAGGAATAAGGGAATGCATAGTTACGAATTTCCACCAACCCCTGAAGTTCTCTGCCATGCTATCGAATCAGCGAAGAGCAAATGAAGATTACATTAAAGGATATATCTTTCCACTATAGAACAGGGAATACGAAAGGACACTTAGTCCTTGAGAATTTAAACCTCGAACTTGAAGAAAAAAAAGCTTATCTCCTGACGGGTTCCTGTGGTTCAGGCAAGAGCACTCTTGCAATGTTGCTAAAGGGATTGTTACTTCCGGTATCGGGGAAGATTTCCGTTAGGGATTGTAATATGAAGCTTTCCGTTTTCCAAAGGTCAATGGGAATTGTTTTTCAATATCCAGAGGAGCAATTCTTCAAGGATACAGTTTTTGATGAAGTGGCATTTGGTCCTATGGTATTTGGATTGGATAAAATTGAGCAGAGAGTAAAAGATGCTATTCGAGCGGTTGGTCTGGACAGTGAACAGATTGGAAAACTGTCGCCTTTTATTCTTTCCTCAGGCGAGAAGAGAAGGCTTGCAATCGCTTCTGTAATTGCCTGTGAACCTTCCTGGTATATCTTCGATGAACCAGCCGCAGGACTTGATTTACAAGGAAGAATTATGATAGTCAAATTAATAAGAAATCTCCTTGAGAAAGAGAAAACAATTGTTATTATCACTCAGGAATTAGGACTTTTCCTTGATCTGTGCACTGACATAATAGTGCTTGAAAAAGGCATGTTGCAATTGAAAACCGATAGGAAAACCTTTCTTGAAGAGGAAAGACTCGGTCAGATGGAAATTTCTCTGCCTTATCATATCAGAGTTCTGCGGGAATTAAGAAGCAGAGGATGGAATATCCCGGTTGCCGTTACGGACCCCTACGAAGCAGTAACAATAATAGAAGAATACAAAATGTAGAGTAGAGAAATCGTATATTTAATGTTACGCAAGGAGAGCAGATAAGTATGGATGCTATTGAATGGAATGAAAAATATCCCTCTAAGAAAATTCTTAGAAAAGAGATTATGTATATGCTTGAGGCTTTCGTACAAGCGTTGTTCGCAGCAATTCCAGAATCTGAAATATCGGGTATCTATTTTAAGGGTTCAGCGAAAAAAGAATGGGATTCTCCGCTGGATTATATGCCGGAGATAAGTGATGTTGATATTCATCTGCTTTTAACCAATGATTCTTTGGTTGAAAAGTACTTCGGTACTACGGAGCAGGCTATTGATATTCAATCGAATGTTGAGAAAATTTATTTCTCAAAGGTTGCAAACCCCATTCATGTTCCCCGACCACAACTGTTGATACTCAATCCGCTCTTAAAAGATGAGGATTTCGTTCCTTCACCAGCAAATACTATTTCAGTTCTTTACGGATTAGATTATCCAAAACCCGGCGATGCTGTTCTCGAACGGTTACAGCAAATCGACCGTAATCATTTGATAGATGAGGAAACATTTTTGGCGAAATATCCTCTTCACGTTATTGATAGACCATCTAAATATCTGTGGCAGGCATTGAGAAATCTTGTGTGGCACATTTCCCCCATTGGTTCCAGGATTCTCAGTATTAAAGGAAAGTCTTATGATGAAGCATGGGGCATAAACCGCACAAAGATAGTTAGCATTTTAGAACAGGTGGGTAAGATAGAACTTGTATGTGACTATACACAGTTTTATCTCAATGCTTGGGATTATTTCTTGTCTGACTATACTGATACCGATATGGGGCGTAAAGCAATATTGTCAGGTGTTCGTGCTCTCAGGAGAGCAGTTGAGATCGCCAAAGCCCATGTAGATAATACTGAACTTCGCAGCCTCTCTTGATAGACTCCAACCATTGCTCCATAACTATTACACAAAGGGTTTTGCCTGGAAAAAGCACGGAGTAAAAAGTGCTATGGTTATTGACAGGAATAAGCATATAAAACAAGGCTCGGAGACGCTGTGGAAATATGCTAAAAATCTTATAAAAGAATCTGTAAATGAGGGATACCTTTCACCCTAAAGATTTAGTCGTTCAAACTGCAAAAGCAACCCAAGAACACCAGAGCACAATTTCTATTTTTCAGCCTGTCCCGGTAGGCAACGGTAGGCATGGATGGAATTTCACCGCTACTTTGTGGTTATGTAATCCTTCATCGTCTCGAATTTCTTTTCCCCTATACCTCTAATCTTCTTTATATCCGATATTTTTCTAAAACCGTTGTATTTCTTTCTGTATTCGAGTATTTTTTTGGCATAGGATGGACCGATGCCCGGGAGCTGCATCAGTTTACGGAGATTGGCAGTATTTATATTTATCTTGGATTTTGGAGTTTCTTTTTTCTTCCAAACTTCCTGTTCTTTCTGTTCCGGAACAGGAAGGTTGTAATTAACTACTTCTCCATTTAAGTTACCTTGGTTAACCTTCCTCTGAAAATCCTCGATGATGTATGCTGGTGCAAATGACGGATGGTTAATTTTATAAAGATATAAGGAACTACCAAGAACAATTGAAAAAATCAGGAAAAGTATAATAAATCTTTCCTCCGGGGTAAATATTTTCATTTCACTAATTTTTTAAGGTCTTCCGCATTATCAAACTGTAATCTTTTTGTTCAAAAACTCAATCTAATCCCCGACTTAACCGTTCTTCCACTAAAATTAACATTTCCAATGAAACGTTGTTTGTTATCATTAATATTTAAAATGCCTGCATTAAGTGCAAAATTTGCCGTTATTTTAAAATTTAACAAAGAGGATACTATAAAGTATGGTTCAATTTCCATCCCCTTTCCATCATAAATTTCCCCGGCATACTGAACATTACCAGTCAACGAAACTTTTTCAGTGGAACCAACAACTATATCCCCTGATAATCTATAAGTCGGGTAATACGATAGGGTTTTTTCGTAGAATGGAGTGAAGCTAAGAAGCATCTTCGGATTGAGTGTAATCATTAATGCACTCGCTTTGAATTCGAAGGCAACATCAATAAATGAAATTGTTGTATCCAGGTTCTGATAAGCGAGTCCATATCTTCCTTCCTCCACGGTTGTCATAGGGGACTGCGTCTTCCGTGCAGACGTATTCAATTTCATAAAAAGAGTCGAGTCCACGAATATTTCAATCTCTAAAACGCTTTTAAATGAATTCATTGGAACACTGAGTGACTCAGGAAACGTAGAATAAGGAAGTTTATAGTAACTATAAAAATCAACCTCTGCTGAACTTCCGTTAACCTCCCAATCAACAGAGAGGTTTTTATTTACAAGATAAATTATTCTTATAAAAGGTGAAAAAAACGTTTGCGATAGCAAATCGGCTCCAATGCCCGGAATGAAGAACAAATAATCTCTATAGACAAAGCGATCCCTAAATTCCGAATGAACTATCCTGTTTCTATCTTCAAAAAAAGGAGAGTGCAAATACTCCAATTGAAAAGAAAGCATATTCCCATATCCATATAGACTGTGAATGCTGGACGAAATCACAAATTCATTTTCACCTTCAAAATACTTCACCCCCGATGCAATCTCCATTATGTAATCCCTTGAATCAATTACAAAGTACGAGTTAAAGTCGACTATCTCTTTTTTAAAGCTTAACCACCTGGAATTTCTATATCCTAAGAAAAGAGAATCTTCGTTAAGATGAATTGCACTATTCACACAATCACAATGTGCATTGTCAAATAGTGAAATGTCATTTCTCACTAATTGTAGCCTCTGCTTGAGTTGAGCATATTTGAAACCCGTAGTTACTTTGGCATCATATTTCTTGTTTTTATCGATGCTTGCGTTTATCAAAAAAACAGGCAGAAAGTAAGCAGCAGGCTTCCGATATTCCCATTCTTCAATGCCCTTCGATAAGTCACCAGGTGGAGTTATTGGGTATGGTATATCCACATACATTCCCTCAACGGCATAACATATTTCCCATAAAAAAACAAGACACAAAATTAGGGAATTGCAGAATTTCGGAATTATGAATTTCCATCCATTACGCTTAGTTTCCATTTTAAACCTTCAATTCCATCTCAGGCTAAATATTTCCTTATACTTCTACTGAAAGGTTTTCTTAGCACCCTCTTATCGGTTATTATCCCACTAATGAGTTCATTGGGGGTGATGTCAAACGCAGGATTGTAGACATTAGCGAATGAGGGTGTTATCAAAAACTTAGAGATGGTTCGAACCTCATCTGCACCCCTCTCTTCTATGGGGATCTCCGCTCCTGTTTTTATGGAAAGGTCAAATGTGGTTGAAGGCGCAGCAACATAGAAACCAACCTTATGTTCCCTGGCAAGAAGTGCAAGCGGATAGGTTCCAATCTTATTTGCAGTGTCACCATTTGCTGCTATTCTATCTGCACCTACAAGGATGATATCTATTTTTTTGTTTTTCAGAAGTGCTGCCCTTGCACTGTCCACCACAAGTGTTACAGAAATCCCGTTTTTCTGAAGTTCCCAGGTCGTCAGTCGTGCCCCTTGCAATAGAGGGCGTGTCTCCCCAACGTAAACGTGTAATTTCCTACCTTTCTTCTTTGCGGCATAGATTACCCCAAGTGCTGTCCCCCAACCTCCCGTTGCAAGCGCCCCAGCATTACAGTGAGTTAAGATGCGAGCATTTTGAGGAATAAGCTTTACACCATTTTCTCCTATTTTTCTACACAGTTTTTTGTCATCCTCGTGGATTTTTTTTGCCTTCTCGAGAAGGATGTAGTGGAGTCTTTCCGCATCTTTTCCCTTATAATCTTCAACAGTTTTTTTCATCCTGTCAAGAGCCCAGAACAAGTTTACTGCAGTAGGACGTGTTTTCCTCAACACCTCGATATCTTTCAATATTTTATCCTGCGCTTTTATAATGTCAAATTTCCCTGAATGCAAGGAGGAGAGTGCGACGCCGTAAGCAGCCGCCACGCCAATTGCCGGTGCTCCTCTTATTGAAAGATTAATTATACTGTCTGCAAGTTTTCTGACCGATTTGACTATTAAGTATACCTCCTTTTGAGGGAGTCTGGTCTGATCAAGAATCCTGATGGAATTATTTTCCCATTCAATTGTCTTAAACTTCATATTTTTCACCCATTAATTGAATTACAATATGTCTTTTTCTTGGTCTTGCATCGAAGTCGAGAAGAACAATTTGCTGCCAGGTGCCCAGCATTAATTTTCCGTTGTCAAATGGAACAGTCAAAGAAGGCCCATAAAGTGCCGCTCTCATATGTGAGAACCCATTTCCATCGTGCCAAGTATCATTATGGTGGTATTTCGCATTTTGCGGAAGTATCTTTTCAACAAATTCGGGGACATCTTTCTTTAATCCCGGCTCAAACTCCACTGTTGTAACAGCACCTGTTGAACCGGGGACAAATACGGTTGCAGAGCCATTTTTCATTTTGCATTGTTCGACAAATGATGCAACATCATTTGTTATATCGATTACATCTGAAAAACCTTTCGTATTCTTTTCAATGCTTTTTGTTTTTATTGTCATATGACCGTCCTTTACTTCCGAAATCAGGAAATTAGAAATTCAGAAATTGCTTACTACATTCTTGTTGTGACTTTCGTAATTCCCATTTTCTTCTGCTGTAAATATATTTCTATTCAACAATCTCTACTTTCTTCAACATTTCCAGGACTGTTCCTTCAGGAAAACCAACAACATTAGAGTAATCACCGTTTATCTTTTCCACGAGTGATTTCCCTTCTGACTGGATACCATAGCCTCCTGCCTTATCAAGTGATTCACCTTTTTCCACGTATGCAACAATGAATCTCTTCTTATTTCTCTTGAATTTCACATGCGTTTTAACTAATTTACTCTCTTTATAACACATTTTCTTGTTAAGTAAGGTTATCCCGGTAAGAACCCTATGCCATATTCCATTTAGTTTCCATAACATTCCAACAGCATCTTCGTCATCTCTCGGCTTTCCAATGATTTCTCCGTCTAAAGCTACAATGGTATCCATACCCATAACAAAGTCCCGAGGATATTTCTCGCAAACCGTTTCCGCTTTTCTTTTTGACAGGTAGACTGCAAAGTCTTCGGGATACATTTTTAGATTTTTGGTCTCTTCTCCCTCGTCTACATTGTTGGCAACAGATATAAAAGGTATATCTAATTTTTTTAGAGCTTCACTCCTTCTTGGTGATGTAGAGGCAAGTATCAATCTTCTCATTGAATCTATAATACAAAAGTTTCGACCAAAGTCAAGGGAAAATTCCATACAGGGGAAATGAGGGAAACTCGAAACTATGGTGAAAATCGGGGACAGAAGCCCCCGATTTCAACTCATACAGGAAAGATTCCCACATTCTGCCCTTCCTTTAACCAAATCTGTTACAAATAATACAGGAAATTGTGGACATCTCCAACCGTGCAAAAGATGAATCCGACCAAAAAGCGTGTGTTGAATATGCCACTCCGCTAAAACGTTCTGGAAACGTCCACAAAGGCATAATCTAAAACAAAAACACTTATTCAGAATCTTTCTTGCTCAAATCGTTTTCTGTCTATATACCATTAAATTCTACTATTTCCCTCCTCTATTATAATCAAAGAGTGCTGTAAAAACACCGAAATTAATACCATATTCTCTTTACTACGTTTTATCTTGTATTACGACATTCGTCGCTTTTGGACCTTTTTCGCCATCTGTAATTTCAAATTCTACCTGGTCGCCTTCGTTGAGTGTCCTAAAACCTTCTCCCTGGATTTCTGAGAAATGAACGAATACATCAGGACCATCTTCCTGTTGAAGAAATCCGTATCCTTTATTCTCGTTAAACCATTTTACTGTTCCATGCACCATACCTTTTCACCTCCTTTCTATGATTTATTTGGTGGATACTTGCTCACCTGTAAGGCGGAATATTACTATTCCTTATTTGCCTTAACGACATTTGTCGCCTTTGGACCTTTATCGCCCTCAGTGATCTCAAATTCCACTTCATCACCTTCAGTAAGAGTCTTGAATCCATCTCCCTGAATCTCTGAAAAATGAACAAAAACATCAGGACCATCTTCCTGTTGAATAAATCCAAAACCTTTGTTTTCGTTGAACCATTTTACTGTACCGTGTGCCATTTTTTCTCACCTCCTTTCTATTTAGTGAATCTATCTTTTATGCGTAACTCGTTTTCAACCTTAAGAATATATTCTTCTCTACTAACCTCATTGAATATTTGAGCAGAAACTACGGACCCGTATATGTTTCCCACATAAAACAGACTTGTTAAAGCAATTGATATTGCTGCTGCTCTCTTTCTATCATTTTGCCAGTAAACATATGAGATAACACCTGGAATTGCAACGGTAAAAAAGGAGAATAAACCATCCCCTGCTCTTTTTGTATAAAACCTTCCAGCTCCGGGAATCAGCATAGAAAAAAGTCCGGAGACAACCTCACTTTTCGTCTCAATTCTCTTATCTGCGAGATGTGCGTATTGAACAATTTTCTTCGAAACATCCATAATATCTGAGCAACAATGACAGGAATCAAGGACACAAACGGTCTTTTTCCAATCATTATCCAAAATGTAAGACCAACCAATGAGCAGTATCGATGTATCAGATTTGATTTCCGTGAAATGATTTCTTGCCATTTCTGTACTGTTCATCAAAAGGAAAACTTTTCCTTTCTGCATATTTTTGTAATCACTGTCTTTGAAAGTATTAAGATAAAGTAAAGCATCCTCATATCTTCCTGCACATTTGTAAGAATTCAGGATTTGTTTTCTTGCACGAAACTTATTTGCAGTATCAGCCGAAACAAATATGAAACGTTTATATTCCGTAATTGCTCTAAAATAATCTCCCTTACTGTAAAGGAAATCAGCGAAACCAAGGTTATTGTTTTCTGGATTCGAAACTATAAGAATGCCAAATAGAATGCAGCTAAATATGTTTCCCTCCAATTTTAATATGACAATTACTGTTGATTTCCTTCAAAGATTCGATCAATTTTTTTGATATTTCTACCTTCGATTCCAATTTCAAACGAGTTACTCTCTTCCCACTGTTGACACATAAATAGAAATCCTTTTTCCCTGGATGGGATGCTACTATTTCCTTGATAGCAAAACTTATTTCCTCATCGAGAAAACCATATGGAAGGTGAAACTCGATTCTCTTGATAAAACTCTTTCTTAAATCTTCTACTGTTAAAATTTTTGAAGCTACTATGCTTTCCCTTTCCTTTTTTCCCGTGTTTGTGCTCTTCTGACCCTTTATTATAACAGTGTTTCCTATTCTCAAATCCTGCCAACACTTCTTGAACAAACTTGAAAAGACAACCGCATCAAAGTAACCGTCAAGATCGGCAAGAGTAAGAAACGCCATATCTTCACCTTTTTTGTCCTTCGTTTTCCTTTTTTCTTCTATTACACCACCACAGACCACTTCCTCCCTATCCTCCACTAAACCAAGGTTCTTCGAAGAATACATGGTGAAACTCTTGACTTCATCGTAGTAATTTTCGTAAGGATGACCGGAAAAATACAAACCTAACGCTTCGTTCTCATTCAGCAAAACTCTTATCTTACTCCAATCCTTCACATTGACTAATTTTTCTTCAACCGAACTCTTGTTGCCAGAATCAAAAAGGTTTCCCTGTCCGCTCGCCCTCTCTTTTCTTAAACTACTCATTGCCTTGATAGCCTTCTCAATGGACGCAACAAGTTTAGCTCTGCTTGTTTCGATACAATCAAATGCGCCGCCTTTTACCAACCCTTCAATTGCTTTTTTGTTAACAATGTCCGAGTTAAGTCGTGATACGAAGTCATACAGTCCTTTATATATACCTGATTTTTCTCTTTCTTTCACAATTTCAACAGCCGCTTTTTCTCCAACGTTTTTAATTGCAGAAAGACCAAAACATATTTTTCCATTAACGGGTTTAAATTTGGCAAAAGATGTGTTTATGCTGGGTGGCGAAACTTCTATACCGTGTTTCTTACAGTCCTCGGCAAAGAAGCGTATCTTCTTACTATTATCCATTACCGAACTAAGTGTAGCACTGAGAAACTCAACCGGATAGTGAACCTTAAGGTATGCAGTCTGGTATGCTAACATTGCATAACCCGCTGCGTGAGATTTATTAAATCCATATCCTGCAAAAGGTATCATAATTGAGAATATTTTTTCTGCCGTTCGAACATTTACATGGTTCTTCTTTGCGCCTTCTACAAAATCTTGTCTTTTTGCATCCATTTCATCAAGCATTTTTTTGCCCATTGCTCTCCTGAGCACATCAGCCTCACCAAGTGTGAAATTTGCTATAATACTTGCGGTTTGCATTACTTGTTCCTGATATATCATTATTCCATAAGTATCCTTCAATATGTTTTCAAGCAAAGGATGTGGAAACGTTACTTCGCTTTTCCCCTTTTTCTTTTGTATAAACTCTTCTATGTACTTTATGGGTCCAGGTCTAAATAAGGCAACTGATGCAATAATATCAGAAAATTTATCCGGTGATATATCTATTACTACCTTTCTCATCCCGCTGCTCTCCAGTTGAAAAACACCAGATGTGTCTCCCTTCTGTAGCATTGCATACGTTTCTTTATCATCGAGCGGCACTTTTTCTATGTCGACCGCTACATTTTTTTCAGAAAGTAGATCCAGGGTATCGTCAATAACAGAAAGAGTCCTTAAGCCGAGTATATCTATTTTCAAGAGCCCAACTTCTTCTACCGATTTCATATCGTACTGGGTAGCAACTCTTGATCCTTCTCCCGATTTTTTATAGAGAGGTACAAAATCCGTTAACGTTCCAGGAGTGATTACTACACCTGAAGCATGTATTGACGGATGCCTGTTTAATCCTTCAAGTCTCTTTGCAATTGAAATTAATTTTTCGTATTCTTTCTTTGCTTCAATATGCTTTTTGAACTGATTATCCCTCATTGCATCATCTATAGTGATTTGCAATGCATTCGGTACAAGTTTTGCAATTTTATCTACTTCATCATACGGAAAACCAAGCACACGTCCAACATCCCTTAAAACGCCTTTGGCACCGAGAGTATTAAACGTGATTATTTGCGCAACACTATCTCGACCATATTTCTTGAGAAGATACGTTATTACCTCTTCTCTTTTCCTATCACAGAAATCAATATCCACATCTGGCATAGTAACACGCTCTGGATTAAGGAATCTCTCGAAAAGTAAGCCAAATTCAATTGGATTAATATTTGTTATTCCCAGTGAATAAAGCACAAGACTTCCAACCGCTGAACCTCTACCAGGTCCAATTCTTATTTTTCTATGTCTTGCAAATCCAATCAGGTCTTCTATAATAAGAAAATATGCGCAGAGTCCCATATCCTTTATGACATTAAGCTCGTAATTTAGTTTCTCTTCGATACCCGGTGTAATGGTCGAAACTCTTCGTTTCAAACCTTTTCTTGCAAGATGGGACAGGTATTCGTAAGGGGATGTGTAACCTTTGGGAAGTTCAAATTTTGGAAGTTGTATCCTTTTCTCTTCGAGCTTCAAATCAACATTACATCTTTCCGCTATTTTAATCGTGTTTTCAACTGCCTCCGGTATGTCCTGGAATATCTCTTTCATTTCCTCTGGGGATTTGAAATACAGTTCTCTTGATTCAAATTTGAATCTATCCTTGTTCTGAAGCGAGTCTTTTGTCTGGAGAGCAAGAAGAACATCATGTGCTTCGGAATCCTCTCTCATAGGGTAATGCACATCATTTGTTGCAACAAGAGAAATTCCTATGTCTTTTGAGAGTTTAATGAGCCCTTCGTTTGCCTTGTCGCTTTGCTCAAGACCTATGCGTATCAACTCCAGGTAGAAATTTTGGCTTCCGAAAAGGTCTTTGTAAAAAAGTGCCACCTTTTTTGCTGCTTCATAATCGTCGCCTATTAGAGCTTGAGGTATTTCACCTTTTAGACAGGCCGACATACCTATTAAACCTTTGTGGCACTCACCAAGAACCTTTTTATCGATCCTTGGTCTATAATAAAATCCCTCCAGATGGGAAATACTGGAAAGCTTCATAAGATTTCTATAACCTTCTTCATTGCTTGCAAGCAAGGTTAAATGGTTGTAGTCAGACTTGTTACCTCTTGGTTTCTTATGCAAATCCTGCTTTGTAATGTAAGCTTCCATTCCAATTATTGGTTTAATACCAATCTTATGCGCTTCCTTGTAGAATTTTATAACACCGAAAAGGTTCCCATGATCGGTAATCGCAAGTGCTGGCATTCGAAATTCTGCTGCCTTTTTTAGGATTTCTTTAACTTTGCAGGCACCGTCAAGCGGGCTGTAATCAGTATGTACATGAAGGTGAACAAATCTTGCATGCTTCAATGTTTGATTTTCTCCAATTCTTTCACCAGAACTCGATAAACCCTTCTTTTTGAAACGCCTATTACCTGAATTGATAATCCGTTTAACTTCAGTATCTCACCTTTCTGAGGTATCCGCTCGAGTTTGTTGATTACAAGACCACCGACAGTTTGAACATCTTTCAGGTCAAAATCTGTGCCCATCATCTCATTAAAATAATCAATTTCCATCCTTGCATTTACAAGATACATCCCCTTCTTTATTTTCTTAATCGGAGTTTCCTCTCTATCTAGTTCATCCTGCAATTCCCCGACAATCTCTTCTATAAGATCTTCCATCGTTACAAGACCACTAACCCCACCATATTCATCGACAACTATTGCAATTGAAATCCTTTTTCTCTGAAATTCTCTTAGTGTATCAAGGACCCTCTTTGATTCGGGAATAAAGTATGGAAATCTCATTATGTCGCAGGCTCTCAAGTCTTCTCTTGTTCCCCAGAATAAAAGCAACTGATCCAAATATACTATCCCGACTATATTATCCAGGTCTTTCTTGTAACAGGGTAGTTTCGAAAAACCTTCTTTCCTAAATTCTCTTAGAATATCATTAACAGTATCTGAATCTTTTACTGCGATAACTTCGATTCTGGGAACCATAACCTCTTTTACAGGTGTATCACCAATTTCGAATATGCTTCTGATTAACTCTTCTTCATCCTCTGTGATAATTCCATTTTCTTCGCCCTTGGCAATAATTTCTCGCAGTTCGGCTTCGGTTTCAATGCTCACGGCTTTCTTCTTCCTTACAAACAATTTCTTTATCGACTGCACCAAATTAGACACCTATAGCCCTCTTTTCTGGAAGGACAATTCCACCGGATACGATTATCTTAAATCCCCATTCAATCGATAATTCAGTTGGAATAATCTCGTCCTTTGGAATCAGGAGATAAAAACCCGAGGTCGGATTTGGACTCGTCGGTACAAAAACATTGATACAGTCAGCCTCTTCTTTTCCCTTGTGAATTTTCCATAGCGAGTCGTTCGTAACAAAAGCAAGAGTATAGATACCTTTTCGTGGATACTCGATGAGCACAACTTGTTTCAGGGCCGACCTGTCAATGAAAAGGGTATCCGTAAGCTGTCTCGCACTCGAGTATACTGACCTAACAAAGGGCAATTTTGAGAAGAATCTATCCGTTAGTTTAAGAAACCATCGACCAACAAAACTCGAAGTAATCATCCCTATAAGGAAAATCACTATAATCAATGTGAAGAATCCGATAATGGTAATTACATAAGGTGGAAAAGTGGAAAGTCTTGGAACGTATTTAAGCGATCTACCTGCGATATTGCCCAGTAGATTAACGAGGAATATGACAACAAATATTGTTAGCCCAAGAGGAAGTATTGTAATAATCCCTGCAATAAAAAACGACTTTATTCCCTTTTTAAGGGGCCTTCTATTCTTCACCTATAAACTACCTAAACCAAACACATTGTTACATAGAATCGTGGAGCGAACCCTTTGTAAATGGGAATCTTCTCCGTATAATTCCTTTTTTCACCTACTGGGAAATCTAAATTTCTTTTCAGGGAATAAAATTAGTGGTTTCTCAACTTCCTTCATATTACTTCTTACTCTACTCTACCTCCATCATACTTTGACCATTATATAGAAGTTTTGCTAAAAAGTCAAGCAAAAAATGATGGTTTTACAAAAATAATTTGCAGCACTTTACGTTACTTCATATAGACAAATTTCACTGTTTTTGAGAAGGAAGCACATTGGATTCTGCAGAAATAGATACCTGTTGAAGCATATCCACCTTTGTTCTTTCTTCCATTCCATACAAGTGAATGCTTACCCGCTTCCTTTTTCACGTCAAGGAGCGTCTCTATTCTTCTGCCTGAAAGGTCATAGAGTTCAATTCTTGTTTGCGAGGAATGCCCAAGAGTATAGTTGATTTTAACTTTTCCCTTACTGCTTGGAATGACGGAGACAATATCATAGGTAACACTTGTCTTAAAATTGAAGGCAATAGGTCCATACCACTCTGTTTCGCCTTGCTTATTCATTGCTCCAAGCCTGTAGAAATATTTCGCCTCTCTCGTAACATCCTTATCAGTATATGCATAATCCGTTGGTGTTGGCTTAGTTCCCTGACCATCTAAAGTTCCAATAAAAGTAAAATTATCTGCCTTTCCATAAGCTCTCTCAATCAACCACTTAACGTTATCTTTCTCCGACTCCGTTCTCCACAGAATTTTTACATTACCCTTGTACATCCAGGCACTGAAAGATGACAGCTGAACCGACACCTCCGTTGGTGTCCTGAACCACCAGTCAAGCTGGTTACTCCATCGTTCGCTGCCTATTGCTTTCACCTTCCAGTAGTAAATGGTGTCGTACTGGAGTGGTGGTGTTGCATAGAATGTATCTGTAAGCCCGGTGACTTCTGTATAAGAGGAAAAATCGCTTTTCAGGCTGTACCAGAGGTCATAAGTAATCGAGTTATTAGGGTCAAGGTCAGCCGCATTATTTTTTGTTGTAATATTTTGGCCTTCCGCACCTGTTATTATCCATATCTTTGGTTCATAGGTTCTGTGCCAGTAAAGAGTGGGTGTAATACTCGCAACCGTTACCCCTTTGGCTGGTTGGGATAGCGAGAATTCATCTGGTTCGACATTTTTCACATAACCACCAGCCATTCCATCTCTTGCGGTTGGTAGCAAGGTTTCGATTGTCCAGTTGTTCTGCCTGGTGTTGTAAACCTCGACCGCCCGTGTGTCAATACCCATAAGGGCATCTATAACGCCACCCATACAGTATATAAGTGTATCATTGTAAGTGATTGCCAGAAACCCGGACCTTGCGGTTGGCATTGATGTCTTTGTTGTCCAGGAGTTTGATGCGCAGTTATACTCCTCATTATATTTGTTCATAATTCCCGTTGTATTGTCTGCGCCACCAAACACATAGATACAGGTATCTCCCGAGGCATTGATGCCTGCTGCAGCAGCAGGATCGGCTCTTGCGTATGTCATTCCTGTCATAGTTGTCCAGGTATCAGGTGAGATGTTATACCTTTCGTTAGTATTTCTCGGACCAGTGGTACCATCTCCACCTCCAATCACATATACTTTGTTTCTCAGTGTTGCAGCACAGGGACCTTCCCTGGGAACGCTCATGTCTGCTCTTTGAGCCCAGCTATTTGTGGAAGGTGTATACTCGTCACAATAGGGAAAATATGTTGGTCCCCACATATTTGCATCCGAGCCGCCTGCTACGTATATCCTTTCAATGGAACTTCTTGGTGCATTACTTGCTGCTGCATCCCATCTTGAAGGATTTGGCATATTGCTTCTCGTTGCCCAGGGTGCACCCCCTGTTGTATCCGCTCTTGGATTGTATTCATAGTTTGAGCCAGTTGGAGAACTTGCAGTACTATATCCTGCCATCACATAGATACAGGAATCACCGTTTATGTTTTTTCCCACAGCAGTAGAGCAATAAACCCTTCCTGCTATACAGGAAGTTTTTGTAAGCCATTTCATTGTACTATTTAAGGATACAACGAAAAGGAGTACAATGACAATTAGCACTAACAGCTTCTTTTTCATTTTAACCGCCTTGCAATTTATTAATTATATATATACCTTCCTTTGCCTCTCTGTCAAGGGAGTCTTTTCCCAGAGCTTTCTCAAATGCCTTTTGAGCAAGTTCAAATTCTCCCTTTTTCATATATGTTCTACCAAGGTTTGTATGAATTGCTGGCAGATTTTCCCCGTTTTTAAGTGCTATAAGGAATTCCTTTTCAGCATTTTCAAAATCTTCCTCCTCAAAATATAGAATTCCAAGATTGTTGTGTGTTGAAGGGTTTTTAGGGTTCAAGTAAACTGCTCGTTTAAGTGTTAGCAATGCCTCTTTGTTTTTCCCCTGTCTGTGATATACCTCTCCAAGCCCTTGATAGCTATCTAAAGAATGTTTATTCAGCCTTATGCTATATTTGAATGCCAATTCGCTTTTTTTCAGATAGCTATTTGCTAAAAATACCTGACCGAGCAATCCATACGCCCTTCCCGAACTTTCTCCGAGGGAGATAGCTCTCTTAAGAAATTTTATGGAATTTTCCGTATCACTGCTTTCAATATATCTCTCTCCCCAGAGCATAAACATTTCCCTTGGGAGTAATTTTCTCATTACTGCAACCTTATAGATTGCATCAGCGTTTGCAAATCTTCTCGCTTTTGTGTAAGCCTGTCCAAGTAAGGCATAAATTTGAGGGTCGATACCGTTTTTTTCTCTTGCTTTTTCCAACTCTCTTATTGCAGCATTATAATTGCTGCTCTGCAAGTATGAATGCCCGAGTCTTCTTCTAAGATAGGTGAAATCCATTCCAGGTAATATAGCGTTTTCATACGCTAATATCGCATCCTGTGGAAAACCTCTGTCAAGAGCTCGTTCGCCGTTAAGGAAGTTCCCAATAGAGTCTGCACAGGATAAATTTATCATTCTCTTAAATACATTATCTTTCTTTATGAAAGACGGGATGATTAAATCAATTATGAATATAAAATAGGCAATAAACATAAGGCTCTCGCGTGGTCTCTTAGAGAGAATAAGACTGCAAGTAAAAATTCCAATAATGGTAGAGGGGATGAAAATCCAATATATTCTTGTTATAAGTGGGACAGATAGATAGCTGATTAACATAAGAATTGCAATAATAAATTTTCCTTTTCGTTGTCCGAATACTGTGGGGATGGTAAAAACGCGCATCTTTTTATCGCCTTTAAAATCTTTTAAATCCTTCACTGCAAATGAAAGGGTAAAAACGAGGAGTACAAGAAATGTGATTCTTAATGGAAAAACATATGTTGTCTTTTCAAATGCAAAAATAGAGAAACCGAGGTACATAGAACTTAGAGCTGCAAATGCAAGAATAAATGTAGAGAGAGGGAAAAACCTTTTTAACCTTAAAGGTGGAGCTGAATAGATAAAAGAAAGAACTGTAAAAAAGAGAATAAGAATCGACGCAAAGGGTCTTACGGAGAATGAGAATAACAATGCGGTAATAAAGAAAAAAGCTGCCAATATTATATATTCCTTCTCAGTAAAGGTTCCTTTCACAAGAGGTCTTTTTCCATTTGATATCCTATCTCCTGTAATGTCAAATATGTCGTTTATTGTAATAGCACATTGAAAAGCAAAAAACATAGACATAACAAGACCAGCGATAGCGAAGTAATCAAACGGATTGGAGAAAGGTATGACATAAGTATCTTTGAAAATCATATATCCAATAAAAACACCAAAGAGAACCATTCCACAGTAATGTATACTTCTTAATGGTCTTATGTTTGAGAGTGCTGCAAGGAATTTCCTTTTATTATAGAGATAATAAATCCATAACAAGCATATTATGAAAAGGAAAAGATTGATCAATGAAAGTTTCTGTGATTCTGTCTGAACTAAACCCCCAGAACGAAATATTCTCAAGTATGGGAGAGCAGGGGTAATCTCACCTCTTAGTAAAGGATGAAGTAAATTAGCAATGATAACGGGTAGCGATGCCCAAATCACCACAATCAAGTAGAATCCAAGTGAACCAAGTAAAGCCTTTAGAATGTTTTTTGTCTTAATAAAAACGTAGGCCAAAGTTAAAAGGCATCCAACAAATACTTCTATCCTTACACCATACGTGAGTCCTTTAATCTCTGCAAAAGGATTAAAGAAACGGGTAAGAAGTAGGTATGAGTCCCTTGAAGAAACCATATAGGTGAGGATAGATCCTTTTCCATTTGTGACAATAAAATCAATTATAGGTGGTAAAATAATGATGAAAGCAAATGGTATTACTATGTGCAGTATCTTTTCTACTTTTTCCCTTGTTAGATATCTCAAAATAATGGTTAAGCCAAGAAGAAGGCTTATAAAAAAGAATGGAAAATGGATGAAGAAATTTATATATGAAGTATAGGGTTGTGAAGCAAGGCCTACAATATGTCCTCTCTCAAGAATCCCCTCCAGAAAATTTCTTGCAAGGATTATTGAGAGAAGCGTTATAATCCAGACAAAAATATTGAGTTTCTGGTTCTCGACCGAATCAATAAAACTTTCTATTCTTTTCAAGATGCATCTATTTTAAGAGAATTACTTTCTTTGTCTCAGGTTGATTTCCATCTATAGCAAGTCTTATGAAATAGACTCCATTTTTTAGTCTGTTATTTTCTTTATCCATTGCATTCCAGGTTAATAATATAGGACTTTGTTTTCCGGTCAGGTCATAGACCTTTAGGATGCGACCTGTTTTGTCAACTATGCTCAGTTTACCTCTGTTTCCCTTGAAACCTCGAACTTTCATTGATAAACGTTTAGAGAACATGGAGGGATAGATAACAAGTCTGTTTCCTTTGACTTCTGGAATTTTTACAAAGACAGGTGAGTGCACGGATTTATTACCATAATTGCTTATATCGGTGAGTCTATAAAAATAGGATTTACCTTGAAGGACATCTCTGTCAATATAGGAATAACTGGTTGGGGAAGGTTTTGTATTATTTCCCGCTATGGTCGCAATGATTTCGTATTTTCCGTTTTCCTCTTTTCTTTCAATCAACCATTGCAAATTATCAATCTCGAACTCCGTTCTCCAGTTTAATTGCACAAAGTCAAAATCAGGCGATGCTGTGAAGGAGACAAGATTTACTGCTGTGGGCTCAGGAATTTCTACGTTTCCCCCTGAACTGTAATATTCAATTGTGTAACTCCAGAAACCAGAACCCCAATCTGAGAGCCCCACGGAAAACCAATCTTCAGGGAGAAGGTTTTTCATCCTCACACATGCAGGATCTGTAAGTTCATCACCCAGAATCCACGTTTCCCACGTATCCTGCCATGGAGAATAATTTGTAACATAATAATCGCCATTATAAGCATCGTTGTAGATTGTACTCCAACCCGAGGTTGATGGACGAAATTCCATTGAACGTATATCGTGATCTCCCAAGCCAAGAACATTTGCACGGCAGTGTAAGCTCAACTTGACTGTATCAATGGTAGCACCGTCAGGAATACCTGAAGTGTTGAACTGTGCAAATGCTCTACAAAAATAGACTTCATTGATGTGCATCCACTCCGTATATACGTATTCAAAGAGACCATCTACGGTGCCACTATAACCCTGTGCTGGGTTCCAGAGGGGTTGAGCGGGAAATGTATCAATATCTACAAGTTGCTTGTTCTCATCCAGTTTGTGTACCGGATGGAGGAAAATTCTCCATACAAACCTTCCGTTCTCCCTTCTGAAGAGTTTTGTGTTTTCACTTCTTGCAATCACTATCTCATCTTCAGGTGAATAACCTCTGTAAGGAGAAAACGTCGCTGTTTCACCGGAGGATATAAAGGATGGCAGAAAGATTATAAGAAGTGTTATACATAAGAATTTAATCACTTTCATTTTTCCTCCAGATTAACGTATTAAGGTTATCTTTTTTGTTACTGTTTTATTACCAACCTTCAATCGATAAAAATATATTCCTGTTTTAAGGTAATTTCCATTTTTGTCGGTTCCATCCCAGTTTACTTTAGAAACAGGAAATTTGAAATTCGAAATTTCGAAATTCTTGACCATACTGCCTCTTAAGTCATAAATACACAGAGAAATTGGAAATCGGGAAATTGGGGAATTTCTATTTTCCATTTCCTCAATTTCGCTGCTTTCTATTCTTATTTCTACGTTTTCGGTGAATGGATTGGGATAGGCGGAAAGTCCTATGTCTCCGGTCTTATCTCTTGTGTCTTTGTTTTCCTTAACCGCTAGCGGTTCATAAATGTCAATGTATCCACTTCCGCAAGCATACAGGAGATAATAAGCTGAAGCGGAGTTGAATCCCGAAATACCAACTGCGAACCAGTTTTCCGCAAGCAAGTTAGTCATATCGACACAGGCACTATCCCCAAGATTCCAAACGTTCCAACCTGTTCCTCCAAGATAATTACTAACATAACAATGTCCATCAGCAGCATCATTATAAACAGTCACTGCCTGGGAAACTGAAGGCTGATTTTCCATAGACCAAATATCATGGTCTTCGTTGTAAACAGGCCATTGAAAGCAATTTAGCGTGAGTACCACACTGTCAATGATTCCCGTATCAGGGATAACGGCAGTATTAAACTCTACAAATCCTCTGTAATAATAGGTGTCATTTACCTGGATGTAGGTTGCGCTGTAACCGCAAACATTAATTTCCTCAAAAAGCCCATCTGCGTATCCGCTATAGCATTCATCCAATTGCCAGTTCAAACATCCACAATTATCGACAATATCCGCGAATTTCCCATCACCACCAATGAGATGAATAGGATGAGAGAAAATCCGATAAACAATGTAGTTTTCTTCGAACTTAAAGGTTTTGCTGATTGGTGTTCTCAATCTAATTATCTCGTTGGCAGGATTAATATCTCTGTAAAGGACACTATTTCCACACTTTGAAAAACCGCTGGACAGTAAAAGTCCTTCACAAACAAACAAAACTAAAATCACAGATACAATTGATACAACGAAATTCGAATATTTCAGATTTCTCATTGTTCGTTCTTTTATCTAATAAATGCAAATTTCAGGGTTTTCTTTTCCTGACCATTACAAAGTATTGCAAAATATAATCCAGAAGAAATATCCCTGTTTCTGTCATCCTTACAATTCCAGTAAATCCTTGCTGAACCCAACAGGTCACCTTTTGAAAAAGTTCTTATCAATCTCCCTCTTACATCATAGATTCTCAACGAAAGTTTTTTGTTTGCCCTGTTTATACTATACTGAAAACATACCTTCATTGCTGGATATAAAAGAACTCTTAAATCCAGTTTTTCTCTTGGGAATGCATATGTAATGCAAATTTCATTCTCAAATTCAACACCTCCATTAACATTCAGTAGCACTAATTTGTAGAAATAAACGTACCCTTGCTTTGCATCTCTATCTAAAAAACTGTATGTCTTTTTCCTTGAATCGGCATTGCATCTAAATATTTTTCTGTATGCTTCATTTCCTTTACAGCGTTTGTAAACAGCCCATATAAATCCACTGAAAAATCCTTGTGTTTCCCATTGCAGCATAATCCCTTTTTCGTGCTGCGAGGCAAAGAAATCAGTTTCACCTATTCCTGTAGGAATCGGAGTCCCTTTAGTATACACCGTAGTATCAACCCTTGTCCAGGCAATGTGAATCTCTGAAAGCGCATCTGCACCTTCTCCTGTCTCGATTCCCGGATACTTATCATTCGCAGTCCCGCTTTGGACGCATTGGTCCACAGAGAATGTATTTCCTCCATCGGTTGAATATGAGAAGTAAACATTATTATTGCCATCTCTGTCATCCATCCATACCACATAGACATTATCTGAACCATCAAGAGCAATGGAGGGCCACTCCCTTGTTGCAGATGTGTTGTCGTTAACTCGCTTATCCGTTCCCCAGTTTGACCCCCCGTCAAGCGATTTGTCAAAATATATATTATTGTCTGAAGATACCCAGACCACATAATCGATAGCACCACTTCCCGTACCTCTGACGACCATCTGTGAATGCCCCTGAACATAACCGTTTGTCGACCCCTTAGTGTTATGACCGGTATCATCAATATAGACAAGCGTATTCCAGGAAATAGGCCAGGGTCCTCCAGATGAAAGAACCTGGGAAGACCTCCTGAAAGCCAATCGGCATACACCTGCTCTGTTGTCTTCCCACATTAAGTGTGCGTGGTCTCCATCATCGAGACGTATACAGGGTCTAATCTGCTGTACCGTTGGGTAGGTCATATAATGGTCATGGTATGGAGGACCGTTCCAGTAGTTAAAATTATTCCAAGCCATAGGGTCAAGGGGAGAGTCAAGTACAATTTCATAATAGACTGTTCCATCGAATGATTCCTGGCTTGCACATATAAGGGGATTCCCCTCTGTATTTCCCTTTGCTGAGATGGAAGGACATCCCGCAAACCAGAGGTTCGAATACCAGTCTATCCAGGTATTTCCACCTCCCGTGCATTGAAAGGCATCTCCGTAAAGCGCGCCAGTCTTACATAAACCAGTATATGTAGCATTATGGTAGAACCAGATAATATAGAGTCTCCCACCTTCATCGATACCAAGCGATGGGTATCTTGAGTCTGACCAACCAGGCTCCTCGAGCGTAGTCCAGGATAAACCATCATCCGTTGAGCGATAGAATTGGATTGTGCCTGATACACCGTTCGCTTCCGCCCCAACATAGACATTGCTTCCATAAATTGCAATACATTTTTCTCCTCTTGTGTTGTTCCCAGCTCCCCAACCGAGCTCGGGAAATTTATGAAGCCCAGTAAAATTGTAATCACAAATCAGCGAAAAAGGAGAAAACATTATTAAACACACACAAATTGCGATTATTATAGATCTCATCATACAACTCCTTTTACTACGTTGTGCATTTTTTATGCCAGCTTACAATAAATGCTTTGATTAGAAGTAACATCTTATAATGTAATGAGTTATAAACAACCAATTTTTTGCTCTAAATCCTTTCTCCAAAAATGGGTGCAAAATTTGCGCTTTTCAAGAAAATTAACATTTAAGTTACGAAATTCAAAAGGGATAAGGAATGAGCAAATTTTTCACCTTTAAACACTTTGCGCATTTTTTAGCCAACCTGTTTCGTAATATCTTTAAGGGTTCCATCTTTCATCCAAGAGGATTTGAGCCTAAATTCCAGTAGAATTCAAATGCTGCTTTGAATAACTTAGCAAGGTTGTTCTGCTTTACAATAAAATATGTAAAGGTTCTTCCGTTCCCAAAATCCGGATCCTCGAGTGCATAAATTACCTTTTTCATATCAAAAATCACAAATTTGATGGGAAGAGACTTCACAACTCGTGATTGTTCTCCGGCTTCTATTCCTTTTCTTAAGTACTTTCTGAATTCTTCGGACTTTTCTTCTTCATATACTGCTTTTATACTTATGCTCTTTTTCAAAACCTTCTTTTCCGTTGGCAAATTTTCTCTCTGCGAAACAACATAAGGTGGTTTAACAAAGGCTAAGACTTCACTTTTACATTCAAGTTGGAGTTCTTTGAACCTTTTTCCAATCTGACCTGGGTCATTAAGGATTTCTATATATTCCATCGGGTTGTGAACTTTTCGACCTTCTCTGTACATTGGAACAAGCAATTTCTCTAATTCGACGGCTACCGATTCGATATGCTTCTTTCTGGCGTTTAGTTCCGCTTCCATATTTCTTTGAAGGTTTTCTATACCCACGGATGGATCCAGAGCGCAATACTTTCTGGGTTTCCCCGGCAGCAAACTTGCAAAACCCTTTTCTGTTAACGAAGAAAGCACATCATATACTCTTGACCTCGGAATCCCCGTGAGTTTCCAGAGTTCTGGTGCTGTGAAACTGCTTCCCTTGAGCAAGCCGAAATAGGCTTTAGCCTCATAGCTGTTTAGTCCGATCTGGACAAGATATTTTTCCGTTACACCTTTTTGCATAATTGTTACCACTGATTAGTGGTTACAAATATTATAAGATGAAAAAAACCGTTTGTCAAGACTTTTTTTGGAGCTTGCTGAAAAAATCCGTTTTAGCCCAAGTTTACCAATCTCCTTCAAAAAACAAGAAAAATGAGCGTTTTAAAGAATATGCCCATACCCTACGATACCCCCATAATGGATGCTCTCCTTTCAGTTTCTCTATACATTCTAATATCCCCCTTTTCTATTCCTCTACTTTCATCGATTTCTTCCTCCTTAAATACTCTTCTTCCGTTTCTTTAATTCAACATTTAATTCTCCAATGATTGACATCATCAATGCATTAAAATATTTTGAAGACTAAAAAACGGTTGACTTCCTTTTAATTCTATTGTAAACTTAAACTACTGGTTTCGAACAATGAAAACAACAACCAATAAAAAAAACGAGGAAGAAAGTCAGAAAATCGGGAAGTCAATAGCACTTCACGCCCTCAAGTATCCTTATCGCACGGTGCTCAGCGCATTCGCTGAAAAAATCAAATTCATTCCGCCAGATGTAATAAGTTTTGCTGCCTTTTTCCTTGCACTCTTTATCGGTTTCTTTTACTACAAAGCAGGTGCACTCCCAGTTTTTCTTATTGTAAACATCGGTTTGATTCTCTTGAGAATGACACTCAATACACTCGATGGTCTAATTGCCCTGAAGATAGGACGGACCTCTATGAAGGGTAAACTTGTTAACACACTGCCTGACAGATATGCGGATATGTTTATGCTAATTGGAATTTCCTTCTCCTCCCTGTGCGACATTAGAATCGGTATGCTTGCATCATTGACTGTTTTGCTCGTCAGTTATTCAGGCACCCTGGGTAAGGCTATCGGTGTTTCCTGGCAGCAACATGGTCCACTGGACAAGGTTGACCGTCTTGTTCTAATTATGTTCGTATCTCTTATCCAATTTATTCTCATAAAGACCGGTCATCCTGCAATTCGAATTTTCAGAATAACTCTTTCCATTATGGAATGGTGTATGGTTTTGTTTATCATTCTTGGACAGATTACTATTGTCAACCGAGTCGTGGGTATAGTTAGAGAGATAGGGAAGACCGAGGCAAAAAAAAACTAATCCTTTGAACAAAAATGGGATTTCCTTCATTGAATACTAAAGCACTTATTCTACTAACGATGGCTGTAGTACTTGGAGCATACGCTCTAATCCTATCTATACTCACTGTAGTTTTTAAGATTCGAAAAAAGAGTGTTAGAGCGATGTGGGTTAAATATCTGACCTGGTTTATTATCATTCCCCCTATACTTATTCCACTTGTATTTTCTCCTATCGCTTTCAAGGTTATCATACTAATTTTATCTTTACTATGTTTTCGCGAGTATGCCAATGCGGTTGGTCTCTGGAAAGACAAATACTTTGTTATACTGAGCAATTTGGCAATTATTGTTTGTTATATCCCTGTCCTTCTCGGTTATTTCGGATTTTTTCAAGCAATGCCTGTGTATCTGATAATTTTCGTTCTCCTTCTGCCTATTGTTAGAGGAGAGTATGAACATATGGTACAAAAAGCCTGCCTTGCAATGCTGGGGATTACTTACTTCGGTTGGCTTTTTGCCCATATTGCCTTTTTTGTCAATATTAAAAATGGAATTGCCTACATTTTCCTTTTGCTTCTACTTGTAGAATCGAATGATGCAAGTGGCTATATTTTCGGAAAACTTTTCGGAAAACATAAATTGATACCAAAGATAAGCCCGAAAAAAACCGACGCAGGTTTGATAGGAGGACTTATCGTTGTTATTGGTTTGTCTTTTGCACTGAAGTTCCTGGCCCCTGAATTCAGTGTTTTTCATAGAATTCTTTTTGCTTCCGTTATTTCAATTGGAGGAGCCAGTGGCGATTTGGTTATGTCATACGTTAAGAGGGATCTGAAAATAAAGGATTTTGGTAGAATCCTACCTGGACATGGTGGGCTTCTGGATAGATTTGACAGTATTATTTTCGTCGCACCTTTATTTTTTCACCTGGTAAATCTTTTTTACCCTATTATCTAAGTTGAAAAAGGAAACTGTATTAGAGAATGAAGATTGGTGGCAATACGAGTCACCACGAAGTCCATACGAGTTGGTTGGAAATAATTTATTTACAAATCTCCTTCGTCCCTATATTTACATTGCTATCAGATTTTACTATAGGCACCGTCACAAATTGAGACTGATAGGATATAAACCAGTATATTCAAAATACCCATACATCATTGTCTCCAATCACTCCAGTCACCTTGATACACCGTTAATATTTTCGTGTTTTCCATTCAGCAGTGTTAACAAAACTCGCGCGGTTGCAGCACTTGATTATTTTTTTTCCAATCCATTTACGAGAGTATTGACACATTTGCTATGCAATATTATACCGATAAATCGCAAAACTGCTGACTTAACTGCTATATCGATGTGTGAAAGTGTTCTTTCATCTGGTGGAAATATCATAATTTTCCCAGAAGGCACAAGAACAAGAACAGGAAAAATGGGAGAGTTTAAGCCGGGTATTGGCTTGCTCGTTAAAAGAACAAGAGCGAATGTGTTACCCATATTTGTCAAAGGTACATTCGAATGTTTTAGCTATAAAAACTTTTTTCCATCTGAAGGAAGTATAACAATATCATTCGGTTCTCCAATCTCGTTGTCAGAACAGGAACTGAAAAAACTAAATTATAAACAGATTGCCGAGATACTGCGCAATGCAGTTGTTGCTGCATTCCAGAAACTCAAATAGAAAATTATGAGTACTGTAAGTTTCAAACCAATTTTACTATTTTTGATAGCTGCCTTTTTGGGTGCACTTGGTCAATACCTTTATAAAACAGGTGCCGAATCGACATCCGACCGTTTTCTATCTTGGATAACCAACTATCGAATAATCCTTGGTGTAATTTGCTATGTTTCCGTTATGTTTCTTTTTTTCATTGCATTTAGAATCGGTGGACCTCTAACAGTTCTGTATCCTGTTTATGCGACGACTTTCATTTGGTCACTCTTGATTGGAATCCTTTTACTTGGTGAAAAAGTGACTGTGTATAACTTCTTTGGTATTGGTCTAATAATCGTTGGTGTTTACCTGATTGCAAAGTAGCACCTGACTAATGTTCTGCTCAATTAGCTACGATAGATAAAGGACTACTTTTATTGTGACTCCAGATAAATCGAAAGTTCCTGAAGATATTATAAATTAAGGTTTTTCATACCATCGAAAAAATATTTCTCTTTTTTTAATATTTTTCTTGACAATGTATCAGTATTTATATTATAATACTGATATGA
>Ga0307438_1000075_pt1 | contig 75525 bp, 57 predicted proteins | sample SalMarWE160110MG_FD_202144 | JGI IMG/M metagenome (GOLD analysis project Ga0307438, IMG submission 202144) | Salt marsh sediment microbial communities from the Plum Island Ecosystem LTER, Massachusetts, United States - WE1603-110 | ecosystem: Environmental > Aquatic > Marine > Intertidal zone >... | reverse complement strand
CGCTCTTCTTCCGTCAAATCGACGATATAAATTTTCTTGGGCATTCTCCCCCTCCTACAAAGGTGAACTTGGCCCTATTTTACCTCAAGAGGAGCATCTATCAAAATCCATGTGTTCAAGTACTAGTTCTCACGTTGCCCGCTCCGCCGTGCTGGTCGCTCTCTTCTTCGCCGCCGACAAACTGCTGGGGCTGGTGCGCGACGCTGCCATCGGCCACGCCTTCGGTGCCTCCGCTGAACTCGATGCCTACTACGCCGCTTTCGAACTCCCTGACGGGCTCTTCACCGTCGTCGCGGGGAGCGCGATGGCGACCGCTCTCATCCCCATTCTCTCCGCCCGCATCGTCCAGGGCGACCGGGAGGGAGTCTGGCGGCTAGTCTCGGCGGTGATCAACTGGGCGCTCCTGATCGTGGCGGGGGTGAGTTTAGTGGCGGCCATCTTCGCCCCCCAGGTCGTCCGCGCCGTCGCTCCAGGCTTTGATGCTGAGCGGATGGCTCTGGCGGCACGGCTGATGCGGCTGGTACTGCTCCAGACCGTCATCTCCAGCGCCGGCGGCATCGTGATGAGCGTGCTGCAAGCCCACCAGCATTTCCTGCTTCCCGCCGCCGCCCCGATTTGCTACACGCTGGGCCGCATCGCGGGGGCGCTGTGGCTGGCCCCGCGCTGGGGTATCTTCGGACTGGCGTGGGGGGGGCTGGTGGGGACCGTGGGCCACTTTCTGATCCAGACGCCTGGGCTGATCCGCTACCGCGCCCGCTGGTGGCTCACCCTGCGTCATCCCGACCTGCGAGCGGTGCTGGCGCTGATGGGGCCGCGGGCGCTGGGCCTGGGGGCCACCTACCTGAATTTCGTGCTGCCCACTTTTCTGGGCTCGCATCTTCCGGCAGGGGCGATCTCTGCCTACGAGTACAGTTGGCGGCTGATGCAGTTCCCGGAGACGGTCATCGGCACGGCGCTGGGGCTGACCGTCTTCCCGACGCTGGCTGAGCGGGCCAACGCGGGCGACCGGGATGGGCTGCGCCGCACGGCCTCTTGGGCGTTGCGGCTGGTGCTGGCGCTCGCAGTGCCGGCGGCGGTCGGACTACTCGTGCTGGGCCGCCCGCTGACAGCGCTCTTTTTCCAACGTGGCGAGTTCGACGCGACCGCCACCGACCGGGTCTACTGGGCGCTGCAGTTCTTCGCCTTGGGATTGGCGGCCCACAGCGCGCTGGAGGTGGTCAGCCGGCTGTTCTACGCCCAGCGGGATATGTGGACGCCGTTCTGGGCGGCGCTGGGTGGGCTGGCGATGAACGCAGGGCTGGGGTGGTTGCTGCTGCCGTATCTGGCCCACGGCTCCATCGCCCTCTCCAACTCCCTGGGGGCTGGCCTGCAGGTGATGATCCTGCTGCTGGTAGCGCAGTGGCGGCTGGGTGGAATCGAGGGGCGGGCATTGGGTGCGTCGCTGGCGCGGACGGGGGCTGCGTCGGCGCTGATGGGGGGGGCGGTGGTCGTTTTCTGCACGCTGCTGCCCGATGCGGGGCTGCTCGTGACTGGCACGAGCGGGCTGGCGGTGGGGGCTGCGACCTACGCGCTGGCGGCGCTCCTGCTGGGCAGCGAGGAGGTGCGCGAGTTCCTGGGGCTGCTGCTAAGACGAGCCGGTTGAACGACGAGTGTCTGCTCATGGCGCGCTTCTATGCGCCAGCGAACTTCTCACGCACGAGTGTTGCCAGTCGTCCTGCATCTTCCGGTGAAGCAGCAACTTCATCGTGTGTAATGATACACCTCACAATCTGTTCAATCGTCCGTTGCACCTCTCCATGGTGTGCCATCTTTGACCTCCGGTCAGGGGATAGCAAATGCGCCTATCACATAGTATGCGCGGGAACGGCTGTGCCTGCGCGTCTGTTCCTGGAGCGCAGGTGAGCGGCTCACGCCGACCGCAGCGTGAGGACGTTCACCTCGGGTGGACAGTTGAAGCGCACCGACCACGACGAGCCCGCGCCTCGGCTGACGTAGACCTGCGTCCCTGCTACCTGCACCAGTCCGCCGCCAAACAGTTGTCCGTACCGTGACGGGAGACGCGGCGCGCCAACCAGCGGCAACCGCACCTGGCCGCCGTGGGTGTGGCCCGAGAGCACCAGGTGGATCGGGCGGTGTGCCGTCTCCCTGGCAAAGACCGGCCCCATCGCGAAATCCGGGTTGTGCACCAGCAGCAGACGGACCACGTCAGAAAGCGGGCTGCCGGCAAGGGCAGCGGGCAGGTCGTCGGCCGGATCGGCGTGGTGAGAGCTTAGCCCAGAGGCCCCAACGTCGTCAATGCCGATGAGGCACAACTGCGCCCCGCCAGTGGTCACGAGTTGATGTTGGTTGCGCAGCACTGTGACACTGGCGGCCCGCAAGGCCGTGGTCACAGCCTCGGGATCGGTCCAGTGATCGTGATTGCCCGTGCAGGCAAAGATTCCCAGCCTGGGGCGGAGCGGGGCCAGGATCTCGGGATACTCGGCGGCGTAACCCTGCCAGTGGGACACGAAGTCACCAGTCAGCGCGACCAGGTCCGGCGTCTCGGCCACCATCAGCGCGACCGCCCGCTCGATGCGAGAGCGCGTCATCATCCGCCCCAGATGCAGGTCGCTGAGTTGGCCGATCTTGAGCCCGTTCAACGCCTGCGGCAGGCCGGGGATGGGGACGTCCACCCGGCGCACGACCAGGCGACTGGGCTCGACCACAAAAATGTACGCCGCGAGTGCGGCAAGAAGTCCTTTCCAGAGCACGCGCGGAGGCAGGCGAAGCGGATCTACAAAGTGAGACACTGTCTGCCCTGCTGTTTCCACTCCCAAGGTCGCGACCTCATTGAGCCTGATGCCACATACATGAAACGTGATCCTGCGGCGAAAGAAGGATGCCCCCGCAGGAGGGGCGAGGGCTGAGCTGGGGTATGGAACCAGGGGCTCCCCGCGAGGAGCCCCTGGTAGTTCCGGCTACCTGGCGCAATCGGGCGCTGGAATAAGGAGATCCTTCTCGATTGCCTGTCCGTCTCCTGAGACCACCTTGCCGGTGCCAACGATTGTCTCGCCGACGCTGTACACCTCAAAGGTATAGTCTTCGTTGGCCAGCGGGCCGGCCACTTTCTCCCCGTTCCAGTAATAAGTGTAGACCCCGTCGCCACCCCGTCCCTGGATGTAGACAGACATATACCATCCTCCCCCCTCACATTTTCCGGTCCAGGGGAGATGCCAGAGGTCTATCTCCAGGGGAGGGTACGGGGTTGTAGGGGTGGGGGTGGCAGGTGGAGGCGTGGTGGTGGGCGTCTTGACGGGAAGCGACTCGAAATCCCCCGCCCAGTCGAAGAGGGGGGCGTAGGCGAAGCCTTCCACGTCCTGATCGTCGCGGACGTAGAACCACTCTCCGTGGGCAGAACGCCCCAACACCAAAACCTGCTCTCCCACGCTAACTCCGCCCAGGGTTGCCGAGTCAGCATCCGGCGCGGCGAAGATGCCGGCGGACATGATGGCCGTGGCCGTAGGATATGTGGTGCTCGTGGGCGTCGGTGTGGGCGAGGGGGTTCGTGTTGGCGTGGCTGTAGGCGTAGGCGAAGGAGACGGGGTTGCTGTAGCTGTGGGTGTGGCCGTTGACGTGGGCGTCGGGGTCCAGGTTGGCGTGACTGTGGGTAATACTGCTGGACCACTGCAATTCTTTATAATCACAGCGACGAGAATGCCCAGCAAGACCAGCGCGATGGCCCCACCTCCGATGCGGATGGCCCACTGCCGAACCCTCTTCTGCCGCTGTATCGCTTCCTGGGCTCGCTCCTCGACCCGCTGGCTATCGGAGTAATGGGGGTCCACGTCGTGGACCTGGTGCCACAGCTCCAATGCCTGGTGAGGGTCCTTCTGGGCCAGCACTACCAGGGCCTGGTTGTAAAGGTTCGTACACAGGCCGTCCCTGGCCCGGCTCTCGACATCCCGCGGATCGGGATAGTCCAGGTCTTCTTTCTGTTGCTGGATTGTTTGCCAAAGCTCAAGCGCCTCCGCGTGATCTTTCTTGTTGAGGTGCTCCACAGCCTGCTGGTACAGGCCGTCTAGCTTCTCTCGCAGGTCGCGGATCCGGATGCCCTCTTGAGCCTGGGTCTCCAACTCCTCCACGCCCGAGTAGTCTGGGGAACGCTTTCGCAGCTCGGCCAGGGCGGCCAGGCTCTCTTTGAACTTTTTCTCCTGTATCAAGCGTTTGGCTCGCTCGTGCAACCGGTTCAGCGCTTCCTGCCGCAGTCCAGCAACTTCGTCCTGTTTGTAGTTGGCGTCTACCCGTTGCAACTCGTCCAGCTTGTCCACACAGGCGGCGAAACTTCCTTGATCCAGGGAATCTCTCGCCTCCCGTAAGAAGGAGGACATCCGGCCCATGTGGCGGGCCATCGCCAGCCGGGTCTCGACGTCCTCGTAGCCGGGCGCTTCCACCCGCAGTTCCTGGAACGTGGCGATGGCCTCCTCCCACTGCGCCTGGCCCATCTGCTCCACGCCCTGAGTGTAGAGGGCACGCAGCCGTTGTTGCCGTTTCACCTTCTTCCGGGCCGGCGCTTCGATCCCCTCGGGGTCGGGGTAGTCCAGGTCTCGCTCGCGGATCACGGCCAGGGTGTCCAGGCAGGCCCGGTATTCCCCCTTTTGGAACTGCTGCACGGCCTGCTGGTACTGTTCATCCAGGCTTTGTTTTTCCTGCTGGGCCAGTCCTTCTCGGCCTTGCGCGCGGAGATTGGCCACGTCATAGTCGGGGGCCAGTTGGGTCAGGACGTTCAGCGTGTCCAGGGCGTCCTGGTACTTTCCCTGTTTCAGGGCCTTCTGAGCCTGCTCGTAGAGCTCCAACAGCCGGACTTGATGGCGGGCCTGCTCCAGGTAGCGAGCGGTATCCTTGAAGCCTGGTGCCCGGTCTTCCAGCGCCTCGAAGGCGGCCAGCGCCTGTCGCCATCTTCCGGCCTCAAAATGCTCCTCGGCCTGCTCATACTGGGCGCTTGCCTTCACGTAAGCATCGGAGGCCTTTTTCAATTCCCTGGCGAAGGCATGGCAAGAAGAGTAGCGCTTCTCGGGGTTTTTGTCCAGCACTCGCAGCAATACCGGCTCGATGCCTTTGGGGAGCTCTGGGTTGGCTAAGGTGGGAGGAAGTGGCTCGCTGGTGACGATTTGGACGATCATACCGGTACCCGGTCCCCGGTAGGGGAGCTGACCAGTCAGCACCTCGTACACAACGACTCCCAGGGAGTAGAGATCACTGCGCTCATCGCCTGGTTTTCCCTCTTTCAGTTGCTCGGGGGCCATGTAGGGGATGGTACCGCTTAGGCGCTGAACATACACACTGTGCACCGATACTCCTTCTGGCTTTTTCACCTCGGCCAGGCCAAAGTCGGTCAGGTAGGCATTTCCCTGACGGTCCAGAATGATGTTGCTGGGTTTGATGTCCCGATGGATGACCCCCCTTTCGTGGGCGTAGTCCAGGGCCTCAGAGATCTGGCGGATGATACGCAGCGTTTCATCACTCAAAGACAACCGCCTGTATTGAGCCTTGTTCAGACGTGCCTCCAGCGTGTCACCCGCTACATAGTCGAATACGATAATAGGCATCTCATCTTCCGGTATGAGCATCTCGTAAACCCGGATGATGCTGGGATGCTTTAGCCGGGCAGCAGCGCGCGCCTCCTCAAGGCCTGCCCCTTTCTCAGTTAACGCTTTCACTGCCACGTCCCTACCCAGCTCGGTGTCCTGACAGTGGTAGACTTCAGCGAAGCCGCCGAATCCCAGAGGGGCGATAACCTTGTAACGGTCGGCGATCTGATCGCCCTTTTTGAAACGGTATTGGTGTTCAGGCTCTGAGGGGATGGCGGGTTCAGTATCTTCTGGGGCCGGTGAGTGCACATCTTGTTGTTCTGTTGTCATTGTCATACTCCCAACGAATTGTGAAGCGCCTGCTCTTTTCGTGCGTGCTCTACCAGGAAGCGTGCGGGCGCAGTCGCCGGCAAACCTCTACGAGTTCAGGGATACGCCCATGGCGTTCCAAATACGCAATGAACTCTCTTGCCTTGCTCGCTTTTCCTTCGCCTCGCAGGTCATCATAATCTACATTTAAATCGAAACAGAGCGTACGCAGCTCCTCTCCGTCGAAATGAGTGGTGATTAGTTGATGCAGTTTAGTCCGGTCCACCTGTTCTGGTGTCCTCTTCCCTGAAGCGGCACCAGCTACCTGAACGCCTACATCCGACGCTATACGGAATCCCAGATAGGGACGCCGCACGTCGGGTTTGTACCGCCCCCGACAGGAGATGCGAGCCTCCCGCTGGGAGTTCCGCCAGGAACCACCCCGCACAACCCGGTAGAGTGGTCCATAGTGGGGGCCTATGTGGAGAGAGCCAGGGTATCGCTCATACCAACTGTCCGTCCACTCCCAGACGTTGCCCGCCATATCCACGACCCCGAAGGGACTCCGGTTGGCCTGCTCGAACTCGTGGATAGAAGTCGTGCCATCCCGCCCCAGCTCTCGCGTGTTGCAGATGCCAGGCTGCCACCCGTCTCCCCAGGGATAGCGACGCGCTTCTGGCACACCGCCTCGCGCTGCCTTCTCCCACTCTTCCTCGGTAGGCAGACGGTGATGTTGCCCGGTGACCTGGCTCAGCCAGCGGCAGTAGGCCTCAGCATCTTCGTGGCTGACGTTCACCACGGGGTGGTCTTCCAATCCCACGGGGACCTTGTCCTTATCCCAGTGCTCAGGGGGGCTGTGTCCGGTATCGAGGACAAAGCAGGCGTGTTGGGCATTGGTAACAGGGTAGCAACCTATATAGTACTCCCGGAGATGGAGTTTCCTACGAGGCTTTTCGTTCTCGTACTCGTAAGCTTCGGGATCGTCAGGAGAACTGCCTATCCAGAAGGGACCAGCGGGAATGGAAATGGTGGGGGGCACATCCACCTCTCTCCTCACCCATGGCCCCCTTACCTTAGTACCCACCGCGTCCAGGTCGGCTGGCTCCAGCAGCCGGATGCCGTGTTCCTTGGCAGCGTTGCGGGCTTGTTTACTGAAGCCCGAGGCCGAGATGATGATGCCTTCGTCAATCAGCCTTCTGTCGCGGAGAAGGCCGGCAACAGTCGCGAAGTTGTTGACGACGTCGATGCCGACTGGCCTAGACCAATCCTTCGCCTCGATCGCGATGCGGTGCAGGAGGCAACCGGGCATCTCCAATTCGACGTAGACATCAATCTGGTTGCCAGCCAACTCGACGTCGTGCTCGACTTTTCGCGCTCCCATCTGGCGGTAGGCATCCGCCACGCGCCGCTCCAGTTCTTTGCCGGTATTTGTCATGGTGTCTCCTTATGCGGCCGGACCAGCCAGCCAACCAGCAACCTTGCAGCCAAGATAGGTAGGGGCTTTGAATAGTGTAGTCCACTTTGATGACGTTGTCAAATCTGAACGGCCACGTATTGCCCCTGCGCGAATTGTCCGTTATAATTACAGAGCAGAACCGTGGCCTACGTAGTGAACCTTTGAGCACTCGAACGGGTACATAGTTTGCAGGTGGTTCCGCATAGTTATGGGTCAAGAAATGATGAAACAGTTCAGGGATCGTCCTGGCTATCGCCTGGGCGCTGCCGGGTGCTGCAGCCGTACCTCATCTGACCGCGACACGGCATCGCTTCAGTAGCCCCTGGCGCGTAGTCCAGAAAGAGTGGCAGCGGTTGTTCTTCACCCTGCGCGGGAACGTGGTGGAGATCGTTGAACCGTTCGGGTTTTCGCTGGCATTGCAGAGCGCGGCGTTTTCCGGGTGCGGGAGGCAAATGCTCACAGTTGGGTGGAAATCTACTTCCCCGGCTATGGCTGGATTGAGTTTGAGCCCACTGCCAGATAGCCACCACGCGGGTGGCGGCGTTTTTGCTTGAGTAAGAAAGGTGCGGTATAATAGCCATCAGCAGTTAGCAACTGACAATTGGCAGGTTATATCATGACCAATCATTCTTCCAAGACAACAGTTCCGGGCCAGGACAACATCGCCGCTCTTCGTGAGGGATTGACCAACGTCACCCGCATCATTGCCCGGCACCGGGGGGGCGATGCGCTGGTGGCGGAGCTTTCTCAGCATCTGCTGGCTCTCCAGGATCTGCTGGTGCACCTTGAGCATGACCTGACAGCCCAGGCACTCGAGCGGCACGAACTGGCGGCCTTGTACGATATCGGCCACGCTATTGGCTCCTCCCTCGATCTGACGGAGGTACTGAACGAGGTGATGGACCAGATTATCCGCCTGACGGGGGCTGAACGTTCCTTCCTGATGCTCGTGGACCCGGACACGGGCGAACTGGAGTTCCGGGCCGCCCGCAATGTGGACCGCGAGACCATCGCTTCGTCCTCGATCAGCCGGAGCATCGTGAACCAGGTAGCCACCAGTGGTCAGCCCATTGTCACGACCAACGCGCAGATGGATCCACGCTTCAAAGCGCAGGAGAGCGTCATCGGGTACAACCTGCGCTCCATCCTGTGCGTGCCGCTCAGAGCACGTGGACGGGTCACCGGTGTGATCTACGCCGATAACCGTATCCTCACTGGCCTCTTTTCCGACCGGGACCGTGACCTGCTGGCCGCCTTTGCCAGTCAGGCGGCAGTGGCGATCGAGAACGCCCGCCTGTTCGAGAGCGTCTCCAATGCCAAAGCGCTGATGGACAACGTCTTCGCCTCCATCACCAGTGGCGTCATCACTACCGACGTTCAGGATCAGATCACGCTCTTCAATCGGGCCGCCGAGCGCGTCCTGCGGAGGCCGGCAACGGTCGTCGTCGGCTCGCGCTTTGCCGATGCTCTTCCGTCGCTAGAGGGTGAACTGCGGCTGCTGGTTGACCAGGTCAAGACATATCGAGAGCCAGTGGTGGAGTTCGAGAGTGAGATATCACTCTCCGACCGTGACCAGGTCATCCTGCGCACGAGTCTTTCTCCCCTGAAAGATGCCAACGATGAGACGCAAGGTATCGCCATCGTGGTAGACGATCTCACGGAACAGCGCCGGCTGGAAGCGCACCTCCAGATGTTTAAACGCTACGTCTCGCCGGCCGTCATTGAGCAGTTGCCGCTTGATCCCCGAGAACTGAAACTGGGCGGACAGCGACAGGAGATCACCAGCCTGTTTGCGGACATCCGTGGCTTCACTAACTTCAGCCAGCAGCACGATCCTGAGACGTTGGTGGAGGTGCTCAACCAGTACCTGGACGTCGGTGGCGAGGCGGTGCTGGCCGAGGATGGGATGCTCGACAAGATCTTGGGAGATTGTGTGGTTGCCATTTTCAACGCGCCACTTCGCCGGGCAGACCACGTCCTGCGTGCAGTGCGGGCGGCGCTGAAGATACAGGAGGGGGTCACCCGGCTCCACGAGCGGCTACCCCCGGCCTACCGGCTTGCTTACGGAGTTGGCATCAACGTAGGTGACGTGGTGGTAGGCAACATCGGCACCGCAGAGCAGATGAACTACACCGCCATTGGTTCCAGTGTGAACCTGGCATCCCGTCTCCAAGGGGCCGCAGCACCGGGGCAGGTACTGCTTTCGCATGCAGCCTACCGGCGAGTACGAAAGCACATCAAGGCCCGGCCGCTCCCGTCTATAGAGGCAAAAGGCTTCGGCGAGCCGATCACGGTGTACGAACTGCTGGGGTTGAAGTAAAGGCAGTGATGCTCCTGGCATCTATACACGCCTTGATTGTCCTCTGGCTGGCGATTTACGGGCTGAATTCCTTTGTCCTGGCGTTCCTCTACCTGTGCCACCGGCGTGCAGTTGCCCCTGCCCCCTCCATAGATCGGTCCGCCCTGCCACCGGTCACCGTGCAGGTGCCGGTGTACAATGAACTCCACGTGGTCGAGCGGGTGATAGACAGTATGGCCGCGCTCGATTATCCCCGTGATCATCTGCAAATCCAGATCCTGGACGATTCGACCGATGAGACGACGCGCCTGGCTCGTGCGCGGGCAGCACTCCACCGCGAGCGCGGGATAGACATCGCAGTTCTGCGGCGGCCCGACCGGGGCGGCTTTAAGGCCGGGGCACTGGCCTGGGGCCTTTCCCAGGCCAGCGGTGAGTACGTCGCCATCTTCGACGCTGACTTCTGCCCCCGTCCCGACTTCCTGCTCCAGACAGTCCCCCACTTCCTGGCGCGCCCGCGGTTGGGCATGGTGCAGACGCGCTGGTCGTACCTTAACGCCGATTACTCTCTCCTGACCCGCGCCCAGACGCTGGCGCTCGATGGTCACTTCGTCGTCGAGCAGACCGGACGGCACTGCTCCGGTTTGCTGATGAGTTTCAACGGCGCGGCCGGGGTGTGGCGACGGTGCTGCATTGAGGAGTCCGGCGGGTGGCAGGCCGATACCCTGTGCGAGGATCTGGACTTGAGCTATCGCGCTCAGTTGGCCGGCTGGGAATGTCTCTACCTGCCGGCGGTGGACGTGCCGGCCGAGGTGCCTCCTCAGGTCGCGGCCTTCAAGCGGCAGCAGTCCCGCTGGGCGCAGGGGTCGGTACAGGCTTTGCGCCGGCTGGCCGGATCAATCCTGCGCAGCCGGCGGCTGAGGTGGGAGCAGAAGGTGATGGCGCTGGTGCACCTGAGCAGTTACCTGGTCCACCCGCTGATGGTGGTGCTTCTGCTGGCCTCACTGCCTATGCTGCTGGTGCCCGATTCCGCGCTGCTTCCACTGGGCGGCCTGGGGCTGATGTGCCTGGGGCCATTGTTGGTCTACGCCGTCTCCCAACAGCAGTTGTACCCCGATTGGGGGCGGCGACTGCGGGCTCTACCGTTGCTGGTGCTGCTCGGGATCGGTATCGCATGGTGCAACACGCAGGCAGTGTGGCGCGGGCTGACTCGCTGGGGTGGCACGTTCGCCCGCACGCCCAAGTTCCGGCTCGAGAGGAGGGCCGATCGCTGGGCCGATAGCCGTTACCGGCTCCGGGCTGGCAGCAGCACTATCGGCGAGGTCGTGTTGGCGCTCTATGCGCTGGCCACATCGTTCGTGGCCTACGCCATTGGTGACTACGGGATGATTCCCTTCTTGCTGCTTTACGCGGTTGCTTTTGGGACGGTGGCAGGGATGGGGCTGGCACAGACGTTTGCTCCTCGCCGGAGCCGTCCGCTGCGGTCTGCTCTGGTGCTGGAGACGGGCCAGCGCGGGCGGCGGAACAAACGGTAGGGGTTACCTGGTCAGGAGCGTCTTGCGTCCTCCTTGGAACGCCTCGCGGTTCAGTTCGACGTACTTCGGCGGGACGCGGCGCTCAATGACCGCCAGCCACGTCTCCGGCGGCACGCCCAACCGCGTAGAGAGCACGCCCAGGAGGACAGTGTTGGCCAGCCGGGGGTTGCCAAGCCGCTCGGCAGTGGCAAGACCCTCGACCAGCGTCACGTCGTCAGTGCGGGCGTGCGCGGCGGCCAGGATGTCCTCGTCGGCAGGGTAGACCGCATCCCCCACCGTGACCGACATTGGCGGTATGCGCTGGTGATTGATGAGTACCGCCCCGTCGGGGCGGAGCCACTCGATCCAGCGGGCTGCTTCCAGCAGCTCGGTGGCAATCAGGTAGTCTACCGTGCCCTTCTCGGCCAGGGGTGCTGCGACCTCGTCGCCCCAGCGGACGTGGCTCTCGACCACGCCGCCACGCTGGGAGAAGCCGTGCACCTCGGATTTCTTGGCATCGTACCCGGCTTCCAACCCCACCTCGGCCACAATATCGGAGGCGGTCAGGATGCCCTGCCCGCCGACGCCAACGAACAGGAAGTTGATATTTTTCTTGTCCATGCTCCTCTCAAATCAGTTCGTTCTCAAGCAGCAACTCTTCGACCTCGGCAAGGAACTGCAGGGGCGGCCGTGGTGAAACCCCCTCCGGCGTTGGGCAATGTGTCTCCGGCGCGTCAAATGGGTGCAGGTGCCACATACCGCTCGCTCTCCTCGAGTTCGATGAGCAGGTCGTCAATGGTCATAGGGGATAGAAGGCGGGGTTATTCCCCCACCTGATGGATCGCCTTCCGCGGGCACACCTGCAGGCAGATGGTACAGCCGGTGCACAAGAGCGGGTCAATCTCCACCTTGGGCCGCTTCGTCTTCGCGTCTATTTCCTCCGACTTGAGGATGGCCGGGCAGCCGACGCGGAAGCAAAAGCCGCAGCCATTGCAGACCTCGGGGTCAACCACGACAACCGGGCGACGCTGGAACTGCGGGGTGAAAACGCAGGCCCCGTTGACGATGATGACGGTAGGCCGATCTTCGATGGCGGTCGCTTCCTTGATGGCTCGCTCGACTCCCTTGACGTCCAGTGCGTCCACCACCCACAGGTGCTCGACGCCCATCGCCCGCACTACCGCTTCGATGTCAATCGCCTGGGTGGTCTCTCCCTGCAGCGTGACGCCGGTGGCGGGATTGTCCTGCCCGCCAGTCATCGCTGTCGTGCCGTTGTTCAGAATCATCGTGCAGGCTGTGCTGTGGTTGTAGATGATGTTTGCTAGTTCCGGAAGGCCAGCGTGGAAGAAGGTGGAGTCGCCGATGGTGGCGACGATCTTGTCGAGGCAGCCGGCTTGTTTGGCCCCGTGGGCCAGCCCGATGCTCGCTCCCATTGAGATCAGCATATCCATCGCGTTGAAGGGGGGGAGGACACCGATGGCGTAGCAGCCGATGTCGCCCGCCACCAGCAGTTTCAGTTTCCGCAGGTTGAAGTAGACGGAGCGGTGGGGGCAGCCGGGGCAGAGGGCCGGGGGACGGGGGGGGATTGTGATGGTAGGGGCTAGGGGCTGGGGGCTAGGGGCTGGGGGCTGGATGGGGAGGCTGGCTTTGACGGCGCTCTCGCGGACGCGGGCCAGCGTGAGTTCGCCGGTCATGGGGAAGAATTCCTTGCCGATGACCTTCAGGCCCAACGCGCGGATCTGCTCCTCGATGAAGGGGTCCAGTTCCTCGACGACGACCAGTGTCTCGACCTGGGCGGCGAAGTCGCGGATCATCCCCGCTGGCAGCGGATAGGTCATCCCCAGTTTGAGGAACGAGAAGCCGGCGAAGACCTCGCGGGCGTACTGATAGGCCACGCCGTTGCTGATGACGCCAACACGCTTATCTCCCCACTCGACCCGGTTGAGCGGGCAAGTCTCGGCGTACTCACGCAGGTGGCACATTCGCTCCTCGACCTGAGGGTGGAGGAGGCGGGCGTGGGCCGGGATAGGCACGTACTTGCGCGGATTGCGCTCAAAGGGAGGCAGGGGGCCGGGCTCGCGTGGCTCAGCGGGCATCTCTACTTCTACCGCGCTCTTGGAATGAGAGAGGCGCGTGGTGGAGCGCAGCATCACCGGCGTGTCGAACTGCTCGCTCAGTTCGAAGGCGAAGTGGGTGAGACCCTTTGCCTCCTGGCTGTCGGCCGGCTCCAGGCAGGGGAACTTGCCGAAGCGGGCGTAGTGGCGGTTATCCTGTTCGTTCTGAGAACTGAAGGCGCCGGGGTCGTCGGCGCTGACCAGCACCAGCCCCGCTCCTACGCCGGTGTAGGAGACGCTCATCAGACTGTCGGAGGCGACGTTAACGCCGACGTGCTTCATCGCCGCTAGCGCACGCGCCCCGGCGAAGGAGGCTCCGATGGCCGCATCCAGCGCGACCTTTTCGTTGGAGGCCCACTCAGCCCGCACGCCGGCATACTGGGCCAGCGCGGGCAGGATCTCCGTGCTGGGGGTACCCGGATAGGCGGCGGCGTACCTGACGCCAGCCTCCCATGCACCTAAGGCAATGGCCTCGTTACCGGAAAGTAGACGTTTCATAGCAGCGGATGTACTCGTTGTCTTCGTTGACTTACTCCTCAAGACGTTGACCGGTGTCTCCAATGTACTGCAGGAGCGATGAGATGACAGGTCGAGAGAACGGCTCTCCGCCGCCTGGTTACGTCAATACCCGGCGTACACGAAAACCGGGGGGGCCTGTATTTGGCCTCCCTCGTTCACTTGCCTGGTGGTTACTCCTTAAGAACCTCGCAGGCGGATGCGGACTTCTCGACAACGCGGGCACTCGATGCCCACATATTCGCTGCCACAGGTACGGCAGACCTTGACCGGAACGGGACGGTCATCTTCCAACGAGGCAACGATGAGGACGATTTCCTGACCATCGTACCTGGCCAGCCACTCGCTCAACTGCGCATTGCCCGTCATCCAGCGACCATCTTCTGCGCTACGATGCAGGCGTCCCTCGACAACGCCTAAATCCAATTCGTAGGCGGCTGAAGTCAATTCCCGGATGCTGGCCTTACGGTACGCTGGCATAATTCATCCTCTCGTTTTGTGTAATTATAACTTGTCTACCTGCTTCTGGCAAGCCCTCAATGCGTGAAACGTGACGGGACAGTCAACGTTGGGCTCTTTTTGTATTTCGTGTTTACGTTCTACGCTTCGTGTCTCTGCCTAACACGCGGAAGTGGTCGAAATCACGGGCGACGATTGTCTCGGGGAAGATGGGCCATGCCTCGTCCAGAATCTCCGCCTCGCGATAGCGCCGCGAGATGTGTGTCAGCACCAGCCGATGGACCCCTGCGTCCCGGGCCAACTGAGCGGCCTGCGCCGCCGTAAGGTGAGCGAAACGACGCGCCATGTCCGTTTCACGCCGCAAGTACGTGGCCTCAATGACCAGCATATCGGCCCCGTGCACGGCTGCCTTTAGATTCTCGGTTCGGCCAGCGTCGCCCACGTGGGCCAGGCACACGCCCGGCCGTGGTGGGCCGAGCACGTCATCGGGGTAAACCGCGCGACCATCAGGCAGCGTCACCGGCTCCCCGGCAACCAGCCGTCGTCGCTCTGGTCCCTGTGGCACTCCCAATGCCTCCGCTCGCTCATTGAGAAACGGGCGGCGCGGTTTCTCGCGGAACAGGTAGCCCAGACATGGCCCACGGTGAACAACCGGGAAGGCCAGGATTTCAAAGGTATCATCCTCCAGAATGACCCCGGGGCGTACCTCAATGAGGTCAATCTTGATCGAGGGCTCGGCACCCCGCAACACCACGCCGTAGATCAGATCGTGCACCCGGTCGAGGGCCCAACCGCTGCCATAGATCTCGAGATGTTCAAGCGCCTCCCAGCGTGCGAAGGTGGAGACCAGCCCCCCCAGGCCGAGGATGTGGTCGAGGTGACCGTGGGTAAGGAGGATTCTATTAAGCCGCTTGAAGCCCAAGCCGCTGTGCAGGATTTGCCGCTGTGTCCCCTCCCCGCAGTCCACCAGGAAGCGATAGTTTTTGTAAAGGATAATCTGCGCCGAAAGCCCACGATGGATCGAAGGAGCCGACGCCGAAGTGCCTAGAAAGACGATCTCAATCATGCTTTTCTTCCTTCACAACTAACGTAGCCAGTGCTCTTGGTTTCTCTGTGATGCTTAACTCCCGCGTCAGGAATTGTCTCACGACCCAGACGTTGGTCAGCAAATGTTGGGACACCTGTGAGGTAGCCACTTGGGATTCTCCCTTCGCCAGGGCCATCGGCAGCACCAGTTGATCGGCCAGGTGTGGGTCGACTGGAGCATCTGAGCGATGATGGGCCAGCAGATTTTCACAGGCCGCCTCGGCCACGCGCTCGGCTGGCAACCCCTTGCGCCCGTAGGCGGTGAAGCCAGCGGTCGCGTGCGCGTACTCGGCAAACAGAAAGATGCCAGCCCCCGGCCCAACCCCGTGCAGCCGGCGCGGCTCCACCTGCGCCTGCAAGCCCGCCTCCGCCAGCACATTGCGGGCACGGGCGGCCATGCGCTGAGGGATGTGGGCTGGCAGATTCATCACCGCCGCTGTACCCCAAACCCGCTGCAGTTCCCCGTGCTCGGTCAACACGATGGGGCACGGCGGCCCTTCCCGTCCCCCAATCCATACCCGTACCTCTCCACCGCCCGCCGGGTAGAACCCCCAGCGCACCAATTCCACCTGTGCGCGCATCCCCATCTGCGCTAGTAGGGGCAGGAAGACATGCTCCAGGTAGGGCACCGGCGGGGCCCAGGGCACGTGCGTCCCACCCCGCAGCGTCAGGTGCGATTCTCCATCGCCCAACGCCAATGGCAGGAGCACTGTCTGCAGCACCAGGCTCACCGACCCGGCACTACCCCGTCGGGCCGCCTCGGCCACGTCGAAGGTATACTTGCCAGGGCGCGGTGGGCCGCCGGGGACAAAGGTGAGCGCCTGAGAACCTAACTCGTCCCCTTCCAGGTATGCCCTACACACGACGGCGGCTGCCCGTACGGCGGTGAGGTGCTGGGGTTGAAGGCCCGGCTTCCTACGCCCGGCGCGGATATGCTCGATGCACATCGGCCGCCCGGTGAGGGCCGCCAACGTCAGCGCGGTGCGTAGCACTTGTCCTCCACCCTCGCCGTAGGAGCCGTCAATCACCACCATCGTGAATCCCCACTGTTCCCAGAATCAGGGAATCACCCTCTCCAGAATCGAGGGGCAACCGCTCGCCACCCCGCACGTACAGACCAGTCGCCAGCCGGTAGTCGCCCACGGGCACGTCCGGCGCCAGCGCGACGGTGTGCTGTTGCACGAATACGTCCTCCGGACGAAAGGTGTCCGAAAGAGCCGCTAATGTATCACTCTGTGCAACGAGGTTGCCATCGCTGTCTAGCAGGTGCAGGAATATAGCCAAGTTGTTGGGCGGTGTGGCCAGCACCTGCCAGGCTGTGAGCACGTCCAGTGTGCCACCTGGAGCAGGAGTATCCTGCTCCACCTGGTAGCCCAGAAACGTCATCGTTTCTCCGAAGGTCAGCGAATGACCGCTTGGACGGGCCAATTGGGTCAGCCAGGACTCGAGTTGATTCGCCACCTCCAGGCGCACCAGGCGGTCATCGTGGAACGTGGCCACGGTCTGGGCCTGCTCGATCCACTCCGGTGGTACAAATGGCGCAAAATCTCCGCTGGTTCCAAACAGGTAACGGCTCGCCCGTCCGCCTCGCAGGAACAACTGCGCCTCCAGGCAGTTGTACCAGCCGACGTTCAGGTCACGTCGGTTCAGCAGATAAGGTAATGCCTGTCGGTCGGTGCGCCAGAAGAAATGTTGCTCGTTCAAAAAAGGTGTGCAGGCTGCTATCGGCGTTGTTTCGGGCACACGGTCGAGATAGCGAGCCACATCGGCCAGGCCGGCGTGCCGGAAGTCTCGCACGTCGTCCAGATCTGGCCACCGATAGGAGTAATCCCGAAATGTCAGGCTGAAATCGGCAATTGCCAGAAGTACCAGCGCGGCAGCCAGACCGACTCGCCCTTTCGATCCCAGCCGCTTCTCTATCCAACGTGCAGCCAGCCCTGGAAAAACGAAGGTTGTGACGAGGGTACCGGCTGTGCGCACGAAATGGGGGGCTGGCTGGGTTAGCATCCCCGGCCCCAGCGTCGTCATCGTCCAGAGGAGGCAAAACGCGCTGGCCGGATGACGCAGATTGAACAGCGCAATCAGTACACCGCCGAGGAACAGAATGCTCCCCACCGGTTCAAACACCGGCCGCCCCGGTAAGTTGTAGTGCGGCTGGGAGTCGCCCTGCCAGACGAACATCCCCAGTGTGGCTGCACCTGAGGAGAACACAGGGCGCGGATCACCAGTCAGGAGCGCGTGCAGTGGCTCGCTCAAACGTGTGATCCGTTCCTGTTGCTCCCAATGTCCTCCTATGTAGATTGCCAAGGGCGCAGCGATGAGGGCTCCGAGAGCCAGGAGTAGCATCAACCCCCGCCAATGCAGAACCAACCGGGCACGGTGGAAGAAGGCCAGATAGGCGGCGAACAGCACGATGAACAATGGCAGGACGCGGGCACCCAGGTAGGTGTATTGCACCAGGCCGAGCAAGAGGCCCGCCAGTACAAACCACCAGGCGGCGCATTTACTGCGCGCAGGCTGTTCCAGCCCGCGCCAAAGGGCCAGCGCCATACCGGCGGCCAGCGGAGGGAAGGTCACCACACGCAATGCCTCTCGTCCCAGATGCACTGGCCAGAAGGTGACCGCTAGCCCACCTGTGGCCACCAGCGCGGTCCAGGGACCGAACCAATGACGGGACAGCCGGTAGGCGAGCAGGATAGTCAGCAGGCTACACACAACTGATGGCAGCCGGTACCAATAGGGCACTTGCGCTGTCAACGTCCGGCTGAAAACCAGCAATGGATAATACAGCCCCTCCCGTCCTTCGCCAGCCTCGTAAAAGATGGAGAAGGGCGTGCCCGCTCGCAATTGGTCGGCGATTTGGGCGTTAATGATCTCGTCGTCGTGAATGCCAGGGGGCACCTCAGGAAGCCCGTACAGGCGCAAAAAGGCAGCCAGCGCCAGCAGCAAGATGAACGCCACCCTCTCCGTAGTGGTGACATCAGTCGGATCAGGTGCGAAGTAGTCGTCCCGCACTTGGGGTTCTCTCACTTCTCCATCTCGCGCAGCGCCTCGTAGGCCGGACGCACATGGGTCTCGGGCCAGCCCATCTCGGTGATGGCCCACCAGTACTGTTCGTCCTCCTCAGTCCAGCGGGGGTCGGCGATGGAGATTACTGTCATCAGTCCGACCCAGGGAGACCAATGCTCCCTGGCGTAGCGGAAGGCTCGCACCAGGTAGTCGGCTTGCTGCTCTTCGGTGACGGCGTGCCAGTGATACGGTGAATTCGGGCGCGGATCGGTGGTCCAACCTATCTCCAGCACTGCTACCTGCTTGTCGCCGTCGCCGTAGCGCAGCATAATCTCGCGTGCGTCCTCGACGCGACGGAAGCAGAAGAAACGCTGTCCGCCGTACTCAGGCGTAGCAGCAGCCTCGTCGGGGGAAACCTCAGGCGCGGCCTTGAAGCCGGGGGCGTTGACTCCCAGCAAGTCAAAGTACGGCGCTGCCCCAGCCTCGTACATCCCGATCAGGCAATCCACATCGGGGATAGCCTCGGGCGGGCCGTTGCCCGTTGGTGCCAGCCCGGCCGAGATGACCAGCGCGTCCGGGTCGGCGGTCTTGACGCCGATGTAACACGCGCGCAGCAGCTCGACGTACTCAGCCGGGTCAGGTGTCCATCCTCCCCACTCGCGGGCCAGGTTAGGCTCATTCCACACCTGGTAAGCCCTCACTCGCCCTCGGTATCGGTCGGCCAGGGCGTGGCAGAAGTCGCCGAAGTCCTGTGGGTTCTCCGGGGGGCCGTTGTCGGAGGTTGTCCCCTCAGGCGGCACAGCCCACACCGGCTCACGATCGAGGCGAAAGAGTACGTTCAGGCCCAATTGCTCTGCATCGGCGACGATGCGGTCGGTGAAATACCAGTCATAGTGGCCTTTGGCAATTCCCTCAACGTCCCTCCAGCCCACGTGCTGCTTGACCCAGGTAAAGCCAGCATTGTGGATCAACTGTAAGTCGCGCCTCGCCGCTTCCTCGTGCCACCACAGGAAAGCCTGCATGCCGTACTCAGGAGACGCCATGCGTGCACGGGGCCAAGAGGTGGGAGTAGGGGGGGCAGAGGAAATCCCGAATTCCAAATCCCAAATTCCAGACCCTCGGGCCAAAAATACAAAGCCAACAGCCAGAAGCGCGGAGCCCAGGAGTGCGAGCCTGACAACCCAGTATCGCCAGCGGGATTGTTCATTGTTCATTGTTCATTGTTCATGGTTCATGGTTCATGGTTCATGGTTCATTGTTCATTGTTCATTGTTCATGGTTTCTCCATCGCGCCGATGGCACCGAAGGCCGGACGGGCGACGCCCTGAAAGTCCAACAGGCTGTAGGGAGCATTGGGGTCAGTTGGACCCAGGCCGTCCTTCTGCCCGTAGTCGAGGTTCCAGAGGAAGGCCAGCCGCACGAAGCCCCACTGGCGCATCAACTGGAATGCTTCCACGTCCCACTGCGCCTGCTCTTCAAGCGTGTTATCCAGGGCGAACTCAAAGCCCGGCGGATAGCCGCCCAACCCCTCGGCCGAGGCCCAGCCGAACTCCGTCACACACAGAGGCTTATCGCTCCCGGCAGCCACGATGCGGTCGTGGTAGCCCCACAGGGTGGATTTGAAGGACCAACTGTGGTCGGGATTGTCGAACGGTCCACGAAAATTCGCGGTTGAGTCGTTGTACCCTTCATCCCACGCTACGTTGGGGGGCATGTTGATTCCATTGTGGTGCGCGCCCACGCAGTCACAGTAGTTCAGGAAGCCAGCGGCGATCATACGGTCGAAGTAATCGAAATCGTCCATATAGACGGTGCGGGCTGGGTTGTTGGGGTCGGTGGCCGTGGCCCCCACAGGCGAAAGTGCGCCACTGATGACGATGATGTTGGGGTCGCGGCTCTTGATGGCCTGATAAGCCAGCCGCAGCATCTCGACGTACCTCTCAGGATTGACCCCATCGGCGGTATCCCACTCGCGGTCCAGGTTCTGCTCGTTCCAGATTTCGATGGCGTGGATGCGGCCCTGGTAGCGGTCCACCATACGGCCCAGAAAGTCAGCGAAGAGAGTCAGGTCATCCGGGGGTGCACCTTCTACGTTCTCGTCGAAGTAGGTGCGCGACCAGTGGGGCGCATCCACCACACTGAACATGACTTTGATGCCCTGCTGGTTGGCGGCGTCCACTACCCAGTCGAAGCCGCTCCAGTCCATCTGACTCGGATTGCCCTCGAAGTGAGCCCAGCGTACCTGCTGCTTGACCCAGCCCAGGCCGATGTTCTGCACCTGACCCATGGCGTAATCCGCATCACCAACCACGCCATGGACAGCAATGCCGTAGCCGAAGGCTTCCTCCGCTGGCGGGACGGTGGGGAGCGCAGAAGCAGTCGTGGGAGTGGGCGGAACGGTGGTCGCTTCTGTGGTGGGAGTAGCGACCTCACCAGTAGGCGTAGCCTCCGCCGCCTGCTGGCTGCTTCCACTGCCGGGACCGAACCAGCCATACCAGGTGCAGAATCCTCCGACGAGGACGAGGATGAGCCAGGCAGCGACGGCGATGTAGAGCCGTTTGTCGCTCAGTCCTCGATTGCCGTGTGAGAAACCCATTGTAACCTCCTTACGGGCAAGGGGGCTCGGCTGCAGCCGAACCCCCGTCTCAACTCAGGGACTCAGGTGTCTCTCTTGCTAGGGGAGACTAGAAAAAAGACGACTGATCCGCCGGTCGTTGACCTCGACGAGTGGTCGCAGTTCGTGTAACTCGGCCGCGATGCGCCGATCCCGCTCCTCGATAGATCGATCGTAGTAGGGCAGGACTTTGGTCACATAGGCCTCTTGTGGTTCCCAAACTTCTTTTTCTTCAGCCAAGGCTCACCTCCGCTGTCATCAGTACCGCATCGCAGGCCGGGCAACTCCCGCCTGGGCGGCTGCGAGCGCACCTTAGGCGTGGTCCAGGATGGGGACAGGGTAAGCGCAGATGGTGGCATCCACCGTCACAACGGTCAAACCGTGTTCCAGTGCCTGACAGATCAACATACGGTCAAACGGGTCACGGTGGATTTGCGGAAGATCAGCGAGTTGAGACACACTGGCTTCATCAAGGGATAAGCTGGCTATCTGGTGTTTTTGACGTTGTATCGGTAGATAGGTGTCTGGGGGTTGAGGCAACGGGAGCCTGCCAAGCCGGTATTTGACGATTGCCTCCCACAGTGACACAACGCTCAAGTAGACTTCATTATCGAGATCACGAATGATATCTCGCACACCCTCTGGCAAACGTTTATCCCCGCTGATGAACCAGAGAAAGATATGAGTATCCAAGAGGAGTCTCATCGTCCCTCGAACTCTCGAATGATGTCCTCTGGTAATGGATCATCAAAGCCGTCTGGCACAATAAATTCCCCGGCGCATAATCCAAAGGGTCGCACTGGCTTAGAAGTTGAAGTAACAGGCCTGAGTTCTGCCATTGGCCTGCCGGCTTTCACGATAACAAGTGTCTCACCAGCCTCCACACGCAGAAGGTAAGCCGCCAGGTTTTGTCCTATTTCATCTACGCTGACCTGATGTATAAGGTGATTAACCATCGTAGACATTTTGAAATTAATCTCCTGCTAAAGTATAGCATAGCCTGCAGTCCCGGTCAACGTGCGCCTCTCAGCGCATGTCTGAAAATTGGGCTGGCGATTAGAAATCGCGCCTGATGAGCCTGCGGCTGGCTGTCCGCCTGCGCGGACAGAGGGCGTCCACGCAGGTGGACGCTCGGCTGAAAGCCCTCCAGATGCGACTTTGAGTCGCTGAATTGAATTTTCAGACATTCTCTCAGCGCGTGCCCAGCACATTGTGGAGCGCGTCGCAGGCCGGGCAACCGCCATCCGGGCGGATGATGGCGTAACCATCCTGTGGGTCATCACCATAGCGCACGAAGTCGATGTTCCAGACGATGATACAGCGCACCATGCCGGTCGAGACGCTCAGTTGTGCAGCTTCGGCCAACCAGGCCGCTTGCTGGGCGTTGTTCGTGCCCCGTGCCCAGCCAAACCAATCCGAAAACGTTGGTACACCCTCCTGCGAGGCGTAGCCCATCTCTGTGTAGAACAGCTTACGCGCTCCGCCGAACGTGTTGTAATACAATTCGGTCTGGGGCAGGAAATACCAAGAATGGTGAGTGCCGGCTGGGTGGCCACTGCGGGCCGAGGGCGACGTGGCGCCTGCATTGTGATGCGCGCCGATATAGTCTGCACAGTTGGCCGCACCCGCGTCGCGCAGTCCCGCCATCCACGGTGCGTCATCACAGCCGTTAGGGCTGCAGCCGCCAAAGTACCCGGTGGGAGACGGCGCGGCACTGATGACCGCGGTGCCAGCGTTCGCGGCCTTGATGGCGCTATAGGCGGTACATAGCAGGTTTGTGTATGCCTGGGGGCTGATGTGGCCAATCTGCCATTCGCGGTCAATGTTAGGCTCGTTCCACACCTCAATGGCGTCGGCCCCGGCGGCCGCCAGCCCGGCCACCCAGTTAGCGAAGTCCTGTTCGAAGCCAGACTCAGTGACCAGGCCAGGCATACCCAGGGCGCTCAACTGAATCTTGAACCCGTTGGCGTGCGCGACCGCGATGATGCCGGAAGCATCCTGCCCGTAATGTACCTGGACCTTGGCCCAGTTCATGCCGGCGTAGTGCATCTTGTCGGCATAAGGGAGCCCCAAGTCACGGACATGTCCTCCCAACTCGAACGAGCCGCCGCTGATTGGTGCCGGTGCTGGTGCCGGTGCCTCTTCCACCTCCCCGGCCCGGATCACCACCGTGAGATTGGTGCCGAAGGACCCTTCCGCCGTCTTCATACGCCAGGCACCTTTGTAGACGCCCGGCTCGGCCGGGGCCTTCATCTCCACGCTGACCTCCACCTGCGCACCGGACTCCACTGCACCCACCTCGACGTTATCCGGCGCGCCCATTTGCGTGCCGCTGGCGAAGGCCAGCACGGTATCCTCAGGCCAGGCACAGGTGCCGGCGTTGCGCACGCGCCAGGTCTTCTCGAACTCCTCCCCGTTGTCCAATTGCGTGTTGTCGGGGATGGTCACGTCGGCCACGTAGGAGGCGTCGAGACATTCCATCGTGTCGCTCTCTACCTCACCAGTAGCCAGTGCAGTGGTGGAAGTGGTCCCCTCTGTGGAAGTGAGCTCTTCTGTGAAAGCGATCTCCTCTGTGACCACAGGCTCTGGCTCGGCTACGACAATCGGTACAGAGCCGTGATCAAAGCCCGCCACCGTCGCGCCGACGGTGTAGGTACCGGTCGTGGCCAGCACCATCCAGGTGTAACCTGGCTCAGTGAGGGGCGAAACCTGTTGGTCTACCGTCGCCGCTGTACTGGCGACAGTCCAGACGACTTCCATCTCCTGACCCGCTGGAGGGGCAGCGGCGGCACGATAGGCTGCCACCGCATCTACGATGCCAGCACCGTTGCCGGGAGCGAGCATATCGGCCACTCCGACGCCTCCCAGGTGGTAACGCTGCGCCCAGTGCAACCTGGCGGCGAGGTTGGCCGCCGTGCCGAGCCAGATGGTGTGGGTCTCTCCATCGTCGGCCTCGTACTCCAGGCGATAGGTGCTGGCGGTTTCCTGGGGCGTGATGCTCAGTAGCCGGCCCGAAAGAGCAAACTCCACCTGGTTGCCAGGTGTGACCTGGCTTACGTCGTCGAGGGCTACGACATCTCCAAAGGGAGCCAGTGCCTGTTCTAGCGAGATGTAGTTGACCTCGTCACCGCTCCGTTCCGCGCTGAGAGAGGAGACCAGCATGCGCAGCTTGTAGCGCTCCACCTGGGCCGTGGCCCAATCGAGCAACCGCTGGGCCTTGCCCCCCTCGATGTAAGCAGCGGGGTCTTCGGAGAAAAGAACCTTGACCGCATCGGCGGCAGCGCCAAGTTTAGCCCAGTCGTAGCCTCCCCCATCCCAACCACCATCGGTGGGCGTCGGGGGTTCAACGACGACGCTCAATCGCAGCCCCTCGGCGTGCAGGGCATCGGCCAACGTGCCGATGAAGCCGCTGTAGGCGTCCCGCTCATCAGGCGCGACACCCCGGTAGTCCACCTCTACGCCGGGGAAGCCCCTTTCGGTGCACAGTTGCACGATGTTGGCGATGTGGGCCTGCTGAACCTTGGGCATCGTCAGCACGTCGGAAAGCAGACCCCGGTTGACGGTGGCGCCGGGGGCCCAGTTGCGCAGGGTGGGCAGCACGACGTAGGCCGCCCCTTCATCCGGCTGCGGCAGACTGTCCGGGTCGCCGACGAAGTTGCCATCTGTGCCCAGCAGAAGCCCGGTCGGGTTGATCTCATCGAGCACGCTGGCGGCAGCGGCCACCGGATCGTCGTTCGGCCCCAGGGAAGTGGAGACGGTCGGCGCGGTCGGCTCGGCCTGGACGACTACCAGGGAAGCCGGGACGTCGGTCACCTGGGCGCGGATAAACTCGTGCTCGGCGACCTCGGTGTGGAGTTCACTGCCTATCCATTCCCACTCCTGACCGGTCCAGGCATACAGGTCGAGGGTCTCCCATGGATCTGCGTCGTTGGGCATCACTACGTCAATCATCACCGGCTGGGAGGGATTGCCGTGCACCTGGATCCGGTACAGGGGGCTCTTGACGACGAGGTGGCTGGGCAGAGCCTCGACCGCCTTGCGCAGGGCAGCGCCGGCTGAGCCCTCCAGGAACTCCAGGCGCGGCACCGATTCCAGCCGCACGCGCAAGCGGTCGGTAGGAGTCTCAGGATTCACGCTCAGCGTCAACCCGTCGGGGTGGGAAAGGGAGCCATTTGCGGCGTCGAGGGTAGTGTAGCCGGTGATGCCCAGCCGTCTCGGGAGCGAGATGGGGGGCAGGAGCAGGGCGGCGATGACTAGCACGCCGATCACACCGTAGAGCCAGGCCCCAATCCTGAGCCGCTCGCGAGGCTGGGCAAGCGTAGCGCTGAGTCGCTGGCCGAGGGAGGGCGGCTCGCCCAGTGTCTCCGCCCCCGGCACGGCCCCCGCTGCAGCGGCAGCGGCCTCCTCTGGCGCTTTCTCCTCCGGTACGGCTTCCACTGCAGCAGGAGCGGCCTCCCCTGGCGCTTTCTCCTCCAGCGTGGCTGTCGCTGCAGCCGCGCCGGCCATTTCCAGCTCCTGCGCTTCCAGCTCCCGCATTTCCCTCTCTAAAGTAATCCCCAGGGCCTCGAGCGGTGGGATTGCCTCGACTGGCAGGGAGAAGCCCCGTTCCTGCAGACGTTTCTTGAGGTCGGCAAGCGACCTGGGACCAAAGCCTTTTAGATTGGTCAGAGCCTGGTCTCCCTTCTCAAGGGCAGCCAACGCGTCCCCCACAGTGTCGATACCAGCGCCAAGCAGCACGTTTCTGGCGCGGGTGGAGAGCCCTATCTCTGTGATGGAAAGGCTGGACCAGGGCTGTTCTTTAGGCTGGCTATCGGACGTCGGGTCTTGCATGGGATCTCCTTACGTGCGATACTCGTTTTACGTCCCGGGGGAGTGTGGTGGCAGTGGGGCTGGCGTGAAAACGGCGGCGCGAAGCCGCCATACTATTAATACACAGCGCCTTCCACGTAACCTATTCCCGCCCCGGAAAGCGGCTGGTATTCTAGCACAGGCCAGGTCTTTTGGCAAACTTCACCCTTAAACTTGCGCGGCTCTTGCCAGGCCTAGTTTGTGCATCACTTTGGCCGGAGTGGCGCGGCGGGCCCGCTGCCACTGCCAGTGCACCCAGCGCCTGAAGGCGTTGAGCGGGTTGCGGCGCTGGCTCTCCGCCATCGCCCACTTGAGGAACTCGTAGTCCTGCCCCTTGATCTTTGGCTCGGTGGGGTTGCGGCGGTAGGAGTCGTAATCGGTGATGCGGCTCAGGTCATGCTCAACTGCGTAGTCGTACAGATCGGTGCCGGGGTGGGGGGTGAAGAAGGCCGGGCTGTAGTAGTCGGGGTCAATTTCCTTCATCAGCCGCACCGTGTCCATCACTTCCTCTTTGGTCTCGGTCGGCAATCCCATCATGTAGTTGGCCCAGATGGAGATGCCGTACTTGCGGCAAATGTGGGCCGCTTGGCGGTTCTGCTCCACCGTCGTGCCCTTGCGGATGAACTTGAGCACGCGATCGTTGCCGCTTTCGAAGCCGATGAAGTAGCCGCGCAGCCCGGCCCCGGCCATGCGGGCCACCATATCCTTGTGTTTGACGAGAATGTCGGCCCGGCTTTGGCAGAAGAAAGGTTGCGTGAAGCCCCGCGCTTTGTACTTCTCGGTGAACTCGATCACCCACTCGCGATCCTCGGTCAGGCAGTCGTCGTGGAACATAAACGAGGCAAAGTGGTGCCGCTCGCGCAGCATCTCCAGTTCAGTGATGACGTTAGCGACAGAGCGGTGGCGGGTGCGCTTGCCAAAGAGGTAATCCTCCCCCGGCTTGCAGAAGGCGCAGTTATAGAGGCAGCCCCGCCCGGCGATGATGGTGACGAACGGCGGTGGCAGTTCCTCGACGAAGGGCACCTCGGGCGAGTCGAGGTCGTAGCCCCATTTCCGCCATTCGTCCAGGAACAGGTCGCGATCGGTGAAGGGAATCGCGTCAAGGTCGGGCGTCTCGCCGCGCAGCACGCGGTAGGGTGGCGGGTCGTCCCCTTCGATCAACCGCAGTAGTTTGGGGAAGGTCACTTCCCCCTCCTGGGTCACCAGGTAGTCCACGTGGGGGATGCGCAAGGAATCCTCCAGTGCGATAGTGACGTGAGGGCCGCCGATAACGGTGACGATTTCGGGCTTGACCTGCTTGGCGATGGCTATCGCCTGGCGGGCCGGGTTGTAGTCCACGCTCATCATCGTTACGCCGATGACGTCGGGGTCCCGCCCCGCCAGTACCTGGCGGAAGTGGCTCCAGCCGGAAAGGGCCCGCAGGTCAATCAGGTCTACCTTGAACCCCTGGGCTTTAGCAGCGCCGCTGAGGGAAGCCAGGCCGTGGGAAATCCAGCCAGCGTCCATCCCTTGCTTGAGGGAGTTGAAGCCACGGCCGGCGATACCGGGGTAGATGAGCGTCGTCTTGATAGGCATGTAATCCTCCGCGCGATGGGTTATTCGCCGGGAAGGTGAACGGCATAGGTGCACCGGTGGTCACCCTGGACTGCCCAGGAGATGCGCTGAGGAGATGCACCCAGGAGGCGAGTGAATAGCGTTACGTCTATCGTGCAGACTTTGTGGTCCTGGCGGGCCACTTGTTCATAAGGGCAATTGATGATGTGGAGCAAGTAGTCACTGTCGCCACAGCGCTCCCAGTGGGCCATGTAGCCTAGTCCGTCCAGGAATTCGACAGAGGCGGCAAGCCGGGCCTCGAAATCGTCCCCATCAGGAAGGACAGCCTGGCTGGCGATGTGCTCACCAATGCGCTGCATCATCTGATCCACTTCGCCCGGCGGTAAGAGCGAGTGTACCTCGCTGAGCACCAGGTTAGTCAGATGGTCGTACCTCTTGGGGAAGAAGGCGCTGGCCTTTTCGGTCAGGGTGTAGACGTACCTGGGACGACCAGGGGCTTTACGATGGTGTGCGAGAGGAGCTGCGACGAGTCCTTCTCCCCGTAGGATGTCCAGGTGGTGGCGCACAGTGACAGTGGTCAAACCCAGTTCCTGGCTCAACTCGTCAACCGTCACCTGGCCGCGTTCTTTCAGGATGTTCAGAATGTGTTCCCGTGTGGCCTGCATGGTTTCGCTTCCTTCCTGGTATCTGTGAAATAGTGCGCACATTCTAGTACAATCTCCACATTTTGTCAAACTATCATCGTTATAATTCGGCCAGTACGTCAAACCGGAGATTGATTCCCTCCGGGTCAGGGGAGAAAGTGCCGTGGTGGGTGTTTGCGCAAGCGCAACCGTTGGATTATAATAGAAAGAGAAGGAGAGTTTGCTATGAGCCAGACAACTGTTTCCCTCAGCCCGAACGAATTAGAAGTCCTTGTCCGTCGCGTGGTGCGAGAAGAACTCACCCGCCTGCTGCGCGCCCCGGTTCGCTCTATCCTTGAAGATTGGAGACAGGAAGGGCCGGACGACCCGGCCGAAGATGAGTTGCTTCTCAGCGAGGCACTCGCCGTGCTCCAGGGATATGAAGACCAGCCAGAGGCATGGATGAACTGGGAAGACTTCGAAGCCGAACTGGATAGGGCGGAGGCGGCCGGTGAGTTACCGGGTTGAAGTTCCCCCGGAGGTACGGAAGGAAATCAAGGCCCTGCCCGGACACGTGCGTGCCCAGGCCCGTCAACTCATTCGTGCCTTGGGGGAGAATCCCCGCCCTTCTCGCGCAAAGGGACTACATGGCAAGCCGAGCATTTACCGCATTTGGTTGGCCGGACGTTGGCGTGTTGCTTACGAAATTGATGATGAACTGAAACGCATCCGTATATTGAGAGTGCATCGGAAGGAGCGAATAGACTACGAGAGTTTGAGAGTGTCAGAATAGGCACAAGCCAGAGATGTGCGCACTGCCAGCAAACGGATGGGCTACAGTCGGGGCGGGCCACTATCTACGGCAGCACCAGCGCGGTGGAGGCGACGCTGGTGATGGTGTAGGCTTATCAGTTTATCATTTCACAAGGGCCGCCTTGCCATATGGCACAACTATCGTTAGGCAGCGTCACAATATATAATAGGAGGTGGGTGAGACGATGTCCATCATCACCAACTATCTACTCTTCAATCACACCTACCTGCGGCAACTGCAGGCCGACAGCAGCGTTGACGATGAAGCGTCCATTGCTGCTCAGGGCGTGCGCGAGTGGTACGGCTTTCAGGATCGCACCTCAACCGGGACGCTCGTCCAGTCCTGGGTCGCGCCGATGCTGCAGATCCTGGAGCTCGAGTTGCAGCCGTACCCCCAACAAGTTGGGGACTCCGATGCTGCGACCTATCTGCTTTACACGGCCTGGGATCACGAGAAAGAGGCGCCCGTCGGACTGTGCTACGTCACCCCGCCCGGTGCCAACCTGGACACGACCACCAAAGGCCGCCACTGGATGGCCCAGGCCATACTCGCCGCCCGCCACTCACAATCCGCTATTCGCAATTCGCAATCCGCAATTCGCTGGATTATCCTCACCAACGGTGACCAGTGGCGCTTGCTCGACGCCCAGGCATTGCGCCGCTACGAGGCCTACCTGCAAGTGGACCTGGGTGAATTAGCACGGCACCCGAGCGACCTTTCGGCATTGCGCCTCTTCTATCGCTGTTTTCACCGCAGCGCCTTTGCTCCCCTCCCGCGAGCGGGGGGGGGGGGGGGGGGGCTAGACCGCCTGCTGGCCGAATCCGACCATGCCACCGAGCAAGCTGAGGATCACCTGAAGGCACGCGTCAGTCACAACGAAGGGATCATGGCGCGGTTGTGCCTGGGCTTTGTGCAGACAACGGGCAAAACCAGCTTCACCGAAGCGGAGCGGGACGGTATCTACCGCGATGCCACCTACCTACTCTACCGCATACTCTTCATCCTCTACGCCGAGGCGCGGGAACTATTGCCGACGGACAACCCGGCCTATCGCGCCGTGAGCCTGACCGAATTGATCAAGACCGCCTACGACTACAAGCTGCGCGGGATGCCCGACGGCCAGGCGACGACGTTGTGGGAGCGGCTGAAGCGACTCTGCACCGCCATTTACGAGAGCGACGCAGCGCTGAACATCCCGGCCTACAACGGTGGCCTCTTCGATGATGCGGACAAGCCTCACTTGCGCGAGGGCAGCATCGCCGACGCCTACCTCACCGAGGCGCTCTTCGACCTGGCCTACATGCCCGTCGCCAGCGCACCTGCCACTCGCAATTCGCCATTCGCAATTCGCCATTCGCCCATTGACTACCGAGACCTCTCAGTGCGCCACCTGGGCAGCATCTATGAGGGGATGATCGAGTACAGGCTCCAGATCGCCGAGGAGACGCTGTGGGCGCGGCGGGACGGCAAGGGCAACGTCCGCTTCCTGCGCACGGGCCAGGACGGCGCGCCCCGCAGAACCGACGTGGAGATCAAGCAGGGAGACGTCTATTTCTCCCAGAGCCCCGGCGAACGGCGCGCCACCGGCACCTATTACACTCCCGAGCACATCGTGGACTACATTGTGCGCCAGACGGTGTGGCGGGGGCTGGAGGAGCGGCGGGCATCGCTAGAGGAGAAACTCTCTGACTGGCTAGAGGAGATCGCTGCGGCCATCACCCCCGATGAGCGGGCGCGCATGCAGCGCACTGCCGACGAGGAACTGCTGCGCTTTGTCAAAGAGCAGGTGCTCACCTTCCGTGTCTGCGACATCGGAATGGGCAGCGGCCACTTCCTGGTCAATGCCGCCCACCAGATCACGAATTTCATCGTCGAGACGCTGCACCTGACTCCCTGGAAGAATGAATTGATTGATGCCAACCCGGCGGCCTGGCGGCGCCGGGTGGTAGAGCGCTGCGTGTATGGGGTAGACCTGAGCCTGATGGCCGTCGAACTGGCCAAATTGAGCCTGTGGCTGGCCAGCGTGGCCGAGGGCAAGCCGCTCTCCTTCCTGGATCATCACCTGCGTCAGGGCAACAGCCTCATCGGCGCCCGGCTGGAGGATCTGGCCGAGGTGCTGGCGGGGGTGGTCTCCACCAAACCATCGCGCAAGGAGCGCAAATCTCGGGAAGCAGGACAGCTTTCGATGCTGGACGACCCGGCCTTCAGCCAGCACGTGACGGCAGCGACCGGCCTGCTGGCCCAGATCTCGGCCCGGGTGGTTGAGAGAGCGGAGGACGTGAAAGCCCAGGCGGCTGATTATGAACAGGTGCGGGCCGAGCTGGAGCCTTACCGACGGCTGGCGGATATTTGGACGGCACGTCACTTCGGCGTGGACGTGGACAGGCGGCAAATGCAAGCCATTGGCAGATACCTGGTAAGTGGTACAGTTGCTCCAGTGCCAGGATACGAGCAATTGCTCAGCAGAGCAGAAAGTGTCGCCTCTGAGATGCTGTTCTTCCACTGGGACTTGGAAATGCCGAATGTATTCCTAACAGGCGAGAGCCGTGGCTTTACCGCGACGGTTGGAAATCCTCCATATGGAGGTATCCTAAACACCTTCACACGCCAGTTCATACTAGCTTGGGTGTCTAGGTCGGGCACACTAGACCTCTTTGTGGCTTTCTTGGAACGCGCATTGGATATTCTCACCAGACGCGGGATCCTTGGTTTCATCATTCCAAGTTCTTGGCAGACCGGGATTTCCTTTGTCAACCTCCGCAAGCTGATTCTTTCATCCTGCCAGCTTTTGCAGGCCATAGAGCTACCATACGATGTCTTTCCGGATGCCTATATCGACACAGGCATTTATGTTATCCAAAAAGAGCGAGACATTGGCTATTACGATGAATTTGTAGCAAAGCAAGTGAGGTTCAAACGGTTTGGAAAGCGGGAACCAGCCTGCAAGGAGTTGAGAGGGAAGATAGATCTAGGGACTGTGGATGCCTCTTCCTGGTATCGAGATGAACAGTGCCGGATAGTTCTTGATAGAGGTGCTGTCACCCTAATGGAAAGCCTCGCCCGGATGCCTTGGGTTCGGATGGATGAGATGACAATTTCGGCGCGTGGGGTTTTGCCCAACGACGAAGATCTGTCTCAGACTGCAAGAGGTGATAACTGCAGGCGCTATTTTGATGGGGATGTCTATCGGTATGTGATAAGGTGGTCTCCGCAGACCTGGATAAAATACGGGCCGAATCTGCGTGAACAACCTGGATCGACCGTATACTTCGAGGGGCCGCGAGTCTTGGTTCGGCGACTTATCAGTCGCCAGTCTCGCTTGATGGCCGCATACATAGATGAGCCGTTTGTCAACAAGAAAGATCTGTACAATATCAAGCTTGTAGAGCCTGGTTATTCTCCCTTGTATCTTACCGCACTTCTTAACTCGTCTCTATTCTCTTTCGCTTATATTACACGCTCCACGATAGCAACCCGTGATGATTTTCCCCAGGTTACTCTTGCCAATCTTCGCGCTCTTCCAGTACGTCGGATTGAGTTCTCTAGCTCCACTGGTGAACGTAAACGACTCGCAGACGGGGCTGTAAGCTACTATGGAATTGGCCTAGTACAAAATGACTTCACCGAGTTGATGAGAGTCGTTGATGAAAGGCTTGAACTTGAACCCGAACAATCCGATATTGTCCACGACCTGCTGGCCTACCTGGCCCAGCAGATGATTGACTTCCACAAAGGGCGCCAGCGGTTGGAGCGTAAGACCGACTTGTTCCGCTTCGTGGAGCGTGATATGCCTTGCCTGCGGCTAGACAAGGCCCTGGGCGGGCCGCTGGCTGCTGGCGAGATGGCGAGCGATCTCTCCACCGTCCGCCACGACATCGAGGGGTTGCGCCTCAGCCAGAAAGTAGGGGCGCACCCTGGTGGTCGCCCTGGTCGCTGGCTGCTGGAGGTGCGGGCCAAGCTGCGCGACCCGGACAACGGCTGGCGGAAGCATCAGCGGGATCGGGACGGCAATTTCGTCCGCCAGTGGCTGCCGGCCTACCGGTTGCCGCTGGATGAGGCGGCCGGCCGCTTCTACCACTATGCCTTCGCCCACCTGCGCGGCTTCGATGGGGCCGGCAAGTTCCCCGGCGGCTACACCCGCACCACACTGGATAAACTTCACGCAACGAAGGTGCCCCAGTTCGTGCCGGTGAACCTGGCCCCGCTGGAAAAGATGGAGACGGAGCTGGCCGAGGTGCGGCGCAAGATTCAGCTCACCGATGATTTGATTGACCAGATCGTGTACAAACTGTATGGGTTGACGGAGGAGGAGATCGCGATTGTGGAGGGGCGTTGAACCACGAAAGACGCGAAAGGAAACACGAAAGGCGCGAAAGGGAGGGTTCGCGGTTTTCGTGCTCTTTCGTGAACTTCGTGTTTCACAGGTTTATGGCCTGGTGAAGGGAGGTCACGATGACGGTTGAGATCACCATACAGGTACCCAATGCGTTGGGACAGCAGTTACAGCGCTTCCGCGAACGCTTGCCAGAGATATTGGAACGCGGCCTGCGCGAAATATCGGCTGAAGGGCCAACTGACTTCCAGGATGAGAACGCTATTATGGAATTGCTGGCCAGCCAACCAGCGCCAGAGCAAGTGCTGGACATTCGCCCGTCCCCCGAACTCCAGACGCGTGTCAGTGAGTTGTTGCGCCGGAGCAAGGAGGGGGAACTCTCACAGCGAGAAGAAGCCGAACTGGAGCGATACTTGACGTTGGAACATCTGGTCAGATTGGCCAAAGCGCACGCCTATAAACAACTGGCAGCCCAACTATGACACCGACGTATGTTCCAACCGCACTGCGGCAGATGATCCGCGTATGTCTTTACTACTTCATTAGCAAGACATAATTGGAAAAGACATATTCAACCCGTCTGACTTGACCAATCTCGCCTATCACATCATAATACTGGCAAGTCTGAATTAACAAGGAGAGCGCTATGTCGCTAAACTTCCCCGCCATTAAGGACATTCACCTGGCCAATGCCCCCCTGCGTGAGGTCATCTGTCAGGTCAGGTTCCCTACTATATTGCGCATCGCTCACGAGGAGCCGGCCGAATTTCAGGAACACATCCGGGCTCGCTTCCCTGTGCTGGAAGTCGAGCGCGGTGTGGTTGTCGAGATGGAAGGGGTAAAGCCAGGTGGACGTGTTGGTTTCCCTCCGCCTGTATATCGTTTTCATAGCCAAGACAGAACACGCACGGTGAGTCTGGGACCTGATTTCTACGCCCTGAGCACCACAGCCTACCGCCATTGGGCGGATTTTGCTGACTACCTTGCCTATGCTGCCGAGGCGACACAGGCGGTCTACACCGTTCCTTATGCTACCCGCATCGGGCTACGCTATATCAATATGCTGGACACCACATTCACCGATTCAGGTGAATTCAGTGAGGTGCTTGACTTGGTGCGGGACGAACTGACGGTGATGCTCAAGACGGACGTCATCCTGGCTCCCGAGTTGGCGGTGCAACGGATACAGGCAACCACTGAAGGAGACCGGTTTGTGTTCCGCTATGGGTTGATCCACGAAGGAACACCGCCCGAACCCAGGTTTCTGCTGGATTTCGATCTCTACACTGAAGGCAATGTAGGTCTGGATGACCTCATCACCCGCTGTCACCGCTACCATCAGATCATCTATAGCGCCTTCAGATGGTGCATCGCCGATGGCAAGTTGGCTGTCTTCCAACCTGGATTAACGACAGGGGAGGAGGTCTGATCATGAACACGCTGGCCATTGCTTATGCTCTGGAACAACTCCTTGATGCAGAGATATACCCAGACATCATGCCTGAGGACAGCACCGGCCCTCGGATAACGCTGCTGCCCGACGTCTGGCCCGGCACGTCGAGTCGGGTCGTGGTCGTCTGGCCCAGGAGTGAAGAGGGTACAAGAACGCTCGCAGGAGCAGGGGGCGCAGATGCCGCCACGTCCACCACCCGGCGCGACTATATCTCAGTAGAAAATGATCATCAAACAAGTATCACCGCCACGAGCACTCCCATCATTCTCCTGGAAGAAAGCGCACGCGCCGCTGATCGCCGGGCATTTGCGGCACTGGCCGAAGCGATAGACTGGTCCGCTCACCAGCCCGATGAACTTACCACAGCCATAGACCTGGCTTTGAGCCTGGAGATGGCATCTCTGGCCATCGAGTTGGCTCAATTGGGGGGACGCTTGTTCCCCAACCACGAGCGCGTCCAACGGGCCGCTCGGGTACTGGCTCCTCCCGTCGTGCGCGCTGTGCGCCCGCCACGCGCCAGGGGACTGAGTGCTTCAATGGCCTGGTTTGATGAACATGCAAGCCAATATCGAGGTCTGTGGGTGGCTGTGCGTGAGGGGCAATTGTTAGGAGCAGCCGTGTCACTGGAAGAACTGATGCCAGTCATCGGTGAGGGCGAGGATGCCGCCAGTACAGTCGTCACCAGGGTGCTATAAATGGCGCGGTTCGCCCACCTCCTCATTTCTGGCGGCTTTGCGCGCGGTGCGACTCGTTACCGGGATCATTATCCCGGCCAGGAACGGCTTGCTCGCGTAGTGCTTCCGGTCACTCTGGAGGGACGAATGATTGTGCATGCTATTGTGGATACCGGTGCGCCGTGGTGCGTCATTGATCCGGCGATAGCCAGACAGGTTGGCGCGGTAGCACACGCTGACTATGAGCCTGATGAGAAATTGATGATCAGAGGAATGCTCTACAAGGGCAGACTGCTCAGAATGGGGATCAGCCTGGAAGCTGAGCAAGGGCATAGTCTCAATATTGGCGCTACTGTGTTCGTGCCCATGCTGCGCCCGGGTGACACATGGCCCCATCCGAACTTTATTGGTCTGGATGGTTTCCTGAGTCGCATTCGGTTTGCCATAGACCCGGCTGAGAACACCTTCTACTTTGGTCCCATCTGATTAAGACAATATACTATCCCACGGACCGCCTGAAAGATATGCTGGCTCAGCGCAGTTGAGCTATGTAACCTTCTAAACGCATTAGTTAACATATTTTAGAGTTAACATACCGAGGAATTGGAAGCCGAGATGCAAGCCGACCTTTGGATGTCCCTTGTGGAAAGTGAAACACAGGAAATCGCGCCCGTCCCACCAGCCGAGGACGGCACGTCGCCTGAGGAATGGTTAGGCGGCGTGCATCCCGATGGGAAATTGGAGCTTACCAGGGGCTTCTACCTTTACGCTGACAAGCTCAGCCGTGTGCTGACCTATCTGGCCCGCGAACGCCGGCCCGAGGGATCTGTATACGAACAACTGGCGAAGGCTACCGGTATGTCGGACTCGCGAGTCGAGGCACTTGCCCAGTATGGAGTCAACATGGAACTCTTGGTGCCGCGTTCCTTGCACGTGACCTCGCTGGGCCGTCTGGTCTTGCAGCACGACCCCTTCTTTGACCGACCCGGCACGCTCTGGCTGTTGCACTATCTGTTTGCTTCCAATCCCCTGCTGGTCGTCTGGAACTATATGTGCAACGGCGTCCTGCCCGCGGTTGCGGAAGTCAGTAAGGGAGAGGCTGCCGATCAATTCCTTCCCTTCGTCGGCCGTTGGTCGAAGCGTTCCATTCGCAAGAAGGTTCGTAATGAACTACGCGCCTTCTTCACTGGCTATGTGGAAGAGATGTTTGCGCCGTTAAACTACCTGCGCGAGGTACGGCATAACGTCTACGCCGTCAACCGGGATGTGGCGCCAGTGCCACCGCTCATCCTGCTCGCCACCGCGCTAGTTTATCGCGACCGGCACCAGCCGGGCAGTTCGGGTGTCGAGATCCCCACATTGGTCCACGCCGATCATAGCCCGGGCCGCATCATGCGCCAAGGTGAGATGTACATCCGCCAGGCTTTGAACGAGCTGCACGAGGCGGGCCGGCTGACCATCGAGTCCAAAGCCAACCTCGATCAGGTGCGCTTCCGCAGTGGTTCGGCAGTCACCACAAGCGGGTCGACCTGGCTCGAAGCTGTGCGGACCTATTATCAGGAGCGACGAGGTGGCTAAATACGATCTGCGCCAATATCTGACCACTCAGGGACAGGAGACCTTTCGCGCCTGCATCATCCACGCACCGGCGATGAGCCACAAGACGGAACTGGCACGTCGCATACGCGATGTGCTGGGGGCATATCTACTGGATCTACAGGTTTACTTTGTGGAACACCCGGAGTTGGCCGAACGCATCGACCGCTTCCGACCTCGTGACCTGGAGAAGTTGCTGCTGAAGTTGGACGTGCCTAAGAGAACTGGAACCGGCATCGTCGTCGTGGATAACCTGGATTTCCTACTCAACACGTGGACTAAACGACGTCTCGAGGAATTCGTGGCCATGATTGACTTGAGATTGAAGTCGCCCGGCGTCACGGACAAAACGTTTGTGTTCATCGTGCAAACCAATCCGACTGTCGTCAGATACGATCTGAGAAATACGCGCGGCCAACCACGCATCCTGCCACTAGATGCGTTCCATGCTCTGTAAAAAGAAACCGGGTTTTTCCCAAAAACCCGGTTTCTGATGGGAGGACGGTATGACCAAAATCAGCGACCTTATCACCATTCACAGCGGTTACGCCCAGTACGTCCAACTGGTGTCAACGTTTAACGACCCCACCGAGAATCGGGGCCGGATGGAACAGTATATGCCGATCAAGTCGCACCGCGAGGCGTTCACCCGCCTGACGCGCGCTCTCTACCCCCTCGATAACCGCGTCTACTTGTTGACAGGTAGCTACGGCACCGGCAAATCGCATCTGTGCCTGATGCTGGCCAACTATCTCTCGCTCAAACCCGGCGACCCTGAGATGGCCGCATTCTTCGACCACTGGAAGCAACGCGATCCAGACGGCGCTGAAAAGCTGCGCAACTTGCGCGGAGAGGGGCGCTACCTGGTAGTGCTGGGAGACTATGGCAAAGGCGATGACTTTGACAGCATGATCTTGCGCGCCGTTCAGGCCGCTATTGAGCGGGAGGAATTGCAAGAAGCCTGGTTGGACACTCACTACCAGGAAGCCGTACGCCAGATCGAACGCTGGGAGGAGCGTGAGCGTCGTGGTGGGCCCAGCGGCACCTTCAACGACTTTCGGGCCGAATTGACAGCCCGCTATCCCGGTCGGACTTTGGGCGCCCTCAAAGACGATCTGTCTGAGTTCGCCCAGGAAGCCTTGAACGTCTTCCGTGAGGTGTATCGCGCCGTCGTAGGCCGCGAGTTCAGCTACAGCAAGGATAACCTGGTAGCCATCCTGCATGACTTTTTGTCCAACCCCAAGTTCAAGACGCGATACAAGGGCTTGATCATCATCGCCGACGAATTTGGCTACATCCTCGACCGGGGCAACATCAGCATTGATATCTTCCAACGCTTCGCCGAGATGTGCCAGCGTGGCGTCGAAGGCAGCCAGTTGATATTCATCGGTACCGGCCACAAAGCGTTCCGCGCGTACTCTGCCGGCGGGCTTTCTGCTTCTGACTTCAGCGTAGCCGCCGCCCGGGTCACAGAAGTTGCTTTAGAATCTGAGGAACTGGAACTGATTATCTCCGCCATCGTGACGCCGGACAAGGAACATCCAGCCTGGAAATCAGAGGTAGCCACGCAAGCCGGTATGTTCAATCGTTTCGCCCTCGCAGCCAGCCGCATCGGTGTTTTTAAGCATCTCAAGGGTCCTGAACTGCGTCAACGAATCGTCGAAAACATCTACCCGATGCACCCCATGGCCACGCACTGCCTGATCGAGATGTCCACCGAAGTGGGATCTAATGCGCGCTCGGTCTTTTCGTTCTTCTCCGGGGCGCTGGAATCAGTACCGGTACCAGGTTCATATCCGTGGTACGTGGCACAAACCGAGGTTAAAAGCGATGGTCGCTTGAACCTGTACACGGCTGATGAGCTAGCGACTTACTTTGCCGCAGAGCTCAAGCCGGATAACACCGAGGTGCGTGAGGGTGTTCGCCAACAGATACGCAACTACCAGGCCTCGCTGCGCGAGGCACAAAAGCAGGCCCAGGCCCAGTTGATCGGTGAGCTTGATCCAATGGTTGAACGGACCCTCAGACTCTTACTCATCTATGAAATCAGTAAGGTCGCCTCCACCTTCGAGAATCTGGCGTTTGGCCTATACTGCGAGTCCCCGGCTGAAAAATCACAATTGCAAAACCGCCTGGCCGAATTAGTCAAACAAAAGATTCTGTTCCAGTCATCAACCGGCATCTACGAGTTCCGCCGCAGCGAGGCCACCGACTTCGAATCGCTCATCGAGCAGTACAAGTCCGACCCAGGCAATGTGTCGGAGGATTTGGCCGCCGAGGTCATGACCCTGGTCTCGCTTGGCCGTGGGGGGGCGTGGCTGGAAGCCAAGAACCACAACCAGCCCTATACCGAGGATAAGCGGTTGCTGCGAGTTTTTGCCCGGCCGGGCGATCTGCAGGCCCAATACCCCCTTGAGGACGCTGGTGAAATGGTTGACTTTTTCACCTACCACGAGCAACGACTGCAGAGCGAGACAGAATGGAAGGCGCGCTACGAAGGCGTGCAGGTCTACGTCTTGTGCGAAACCGACGAAGACATCGCACGTGCCCGGCGTGCCACAGAGACAAATCAGAGTGATCGCGTCATTGCCGGCGTACCTCGCCAACCCATCCCCATACGCGAGGGCGTCATGAACTTGCGGGCGGCGCTTCACATTCAAAAGAGCGAGGATCTCGATGCCATGACCCTGCAAGACCGTTCGCGTCTACAGGAGGACATCATCGGCGACGAACGGCGGGAAACAGGTTACAGCGGCGATTTTGTCAAAACACGCCGGCGCTACCTGGAAGCCAAAGAACTCTGTTGGTATGGCCAAGGAGGTGCAGTACTCGTTGCGCAGCCTCAAAGTGAGTACGAGCCAGCCGATGAATTGATAGGGCGGCTATATGAGAAGCACAACAAATGGCCCCACCCATACCTGAACCAGATTCACGTATCTCGCTTTGGCCCGGGTAAGGACGTGCCGCTGACCGATGCTGTGGGGGCTTTACTACGCACGCATCGCCGCGTCGAAATCGACCACTCGGCTCCCGCTAATCGGGGCGAAATCCGCTACCTGAAGAATGTCTTGGCCAACAGCGGCGCGTTGCAGCAAACTGTACCTGCGTCAGGCAACGTTGCTCCATACGATGTGGAGTCTTCAGCCGTCAAGTTCCGGGGCAAACTGCCGGCACTGGCTGCCATGCTTGATACTCTACGTGCTCTCAACCAGGGGGATACATTGCCGGTACGCAAATTGCTCGCGGCCCACGCCGATGTACCCTATGGACAGGGTCCGATTGCCCTATCGCTCTATCTGGCTTATGCCGTGCGTGCCCTTGGCGACGAACTGCGCCTGCAGTTGCAGCCTGGCGCGGTGGGCTACGCAACGATGAACGACCCTGACCTCATCATCGCGTTGGTAAACAACGAGCATCCCAACGCAATCCTGGAACGCCAGACAATTAGCCCGGCGGCACGGGCGCTCATCAACACCATTTACAACCTGTTTGCGGCGGAGCCTGGGGTGGCTGGACAACAACATACGGTCAATGAGGCTCACGCTGCACTGCGAGACTGGTGGGGCCAGCTTCCCAACCTGGCACAAGTGCCCGAGATCTATGAGGATGATGAGACTGATAACTCTACGCAAGCGCTGGTCAAGCTGATGCGTAACGTCGAAGGGACAAACCCCTACCGCCTGGTCCTGGAACAGCTTCAGACCGCGTATGGCTTCCCTGAAGACGCTATGATCACCGCATCCAGCCAGCCGAAGATCCTGGAGGGATTGAAGCAAGACAAGGCTGCTATCGAAAATGGGGCACGTCGTGTCAAAGATACGTTGTTGAAGCGGTTGATGGCTCCATTCAACCCGGCCAGTGACTTCTACGGTGATTACCAGACAGCTATAGCGGATTGGTACAAGAACCTGGGCGATGAGCAGAAGGATGAGTACGCTCCGTGGCACAGCCATGCTTCGCGAGCAGTCGTCCAGCGGCTGCGCACTATCGTCAACATTGAGACAACCTTCTTCGACCAACTGCCAGCCGATGCTGGATTGGGCCTGGGCAGAGTGGATGATTGGCGCCGTGACCGCAATGATGAATATGTACAGATGCTGGAGGCGGCGCTGGAACGCATCGCAGCCAACCGTGTCAAACTTCCTGCCCCCAGGTGGAAGATCCGTGGTGTGTATAAGAAGGAAGACTTGCAGACCCGCTCCCAGATTCTTTTCCGAGGCGGCGTCGTCCTGGAGATTCATGCACCCGAACCTGGCGTCAAGGTGCTGGTCACAGACGCAGATGAAGATCCACGCACTGCACTGCAGCGCCAAACAGTTGAAGACAAATACGATCTGTCGGTGAAGAACACGCGCGTCGTGAAGCTGGTCAGCCAGGGAGAGGATGGCAGCTTTGGACAGGTGATCACGCTTTCTTTCATCAACGAGGATCGTAAGTACGAAGCTAGCCCCCTCACACAGCAAACACTATTGGAGCGGGAATATAAGTTCGTCTATCCAGAGGATAAAGATGCCTTGCTGGTGTTGTTGTCCAGCATCTTGCGAGATGTCATCAAAGAGGGCGTGGTTGATGAGGATGACGCACGCCAGATGTTGATTGAACTGGCTGATAAACTGAAGGGACTTTACTGAGAAGATGGCTCAAGCGACAGTCTATTTGGGCAGCGCAGAGTTACTGGGCACGATCACTGCTGACGTCGAGGTCAACAGCGTGGCAGATTACGTGCTGGCCTATGACCGACTGGTTCAGGCACTCCATGCCGGTGAAGACATCACTGTTGCGGTCAGTGACGTAAATGTGGGAGCCTGGTTGCGTCGTCTTCAGGAGCGTTATAGTCCAGAGCGTGTGCACATCGAAGAGTTGACCCGTCGCCAGCGACTGAGCGAGTTATGGAATATTGAGGTGCCGGATTGGGTCAGCGAGGACCAAATTGCCCACGCTCAACTGTTAGATGTCGCCATCTCTGCCCCACCGGGTCGTGGTTTCGAGGATTTCGTCCTGGAGATATTCTTCAGCCCGTTTGTGGCCCAGCCTCGACTACCGCTACAACGCCTGGGCGATCTGCTCAAAAGCTACGATCCGCGGCAATGGTCTGAGGCGATGGAACGTCCTTTGGTCAGCAATATCTTCAGACGTCGCTTGCAGCAATGGGAGGATAGCGCCAAGCAAGCCGGGGAGAAGCTGATTGTACGGTGGCTGCGACAGTCGCCACAGCAACTCGCACAGCAGTTGGCAACCCTGAATGTGTTGACCGGCTATCCGCCCGAGGTCGGACGTCGAGTCATGGGTGATCAGTTTGACCTCCTGGCGCGGTTAGAACTGGATCTGAGCGATATCCAGGTAAGCGAGTCGCAGATTGGCTCAGCCCTGGATCAGATTCGCGTCCACCTGGAACAGTTAATGCGATCCACTGCGACCCATCGGCTACGCTCAGGGCAGGCCCACGAGGCGCTTGAAGCCATACTAACACAGGCCAGTGGCTATCTCGAAGTCGAGTTTGACGCTGTGCAACGTCTCCTCCGTTCCGGTGAGGTCGCCATTGACCGTGACCTGGTGCGGCGCGTGCGAGGTTTGTTCGCTCGGGTCCAGCATCGTCCTCATCTGGATCAGGCTCTGGCGGACCTTGACCTGCTGATTAGCCAGCCGCCCCCACCGAAGCCCGATCCCAACCCATCCAATCCCTGGAGTGACGAGCAATGGCTGGAGTGGGCTGAGGAGCACTACCTGCCATACCGTTTTTGGCTGGAAGAGATCGGCCAATTGACGGGCGATATAGTTGACTTTGCAGGCGCCTATGCCGATTGGCTCTACAAGCGATATCCAGCAATGCGCCTGAGTTCGCCAAGGATGGTCTACCAGGCACTGCCAGCGCTCAAAGGGAAAATGATGAGCGACGCGCCAGTGCTGGTGCTTGTTATTGACAATTTCAATGCCAAGTTCTTTCGCGATTTTACCCGTTACATGCAGGCACAAGGGTACTACGCCGAACAACTCACATACTACGTCTCGATGTTACCTTCATGCACCGAGATCAGCAAGAAATGTCTGTTCGTCGGCCAGCCTGAGCCCTTTGCAGGGACATCGTATGAAAAGCCAGTGCAGGAAACCTGGGAACAAGCACTGAGGGGTCGGCGCGCGTTGTACCTCCCGCATATTGGCGCGCTGCGCGCAATCAAGCGACGGGAGCACGATGTATACTTTTTGAACTACTTGCCCTTGGATATGGCCTTTCACCAGGATGAGGAGCACGTAGGTATCTCTCACGCCCAGGCTGCCCGTAGTTATCTGAGAGCCGTTGCCCGAGACGTGCGCGCCTTCGGCGAGCGTATCGGCGCCCCGCGCGACCTGGTGGTCATCGTGATCTCAGACCACGGCTCCACGCGTATCCCGGCTGAGGCTCCCAATCTGATTGACTCTGCCTTTTTCGCGAAACGAGTCCTGGACAGGCACCATCGCTACGTGCGTATCACCGATAGCGAGCTGCACCAGTTACCTGACAATATCCAATATCAATGTTATACTTTCGAACGCGAACGCTTTGGGTTAAACGAGAACTATCTATCCGCCAGGGCCCATTACCGATTTCTGCCGACGACAGGGAGCACGTACATCCATGGTGGGCTGACCCCCGAAGAAACGCTGGTGCCAGTGGCAGTTTTTACACCACTCACCGTATCGCCCAAACCATTGACTGTGCGCTTGCTGGGGAACGCGTTCTACTACGCCCGCAAGTCCGAGATTCAAGTAGAGTTAGTGAACACCAATGCTTACGCCTGCGAGTCCGTGCGGCTGGAAATCCAAAACGCGAACGTCGACGCGCCTGGCGTTGATCTGGGCACACTGGCACCAATGAGCCAAGAGACCGTCACGCTCGAAGCCCGTTTCCGACGCTCGCACGGAGGAGTGGATACACTGCACATCCGCGTCACGTATGGCTTCCTGGGGCAACCTCAGCAGCAAGAGGTCGAAGAGGCGGTGGAGATGAAGTCTATGATGACGCAGGCATTTGACCTGCGGGAGCTATTCTGAACCGAAAGGCTCGGCAAGGTCTCATGACCGCCGCCAATGGGCTTTCAGGCTCGGTCAGAGACCTTCGCCCAACGGAGAACTTTGGTTCTGGCTCGTCCAGGTTAGGAGACAGATTGATGGAGACATTGGGGACATTGGAAGCATTCGAGGAAAAGGCACTCGACTACTACGGCGAGGTGGCTATCGACAAGCATCTGATCCACGAGGCCGGCTTCGGCGCCCGGGCGATCCCAACCTACGTGGGCGAGTGGATCCTATCAGCATACGCCGAAGATGGCAGGTTGACCGGCGAAAGCCGTGAGAAGATTGCCTCGTTTTTGACCAAGTTTCTACCCACCAAGGGGCAGAAGGACGAAATCAAGAACCGCCTCCTGAAAATGGAGACGGTCCAGTTGCTAGATGACTATCACGTGACGGTCAACCTGAAAACCGGCGAGCGCAATCTACATATTCCATTGCTGGATATCACTGATGCGCGTATCAGTGGCCACATCGTGGACAACAACGAACTGCTTGTCACCAGTGGCGTTTGGGGTATCGGGGACTTGTTCTACGTGCCACCCGAATCGCGCGCGGAGCGTGGGCAGGTCTGGATGCGTGAGTTCCGTCCCTTTCAGATAAGCAGTATCGACTACGACTACTTCTGCCATTGCCGGCAGTACTTCGAGTTGGAAGAATGGCTGGACCTGATGATCTCCAGCATTGGATTCAGCCCTCGTTCACTGTCTCTGCGTCAGAAAATGGTCCTGATCACACGCATCGTGCCTGTTGCACAACCACGAGTCAACCTGGTAGAGTTGGCGCCCAAGGGCACCGGCAAATCTTTCGTGTATGACAACCTCTCCCGCTACGCACGAGTCATTGGTGGGGGCAAGATCACACCGGCGGTGCTATTTCACAATCTCGCTTCGCACATACCCGGACTGATCACACGCTACGACGTGATTGTCCTGGATGAGGTACAGAGCATTCGTGGCGACAGTGCCGGCGAGCTAGTCGCGGGCTTGAAGGTGTATCTGGAGTCAGGGCGCTATAGCCGAGGCAGAACAATGGGGACGGCCGAGGCCAGTTTTGTCATGTTGGGCAACATCATCCTGGACGAGAACAGGCAACCCATCCATCAAGACTCAGGGTTGTTCCGCGAGATTCCCAACTTTTTGCGGGAGACGGCATTTCTCGACCGCATCCACGGTCTGATTCCTGGCTGGGAGATGGAGCGTGTGACTAAGGATACGCCATCAAAGAGCCTGGGTTTCAAGGGTGACTTCTTCTCCGAAGTCCTCCACGTGATGCGCCGTAGTGCCCAATATGACGAGTATGTCTCCGAGAATATGGTCCTCGTCAACTGCAACGACCTCCGCGACCGCAAGGCCATCGCCCGTCTCGCTGCGGGTTTTCTCAAGTTGCTCTTTCCCGACATGAAGCCAACGGAAGAGCAGTTCAGGGAGTTCTGCGTTAAACCGGCAGTAGAACTCCGCCAACGGGTGCGAGACGAGTTACACAAGGTCGATCCGGAGTATGCTCAGGTGTCCATTGGGTTTGAGTAAGAACCGGGAGATAGCTGGCCCTACATCCCTATGGTGACAGATTGGACGGGCTTTTTTCCGACCTCGGGCAATTGGGTCAGCGCGAGAACTGATAGGGGAGGATGCTGAGGGGAAGAGCAATCGCGGATGCCTTATTCAGGGATGGGGATGCTTTGCCTTACTATGAGGAGCTTCTGGGCCGTGCCATTCCCCGGTTCGAAGCCATAGCTCATAGAATGCCAGCCACAAAGCTGTCCAGGGTACAATGGTATCAGCGACCTGTCAATTTTCGCCCGACGTGGAGCCACCGATTTTCGGCCAAGATGGGCCACTCGCAGAGATGGCGCACGGGAAACTCCTGCTGAAAAAGTGGTAGACGGAATGTGTTTGTTTTTGGCTATCAGACTTAAGGAGATTGCTCCAATGCCCACTCAGAAACCGCGCTTACCAGAGTTGCCTCCCGAGCTTCAGGGTACGGTGCACATTATGCCCTGGGACCGGCTTTACAACTGGAGCCGCAAGCGGTCGCTGTGGCCCCTGTTTTCAGGCCTGGGCTGCTGTGCTATTGAGACGATTTGCGCGGCCGCCGCCCGCTTCGACCAGGCCCGTTTCGGTATGGACGTTGTGTGCCCCGCTCCCCGCCAGGCAGACCTGATGATCGTCTCCGGCACGGTCACCAAGAAGATGGCCCCCCAGGTAGTCCGTCTCTACAACCAGATGGCTGAGCCCAAATACGTCATCGCGATGGGGGCCTGCGCCATCTCCGGTGGGCCGTTCAAGGAGGGATATAACGTCGTCTCCGGGGTGGATAAGCTAATTCCCGTGGACGTCTACGTTCCGGGATGCCCACCTCGGCCGGAGGCTTTGTACAACGCCTTCCTCGCCCTGCACGCCAGGTGGGACCGGGAGACGATACGCAGCCTGCGCTGGTATCAGAAGGATGAGGACGAGGGTATCCCTGTGCCAGCGCTGGGCCCCGACCTGGTGGACTGGCGGCTGACAGATAAGATCGCGACCCTGGGTGAGAAGTGAGTGACATGGCCGAGGAAATCCAGATCTCTCCGCCGACGGCAGAACTACTCTCTATCCTGGAAGAGCGCTTCCCTGGTGCGGCCCAACCCGCCGAGTGCGAGGGGGTGGTCATCGCTCCCGACCGGTTGGTAGAGATCGCCACCTTCCTGCGGGACGAACCGGGCTACGTTTACCTTTCCTGCGTCACCGGCGTGGATTATCCGGGGCCCACGGCCCGATTCCCGGCTCGCTTCGAGGCCGTTCATCACCTGTTCCGCTTCCAGGGAGGGTCACTGACGCTTCACGTGCACGCCGACCGTGACGACCCCGTAGTTCCATCGCTCGTCAGTGTCTGGCCCTCGGCCAACGTTCAGGAGCGGGAGGCGTGGGACATGATGGGCATTCGCTTTGAGGCTCACCCTGACCTGCGGCGCATCCTGCTATGGGAGGGGTTCGCCGGTCATCCGCTGCGCAAGGATTGGCAAGAACCGTACTACGAGGCCGACCATAAGCCGTTCCCCAGCCGTTACCCGATGGGGCGACCGGTGCCGGCTGAGGAACGGACACTGTTGGGCCGCAACCTTCAGTATCCCCCGGACTGGTCGCCGGCGGGATGGAAACTCCAGGCTGAAGTGCCGGTGTACGCACCGATGGACGAGCGCGCCGCTGAGGGTGGGCGTCCGATGCACACCGATCAAGTGGTGATCAACGTCGGGCCGCAGCATCTCAGCGCCCACAGCGCCCTGGGCATAGTGGCCTGCCTGGACGGGGAGACGATTCAGCGACTGGAGCCCGTGTTGGGCTATCTGCACCGCAGCCACGAGAAGATTGGTGAGCGCAATACCTGGCTGGCCAACATGCCCTTTACTGACCGGTTGGACTACATGTGTTCGATGTCCAACAACTTTGGCTACGCCGTGGCGGTGGAAAAACTGCTGGGGGTGGAAGTGCCTGAGCGAGCGGAGTACATCCGTGTCATCATGGCGGAACTGACCCGCGTGATGAATCACCTCATCTCCATCGGCTTCTTCACCAACGATATCGGCGTTTACCTTACCGCCATGCTCTATGCGCTGGAGGAACGGGAGCTGATCATAGACCTGTTCGAGATGGCATCGGGTTCACGGATGATGTGCAACTACTTCCGCTTCGGCGGTGTGGCCCGTGATCTGCCCGAGGGGTTCCTCCCGTTGGCGAAAGAGTTGGTCTACGAGCGGCTTCCGCGCCGCGTGGACGAGTTGGAGCGGTTTCTGATGGACAACGAGGTCTTTCGCGCCCGCAGCATAGGCGTCGGCGTGTTGCCAGCGGATGTGGCCGTGGCCTACGGCTGCACCGGGCCGCTGCTGCGGGCCTCCGGCGTCCCTTACGACATCCGTCGCGCCGAGCCTTATTCCATCTACGACGAGTTTGACTGGGACGTGGCGGTGCGTGACGGCGGAGACATCTATGCCCGCTTTGCAGTGCGCTTCGAAGAGATACGGCAGTCGCTGCGCATCCTCCGCCAGGCGCTCGAACGGCTGCCGGATGGGCCAATCCAGGCCGGAAAGAAGCAGCCGATTGTGAAAGTGCCGGCGGGCGAGGTGTACGGCCGGGTGGAATCCCCTAAGGGGGAGTTGGGCTTTTACCTGGTCTCCGACGGCGGGCCGAACCCGTACCGGTATCACATCCGCACCCCCAGTTTCGTTAACCTGGGGGTAATAGGCGAGTTGTGCCGTGGGCACCTGGTGGCTGACGTGGCGCCCATTCTGGCGAGCATAGACATCGCGGTCGGCGAGGTGGATCGCTAATGTACGGGTTGGGTATTCTCAAATCGCTGAGCGTCACCATGGGGCGCTTCGTGATGACTTACGTGGACGACCTGAAGTGGTTCCTCAAGGGTGGCTTCGGCAAGCGATACTCTCCCGTAGCGCTCCCCGTGCGGCAGAGTCCCAAAGGCAGGGGTGTGTTCACGGTACAGTACCCTAAAGAGAGATTGCCGCTCCCGGAGAATTACCGTGTGTTCCCCTTTCAGGTGATTGACCCAAAAACAGGTGAGGCGCGCTGCACAGCCTGTGGTATCTGTGCCCGGGTCTGCCCGCCCCAATGCATCTGGATCGTGCGCGCGACTGACCCGGAGACAGGCAAGCCAAAGCGGGAGCCAGCGGAGTTCTACGTTGACGTGGCTATCTGCATGTCGTGTGGCTTTTGCGCGGAGTTCTGTCCTTTTGACGCCATCAAAATGGACCACGACTACGAAGTCGCTGCCTACAAGCGGGATGGTGAGTTCCTGTGGAATCTGGAGCGGCTGGCGAAGCCGCTGGCGTATCACGCAGAGATTCACCCCACTGACTACATGGCCGAACAGACGGCGCGGGGGCGGAAGGCCGTCAGGGAGAAGAAATGACTCAAATCTCAAATCTCAAATCTCAGATGCCGAATTCCGAATCCCGAATTGCAAGTGTCCGTTTTCAACCTACTGGCAAGCTCTACGACTTTGACGCCCGTGCTTGCCAGGACTTGCGACCAGGTGACTTCGTCCTCGTCGACACGGTGCGTGGTCAGCAGTTGGGAGAGGTGGTCAGCGTGCGGTCTCTACGCGAGGGTATAGAAGAGGGAGTCAAGCCTATAAAGCGGCGGGCCACCGGACGTGACCTGGCGTTACGTCAGCAGTGGCAGAGAAAGGAAAAAGAAGCACTGATCGCTGCTCGAGAAGCGGTGGCGCAGTTGGGTCTGCCTGTCAAGATCATCATTGCCGAATATACCTTTGACGGTCAGCGACTGACGCTGCTGTACGTGAGTGATGAGAAGAAGTTGGCCCTTGGCGAGTTGCTGCGGCGATTGCAGCGCGCACTGGCTGTTCGCATGGACTTGCGACGGATCGGCCCGCGCGACCAGGCCAAACTGATGGGGGGCTATGGCACTTGTGGCGAGTTGCGCTGTTGTTCACGCTTCCTCTCGGAGTTCAGTCCTGTCTCTATCAAAATGGCCAAGACGCAAGGAGTATCGCTCAACCCTTCGGACATCACGGGGATGTGTGGACGGCTGCGCTGCTGCCTTGCCTACGAGCATGAGCAGTACAAGGAGGCATGCCGGATGATGCCCCGGCGCAAGAAGCGCGTGCGAACGCCGTACGGTGAGGGGCGGGTGGTAGACTTGTTGCCGTTGAGGGGGATAGTGGTCGTCAGGGTTGAAGACCGTCGCCTGGAAGTGCCAGTTGAGGAGGTGGAGTTGATTGCGGCATGATCGAGATCGTCAAGGGCGATGCTCTGGACCAGGTCGCCGCTGGCACCGATGTGGCCGACGTGAACGTGGGCACGGCCAGCGTGGACCAGGTGGCGCTGCTGCCCCGCGCGGTTGAGATGGTCCAGGAGGTGTAGAGGTTCCCATCAGCATTCCGGTGGACAGAGAAGAGGAGATAATGTTAAACCAAGTAGATTTCAGGGCCGAGGCGGAAGCACTACGCGAGCAACTGGTTGCCTGGCGACGCGACTTTCACATGCATCCGGAACTGGCTTTTCAGGAACACCGCTCGGCTGGGCTAATCGCCGACCGGTTGCACGAATTGGGCTACCAGGTGCAGACAGGCATTGCAACCACTGGCGTTGTTGCACTACTGGAGGGACAGCAGCCGGGCCCGGTGGTGATGCTGCGTTTCGATATGGATGCGCTGCCCATCACCGAGGAGAACGAAACCGAGTACGTGTCGCAGAATCCGGGAGTGATGCACGCCTGTGGACACGACGGTCACATGGCGATGGGGTTGGGCGTCGCTACGCTGGTGGCGCAGCGTCGAGATGAGATGACCGGCACACTCAAACTGGTCTTCCAACCGGCCGAGGAGGGGGCCAACGGGGCCGAGGCGATGGTGAAGGAGGGCGTGCTGGAGAATCCTTGCCCTGACGTCTTCCTGGCCACCCACGTCTGGAACGAGAAGCCGGTGGGCACGATAGACGTCTCGCCGGGCGCGATCATGGCAGCAGCCGAGAAATGGACCTGCACCGTGCGGGGGAAGGGAGGGCATGGTGCGTTGCCCCACCAGACGGTAGACCCCATCGTCGCCACGGCACAGATTGTGACTGCCCTACAGACCGTTGTCAGTCGCAACGTCAGCCCGCTGGAGACGGCGGTGGTGACGGCGGGCACAGTTCACGGCGGGGATGCTTTTAACGTCATCCCCGCTCAAGTTGAGATGACCGGCACCATCCGCACCTACAGCCCGCAGGTGAGGGAGATAGTGTTGCGGCGGGTGCGCGAGGTGATCGAGGGCGTGGCGGTGGCCTGCGGCGCGGAGGCTGAACTGGAAATCGTCCCCTTGACGCCAGCGGTGGTCAACGATGCTGGAGTCGCCGAGGTCGTGCGTGCGGCGGCCGAGGCGGTGGTCGGGCCGGAGAACGTCTCCTCCGGCGAGAGGACGATGGGCAGCGAGGACGCGGCTCTCTTTATGCAGGATGTGCCGGGATGCTACTTCTTCCTCGGCTCGGCCAATGCAGAGCGTGGGTTGGACGCGCCCCATCACAATCCACGTTTCGATTTTGACGAGGACGTGTTGCCGTTGGGGGTGGCCATCCTCATGCATGCCCTGGCGCACTACTTATTCTGAGGCAACACGTACTTCTCACTACCATCGCCGCAAGCTGGGCAACGCAAAACCGCCCCAACCGTAGTAGGTCGGAGCGGTCGTTTCGCCGCGACTCACGCGCCGGCTTACGCGGGCGGGCGGGGCCGCTCAGTTGTCGCTCAGCCCCGGGGCCTCGATTGCCCGCACAAGGGTGCGGCCCTGGGCTGTGATACGGTCGGTGAGTTCGGTGTCAGTCATTTCCTGTTTACAGCCGCCCGGCAACCCGGCAGTTAGGCGAAGTCGCGAGCGGAGCGACCCGGCAACCCCGCGTTAGCCGATCCGAGGGACAAGCGAGCCGCGCAGCGCCGAGCTCGCCCGCCCCATTGTGTCATCAGTGGCGCGCCTACCGGCATAGTAGCCATTGTGCACCATCGGCAGTGGGGGCCGGGATGGGTGCCCGACCCCCCGAAATCGTCTAGTCGGCCTCGCATAGCAGCTTCAGATTCTCCAGCGTCTGCTCCAAGGAGCGTTCTTGCATGCGCTCGACGATCAGCCGGTTGGCGATCTTGCCCAGCGCCTTGCCGGGCACGGTGTACTCCATGTCCACTGTCACCTCGGTATCGCCGTTCCTGGGCGCATAGGTCCAGGTTTGCTCGCCGGCCAGCGGCCCGCCGATCTTTCCTTTCCACTGTGCCCCCTCCGGGCTGATGTGATCCTCCAGCACCTCGGTGGTGACCGGGAAGCGCATGCCGGCCATCATATAGCTGAACTCGGCGACGGTGCCGACCTCACCCTCGCCGGTCAGCTTCTCTGGCTCGCTGAGCCCGACGAACCAGGTGGCCCAGCGCTGCGGGTCCCGCGCCAGGGTGTATACTTTCTCCACCGGCGCGTGGATTAAGATGCTTTTCTTCACGTGAGCCATCGTTTCCCTCCTCCACAATTGTCTGGCAGCGACCATTGGCGTCCCTCGCACCCCCGCTGCCCCGAAGCACGGGGACGCAGTTGTTGGGAACCATGTTCCCACTCGCCTCTCTGCGCTCCTCGGTTACTCCCTACAAGTCTATTCACCGGGACGGATGGGCTCGGGAACAACCGGTGACGGACCCCAAATTTCGTGGCTCACATTGGTCGCGAGGGTACGCAGTTCATCCAAGACCTTCTGCACGTCCTCGTGGGCATAGAAGGCGGCCCAGGTGGCCAGGTCAGCGAACTCATAGGTGACCACTATCTGGGACGCGCCAGTGACCGGCCGGTACGCTCGAAACTCGACCACCCCCGGAATCGCTAGGACGCGCGGGATTGCGCCCTTGGTCCACTCCAGGTAGGCCTCCACCTTATCTGGGAGAATGTCCCACTTCATGACAAAGAGAACCATCGTAGTTCACCTCCTTTCCTCGAGAATTTCAGGGCAACAGAGCAACAATCATACACCAATACGTATCACCTCCCTTCCTTCATCAAACCCCGGCGGGCAGGTTTCGGCTAACTTGAGAATATGCGAAGTACTTCGCATTACACGCCTATGAGGACGGATTGGCGAGCCTCGCTCCCACCAGGCGACCAAACTCGCATTGGTCCAATCCTGCCAGCGATACAATAAAGCCCGCCGCGCCTTAACGGCGGGCGGGCCTTGCGATGGTTGAACGTTGACCGCCAGGGCGCTCTTACAGCCTTGGCCACCGCCCCAGGCTCACTCCAGCCGTGGGGCGCTCTTGTTGGTCGGGCACACATAGTATACTGCAACTTTGCGCAGAAGTCAAAACCTCGCACCGCTACCGCCGCAGGCCAAGTAACGCAAAACCGCCCCAACCGTAGCAAGTCGAGGCGGTCGGTTCGCCGTAGTCACGCGTCGAGTTGCGCGGGCGGGCGGGGCGGGGTAGAATCCAGCAGCGGAGATTCTCGGCCAGTGCTAAGACCGGCGTCGGCGCGGCGAGGATGGGGGCGGTAGCAGCGCTTCCGCGAGCACCTCGTCCATCTGCTCAGCCAGGATGATGTTTACGCCGCGTTTTACACGTTGCGGGACCTCAATGAGATCTTTCTTGTTGCGCTTCGGGATGATGATGGTCTTGAGACCAACCCGGTACGCTGTCAGCATCTTCTCCTTGAGGCCGCCGATGGGCAACACACGGCCACGCAGCGTGATCTCTCCCGTCATCCCTACGTCGTGACGCACGGGGCGGCTGGTAAAGGCGGAGATGAGCGCTGTGGCAATCGTAATGCCGGCTGATGGGCCATCCTTGGGGATCGCTCCCTCTGGCAGATGGATGTGGATGTCGGTTTTTTCGAAGACATCCGGCTTGATTCCGAAATCCTTGCTGCGGGAGCGGGCGTAACTCAACGCCGCCTGTGCCGATTCCTGCAAGACCTCGCCTAAATGCCCGGTCAGCAGCAGGTTGCCTTTGCCGGGCATCAGCACGACCTCTACGGGCATCAAGTCGCCCCCTGCCTCGGTCCACGCCACCCCCGTGGCGACGCCGATTCCATCATGCTCTTCCGCCAGCCCGCGGATGAACTGCGGCGGGCCGAGGTAATGGGCGAGCGCTCGAGCCACGATGCGATGTGGAGGCGAGTCCCCTTCGGCCAGGCGGCGGGCAATCTTGCGACAGATGCTGGCGATCTCGCGCTCGAGATTGCGCACGCCAGCCTCGTAGGTATACTCGCGGATGAGGGACCGCAGCGCACCGTCGGTGAAGGTGATGGGGATGTCTTCCAACCCATGTTCTTCCAGTTGACGCGGGATCAGGAAGCGGCGCGCGATCTGCAGTTTTTCCTCGTCAATGTAGCCGGGAAACTCGATCACCTCCATGCGGTCTTGCAGGGCCGGCGGAATGGGATCGAGGATATTGGCCGTGGTGATGAAGAGCACCTTCGAGAGATTGTAAGGCACCTCGAGGTAGTGATCGGAGAAGGCATGATTCTGTTCCGGGTCCAACACTTCCAACAGAGCCGCAGATGGGTCGCCCCGGAAATCCAGCCCCAACTTGTCCACCTCGTCGAGCATAAAGAGAGGGTTGATCGTGCCAGCCCGCCGCATGGTCTGGATGATGCGCCCAGGCAGTGAACCGATGTAAGTGCGGCGGTGCCCCCGAATCTCTGCCTCGTCCCGCGTCCCACCCAGGCTCACGCGGACGAACTCGCGCCCCAGGGCCTCAGCGATGGACTGTCCCAGCGAGGTTTTGCCGGTGCCGGGTGGGCCCACGAAGCAGAGGATCGGGCTGCGCATCTTACTGGCTGCCAGACGCCGCACCGCGATGTACTCCAGAATGCGCTCCTTGGCCTTGGGCAGCCCGTGGTGACGCGACTCCAACACTTCCTCCACGTGTTTGACGTCCAGGTTGTCCTCAGTGGTCTCCGACCACGGCAGTTCGATCAGCCAGTCGAGATAGGTGCGGATCATGCCGGTCTCTGGCGACATCGGCGGCATAGACGCCAGCCGGTCGAGTTCCTTATTGGCCCGGGCGCGCGCCTCGTCGGGCAGCTCCATCTGGGCGACTCTTTCGCGCAGGGCGCTGACTTCCTGGGTATAAACGTCGGTTTCGCCTAACTCGCTTTGGATGACCTTCATCTGTTCACGCAGGAAGTATTCACGTTGGGCCTTGTCCAATTCCTGCTGCACCTGCAAGTGGATGCGATCCTCCAATTCGAGCACATCCAGTTCCTTGGCCAGCAGAACGCTTACGCGCTGCAGCCGCGCAGCGATGTCGACAGCCTCTAGCACCTCCTGCCGTTCAGCCACTTCCAGGTCCAGCGCCTGGGCCATCAGGTCGGCCAGCCAGCCTGGTTCATCTATGTTCATAGCGAAGACGTAGGCATCTTCGGGCAAGTTGCGATTTAACTGCACAACTTTCTCGAAAAGCGCCAGCACTGCCCGCATCAGCGCCTCGGTGAGCGGAGTTTTCTCCATCGCTTCGTGGATGGGCAGGGCACGCACGCGGATGTAGGGCTCCAGGTGGATGTATTCGACGATCTGCACCCGCTGGAGCCCCTGACTCAGCATGCTGATGGTGCCGTCGGGCATGCGCAACATGCGGCCGATTTCCACCTCAGTGCCGAAGGTGAAGAGATCCCCAGTGCCCGGCTCTATTATGTTTGCATCCCGCTGAGCGACGGTGATGAGTTGCTCGCCTTGCTCGTTCGCCACCTCGATCGCTTCTATTGAACGGTCCCGTCCGACGAAGAGCGGAGTGACCATGCGGGGGAACATCACCATATCGCGCAGCGGCAGAAGCGGCGCTTCGATGACTTCACCTGGAGATTTGTGCAGAACGTCTTCCCCGAAGTCTATTTCATCCGGGGAAAATGGCACTCCCCGGGGCCATCCCATTTGTGACCACAAATCCTGAGACATTCTATCCCACATCATGTTCTCTTCTTGTATCAGGTTCCCTCTTCGCCGTCGTTGTCCGGCAGCGGGGCATCGGTGTAGCGTGCCCACTCTTCGCGGGCGTCAGCGACGAGAAAGACAGAGCCGGTCACCAGCAGGCCGCTGTCCGGGCCCATCACTGCCAACCCACGCTGGAGCGATTTCCTCATATTCACACTGACCTCCGCCCCGCCTCCCACTGAAGCGACGACGTCGGCCAACCCAACCGGCGCTGCCGCCCGAGGATGATCAGAACGGGTGACGATGACGTAATCGCTGATCGGTAGAAGGGATCTCAGCACCCCGGCGACGTCCTTGTCGGTTGAAGCGCCGAAGATCAGCACCCAGCGTTGGTCAGGGAACCACTCTTCCAATGCCCTTCGCAGCACCTGCGCCGAGTAGGGATTATGCGCGCAGTCCACGACGACTAATGGCTCGCGGCTGAGGATTTCCATCCGCCCCGGCCAGTGAACGCTGCGCAGTCCTTCGTGCACGGCCTCGACGGGGATGCGGAAGCCCCGCTGGCGCAGGATATCCAGCGCGGCGATGGCGCTGGTACCGTTCTCTAGTTGATGGCGGCCTAACAGGGGGATCCAGTATTCGCCGTCCAGTTCCGAGCCCCCGTCGGTAACGCGCCGGGCAGTGAACATCTGGCCGTCCAGGTCTGCGGGGCCGGGCTCGTACTCCCAATCGCGGCCGATCTCCGTAAGCGGTGCTTCCCGTTCCCGGCTAACCGTTTCGAGCACTTTGATCGCTTCGGCCCGCTGCGGCGCGCTCACGGCCGGGACGCCGGGCTTGATGATGCCCGCTTTCTCATAAGCGATCTCGGCCAGCGTGTTACCCAACAGGTAGGTGTGCTCGAGACTGAGTGAGGTAATGACGGACACCTCGGGCGTCAAAACGTTAGTGGCATCGAGCCGGCCGCCCAGCCCCACTTCGACGATAGCCACGTCCACTTTAGAACGAGCGAAGTACAGAAAGCCGATGGCGGTGATGGCCTCGAAGGTGGTTACGCCGGGCGTACGCTTGATCAGCGGGCGAACCTCCTCCACCAGCGCGACGACCTCTTCCCGCGCAATCTTCCGCCTATCCACCTGGATGCGCTCACGGAAGGTGTGGAGATGAGGAGAGATGTAGAAGCCGGTACGGTAACCGGCGGCCCGCAAGCCAGATTCGCACAGCGCTACTGTGGATCCCTTGCCCCTGGTGCCAGCGACGTGCACCGACGGGAAGCGGGTGTGCGGGTTGCCAACCGCCGCCAGCAGTCGCTCGACTCGCGAAAGATCGAGCGTCTCGGGCGTATAGCGCTCGATGCGCGTTAACTCGTAGTCTGTGAGGCTGTGAAGATAGGCGATAGTCTCTGGGTAGTTCATTATCCCGGTCGGGTATGGATTGTACCCCCTTTTCTTGGGAAATGCAAGTCGGTACCTAACCCCCCGGCCCCCTTCCCTGCGAGGGAAGGGGGAGTCTCCCCTCCCCGAGGCGGGGAGGGGAGGGGAGAGGGGTTCAATCTGTCAATTTACCAATCTACTAACGTGTGGTATACTTTCGTCCGAACTCTGATTGGGGGAGGATTGTCTTGCGAATCTATCACATCCTGTTGGCAATAGCGATGCTGGGGCTGTTGTTGATGTTGACCGCTTGTGGAGAGAAGCCGCTGCTCGGCGATGTCTCCTTCTCCGTGGACCTCATCACGCCCAACGCGGACGGCGACAGTGATGTACTGACTATCACCTACAACCTGTCCCGCAGCGCGGAGGTCTCGATCTGCTTCGAGGACGGCGCTGGAAACCGCTACTACTTCCGCGACAATGTCCACCACCCCCCCTCCGTCGAGGAGCCTTACCAGGTCTACTTCGCTGGCGTGGTGGATGGCTATGTGCTCCCCGGCGAGCAGTTCGAGGGGTTCACGGTGGAGAAGCGCGTGTTGCAGGGCGGCATCTACATCTGGGTGGTGGAGGCGACCGATGCGGAAGGTGTCACCGAGAAGGCTACCGGCGCGCTCACCATCGCCGATGCCGACACTGCACTGCCGGAACTGCGCGGCTTCAGCGTGTATCCGCCGGTCTTCAGTCCCAACCGGGACGGCCTCGACGACCGGGTGACGATCAACGTGGATCTCAAGAAGGACGTGGAGGAACTGACTGTCTATCTGCTGGGAGGGGACGGCGTACGCTACCACGTGGCGGAGAAAGAGATGGTCACACGGCTCAACGAAGCAGGATGGCACGAATTTGACTACGACGCAGGGGTGGATCTGGGAGCAGACCCGCCACCTGATGGCACGTACACTGTGACCATGCGAGCGCGGGACGCGGTGGGGCAGTGGACGGCGGCGACCGATACGCTGACCATTGAGAACGGTGGGGTGCCTCGAGTGTACATCCTTAACGGTGAAGTGGAGTGGTCGGCCGGGGCTGTCCCGTTAGGTAGCACACTCTATTTCACGTTGACGATTGATAACGACAGCGTCGTGCCCATCCGCACCAGCGGCCCGCCGCCGGGCACCGTGTACGACAGCGACCAGAATTACGCGACGTTGGGCGAGTATGTCCAATCGGGCGTCTTCCGGGTGGGCATCCACTGCGAGACCAGCCCGATAGATCACCCCTGGCGCTGGGCAGTGGGTAGTAGGCCGGACGACCTGGTGACAGACGACGAGGGGCACCTCTACCTGCCGGCGGGGGCGCGGGCGGTCGTCACCGGTGGCATCCGCTTCGTGGATGTGGTGGAGGCCCGCAACCCGCAATACTGCTATGCCTCGCTGATCCACGAGGACGTGGAGATCTCAATGGTCAACTACCGGGTGGACCCGGTGTTTCTGTTCATCCAGGTGCCGTAGGCTTGAATGAGAAGCGATATACCGGCGCTTGAGATGGAGGTCTGACGATCCCCTCTGGGCAAATAACGGCAACTCAAGATCCAAGGAGGCAAACGATGGGTGGTGTGTACGCTGGACGATGGCTGAGGGTGGACCTGGAGAGCAAGGAGGTCCGAGAGGAGCAAATCACCGCAGAGGAGGCGCGCACGTGGTTGTTGGGCAGCGGACTGGCAGCGCACCTGTTCTACGAGGCGCTGTACCCGGAGAGGGACCCGCTCGACCCAGTCAGTCCCCTCATGGTCTTCAACGGCCTGCTGACGGGGACCTTTGCGCCAGCGGCAGCCCGGAGCTCGTGGTGTGGCCGCTCCCCCCTCACTTCTATCTGGTGCGAGTCGAACGTGGGCGGCCACTGGGGAGCGGAACTCCGTTTCGCCGGTTTCGACGGGCTGGTCATCACCGGCCGTGCCCCCTCACCGGTCTACCTGTGGATTCACGACGGGCAGGTGGAGATCAGGGGCGCTTCCCACCTCTGGGGGAGCGGTACCTTTGAGACTCACGACCGGTTGCGGGAGGAAACCGACTCCAAGGCCCAGGTCGCCTGCATTGGCCCGGCGGGGGAGAACCGGGTGCTGCTGGCCGGGGTAATGACCGGCGGGCAGGCCCACAACCGGACAGCAGGGCGAGGTGGGATGGGGGCCCTGATGGGTTCCAAGAACCTCAAGGCGATCGTCGTGCGAGGGCACGAGAAACCCACAACCCCCGATCCGGCCCGCTTCCGCGCCGTGGTGCGGGAGGCTAACGCCCTCATCCGCGAGCGCTCCGAGGGCATGTCGCTGACAGGCACAGCAGGGGGAGTCCCGGCGGCGGAGCGCTTCGGCGATCTGCCGCTCAAGAACTGGCGGGAGGGCTCCTGGCCCGAGGGGGCCCGCGCCATCTCCGGTCGGACTATCCACGAGACCCTCTGGGTGCGCGACACCCACTGCTTTGCCTGCCCGGTCGGCTGCGGCAAGGCGATCGAGGTGAAGGAGGGGCCCTACGCCGGCACCTGGGGGGAGGGGCCGGAGTACGAGACGTTGGCTGGCTTTGGAGGGAACCTGCTGATTGACGACCTGCCGGCCCTGGCGGCGCTCAACGGCCTGTGCAACCAGTTGGGGCTGGACACCATCTCCACCTCCGGCGTGATCGCCTTCGCTACTGAGGCGATGGAGCGGGGGCTGATTGAACCAGACGAGGCCGGCGGACTCCGCCTGGCGTGGGGGGAGCCAGAGCCGGTGCTGGCGTTGGTGGAGCAGATCGCCCGCCGGGAGGGACTGGGGGCGCTGTTGGCCGACGGGGTGCGGGCGGCGGCGGCCCGGATGGGGCCGGAGGCGGAACAATTCGCCATCCACGTCAAAGGGTTGGAGGTACCCTATCACGACCCCCGCGCCTTCGTGGATATAGGTCTCAACTACGCCACTGCAAGCCGGGGGGCCTGTCACCTGGAGAGCCTCTCGTACTGGCGCGGTTATGGCCTCGAGTGGCCCGGCTGGCAGGATGGCGAGCGCGACCGCTTCGCCTCCGACGAGGCCACCGTCCGCCTGGTCATCGCCTTCCAGGACTTTATGGCCGTCTACAATCCGCTGGGCCTGTGCAAATTCATGGTCAAGGGTGGGATGGGCCCAGCCCGGACGGTGGAATTGGTGAACGCAGCGACCGGCTGGGACTGGACCGCTGACGACCTGGTGCGGGTGGGGGAGCGGCTCTTCAACCTGAAACGGCTCATCAACCTGCGGCTGGGGGTCACCCGGGCCGACGATACTCTCCCCAGCCGTTTCTTGGCCGAACCCCGTCCCTCTGGCACGGCAGCGGGCAATTTACCGGACCTGGATCGCATGTTGCCCCTGTACTATGAACTGCGGGGCTGGGACGTGGAGGGGAGGCCGACAAGGGAGCGGTTGCAGGCTCTTCGGCCTGGCCTGGCATTGGGCCGTTTGCGATGGGTAGAACGAGCGAGTGGTATCACAACCCCTATATGATAGAAGAGCAATTGGCTCATCTGCGGCGGCAGATCGAAGCAGTAGGAGCCGAGTTGAGCGACCGCGAGGCCGAACTGGTGGACCTGCGCGTAGAATTGTCCGCCTTCCGGCTGGAATATGACACCCGAGTTGGTCGCAGGGTGGCGGAACTGGAAGAGGTCGAGGCAGAGATCAAACGCTGCCGGCAACGGATCAACCAGTACCGCCAGTGGGGGCCAGACGGCCCACCCCAGACAAGTACCGGTGAGGCCTACGTCCCCGTCGAAGAGCAGTACAGGCGCGCTTGGCAGCAGCCGAAGGAGCCGCCGCCTCCACCCCCTGCTGAGCCAGTGGATGCAGCGACCGAGGCTCGGATCAGAAAACTGTATCGCCAGTTGTGCCGCCGTTTCCACCCCGACCTGGTCCGGGATGCAGCGGAACGAGCCTGGCGAACGGAGATGATGACCGCCGTCAACGCTGCCTATGCAGCGCGGAGCCTGGTGGAGCTCCAGGCCCTGGCCGAAAAGCCCGACCGCTCCCCGTCAGCCGAAACTGGCACAGACGAGCAGCGTCTGGCCGCCTTGCGCGACAGGTTGCGACAGGTTCAGAGACGGCTCCGGGAAGTGGAGCAGGAGATCCGTGAACTGACGAACAGCGAGATGGTACAGATGAGCCTGGACGTAAAGTTCGCCCGGCGGCGGGGGCGGGACCTGTTGGCTGAGATGGCGGCGGATGTGGAAGAGGACTTGGCACGGAAGCGAGTGGAACTGGACTTTCTGGTGGCCCAAAGCAACTGGGGATAGAGAGTTAGTGAGTTCTCTCGCGGGCCTCCAGGACGGTGGCGCTTGCGCAAACGAAGAACGCCCACCGCCCCGCTTTCTTCACTCCGACCGGTGCTGGTGGGCGAAAAGCGCGGGGCCGTGGGCTTGTCTTTCAAAGCAAGATCACCGCCGCTGTAGATGGGGGAGACGCTATTCTTCTGTTGGCTTCCGTTCCTCCAGAGCCAGGAAGATTTTCTCCGCCGACAGCGGCAGGTCGCTGAAGCGGATGCCGAGCGCGTCGTTGATACCGTTGGCAATGGCCGGCGCAGTCTGCACCATGACGTGTTCGCCGACGCCCCGCGCACCCCACGGCCCATCCTCCAGAGGCGTCTCGACGATGTCACCGTGAATCTCCTGCGGCACGTCCGCGCTGGTCGCAATGCGATAGTCAACCAGGTTGGAGTTGATGGGCTGGCCTTTCTCGTCGAACCTGAGCACCTCGAAGGCCGAACTCATCCCGTGAACCGCGCCGCCCTCGATCTGCACCAGTACCAGGTCGGGGTTGATCGCTTTGCCCACGTCGTAGGCGCTGGCGATCTTGAGCACCTCAACCTGACCGGTCTCGGTATCTACCTCCAGGTCCACTGCCTGCGCGCCGACGGTATAGTGCACCACCGCGCGGACGCCCTGACCGGTCTCGGGGTCCAGGTTAGTGATATAGGTCGGCATAAACATGCCGTGCCCGACGATGGGGCCACCTTTCCATCCCTCGAAGTTCTCGTTGGGCAGACCATAGATGACCATATTCTGGAGCGGCTGTTCGCGCTCGGACTTGTACGAGATAACCTTGCCGTCCTTGATGTCCAGGTCCTCGGCGTCCTCGTCCCAGTGCTCTGCCACGATTTCCAGGATTTGCTGCCGGGCGTCCTCGGCGGCAGCCTTGACCGCGTTGCCCGTAGACCAGGTGGTGCGGCTGGCGACCGTCTGCCACTCGTAGGGGCTGTACCTGGTGTCTATCGGGGCCGAAACGCGCACCCACTCGTAGGGCACGCCCAACGCCTGGGCCGCCATCTGGGCTGCGACGGTGAAGACCCCCTGTCCCATCTCCTGTGCCCCGATCTCGACGTTGACCGTGGCGTCCTCGTTGAAGCGCACGATGGCCGAACTGCCGGGGTTGGGCGGTATGGCCGGGGCTTTCCACATGATGGCGATACCCTGGCCCCGCTTCTTGTGCGGCGTGGAAGGGCGCGGGCCAGCCGCAGGGCACGGACGAGCCGTGCCCCTACGGTCTTCCCACCCGATGGCTTCGGTGACCTTGTCAATGCAGGCCACCAGGTCAACGGCGGGCATCTTCATCCCGGTCAGGATGGTCTGGCCTGTCTTGACACAGTTGCGGCGGCGGAACTCGGCCCCGTCCATCCCGATCTTTTCGGCCAGTTGGTCCATGATCTGCTCGATGCCCCAGTGGATTTCGGGCATGCCGAAGCCGCGCATGGCGCTGCCGATGGGCCGGTTGGTGTAGACGCAGTAAGAATCGCCCTTGACGTTCGGGATGTTGTAGGGGCCGGTGCAGGAGTAGCCAGCGGCGCGGGCGATGTTGACGCCATAATCGTTGTAAGCGCCGCCGCCGAAGTAATACTGGGTCTCCATCGCCAGCAGGTTGCCCTCGGCGTCACAGCCGATCTTGGTGTGGGCCACCAGGCTCTGGCGCACCGTCGTACCGATGAATTCCTCCTCGCGGGTCATGCGCAACTTGACCGCATGTCCCTTGACGGCCCGCGCCATGGCGACCGCATATACCTCCATCGAGACGCCGGCCTTGCCTCCGAACCCGCCGCCGACGTAAGGGGATACCACGCGCAGGTTGCCGTGCGGAATGTCCAGACTCTGGGCGATCAGGTCGCGCTGGGCAAATGGCGACTGCGAACTGGTCCACAGCGTCACCTGCCCTGATTGCTCCCACAGGGCCACCGCTGCGTGGGGCTCAAGTGGCACGTGCTGGATCTGGGGCAGGCGGAAGGTGTCCTCCACGATAGCCGCGCACCTGGGCCAGGCGGACTCGACGTCCCCTTTGCGCAGTTTGAAATGCTCCGAGATATTGGTGCCCGGTTCGGGGAAGATGAAGTTGGCCACTTTGTACTTGCCCAGGTCGGGGTGGAGCAGAGGGGCATCCGGCTGGGCGGCTTCCACGGGGTCGAAGACAGCGGGCAGTTCCTCGTACTCAACCTCGACGAGTTGGGCGGCCTCTTCTGCGATCTCTTCGCTGGTGGCGATGACGCCAGCGACGGGATCACCAACAACCCGCACGCGGTCAGTGGCAAAGACGGGGCGGTCTATGAGGTACAGGCCGATGCGCGCGGGGACGTCCTGGCCCGTGACCACCGCCCTGACGCCAGGCACCGCCAGTGCCTTGCTGACGTCCACTTTTTTGACCAGCGCGTGGGCGTAGGGGCTGCGGACCAGTCGCCCGTAGAGTAGACCGGGGCCGAACTGCATGTCGTCAACAAAGGTGGCTGCCCCGGTGACCTTGTCATAAGCGTCTGCGCGGGGAACATTCTTGCCAACCGGGTTAGAAGTGAACTCAGCCATTTTACACACCCCCTCTCGCTGCGGCCGCCTGGACAGACTCGATGATGCGCAGGTAGCCCGTGCAGCGGCACAGGTTCCCGACCAGGGCCTCACGGATCTCCTGCTCGGTCGGATGAGGATTGCGCTCCAGCAGGGCATGGGCCGAGATCAACATTCCCGGCGTACAGAAACCGCACTGAACGGCGTTGTGCTCGGTAAAGGCCTCCTGCAAAGCGCTCAACTGGCCCTCGTGCGCCAGCCCTTCGACGGTGGTCACCTCGCGACCATCGGCCTCAACGGCCAGCATCATACATGAGTTCACTGGCTCCCCGTCCACCAGCACGGTACAGGCCCCGCACTCCCCGGCCGCGCAGCCGTTCTTGGCGCCGGTGAGCGCCAGTTTTTCCCGCAGCATTTGGAGCAGCGTCATATTCGACGGCACGTCCAGGTACTCTTTCCCGCCGTTCACTGTCACAGTAATCGAATGTGTTGCCATCTCACCTTCCCTCCCTCATCTGCTCCCACACCTCCCGCACTCCCCGCAGCGTCAGGTTGCGCACCATCGCTTTCCGGTACGCGGCGCTGGCGCGCACATCGTCAATGGGGGTGGCGGCCGCCATCGCTTTCTCGGCCGCGCGGGCGAAGGTCTCTTCTCCTGGCGGATTCGCCGCCAGCACCTCCTCTGCCTCCAGTGCCCGCAGCGGCACCGGCGCGACTGAGGCAAGGCCGATGCGGAACCGATAGCCAGAAGGAGCCGTCCCGTCGGGGAAGCCGAAGACCGCCACTCCGACGATGGACAGGTCGCCGACCTTGTTGCGGCCCAGTTTGAGGTATCGGCCTGCGGCACCGGCCGGCGGAATCGGGAAGCAGATTGCTTTGACAAACTCGCCTGCTTCCATCGCCGTCTGCCCGGGGCTGATGAAGAACTCCCCGGCCTCCACCTCCCGCTCTCCGTCGGGGCCGTAGAGAACAATGCGCCCGTCCAGCACCAGCGCGGCCGGACCGGTGTCGGCGGCGGGGGAGCCGTTGCACAGATTGCCGCCTACTGTGGCGCGGTTGCGCAGTTGGTACGAGGCGACGGACTCCGCCGCCTCCGCCAGCAGCGGGTAGTGGGCCTGCACGTCCAGGTGGCGGGCGACTTCATTCATCGTGGACGCCGCGCCGACCCTCAGCCCCGCCTGTTCGTCGTATAGAATGTCACGCATACCGGGCAGGTGCTTGACGTCCACCACGATCTGGGGACGAATAAATCCATCGCGCATACGCACGAAGAGGTCGGTGCCGCCCATCAGCAGCCGCGCTGCCTCTCCGTGCTCCTCCAGAAGGCGGGTCACCTCGTTGGAGGTGCTCGCCTTCACGTAATCGAAACTCGGAAGGCCAGGTCTTGCCAGCACGTCGCACACTTCCTTGCTCAAGTGCCTGATAGAAAGGACTGCACGTACTCCCAAATAAAATCCAAATGGTCATTGAGATCGTGATCGGCGTTCACCTCAATCAAGTGGACTTTATCAGGGAAATCGGCTGCGTACTTTCGGCTGTGGTCTATCGGCACGACGTCATCGTTTCGGCCGTGGATGATGGTAATGGGAGTCGCCGGGGGAATGGGCTCAAGATAGCGCAGACCATCCACGTGCAGATCATACCTTACCGGAAGTTCCCGTTCAAACCCGTAGTGGAAAACCGGCGCAACGCCTGCTTTCTTCCATTGTTCCAGTTCCGCCTCCGAAAGTCCCCCGGACAGCCAATGCAGACCGGGGGCCAGGAGAAGCATCTTCTCGACGCCGCCAAAGCGGTGCGCGTAGTGCAGGCCGACCAACCCACCCAGGGAACTTCCGATGAGACTGAGGTTCTCCAGGCGATGATCCAGCACGTACTGCCTCAGGCGGTTGATCATGCCAGTGACCGTCGTGTACTCGAAATCCTTGGGCGTTGGATTGAAATCAATCGCGTGAAACCCCACCTGTGGAAGCGCTTTGAACTTCTCTCTGAAGTATTGTGCTTTGATGGACTGCCCGGAGGATGCAAAGCCGTGCAAGAGCAAGATCTTTTTCTTGTCCATTGCTCATTCTTCCCCTTAGATGATCTCACGCTCCCGCAAGGCTACCGCTTGTTTAGCCGAGTAGCCCAGCAGCCCCGTCAACACCTCCTCCGTGTGCTGCCCCAGCAGCGGCGGCGGCCGGCGCACCTCCGCCGGGGTCTGCGACAGTTTGTAGGGGAAGCCGGTGAATCGCACCGGGCCGGCCGTGGGGTGCTCCGCCTCCAGCGCCATGCCCCGCGCCTGCACCTGAGGGTGGGCGAAGACGTCCGGTACGGCGTTGATCGGCCCGCAGGGAATCCCGGCCTCCTGAAGGTCGGTCAGCCACTCGCCGGCGCTCCGGGTGGCAAAGACCTCGCCGAGTTCCGCTACTAAATCCGCCCGATTGGAGACGCGCGCTCCGTTGGTGGCGAAGCGAGGGTCGTCCTTCAGGCCCGGCCGGTCGATCGTATCACATAGCATGCGCCACAGTCGCTCATTGCCTGCCGCCAGCACGAACCAGCGGTCGCGGGCGCGGAAGGCCTCGTAGGGGGCGATGTTGGGATGGGCGTTGCCCAGGCGACGGGGTTCTGTCCTCCCGACCAGGTAGTTGGAGGCCACGTTCGCCAGGAGAGCCACCTGCGTATCCAGCAGAGAGATGTCCACCAGTTGCCCCTCGTCTGTGTGGTCGCGGGCGCATAGCGCTGCCAGGATTGCCGTCGTCGCAAACATCCCGGCGGCGATGTCCACGATAGGCACTCCCACCCGGTATGGCGGTCCCTCCTCCGGCCCGGTGATGCCCATCAGCCCGCCTTCAGCCTGGATGATGGGGTCGTAGCCGGGCCGGCCGGCATAGGGGCCGGTGCGACCGTAGCCGCTGACGGAGCAGTAGACCAGGCGTGGATTGAAGGTGTGCAGGGCTTCGTATCCCAGCCCCATTCTATCCAGGGCGCCGGTGCGAAAGTTCTCCACAAGGGCGTCGGAGATACCGGCCAGCCGCCGGACAATCTCCTGCCCCTCTGGGCTCTTGAGGTTGACGGTGACACTGCGCTTGTTCCGGTTAACGGCGATGAAGTAGGCCGACTCGCCTGGATAGGGGCCGTAGGGCTCTCCCGCGAATGGCGGCCCCCACCCCCGGCAGTCGTCCCCTCGACCGGGCCGCTCCACCTTGATCACGTCTGCCCCCAGGTCGCCGAGCATCATGGTGCAATAGGGACCAGCCAGGTTGCGCGTGAGATCCAGCACCCGGATACCTTCCAATGGTTGCATTGGTCCTCCCTTACCCTCCCGCACAGGGCAATTGCATTTATCTTAGAGCCTTGCGAACTTGTCATTCTGAGCGACCGCAGGGAGCGAAGAATCTCGATTTTATCTACAAGCAACGAGATTCTTCGTCGCTCCGCTTCTCAGAGCGACAGTTTGGGGCGAGTCTGAATATAAATGTGGCAGTATCGCAAAAGTCGCCCTGACGGCTAGCCGTCATTCTGAGCGTAGCGAAGAATCTCCCTCTGCTCTGGTGGAGGCCCTTCCCTTCCCTTCCCTTCCCTTCCCTTCACTGCACTCAGGGCAGGCCGCTCAGGGTGACAGGGTGAGTTTTGCGCTATTGCTAAATGTGATTGCTCTATCCTCCTGCAGGTTCGGAACCTGCGAGAATGTTGGTCTGCGGAATCCGCCGCGCTGGCTCGAAGCGGCTTCGGGCCGGCGTGAGCACGTCCCGATAGGCCGCCAGGTTGCGGTCCTCCAGGTGGTCAAAGATCATCGGCGTGCGCGCACCGTAGGTGACGTAGCGGAGCGGGTCGGGGTCAAGTTCAGCGGCGATGACCTCCTCGGTGCCCCGCGCCAGCGCCAGCACCTGGGCGATGGGGCTGACGATCATACTGTGTCCAAAGTAATAGTTGCCCCCCGCGTCGGGGCCGACACCGTTGCAGGCGGCGATGTAGACGTGGTTGTCGTAGGCGCGGGCGCGGTTGGTCAGTTCCCAGATCTCGAAACTGCGCAGGAGGGCCGCCGGGCGAACGATGACCTCCGCCCCCCGGATGGCCTCGCAGCGGTAGAGTTCGGGGAAGTCGCCGTCGTAGCATAAGGTCAGGCCGATGTTGGCCAGTTCCGTCTCTACGACGACCGGCTCGTGGCCAGGCGTGGACCAGCCTGTCCTGAGCGAAGCCGAAGGGCCGCCACCGGAGAGCCGCTCGGTGGGGAAGAGGTGGGTCTTGCGGTAGACGGACAGTAAATTCCCTTCAGGGCCGAACAGGGCCGCGCTATTGTAGACTATGCCCCGCTCCGGCCCCCGCTCGTAGGTGGGGAAGACGACGTAGACTCCGAGTCTTCGGGCGGCATCGGCCACTGGCTCCGTCATCCGGCCGGGGAGCGTGTCCACACGCTCCCAAAGTTCGTCCGCCGGGCAGCCGGGGGTGAAGCCGGTGGTGACTGTCTCCGGCAGGACGACCAGCCGGGCGGAGGTCTCCCGCACCGCCCGCTCTGCCCAGGCGACGGCCTTTTGCACGTTCTCGCCCACTGCCATCGGCTTGACGGCGAACTGGGCGCAGGCGATGGTGAATTGTTGCATATCGTCCTCCTGTAGGGGCGAGGCATCCCTGCAAATTGGAAGCATCAGCAGGGTCGCCCGCCAACGGATGAAACAACAGGGCCAGGTTGCCTATGGGGATGCCTCGCCCCTACCGGGTCAACCGGTTGATGCTCTCCACGTGCTCCGGGTCGTAGCAGTCGCCGAAGCGGGTCTGCGGCAGTTCCGCCTTGCGGGCCATCAGTTCCTCGTACTCATCGTCGTCCACGAAGGCGACGCAGCGGCCGATGCAGGATTCGCCATCCACGAAGCGCCAGGGGAAAAAGCCGATGGTCGTCCGCCGGTTGGCAAGGAGGTCAACCTCCCCCCCGATGCACTCGGCGTGGATGATGTGGTGCGGGAACATCTCGATGTGCATCAACTGGTACTTGTCGGGGGTGAAGCGCTCCGCCAGCGGCTGGCCGTACATCTCATGGAAGACCTGGTCGGCCTCGGCCGCCTGGCGTGGCATCCAGTCGCGGATGATGGTGTTCATCGGGTGGTCAGCGCTGCCGCAGTCCACGCCGATCCAGTGGATCTTCTTCCGCTTGGCCCACTCGGCGAACTCCCGGTCGGGGCCAGGGTGCTTGACCATATAGCGAATCTCGTCGGCGGTGGGCATATCCCAGCCGAAGTGGTGGTAGCCGGTGTGGATGATCAGGATGTCCCCCTCCCGGACCTCCACCCGCTCCTCGACCATCTTCGAGGTGTAGACCTGGTAGTCGCCGGTCGCGTCGGAGAGGTCCACCACCGCGCCCGGCCCGACCAGGAAGTCGTTCAGTTCCAGCGCGGCGATGTCCTTGCCCGGGGTGTAGAAGTGAATCTCGCCGTCCAGGTGAGTGCCCAGGTGGTTGGAATGGGTGAGCACCTGTCCGTTGGCTCCGTTGGGGGCCAGGCGCTTGAAATACTTGAGTTGCAGCGGCTCGTAGGTGGGCCACGGTGGCGTGGCGATGCCTAATGGGATGGTCAGGTCTATCAACTTCATTTTCTACTCCTTTTCTCCTATCTTTTACGCTTTCTCAAGCAACAGTGCTTATACTTCAAACCACTGCCGCATGGACAAGGGTCATTACGCCCCACCTGTGGTTTGTCCGTCATCGCTGAACGTGGTTTGCTTCTCCTCGCTTTATTGGGATTCAAGAGGCGCTCCACGTCGGAAATATCCTCAGATTTGTCTGGTTCTATTCCCACGATGACTTTCCAGCCGTGTTCATCGCAAAGTACTATTATTTCTTGTGCTCAAGCCATTGTCTGAACGTGGACTATGGCTGGTCGTTTCGTGCTTCCTAATTTTGCCATGATATTCTCTTCTCTTCAATGTCAAACAGGAGGCTTCTCATCTGCTATGAAACCCCATATTTCACATTTCGACGATTTGGGTTTCTGCTTCTGGATACAGGGCGTCAATCTCTTCCTGCAAGGCGATGGTTCGCCGAATGGCCGTCACCACGCGGCAGTAGGTTTTGATCTCTTCCAGCGTGAGACTCCGTTCGCGGCGATCCTTGAGCCACTTCGCCAGCACCTGATAGCCGCCGATCTGGTACTCCCATAATTCCAGGGGGACCGGCTCGAAGTACTGGGTTTTGTTGACGTAGACGCGCTCCTCTCTGGGTTCGTAGCGAAAGCCCTGGCTTTTCGTACGGGCGACGCGGCTGTCGCCCTGGCCCTGGAAGCGGGCCGCTGGTGGGTCGAGTTCCTCTGACCGCAGGAGATGCAGGCCCACCAGATGTTGCCCCAGCGCGGCAAGGGCTTGAAAGAGTCCAAAGTCAGCGGTGAAGGGGACGCGGGGGAAGTCTATCTTGAGGAAGTCAGCATACTTCTCGCGGTAGGTGTCCGCGTAGAGGACAGCGTAGATGTAGTGGAGGATGTCCTCCGGCGTGGGCTCTTGCCCGTAGGCAGTCTTCAGGGCTGCCACAACCCTGGGGTTGAGGTTCGGCTTCCTCTCGTCTGGCTCAAGCTCGCTGAAGAGGTCCTTTTTGGAGGTGTCGGGGTGGAGATACAGAGGGAAGAGGTAGTCAATGGTTTTGAGGGAAACTGCCACGTGCTCGATTGGTAAATTGGTGGTGAGTGCATGGTACCAGCCCCCTGCCAGCTCGACACGCTTTGGTGTGATCAGCCCCACATTTTCCCGCATCATGTGACGCATAACGTTTCTACGTGGCATACAGTGGAAGCCACGAGATTTCCCTGTGTAGTAGGTGTAACGGACGTCGAACGGGCGGTACAGGATAGGCACAATCTTATCCCGGTCCAGGCCTGATTCCTTCAAATCCTGCTGTGCCCACGCGACTTTCCAGTCTCGTACATCTTTGCCCAGTTTGTATGCTCTCCGCGCCAGTTCGGGTTCCATGTTGGCAAACGTTACAACCGTCTGCCAAGCCTCCTCGGGAGTCCGACGAATGGTCAGTCTATCCCTGGCGGTGACGATACCCACGCTGTGCACCGGGAAGATCTCGGTCACCTTGATGAACTCGTTGTACCGTTCCAGCGCCGCTTCGTCGCGGGGCAGGAAGAGGTAGAACTCCGGCCTGGGGTGGATCTCCTGCCAGTCCGTGCTCTCCACATCGTGGTTCAGAAGCCAGTCGTATTTGTCCTGCCGCAGGCCCCAGAGGTCGGCGTGGTACATCTTTGCCTGGTCGCCAGCTCCACGCTTGATGAAAAAGGCGATGGCTACGCCCTGCCGGATGTCGAACACATTCTCGTCCTTGCTTCCATCGGGACATGTCTCCCGCTTCAGGGAGTTGCCGTGCAGGTCCAGGACGTAAATCTCGTCGAAGGTCTGCGTGAGACTCCAGCGCATACCCCGGAAAGTGGGGTTGTCCAGGTAGGAGTGGTTGGTGATCATGCCCACCAATCCCTGGCCCGTCTGCTCGATCTTCCACTGGGCGAAGCGCAGGAACTTGACGTAGTCGTCCTGAAGCCACTTGGGGTTTTTCTCCCCCAGAGGTTTCCCGTCTAGCCTCTTGTAGTCTTCGATCAACCCCAGAATCCAGTCTCCCCGGTTGGATGAATGGCCCGAATAGGGCGGATTGCCCAGGATGACCAGGATGGGGCGCCGTTTCTTGACCTCGCCCGCCAGACGGGACTCCTGGGCCAGCGAGGCCATGCCGGGCAGGTGCGTTTGTTCCAGTTCCTCCATCTCTAGCGTGTTGGTCAGGTAGAACTGGAAGCGCTCGTCGGCGCTCAGGCGGTGTCCCAGTTCCTCCAGGAAGAAGGACATCTTGAGGTGTCCCACCGCGTAAGGGGCCATCATCAGTTCGAAGGCGTAGAAGTTTTTCAGGATGTGCTGGCGGATGAACTCCTCCCGCCCGCCCGCGCCGTATTTGCCCTCAAACTCCCGCACCGCCTCCTGGCAGGCCCGGGCGACGAAGGTCATCGTCCCCGCCGCCGGGTCGAGCAGAGTGACCCCCTCGGAGGCCAGGCCGTCGCTGCGGTCGAACTTTGTTTTCAGCAGCCCGTGGAGCGAACGAACGATGTAGGAGACCACCGGCTCGGGAGTGTAGTAGACACCGCGCCGCTCCCGCTCTGCGGGATCGTACTCGGCCAGGAAGGTCTCGTAGAAGTGGACGATGGGATCGCTGCCTTTGCCCTCGTGATAGAAGCGATCGAGGATGTCGCCGGCGTCGGCCACGGCCAGCACCTCGGAGATGTCATCCACGATCCATTCGAGTTGCCGGGGCAGATCGCCCAGCGAGATGAACTGGAACACATCACGCAGGATACCGATTGTTCGGGGGATATTGTCGAAGGCCAGCCGACGGTTGAAACCGTCCCCGGCCCGAGTGCGGGCGGCAAAGAGGCCGTAGGTGATCGTTTGCGCGTAGAGGTCGGCAAAGTCCTCCAGCGTGAGCCTGGCAATCAGGTACGTCTGGAAAGCCTCATAGAACCCCAGCAGGACATCCTGCTCCTCGCGCAGTTCGTCGGCCACCACGTCTCGGAGAAAGCGGGTGCATTTGGCCAGTTCGACCGCCAGCGACTCCGCCGTGTAGGATCTCGGCAGGGAGAAGGAGAAGAACTGTTCCAGCAGGTTCAGGAGTTCGTCGCCCTTCTCCACGGGCGGGACAGCGCCGAGTTGGAGGACGAACGGTCTGGCCGCCAGAACGCGATCCTCTAATTGCCCGTCTCGATAGAGGCGGAACTCGAAGAAGTTGGTGAGGATCAGGTTGGGGAACGTCTGGCGATAGCGTTTTAATTGCTCGCTTGATTCAACGTAGTCCAGGTTTTCTTCCGTCGGCTTCTTGGCCTCAATGTAGCCGATAATCCGGTTCTGGCCGTTCCACACCCGGAAATCCGGGTTGCCGGCCTCGGTCTTCCTGGGGAGGGTGGTGACGTGAACCTCGCTTCTGCCAGTGGATGCGGCAAACCGCTGCAGGAGCATTTCCAGACAGGAGTAGAAGCTCTCCTCCCGGGCATCAACGTGGCTGGCGACATCGGTTATCGCCTTGAAGTAGTCCGTCAGTATCGCTTTGCTTTTCATAGAGCCTCAACTTGTGACATTACGTACAGCTTGTTGGTACACGCAAACCTGCGATATCACTCACGTATCCGCGTTGCGTCTATCACGCCTCCTTCCAGCACTGCAAAGCCAAGGCATCACCATCTCCTCACCTCAGCGAAGTACTTCGCCAGCACATGCAGCACCCCCGCGCCTTGAACCGCTGAAACGCTGATCGCACTGAGATTCGCTGAGTAATGAGCCTCTTTCAGTGGCTTCAGTTCATTCAGCGCTTCAGTGGTTCAAACTCCCCGCGCCGCCTCGAACGCCTCGGCGAAGCACTTCTCCGGCGCGCGCAGCACTCCCGCGCCCACCATCCCGATGCCCGGCTCCTTGTGGGCGATGCCGGTGTTGAGGCGCGGCAGGATGCCCGTCTCCGCCACCTTGCGCACGTCAATCCCCAGCGGCGTCCCCCGGAAGCCCAGCGCCGGGATGGTGAAGTGCTCGTGTTCGGTGAAGCAGATCTCGTACATCTCCAGCGTGGCGTTCAGTGCATCCTCCGGCGTGCCGCCCACGAACCTTGCGATGGCCGGGGCGGCCGCCATTGCGAAGCCCCCGAAGCCCGCCGTCTCGGTGACTGTGCTGTCGCCAATGTCGGGGTTGGCGTCCTCGGCCGTGAAGCCTGGCAGATACAGCCCCTTGACCATCCCCGCCGGGGCGACGAACCAACGCTCCGGCATGCCGGCCATCCGGATGCCGAAGTCGGTGCCGCTGCGGGCCATCACTGTCAGAATAGTCGAGCCGACGACGCCCTCGGCCGGCTCCAGCATCGCCTTCCCGGCCGGCATCGAGAGGTTCAGGAAGAAGTGATCGTTGTGCTCAATGAACTCGAACACCTGCGCCGCCCGCTCACCCCCCCCAGCCCCCCCGAAGCGGGGGGGAGCACCTTCACCGTTCAAGCAAGTGCGCATGATGGCCGGCGTGACCGCCCGCAGGAAGAGAGACGTGCCGGCGCGGTTGCGGTTGTGGCATTCGTCCCCCATGTGCAGCGCCTGGCTTATAGCAGCCCGCAGGTCAATGCCCCCCTCGATGGACTCGATCGCCGCTTTGAGCGTGGGATACAGCACCTCCTCCATCCAGCGCAGCCGCTCGTAGACCTCCGGGCCATAGGCCCCGTAGCGGAGCACCTTGCCCAGCCCCTCGTTCTGGGTAGCATAGGCGACGTTGCCGAAGGTCTCGTTCTTGATGATAAAAACTGGCATCGAGGGGGAGATGATGCCCGCCATCGGTCCCACGGCGTGGTAGTGATGGCAGGGAGCGAACTCGATCTCACCGCTGGCGGCCAGTTCTGCTGCCTCCCGCTCGTCCTGCGCCAGGTGCTCGCAGACCAGCGCCCCCATTACCGCGCCGCGCTGCGGGCCGCACATCCGCTCCCAGGTAATGGGCGGGCCGGCGTGAAGGATGAGCCGATCGTGGTAGCCGGGGATGACCTCGCGGGCGATCCCCATCCCTACTAACACCGGACGGCCCTGCATGATGCGGTTGGTGGCCTCGGTGTTGGCCGCCTCAATGTCCACCCCCTGGCGGGTGAACTGCAATTTGGGCACCAGCGGCGGCCTCCAATTCACCTGCGCCACCGGCACATCCTGCGCCTGCAGGCTCTCAGCGAAGGAGCGCAGGCCGACGTTGGCTACGTTCAGAGGAGTTCCAAAGAACGATTGGATGGTTTTCTCTGCCATGGCACTTCCTTTCGGCTTGACAAGTTATGAACGTTGGTATATACTTTCAGCGCATACGATAACTATTGGAGGTGACATACGATGAGCACAACCCAAAGGATGCGTCGCATTATCGTCACGATGCCTCCCGACCTGCTACAACAGATCGAGGAGATGGCCACCAGACTTAACTTCAACCGCAGCCAGTTTATCCGCCAGGCGGTGGAGGCGTTCCTGGAAGAGCAGCGTCGCCGTGAACTGCGCGAGTTGCTCAAGGAAGGCTACCTGTACCGCGCCCAGGAGAGCCTGGAAATGGCGAAGGAATTCTACATCGCCGAGCAGGAAGCCTGGGAACAGTACGCCCCCTGGGAGGAATAGCCTATGCCACGCCAGTACCGCCGAGGGCAGATTTACTACGCCAGGCTTGATCCGGTCGTCGGCCACGAGCAAAGTGGACGTCGTCCGGTGCTGATCATCCAGAACGACGTCGGCAACCGCTTCGCGCCGACGGTCATCGTCGCAGCCCTGACCACCTCCCTCCCTAAAAAGCCCTATCCCACCGAAGTACACGTCCCGGCAGGTGCTGGTGGCCTGCCCAGACCGTCCGCCATCCGGCTGGACCAAATTCGCACGCTGGACAAGCGCCGTCTGGAGCAGTACGTCGGCCAACTGGACGAGGCAACCACGCGCCAGGTAGATCAGGCCATCATGATCAGCCTGGGCCTGGTCCCCCTCTAGGCCACGATGAACCCCGCCAGTCGCACCGCCGCCGCATTGCAAGAGGCCACAGTCGTAGGCGTTGCCGCGTCGAGGGGCAATCTCCCCGGCCGGTACAGTTTCGAGCGCTTGTCACGTCCGGTCCGGTAGTGGCGGTGGGGTGGGCGACCGTCCCGGCGACCATAACTTGGGCTGCGCGCTCAATGCGATCTGGTTCCTGTGTCAGAATCGTCGTGCGACTCGAAATCCTTAGCGCACCGGAAACCCACATTGAAATCCACCCAATTAGCCGGAAGCGCATTCCGATAGTACACCCTGTTACAATACGGACCTGAGTGCCAACCACCCCCGCGGATCACCTGGAACCTCACAGGCTCCGGCCGGAATCTTACAGGCTCCGGCCCCCTCGGATTCGCCATCGGACTCGACGAGTAATAGTCCGCATCGTAGTAATCCCACACCCACTCGACTACGTTTCCTTGCATGTCATGCAGACCAAAGCCATTTGTTCAACGACAACTATAATTACCCATTGATGACAATTAGAAATGCCCACTAGGAAGATCGGCTGAGTCGTTGTAAACTGGCCTCAGAACTGAGGAGGCCAAAACAATGACAGCAACCGACGCCCAA